>Ga0247776_10000185_pt1 | contig 14300 bp, 7 predicted proteins | sample UWRJL199509C5_FD_179912 | JGI IMG/M metagenome (GOLD analysis project Ga0247776, IMG submission 179912) | Plant litter microbial communities from Arlington Agricultural Research Station in Wisconsin, United States - UWRJ-L199-509C-5 | ecosystem: Environmental > Terrestrial > Plant litter >...
GGGTGCTTCGACATCGACCCCGACGGGCACGACCTTCAACTTGGCAAACCTGCCGGCAACCGGAACCTACACGGTGTTCGTAGATCCGGCGATCGGCGCAACGGCGGCCTTGAGTGGGACTCTGACGACGCCCTAATCGAAATCGGATGCGGTGTGTACTCTGTCGAGGATGACAATGAAAAAGATTCGCGCATTCCATGGATTGACGATCGGACTTCTGGGCGGTTTGGTCGCCGCGCAAGCCAGCGCGTTCTCCGGTCAAGCCGCAGACACGCTGCCGTCAAAGCATAGTGCGGCGGCGCTCGTGAATTCCGTTCCCGCCGATGGCGGTTCGGACGTTTCTCTCGACACGCCGCTCGAACTGCATTTCCCTGAACCGCTGGCCGAGGACTCCGTCAATGCTTCGACGGTGAGTTTGCTTGGACCCAATGGGACTCTTCCCATCGTAGTCGGGCTGGATTCCACGGCGCAGACGGTTCGAGTACGCACCCAGCGCGAACTGCTTCCGGCGTCGCGATATACGGTCTTCGTTTCGGGAGCGCGGTTCGCGAACAATGCGGCGATTCCCTTGACGGCCTTGACGTTCAAGACGCGATCCATCGGCGTGAGCGATGCATCCAAGGCTTCGATGGCCCCTCTGGAGGCAGTCAACGATTCCGAGGTGAACGAAACCGAGATCCTGACGTCGACGGCGTCGTTTGCACGTCGAGCGAGACGCCTTGTTGCCGGAGACGCGTCGTCGGCCAACGTGCCTGCTTCCAATTGCGACAATCAGGACGTGTTTCGTGGGTATTCTTTTTGTCGCAAGAAGGCCGACATCTCGGGCGGCATCTTTCGGCCCGGCTTCGAAAACACCGACGCCCGCTGGCGGGTCAATACGCCGCTGCCGCGATTGCCTGCGACGAGCGATTTTCCTGCAGGCACCTTTCCTAAGGGCCAGACGGCCGTGTTCGGCGTCGTGCGACGCATTGATGACGAGCCGGTTGCCGGTGTGACGCTCTCGATAGGCGGCGCGTCGACCCGGACGGATGAGCTCGGTAGATTCGCGTTAGTCGATGTCCCAAACGGTCAACAGGTGCTCGTCGTCGATGGGGGAACGGCCAACCGCGCATCGGAAGAATACGGTCAATTCACCGCTTCGTTGGAGATCAAGGCGAACGAAGCCAATTCGGTGCCGTACAACCTGTTCCTGCCGCGAATCGATGCGCGTGACAAAATCCACATCCCGTCCCCCACGACGGAAGATTTGGTCGTCACGCATCCGTCGATCCCGGGTATGTCGATCCAAATACCTGCGGGCACCGTACTTCGCAACCACGAAGGGCACATCATCACAGAATTCGCGGTAGTACCGATGCCGGTGGATCGTTCCCCGATTCCCGCGCCGGCGAATTTTCCGGTCTATGTGAGCATGCAACCCGGCGACGCGACGGTTGAGTCACTGACAGAGACGGGCGCGACTGGCCTACGCGTGATTTACCCGAACTACACCGTGGAAAACACCAAAGAGCAGGGATTCTGGTACTACGATACGGATCGCGGACAGTGGCAGGTTTATGCCGGTGGCCGCGTCTCTGAGGACGGTAGGACCGTTATCCCACTTTCGCTTCATGGGGCGTCTGTACTGATGCCGCAAGGGGGCGCGAGCATCGGAGGGCTCGATCCTCCGCCCCCTGTGCGTTGCAGTTCGGGCGGCACGGGCGACGGCGATCCAGTGGACTGCGCAACCGGAGCCTTCGTTCACTTCAGTACCGATCTCGCGGTAGCGGATACGCCTCCGCTAGCCTTCACGCGCATGTACAGTTCGCAAGATCCCGTATCGCGGCAGTTTGGGCGCGGTATGACGAACAACTATGCAATGTATGTGCATGTCCCTGAGGGATCCTGCTACGGCATCTACACCTCAGTCGGAACCGAGATAGATCTGGTGACCGGGGACGGCGCGGTATATCCGTTCTTCTTGATTTCCGGGGCGACCCGCAATACCGGTGTCCTTCTTCACAACTCAACGCCCACGCGCTTTTATGGGGCGATCATGCAGACGGACAACCACAACGACCTCACGGTCACCCTGACAGACGGCACGGTGTATCGGATATCGACTGGTTGTCCGACGCTGCTGAAGTCGGTCTCGGATCGTTTCGGCAATACCTCGACCCTGACCTACAACGCCGGGCTGTTGAGCCAGATCGCTTCGTCCAGCGGACGTTGGCTGAGTTTCACCTACAACAGCAACAATCAGATCAGCGCCGTGTCGGACAACAGCGCTCGCGGTGTGAACTATGCCTATGACAGTGCGAAGCGGCTGATCACGACGACCTTTGCCGACGGTACGACCGAGCGCTACACCTATGACGCCGCCAACAACATGCGGACGGTGGTCGATCGTCGCGGCATGACCATGGTCACCAATGCCTACGACGGCAACCAGCGCGTCAGCCAGCAGACCTACGCGGATGGTTCGACCTACCAGTTCGGCTACACGTTGAGCGGCTCGACGGTGACGGCGACCGACGTCACCGATGGACGTGGCAACGTCAAGCATCTGGCGTTCGATGCCGCAGGCTATCCGGTTTCGGTCACTCGTGCGAGCGGGACGGCGCAAGCGCAGACCACCACTTACACGCGCAATGCCGGCGAACTGGTCACATCGGTCGTTGATCCGCTGGGTCGTACCACGGCGTTGACCTACAACGATGCCGGTGATGTTCTGACGCGGACGTTTCTTGCCGGTACCCCCGAGGCGGCGACGTACGCCTACACCTACACGTCGGACTCTCACCAAGTAGCGAGCGTCACGGACCCGTTGGGAAACAGTGCCGCATACGCGTACACCCAAGGGTGTTTGACCTCCGCTACTGATCCCCTAGGACATACGACGACGATCACGTGCGACAGCAGCGGCAAGCCGGTGTCTGTGGTCGATGCGCTAGGCCATAGGACCACACTGAATTATGTCGGCAACGACCTGCAATCGATCGCCGATCCGCTGAATAGGACGACGGAATTGACCCTGGACAACCTGGGGCGGACGATTGCAGTGCGGGACCCATCGGACCGTCTGACGCGCGTGAGCTACGACTCAAACGATCGGGTGACGCGGAGCGTCGATGCGTTGGGTCAAGCCACGGCATACGCCTACGACGACAAGGGCAATCTGCTCAGCGTGACCGATCCGAACGGCGGGGTGACGCAGTACGGTTACGACGAGCGGAATCGACCGACGTCGCGCACGGATGCGTTGACCCATGCCGAATCCTGGACCTACGACGCTCAAGGCAACGTGGACTCCTATACGGACCGCAAGGGCCAAGTTGCGCACATTCAATACGATGCCCTGAACCGGCCGACGCAGATCACCGATGTGGACGGTCGCACCACCACCGCGAGCTACGATGCAGGCAATCGCCTGATCACGGTGGCGGACAGCCAGTCGGGAGCGATCACGCGCAGCTACGACGGCCAGGATCGACTGATCACAGAGCAGACGCCGCAGGGGACGGTGAGCTACCAATACGATGTGAACGGGCGACGCACGCAAATGACCGCAGCCAGCCAATCGCCAGTGGGCTATTCCTACGATGCGGCCGGCCGTTTGACCGCGATCACGCAGGCCGCCGAGACGGTGAGCCTGGACTACGATACGGCAAATCGCCGGACGACAGTGAAGCTGCCGAACGGACTGCAGGTCGGATACACGTACGACGCAGCGGATCAGCTGACGGGACTGAGTTATGCAACGGCCAGCGGAACGACGCTCGGTACCTTGAGCTATGGCTATGACGTGTTGGGTCGGCGGATCAGTCAGGGCGGCAGTTGGGCGTCAGAGACGTTGGCGACACCGACGAGTGCGGTCAGCGCATTCAATCTGAACAACCAACAGACGCAATTCAATGGCGCGGCGTGGCTGTACGACTTGAACGGGGATCCGACGAGTGGCGCGGGCCAGACCTATGTGTTCGATGCACGGCAGCAGATCCAGCAGATCCTTGAGGGCGCGACTCCAATTGCGAGCTTTCAGTATGACGCATTCGGAAGAAGGATGGGTAAGACGATCAATGGCGTCACGACGAACTACCTGTACGACGGTGGCAACGTGGTCCAGGAAACGCAGGGCGCGGCGGTCAGTCCGATCCTGACCGGACTGAACATCGACGAGCGGTTCGCGAGGACGGAAGCGGCGGGGCGCCGCTACTTTCTGACGGATGCCTTGGGCAGCACGATCGCACTGGCGGATGCAAGCCAAGTTATCCAGCAGACATATCAGTACGAGCCGTATGGCGAAGTCAACGCAACGGGCAGCAGTGACAATCCATATCAGTATACCGGGCGAGAGAATGACGGAATCGGCCTCTACTACTACCGCGCGCGGTATTACAGTCCAGCCCTAAAAAGGTTCATCTCAGAAGACCCCATTGGACTTGCGGGCGGCCTTAATAGCTATGCATATGCGGGAGCAAGTCCGGTCAATTTCATCGACCCTTCGGGTCTATTATTTGGATTTAACGCTGGCGAAGGTTATGGTGACTCCGCTGCGCAGTATTGGGCGAACAAGCAGGTGCAAACGGGTAACTGGCTCTATGCGATACCGGGATCATTAGCATCTCTGTGGACGCCTTGTACGAGCAACAAGACATTCGCGACGCTATTATTTGGTTATGCTGCTGGTTGGGCGCCATCTGTGTTACCGAATTTTCCGGAGTGGGCGCAAAATCCATTCTGGTATGAGATGGGTCAGAAGACGGTGCCAACTGGGATATATCAGGCTATGAGTGGTCTTTCGGCCGCTGAACGCGGCAAAGCCCTCGTAAACGAGCTAGGTTGGTTGAGGTCACTATTGCCTTCACCTGGCCCGTGGGGAACTACATTGGGTGCAGGGCCGACTCCTGGTGGCTGGCTAGGCGTGATCGGGTTTGGATCGGCCGGCCTTCTAAGTGGGTCTGATTGTGGTTGCTAGCAGTAAGCCGATCGGGCGGCTAACCATCTTTGGCGTTGGGTGGTTGGCTCTCATGGGGCTTTGTGGAGTGGTGTTCGCTAACTTCGCGGGATTCTCCAACCCACTCTTTGGGATTGTCGTTTTTTTCGTTGGGTGCATTGTGCCAGTAGCGGTGGTCGTTGCCACTCGCAAATTTCTCACACGAATTAATCCACTGCCGCTCTGCAGAAATAAGCGATGCGGCTCTCGAAAGTACGAAGTCGAGAAACATTTAGAAGAGGGCACCTACTATCGTTGTCGCTGCGGCGATTTGTATCTTTTAACGCCGGACGACAAGTTTTTGTCGGTCAGCTCTGATGGCAGTGTTCAGCCTTACATGCAGCGATTCGACAGTACCGGTTACTGGTGGCCTGCTCCAGAAGTGTTTGAAAAATATCGAAGCGCAAAGAACGAATAGCTTCATCGTGCAACGAAGAGCGGGGCCAGAATTACTATGCTGCTAGTCGATGTTCGTAGAATGGATGTCTCTTGTCGTCGAAGATGGCGTAAAGTACTGCAAGGCTGCCAGATTCGGGATTGAGCCAAGCGCCAACGTGCTCGGGCTTGATGTTGATGATCGTGCGGTCGTGGCCGGCCGCGGCAACTTCTGGCTCTGGTTCATCGGTGATCGCTGCAAATGTAATGACCCAGTGAATTCCTGCTCAGGTGTAACCTTCGACCGAGGAGACACCATGAGTGGACTTCCCCCGGCGTCACAGACATATCCAAGCCTCACGCTGCCGCCTTGTTTTCGAAGGCTTCGGGGCTGACGCCGCCCAGGTGGGTATGACGTCGGGTGCGATTGTAGAAGACCTCGATGTAGTCGAAGACGTCGGCGCGCGCCAGGTCGCGGGTTTTGTAGACACGCTTGCGGATGCGCTCCTTCTTCAAACTGCTGAAGAAGGATTCGGCAACGGCGTTGTCCCAGCAATTGCCCCGCCGGCTCATGCTGGGCACGAGTCGGTGCGCTTGGCAGAACCTTTGCCAATCATCACTGCCGTATTGTGAGCCTTGGTCCGAGTGCACGATCACCGATTGCGTGGGCGAGCGGCGCACCAGCGCCATCAGAAGGGCATTGAGAACGATCTCGCGAGCTAGCGTCGGCTGCATCGACCAGCCCACAACCTTGCGCGAATGCAGATCGATGACGACGGCGAGATAGAGCCAGCCTTGCCAGGTGCGCAAGTAAGTGATGTCGGTGACCCACGCCTTGTCCGGCGCATCGACGGTGAACTGCCGTTCGAGTCGATTCGGTGCGACGATCGAAGGGCGCCCGACGACGTGCCGTGGCGCCTTGTAGCCGCGGAGCGCCTTGATCTTTTGCTCTCGCATGAGGCGCGCCACGCGGTGCTTGCCACAGGTCTCGCCGGCTTCGCGAAGATCGCCGAAGACGCGAGGTGAGCCGTACACGCCGCTGCTGGCCGCGTAGGAATCGCGGATCAGCCCCAGCAGACGCTGGTCCTCGACCGCACGCTGCGATTGCGGATGGTGCAGCCACTGATAAAACCCGGCACGCGATGCGCGCAGAACTCGGCACATCGTCATCACGCGATACGTCTGTCTATGCTCGTTGATGAAGCGGTACTTCACTCGGGCTCCTTGGCGAAGTACCGCGCCGCTTTTTTTAGGATGTCGCGCTCCTCTTCCGTGCGGCGCAGTTGTGCCCGCAGCTTGAGGATCTCGCTTTTGGCTTCCAGCAGTTCGCTCGCCTGCTTCTCGGCCTTGTCCGGCGCGACCGCCTTGACCCACTGATACAGGCTGTGCGCTGACACGCCGATGCGCGCGGAAACTTCCGCTACGGAATGGCCGCGGTCGACGATCTGCCGAACGGCTTCTTGCTTGAACTCCGGGGTGAAACGCTTGGCACTCGTGGGCTTCCTCCTATGCTCAAATCATAGGCCTGGAATGCCTAGCGCACCGGGGGAAGTCCAATCATAGGCCTGGAATGCCTAGCGCACCGGGGGAAGTCCACCTGTGGCTGGGAAATGTCCACTAGGCCGGGGGAATTCCACGGGTTCAGTAACGAAAAGCGTAGACAAAACATTCACGTTGGTAAGGACAGCATCGAAGGTCACTTGGTCGGCACGATAGATGCTTCGACTAAGCCGCCGCACAAGGACGGCGCCAGGGGATGGGGATATGAGAATCGTGGGATACGCGGCCTTGCTGGCCGCGCTGTTGTGCGCGGGCTGTGCGACGACCCAGTATCGGCCCGTGGTCGACTCCGGCGTCAGTAAAGGCAACTACGAAGACGATGTCGCTGATTGTCAGAAATTGGCGAATCAGCGTCCGGTAGCGGCGCCCGCTGCAGGGGCGCAGCCGTTGGGGCAATCTTCGGCGCTCTCCTCGGCGCCGCGGTTAGTCTTCGTGGCAACGATGTTGCGAAGGTCGCTGTCTGGGGAGCCGTCAGTGGGGGATTGAACGGAGCGGCATACGGGGCTGCGGAGCAGCAAGCGATTGTTTCTCGGTGCATGTTCGGCCGCGGATATAACGTCGTTGCGTGTTGATTTGCGCGCTGGATTGAGCCGAGTTTTCACCGAGCAGAGAGCTATCGAGACGGCGGGACGAGGCTTGCGGTACGCGGCGAAGATTGCGCATGACCGGATCAGCATTGGATGAAAACGTGGCTCATTCGAACGCGCAAATAAATACCTCATCTGCCCTGACAAACCGGAGCCTGCGGTGCATATCAACTTCGTAGAAATCTCCAACTTCCGCAAGTTGCTCGCGGTGCGCATCGACATCGCGAAGAAGACGACGGTCTTCGTTGGCGCCAATAACAGCGGAAAGACCTCGGCCATGGTGGCGCTGCGCCACTTTTTGGTCGATCACGGCAACTTTTCGATCACCGATTTCACGCTAAGTCACTGGGGCGCAATCGATGCAGCAGGCAAGGTTTGGGAGACGGAAGCAGAAGGGCAGGCCGAGGGTGAAGAACCCTTGGATTTCGATTGGGGCTCCGTCGCGCCTGCCCTGGATGTATGGCTTTCTGTGCCGGACAACCAGGTCCACTTCGTGCAGAAAATTCTGCCGAGTCTCGATTGGGACGGCGCGCCTATCGGCGTTCGTCTGCGGTTTGAACCCAAAAAACTCGACGACTTCAAGCGCGACTATCTCGCGGCCCGCAAGGCCGCCAAGGAGGTGATGGCGGCGGCGACCTCAGAGACCGATGACGAGTCGGATCCGTTCTCGCTGTGGCCGAAGTCGATGATCGAGTTTCTCTCGCGCCGCTTGCGATCGGTCTTCGAGATCAAGGCCTATCTTTTAGATCCGGCAAAACTGACGGACATCGCGAACGGCGAAGCCAAGCCACAGCCCCTGCCCGAGAGTAGCGAGCCACTCGCTGATGACCCGTTTAAGGGTCTGATCCGCATTGATGAAATCAGCGCCCAGCGGGGCCTTGGCATCGCGGCCCCTCGCGCTGGTCAGGAGGGCGAGCAAGAGGACGAAGCGCGCCTTGGAAAGAAGCTTTCAACGCAGTTGCGGAGCTACTACGCCAAGCACTTGGATCCATTTGAGCAGCCCGAAGCGAAAGATCTGGATGCGCTACGAGCGATCCACAGCGCACGCTGCGCCTTCGGTAAGCAGCTCGCGGAGTCCTTCGAGGTCGCAATCAAAGAGCTCGAAACGATCGGCTATCCGGGTCTGACCGATCCCAAGCTCACCTTGGCCGCGGACCTGCGCCCGCTCGATGCGCTCAAACACGGCTCGGCGGTGCATTACGAGGTGCCGACCCATCTAGCCGATGTAGGCTTTGTCAACCGGCTTCCCGAGGACTCGAACGGCCTGGGCTACCAGAATCTGGTATCCATAGTGTTTGCGCTAATGAGCTTTCGAGACAAGTGGATGCAGGTCGGGAAGGCCGGAAAGAACCTTTCGATTGAAAGCGCGATCATCCCCCCGCTGCACCTCGTGCTCGTTGAAGAACCAGAGGCGCATTTACACGCGCAGGTACAGCAGGTCTTCATCTCGCACGCGTACGCCGTTCTACGCAGGCACGAGTCATTAGGGGACGCTGAGGAAAAACGCACGCAGTTGATCGTGAGCACCCATTCCAGCCATGTCGCACACGAGACCGAGTTCTCGTCGCTGCGCTATTTCCGTCGCATGCCAATCAACCTGGTCAAGGGCTCGGTCCCGCTATCGCGCGTGGTTTGCCTCTCGCGCACGTTCGGCGACGACGAGGCCACGAAGCGCTTTGTCAAACGCTACTTGAAGATTACCCATTGCGACCTCTTCTTCGCCGACGGCGCAATCTTGGTGGAGGGGCCCGCCGAGCGCATCATTGTGCCCCATATGGTCAGGAACCGAGACGCCTATAAGTATCTGACGACCCGCTACATCACTTGGCTTGAAATTGGCGGTAGTCATGCGCATCGGCTAAAAGACCTGCTTGCAGATCTAGGGCTGACCACGCTCATCATCACCGATCTCGACGCGAAGACCACGGAGAACAAGAAGGCAATCCCAACGCGCGGCCACGGCCTGCTTACGCGTAACCAGACAATGAGGAGTTGGGTGCCCAACGAAGTAAACCTCGACGCACTACTCGACATGCCATCGAACTCCCTCGTCCTTAGTAGCGGCGGCGTTGCGGTCCGCGTGGCCTACCAGCAGCCCACCAAAATCTCCTTCGGCACCGATACGGACGTCGAAGCCATTGCCAACACCTTTGAAGATGCGCTGGTCTACCGCAACATCGGATTCTTCCAGGCGCTAGTCGAATCTGGCTTGGCCCAGAAAATCCGTGAGGCCTTGGACTCCTGCGATACAGTCGCCGCACTGGCAGCCAAGCTGCACGCCGCACTAGATGGCGGCGACAAGGCAGAGTTCGCGATGACGCTGTTAGAGAGCGACGAGCTCAAAACGCTTCAATTGCCTGCATATATTGACGCAGGCCTGCTTTGGCTGATCGACCAGCTCAAACGTAAGGAAGACGATGTTGCCGGCAAGTGGCCCATCACGCCCCCGGCAGCCGCACCCAGCGACGCGAACATGCTGGTGGCGGCTGTGGAAATCACGGCTCCAGACCAGCCCGCGCCGGTTGCAGAGGCATCCGAGTGAGTACGCTTCCTGGCGCCATCGCCCACGATACTGACCGCGCAGCAGATGTCGAGATCGCTGCTTGCCTGGATCCAGCGGCGCCCAAGAGCTTCTTCCTCTTTGCCGGGGCGGGGTCGGGCAAGACGCGCTCTCTCGTCTCGGCGCTCGGGCATATCCAGTCCAACTGGGCTGGGAGACTGCGCCAGCGCGGCCAGAAAGTGGGCGTCATCACCTACACAAATGCGGCCTGCGAAGAGATCATCAGGCGTGTGGCTTTCGATCCTCTGTTTGATGTGCGGACCATCCACAGTTTTGCGTGGTCCTTGATCGAAGGGCTGAATACCGATATCCGAGCCTGGCTGACGGTCCACTTGGCTGCCGAGATCGAGGAGCTGCAACGGCTGGAAGCCAGAGGGCGGACAGGTAAAGCCTCGGAGGAGCGCAAAGCGAAGATCATTTCCTACGGCAGGCGCCTTGAAATGCTGCCGGGTATTACGCGCTTCATTTACAGCCCGACCGGCACCAACCGCACGCGGGATTCACTCAATCACGCAGAGGTGATGAAGCTCACCGCGTATTTCCTGAGCGAGAAGCCGCGCATGCGTAGCATCCTCGTCGGCCGCTATCCCATCTTGCTAGTCGACGAGAGCCAAGACACCCATGCAGCTTTGGTAGACGCGCTGTTCCAAGTCGATGCGCAGCACTTCGGCGCGTTTTCCCTCGGGCTGATTGGCGACATGATGCAGCGCATCTACGCCGATGGTAAGGAAGATCTCGGGCGCGAGTTACCCCCAGCGTGGAGTCGACCGCGCAAGGTCATGAATCATCGCTGCCCTAGGCGCGTCGTGGCACTGCTGAATAAGATCCGCAGCGCCGTAGATGATCATGAACAGCAGGCAAGGACAGATGCGACTGAGGGCATAGTACGGCTTTTCATCGTGCCGGCCGATCATCCCGAAAAGTTCGCGATCGAAGACCAGGTTATGCGCATGATGGCGGAGTTGGCAGGAGATGCGCAGTGGCAGACGTCCGAGGCCGTCAAGACCCTGACTCTTGAGCATCGCATGGCGGCGCGACGCTTGGGGTGCCCCGATGCGTTCGGAGCGCTTTACGACCTCGACTCCCAAAGTCTCCTCAGTCGCTCCCAGCCGGTCGCGTCCTTCTTCATCGACCAAGTCTTGCCCGTCGTTGAAGCCAGGCGCACGGGCGATCGGTTTGCACTTATGCGCACGTTGAAAGCGCACTCTCCTTTGCTTTCGCAGGAAGCGTTGAAGGCCAACCCCGGACGTGGACATCTTGCCACGATCCAAGCCGAAGTCGATCGCTTGTATGAGCTATGGGAGAACGATGCAAACCCGTCACTTCTGCAAGTGCTGCGGCGGGTGGCGTCAAGCGAGCTTTTGGAAGTGCCGGAGCGGTTGACTGCCTGGGCACCGGCGGAAGAAGTCCCTCACGAAGGCCAAGACGCCGACGAGGGACAAGAGGAGGATGAGGCAACGCGCAGGCGGATCGAGGCGATCGATCGGCTCTTGGCGACTCCATTCTCTCAGATTACGCCGTTGCGCGAGTATCTCGCGGGGCGCGCGCGCTTTGACACGCACCAGGGCGTCAAGGGGCTCGAATTCGATCGGGTCATGGTAGTCATGGATGACACCGAGGCACGCGGCTTCATGTTCAAGTATGAAGACCTGTTTGGGGGCAAAACTGACGGCAAAGTCCTGGAAGCGACCAGGCGGCTTTTCTATGTAACTGCCAGTCGGGCACAAAAGAGTCTAGCTCTGGTTGCGTACACGCGCGAGCCAGCACGCATTAGGGAGTTCGTGCTTGCGCACGAGTGGTTTGAAAACAACGAGATCGTGATGCTTCCCTGACGACGCGAATCGGGTTTGCAATTAGCGTTTGAGCACCATGACGATGCGGGAGACTTGCATCTTCTCCTCAACCTCGATCCCAAAGTGTTCTCTGAGAACGCAACGGACTCGATCGGAACGCCTGACAACCACACCGACGCGCCCTTCTGCAACGAGCTTTGGGTGGCACATTGGTGCGTGGTGCGGCTATCGAATATTCGAGCGGCCAGATGGCGAAGTCGAGCGAGGGAGGTGTCCTCGCGACACGCTATCCCGCCGACGAGCTGGAATTGCACGCCAGCAAGCGGCTGCAAACGTTCTTCAACCGACCGAAGAGTGTCGTGGACACCGTGCTCTCACCTGACGATCCCTCCGCGGCTTTGCAGTCTGCCTTGACAAGCGACCTCACTCGAAACACCCAAGGGCGAAACTCGCTGGGAAGCATGGCGTCCATTGATCGCTGGAATCACGATTGGCGAAGACGCGCTCTCGATCAGGATCGATCGGCGGGCTCTTCGAAGTGCACTTGGGCTTCCGATCATCGAAGGCGCTGAAGCGACCATCGAACTCGTTCAGCCGATGCGGCTACATCGCACCGCTCACGAGATTCGATTGGTGATCCCGACCGAGACGGACGCTGATGAAGCCGGCCAACGCAATGAGTCGTTGATCCGCTTTATCGCCCGCGGCCGACGGTGGTATCGACAGATCACCAGCGGCGAAATGCCATCGATCCAGGGTATCGCCAAAGCCGAAAATGTTACCGAGCGCTATGTCGCCCGAGTCCTTCGAGGTTCACTGCTGGCACCCGATCTCATGCAACGCATTCTCGACGGTCGCCAACCCGTCGGATTTACCGTCCGTCAACTCCTCGATCCGCCGCCGATGGACTGGGCTGATCAGCGCCGTCACTTCGGACTCGATCCCACCTGAGTCTGCGCGGCTAGCGCGCAGTCGAAAAGACGCCAGTCCGCTGCCCGGTAAGCCATCAGCGACTCCGGACTCCTGCAAAACGCCCACAGAGACGCAGTGGCCAAATCGCCGAATTGGGTCGGAAATGCGACCCCCGCAGTCCGCCCAGAAACGAAAAAGCGCGCCCCGTGGCGCGCTTTTTGGCTTCCACAGAGACCCGAACTCACAAGGCCAGTCTGCGTGGCGGTGTGCGCAGGATCGCCGCAACCGGTCTCTGCGTGCGAATTCCCGTGAACAGGGAAATTTTCAGGTTATTTCGCGTCTCTTGACGCCGCCTTCGTGGCGGAGATGCCAGGAGAGCGAGACAGGACGCCATGTTTGGCGCCAACGGAGACAAAAACTCCCCCATCGGAACAGGGAAGCTAACAGGGAACGAACAGGGAGCGAGCAGGGAAGCGAGCAGGGCTGCAACGAGGGCAACGAGGATAGCAGTAGGTGGCAACAGACTCTTGCGTCCTTGCCGGAGGTCCGACCACCCGCGGGCTACCTCTGGCGCCATAAATTCACCATTTGTCATCTCGATCAAATCGGGATTCAAGCGCTTTCGAATGCTCGATCTCCGGCGGGCGGCGAATCTACCTCCGTCCTTTTCACCTACCCGGAGACGTGTCATGAAAGCGTACTTTCAAAGGCCGGCCAGTCGCCTCTATCTGGCCCTATCGTTCACCCTTGCTTGCCCTGTTTCGGTCCTCGCCGCGCCCGTGTCGGCCGCGCTCTTGATCGAGCAACCGACCGCGGAGCGCTTTACAGCCGATGTCCCGCTACGTCTCAAGGTGGCCGACGACGTCGCGACGGATACGCTCAAGATTCGATTGAATGGCCGCCGGGTCGATGCCGACGCTTTTACCGAGCATCTCAGCCATTCGAGATGCAATCTAGAACCCGGCTACCAGGCCCCTTACTCGAACTTGCCCATCGGCCCTGGCGCGTGTCAATCCAGCGGATCGACCGTCGAGGGAGTGCTCGGCGTGGACGATGGCCTGCAGTCCGGCCAGAACACCCTGATGGTCAGCGCATTCAATGCGGACGGGACGGTCGACGCCGAATCGGTCGACTTCAATTACACGCCAGCAACGTCAGGCCTCGGCGCGACCGATTCCACGCGCTACATGCCCAAGTCGGTTGGCTTGACCGTCGCCGGAGGCGGCGTACTGCCTTGGGTCAACATCACGACTGGCTGGCCGCAACCGGCGACGGACGATCCGGATGCGCACGCGCTACCCTATTACGATGCATCGTTTCCGCTATCGACCGATACCGCGTGCACGTCGACCGACGTGTATCAGGTCGTCGTGCTCGATCGCAAGACGCCGGCAAACGAAATTGCCTATCGCTGCTTTAGCACCGATGCCGACCTCACTACCTATCTCGGCACGCTGACTGCCGACGAGATCGTCATTGCGGGCACGACGGCGAACCAAGTCGCTGGGCGATCCCTCGACACCACCAAGATCGGTGGA
>Ga0247776_10000189_pt1 | contig 14224 bp, 10 predicted proteins | sample UWRJL199509C5_FD_179912 | JGI IMG/M metagenome (GOLD analysis project Ga0247776, IMG submission 179912) | Plant litter microbial communities from Arlington Agricultural Research Station in Wisconsin, United States - UWRJ-L199-509C-5 | ecosystem: Environmental > Terrestrial > Plant litter >...
AAGCAGCATCTATTAAGCTCTCCGGTGGGGTACTGGTTAGCGGACTTCCTCAGGTGGCGCAATCCGTAGTTTCACTGGTCGGCCCCGCTGAGGGTGTTCCTTTCAAGTGGCCCGATCTCGATCGAGCGGAGCCGGCGTCGCGCGCGATACACGGCGTCGCGCGCGATACGCGGCGATTACGCGGCGATACGCGACAAATCCGAAGGAAAGAAATGCGACGAAACAACTCGACGGGCGTTTGACGAGCTCGAAGACCCGTGAGATTCTTTGCTTGTGTTGTCGTCCCTGGCCGCATCGAGTGATCCCATCCGCGCATCGCTGCTAGCGAACGCGAGTGGCTGTTGTTGCTCCGCTGTCCGGGCGGCCTAGGTCTGCGGCGTCGCGCCGCGCTTCCTGCGCTGCCTGGCTTTTCTGCCAGGAAAGGCCAATTAGCGCTATTTTCGTGATTCGGAGCAAACCATGGGCGACCTCAAATTATACGATTCGCTGTCACGTTCCGTCCGACCCTTCGCCAAGCTGGGCGATCGCCCAGTCGGCATCTACAGCTGTGGCCCGACGGTGTACGCCAGGCAGCATTTGGGCAACATGCGTCCGTACGTGTTCGCGGATCTGCTCAGGCGCACGCTCACCTCCGCCGGCTACGCCGTGAAGCACGTGATCAACATCACCGACGTCGGACACCTGACTTCGGACGCAGACGAAGGCGCGGACAAGGTAGAGCTCGCAGCAAGCCAGGCCCACACCTCGGCGCTCGCCATCACCGAGCTGTACACCGCGCTTTTTCAGGCGGATTTGCGGCGTTTGTCCGTGCTCACCCCAGACGTATGGGCCAAGGCGAGCGCACATATCCCCGAGCAGATCGCCATGATCGAACAGCTCGAAGCGCGTGGCTTCACGTATCGAACGCTCGACGGCGTGTACTTCGATGCCAGTCGCGCACCTCACTACGGTGAGCTCTCTGGGCTGCGAGCCAGCGCCGAACACAGCCGCGTCAGCGCGAACCAGAACGGGAAGCGCAACCCTGCCGACTTCGCGCTCTGGAAGTTCTCAGCCGACGTGGGACCGCGGCGGCAACTCGAGTGGCCGAGTCCGTGGGGCGTGGGCTTTCCAGGCTGGCACATCGAGTGCAGCGCCATGGCCAGCAAATACTTGGGCGATCAATTCGAAATCCATACCGGCGGCATCGATCATATCGCGGTGCATCACAGCAACGAGATCGTGCAAGCCGAACACGCGCTCGGCGTGCGGCCCTGGGTGCAGTTTTGGATGCATGGCGCCTGGCTGACCATGGAGGGCACGAAGATCGCGAAATCAGCGGGGCTCGCGCCAAACCTCGATGATTTGAGCGCAATCGGCGTGAGCGCGGCTGCTTTTCGCTACTACTTGATGACCGCGCACTACCGGTCGCCACTCGATCTCAGTCTCGAAGCGCTGCGCGCCGCTGAGACCGGTTTCGATCGGATGAGCCACTTCGTCGAGCAACACGTCGAGGATCCGCCGACCGAAATGCTGGAGACCGCGCAAGCCGAATGGCGACGTCAGTTCAAGGCTGCCATGTGCGACGACTTGGATGCGCCGCGGGCAATCGCCGTGCTGTGGTGCATCCTGGCCGACGCCAGCTTGGCAACGGGCGCAAGGGCACGGCTGATCGCGGAACTGGGCACTGTGCTCGGTCTGAGTTGGCAGACCAACCGCGCTGTCCAAGGGGGGCCGGAGGCCTTGCATCTACTCGAAGCACGCGAACGCGCGCGCGCCGAACGCGACTTTGCCAAAGCCGACGCGCTACGCGCGGAGCTCTCGCTGCGCGGTTTTGCGATCGAGGATAGCCCGGAAGGGCCGCTCCTGCGGCGCGCGCGCTGACACCACTTTCAACGAGCTCTTTGGCCGGCTAGGTCAAACACTTGGCCGGCTCGGTCGACGCCAAAACCGCGTCGATATCGCATGTTGCCCTCATGGCGATTTCGAAACGATACACGACACTGAGTGCGCTCTTGATTGGCTCAGCGCTGGCGCGGCCGGCTCTGGCGGACGGACCCAAGCCAGAAGCCGCAGTCGCTGCCGCTCCCGCTCCCGCTCTCAGCCCCGGACTCAGCAGCACCCCGCGCGCTTCGGCAACCTGCGCGAGGGCCGCCAAAAATAGCGCTGGGAGCGTCGCTGGTTTCACGCGAGCTGGCACGGCCCGGGAGGGTACGGCGCGCGGGCTCGGGCGACAAGTGATGGCAAAAGCTCAGTCGAGCTCGAGCGTCTCCACTTCGACGATCGGGCGCGTGCCGGACAGATCTTCCAGCTTGCGGCGTGCGGCGCGACGCACGAATTCTGCCAAGGCGAGCCCTCGCCCGCCACGAAATGTCTCGACCGCGCGGGCGATCTCTTTGGCCACCGCGCGCAGCGCTTGCTGATCGTCGTCGACCAGCGGCACCCCGCGCGTGCGCACTGCCGGAGGCGCGGCCAGCTTGTCCGCGCGATCGATGGCTAGCGTCACGAACGCGACGCCCATGCGACCGAGCTCGACCCGTCGCTGGTGGGTCTGACTGGAGAGCTCTTCCCCTCCCACGGCGATCGCAACGCGGCCGTGCGGCACGCGCTCGTCCTTCCAGAGTTTCTGACCGTCACACACGACCGGCGTGCCGTTTTCGACCACCACCGTCTCGCTCACGCCCAACTCTACCGCCAGCTCTTGATGGCGTAAGAGGTGATGCAGCGTGCCGTGAACCGGCAAGAAGCAATTGGGCCGGCACAGTTCGATCATGCGGGTCTGCTCGGTGCGCCCAGCGTGACCGCTCGTGTGCACCGCGGGATCACTAAAGCGAGTCTTCAAGGTGATCCCCGCTCGAAGCAGATCATTCATCATGGCGAAGACCGGTCGATCATTGCCTGGGATGATGCGGCTCGAGAAGATCACCGTGTCGCCTTCGGCCAGCGAAAGGCGCGGATGCTGGCCGATGGACAGCCGCTTCAGCGCAGAGTTGCGCTCCGCTTGTGTGCCGCCGGCCAGCACGAGCAGCCGTTCGCGCGGCACGCTGGCGGCCTGATCCGCAGAAACGACCAGATCACTCGGCCAAGAGAGGCGCCCGATTTGGCGCGCCACCGCACACTGAGTCTCCAGGCTGCGCCCGAACAGACACAGCTTCTTGCCCGTCCGCAGCGCAATTTCACCGAGCAAGATCAAGCGCTGGATGTTGCTGGCGAACATCGCGATGACGACGCGCGCCGGAGCGTCCTTCACCAACTCTTCGAGCGCGGCCCCCACCCCGCGTTCGGAGCCCACGCGCACTGGCACATCGATGTTCGTGCTATCGCTGAGCAGCAGGGAAATCCCCTGGTCGCCGAGCTCGGTCAGGCGCGCTTCGTTGGTTGGCTCACCATCGGGCGGGTCGGGATCGAAATTGAAGTCACCAGTGTGCAGCACGCTGCCCGCGGCGGTACGCATGTGCAGCGCGCTGGCCTCGATGATCGAGTGGGCGACCCGCACCGGCTCGATCGTGAATGGCCCGACCTGATATTCGCGGCCGGCGTGCGCCTCACGTAGATCGAGCTCCGAGGGCGAGAACTGGTGTTCCAAAAGACGCCGCTTGGCGATCTCGAGCGCGTGCGGCGGTCCCCAAACGGGCAGCTCGAGCTCGGAGAGCAAGTACGGCAGTGCCCCCAGATGATCCTCGTGGCCGTGCGTCAGAAAGACGCCGTGCAGGCGTTCACGCTGCGCAAGGAGCCAGCTGAAGTCCGGATGCCAGACGTCGATGCCCACGTCGTCTTCGGCGAAAGCGGCGCCGCAGTCGACGATCACGATGCCGTCGGCTTGCTCCAGCGCGAAGCAGTTCATGCCGATTTCCCCGAGGCCTCCTAGGGGAACGATGCGAATCCGATCGGAGGCTAAATTTGGGGGAAATTGCACGGGGGGGCCTAACTGAGGGGCCTAACTGAGGGAACTCCGGGGTGTAGCACGAGTCGCCCTCGGCATTTGTCAGTTGTATCGCCCGGTGTTAGAGCTTGTCGCCAAGCAAGCGAGCGTTAACGTGGCAGAAATCAAAGCCGTTACTCCCGAAGAAGCCGCCGAATTGTTGAGCCAGGGGCACGTGTACGTGGACGTGCGGAGCGAGCCCGAGTTCGAAGCCGGTCACCCAGAAGGCGCGTTGAACGTTCCGCTGCTCACCGCGGGGCCAGTCGGGCTGGCCCCCAACCCGGATTTCTTGGCGGTGATGGAGAGCGCTTTCGGCAAGGACGAACCGCTCGTGATCGGGTGCAAGGCGGGCGGGCGCTCCAAGCGCGCTACGGAAATGCTGGCCCAGGCCGGGTTTTCGCGGCTCTCCGATCAGATTGCCGGGTTCGACGCCGGGAAAGACGCCTTTGGCCGCGCCATCCCGGGCTGGAGCCGCACCGCGTTAGCCGTGGGCAAGGGCAAACCCCCGGGCCAAGCCTACGCGGACGTCAAACAGCGCAAGCCTCGCTGAAGCGTTCCGGTAAGTCCGCCCTGCCTCCCTCTGTCTCGCCAGAGCCCGTGCTCGCGGCCGAAGCGGCCGCTGCGCGCGGAATGGAGGCAGGCCGTCGCGGGGAGAAATTGTACTGCGTGCACGAAGCATAATCTTCTCAGCGCGAGGCGCATGTCGGGCCGGCTTTGAACTGACTGCGCAGCATGCTCGCCTCCAGCGCCGGAGGCTCAACGCGTTCTGCTCAATCGCTCCATTCGAAATCCGCAGCTCGGCTCGAGCTCTTGTTGGGGTCTGGGTCCCCTCCCCGGCTCCCCGCACCCCCCTTCGGGCGCGACGGCCTGGATTCAGCCGCAAAAAACGCGGGGCCGCCTCAACGGCCGCGTCGCTGATCTGGCGAACGTCGCGCATTTACGCGAGCCCCTCCTCATTTCCTCCTCGAACCGCGCCGCCGAAGGCTGCGACGGCGCGCGACGTTCTCGCGTGACCATCAATTCCCCTCTCCTGAAAGCCTGCTGAAGGCCTAGCCGCAGGGCCGAGCCTCTGTTAGGCACGCGCGGAGATGATCCCGCGCTATACGCCCAAGGCATTCGCTGAGCTCTGGTCCGATAAAACTCGCTACGGCATCTGGCTCGACGTCGAGCTCGCCGCTTGCCAGGCGATGGAGACCGAGGGCGTAGTGCCCAAGGGCACGGCCGCCAGTATTCGGGCCAAAAACATCGCGCTCGACCCGAGCAAGATCGACGAGATCGAACGCACCACGCGTCACGACGTCATCGCGTTCCTGACCCACGTCGAGCAGCTCGCGGGCGAACCCGCGCGTTGGTTGCACCGTGGCATGACTTCGAGCGACGTGCTGGACACGAGCTTCGCGATTCAGCTCGCGCGCGCCGCCGATCTGCTGCTGGAGCGAACCGACGCCCTGATTGCGGCACTCGCGACGCGCGCCAAAGAGCACGCTCACACGCCTCAGATCGGGCGCTCGCACGGCATCAGCGCGGAGCCCGTCAGCTTCGGCATCGTGCTCGCGGGTCACTTGGCCGAGATCAAGCGTGGCAGAATGCGGCTAGCGCGCGCCCGCCAAGAAGTCGCCGTGGGCAAGATTGCGGGCGCGGTCGGCACGTATGCGCACTTGTCGCCCGAGCTCGAAGAACGCGCTTTGACGAGCTTGGGGCTCAGCGCCGAAACGGTTTCGACCCAAGTGGTCGCGCGTGACCGTCACGCGAGCTTCTTCGCGGCTTTGGCCTTGCTCGCCGCAGGTATCGAGCGCTTCGCGACCAACGTGCGTCACTGGCAGCGCAGCGAAGTGGCCGAGGCCGAAGAACGCTTTGCAGCAGGCCAAAAAGGCTCGAGCGCGATGCCGCACAAGAGGAACCCCGTGCTCAGCGAGAACTTGTGCGGGCTCGCTCGCGTCGTGCGCGCGGCCGTGATTCCCGCGCTGGAAAACGTCGCCCTCTGGCACGAGCGAGATATTTCGCACTCGTCGGTGGAACGGATGCTGGCGCCGGACGCGACCACCACGCTCGGTTTCATGCTGGAGCGCTGTACGGGCTTGGTCGAGGGCTTGGTGGTTTACCCCGAGAACATGAAGCGTAACCTCGATCGCAGCGGCTCGTTGTTCTTCAGCGAGGCCATCCTCCTGGCATTGATCGGCAAGGGCCTCGGTCGACAAGAAGCGTATGTGCTCGTGCAGCGGAACGCGATGAAGGCTTTCCAGGGTGAAGGACAATTCCGCGCCTTGCTCGGCACCGATGGCGATGTGTCCGCGCGGCTGTCGGCTGCCGAGCTCGACGAGTGCTTCGACCTAGCGCATTCACTCCGCTTCGCTGAGCAGATCGTCGATCGCGCGATCCGTGCCTGACGCGAGCGCGCGGCGCACTGGGCGTTCGCGCAGATAGCGGCGCGCGATCAGCAGCAAAATGCTGATCGCGTGCCATGCGCGCACCCCGCTGCGTTCATCGGCATACACCGGCCGCACCGGAACTTCGACCACGGACAGGCCGCGAGCGGCGAGCATGCCGAGCAGATCGTTCGGATAGCCGAAGCGCGGCCAGAGATCGTCGAGCGGCAAGCCGAGGGCGGCGGCGCGGGAAATCGCGGTGTAGCCGCATTGGCAGTCGTCCACCGAAAGGCCCGTGGCCAGGCGCGTGGCGATCGCCAAGACACGCCCAGCGAAGCGACGCGCGAGCGGCATGTCGACCTTGCGTGCGTGCTGAAAGCGATTGCCCTTCACGTAGCTGGCGCGACCGAGCAGAACCGGTTCTACGACCCTGCTCAGATCTTCGGGCGCCATTTGCGCGTCCCCAGCCATCACCACCAGCACGTCGCAATCAGCGGCCAGGGCAGCGCGGTAGCCGCTCACGATGGCTGCACCGACGCCCCGGTTCTGTGCGTGCACGACGAGTTCGACGCGGGGATCCTTTAGCCCAAGGACGACCCCAGCGGTGCCGTCATCGCTCGCGTCGTCGACCACCACGATCAGATCCACGAAAGCGGGCATCCCGGCGAGCGTCCGCTCGATCAAACGCGCTTCACGAAAGCAGGGAACGACGACGGCGACCTTCGCCGATTGCCACATGCCCGTCGGCTAACACTTTCCCGACGGGCTGGAAAGCGAGATCCGTAGCGGGATCCGATCTAGGCTACCGGCGAATCATGCGAACGCGCCGTGCGCTCATTTTCGTTCTCGCCGGTCTGGCCACGGTCTTGCTCGCCGCGTTCGTCTGGGCACACGCCTCTTTCCCCAGCGACCGCTCACCCGAAGGCGCCTACTTGCGCGTCGTGATTGCCGTCAATCGCGGGCGCGCGCAAGACTTCTTTGCCTACACCGAGACCCGCGCACAGCACGCTTGTTACACGATCCGCGACTACCGAAAAAAGATGCGAGAGCGCGTGCTGCAAAGTTTCCCCGAACCCGAGCGTTCGCGGCTCGCCGCAGAATACGCGGAACAAGCGGCCGCGCCCGACGGCGCAGACGTGTTCGCCATCTACGCCAAGCAGAACGGCTGGATGAACCGCCTACGCAAGGACATGTCCGGTGTCGCCAAGCTCGAAATCCAAGGCGAGCGCGCGACGGTGCAGACCGCGCACGGCACGCGCTACCCCTTTCGCCGACGCGACAACGGCATCTGGGGCCTGACGCTGTTCACGGCCACGCTCAGCGGGGAGGCAGAGAAGGCCGCGCGCGACCTGGCGCTGATCGAGCAAGCCGCGAGCGACTATGAGCACGCAGCAAAGGTGGAGGCGAAGTGAAGCCTTGCGGCGCCACCCTGGGCCTAGCGCTGCTCGGCCTCGCCTGCGGCAGCGAGCCTCGAAAGCCTACCACTTTCGCCAAAAACTCGCTCCTTTCGAGCGTCGAGCTGTCGGTCAACTACAAGAGCCCGGCGACCTTTCGCTATCATCCGACGCGCCTAGCGTCGGCCCAGGCCGAGCGTGCGTTGAGCGACGGCCGGCTGCTCCTGGCCGGCAAGCGTGGCGAGCGTTGGCTGCTCGATCCCGTCACGCACGGCTTGACCGCGGGTGCGAACCTCGCGCCCGAGGACTTGATCGCGATCTTGGATGCAGACACCGGCTTCTGGTTCGTGGGCCAGAGCGGTACCAGCTACGAGGCTCACGACCCGCTCGGTCGCTTCGTACGCTCCAGCGCACCGCTCGAACCGCTGGTTCGGGTCAGCGCGGCGCGCCACTCGATCGTCGGCATTCCCGCGGATCGTTCGCTTTCCCGTAGTGCCGACGGCGCCGCCTCCTTCACCCGCGTTGGCCCCAGCGATGTGTCTTTCGCCGACGTCGAGTTGCAGAGTGATGGTAGCGGGCTAGCGCTGGCTATCCCGGAGGCCATCTGGCTGACGCGCGACGAAGGCGCGAGTTGGTCGCTCTTGCCGGGAAAAACCCACGGCGCGTATGCGCTATCACGCGACCGAAAAGGCAACGTGCGCGTCGACACGGTGTTCGGACCGTATCACCTCGCCGATGCCCCAGCTCGTCTGGAGGCCGGCCCCCCCAAGACTTCGGGCAGCGATTTACCGGGAAATGCGCCGCCACGGGGCCCGGACGCAGCCGCGCTGGCCGACGGTCGCGCGATCCTGCTGGGTGCGCGCTACCTGGAAGTTGCGGCGTCAGCGAGTCGTCCGACCGACTACGAGCTTTGGCAAGGGCCACTCGACGGCAAGCTCGAAGCGACCGCTCTACCCATGCTCAAGGACTGCCGCGCGGCGCGGCTGACCGGCTTCGACCGCTACCTCGAGCTCGCCTGCCTGCGTGGCTCGGCCGACGCAGGCAGCGCACCGATCTCCTTTTTTCGTAGCGACGACCACGGGCGTCATTTCGAGCCCGAACCATTCACGAGCTTTGGCACCCAGGCGGGCTTCCGTTTCGCGCTCGGTGCCGGGGGCGCGTTGATCGCGACCGGGCTGTGCGGCTCGCCCAGCGCGGGCTGCGCCACGGGTGGCGTGTTTCTGCGGCGAGAGACGCCGCACGACGCGCCGCGCGCCAAGCGCCCGGGCACTGATCCAGCGCTCGGGCGCGCTGGGTTCGAGCTTTTTTCAGCCGCCACGCCGACCTTGGCGGAGAGCGCGCTGGGGCTCACCTTCTCGCTCAACGGGCGCGTGGCATACGCGATCGGTCGCCGTTCGAAGACCGGCGCACTCGCGACGTTCGTCTCACACGACGGCGGCAAGACCTTCGAGGTCCACGATCTCGATCTGGTGCGGGCAGACTCCGACGACGAAGACCAATATCTGGAACACAGCCAATCTTCGGTGCGGCTCGAGTCCTTCGCTGCCGCCGAAGACGGCTCACTCGCGGTGGTGTTGGCGGATCGTCAAGGCCGCGCCTTGATCGTCACCGACGAACAAGGGCGACTGCTTTCCGGCTCGAAAGCCCCGGATGAGCGGGCGCTGGTGGCCGCCGTCGGCATGCGCGCGTTCGCACTCTCCGTCCGCTCGCGGAAGACTTGGGAATCGCTGGACGGCGGGGTGACCTGGCAAAGCCTAGCGCGTTTTCCGCTCGCGCTCTGTCCAACCGAGAGCGACTGCGACGTCAAATTGCAATGCGCACCCGCGGGTTGCGTGATCGACAATGAAGTGTCGCGCATTGGCTGGGCAGGCCAAAGTGAGGACGAGCTCAACGTGCTCCCGCCCGCAGGCCGCGAACCGAGTCCGCCCACGGAGCGCAAGATCCGAACGCCGATCGCCTGCGCCCTCGATGAAACAACGTGGCAGACGCTACCCGGGGTGCGTCAGGTTCCCAGCTCGCGTGATGCAGCGCTCGGCAAAGCGAGCTTCGTCGCCCTGTCGACGGATCCGACGCGTGCCGCGGCCTCGATGATTCATGCTTTCGGGGCGCCGCGCCCACACTTTCGCACCGTGAGCTTACTGAAGCCAATCGAACGGCCTAGTGAGTACGCGACCCTGGTCTTGAACCAAGTGGAAGGGGCTGCAGCGCTTCGCTATCGCTTGCCCGAGGATCCCGCAAAAGATAGCCATCTGCGCAATCTCGAGCTCGGCTGGGACAACGTGCTCTCCGGACAAGTGGGCAGCGCTCGCCTGGCTGACGGCGGCCCAGTCGCCCCTGCCGACTATCAACTCGGGGATTCCGTGCAACGTGCCGATCCCGATTTGCTCAGCATCGGCGAAGGCGGCCTGTACCTGCGCGTGCATCACACGGCCGCCGACGCGCAGGACACTTGGTTCTTCGACGGCCGCTCGAGTACACGCATCCCGCCGGTGAAGTGGCCGGTCGCCGCGAGCGTGCGCGGCCGCACGGAGATGGCGCATAGCGAAGACTCGCACGTGCCGCTGATGCTGTTCGGACGCGGTACCGCGGTCGCGCGCGCGCGACGAGTCGGCGCAGACTGGGAGTTCGACGCTGAAACGACCGCCCTGCCCGATCCCAGCGCGTTCGGGCAGAGCCTGGTCAGCAACATCGCGTACCTGGGGAGCGCCTCCGGCCTATACGTGCAGGCGCAAATCGGCGAAGGCGCGCGCGCCAACGCCGCATACTACGCATTTCGCGCTACGGGCGAGGTGATGGGACCCAAGCTGGCAGTCCCCACCCAGGCCAGCTTGGCCGATCGCCCGAGTCGTTGCAGTCAAAGCGTCTTGGCGACGACCCCGCGCATCGACGCGGCCTTCTTGCCCGGTACCAGGCACCCGGTCTCGATCACGGACAACTCGGATCCCCCTCGGCTGTTTTTGAGTGCGGGCGCGGTGTTGTACGGAACTCCCGAAAACGCCTGCGCCACCGCTCTCGACGCGGACGAGGTGGCGTTCGAAAGCGTCGCCTTGCGTCGCGAACACGCTTTGCTGCTGCTCGACGACTTGGAGCATAGCTGGCTGTTTCGTTCGACTTCGGACTCGAATGCGCTTCAGTACCGAACCATGAAGTGCCACTTCGACCCCGACCTCGAGATCCCGAGCGAAGTCTACCGCGCGCCCGGCACGCTCGTGCCGCGCGGTGGTTAGCAGCGCCGCGCGCCTCACTCGGCGCGAATCAGCAGGTAATCGACGAACACTCGGCTTTCGCCCTCGCGCGCAACCGCCACCGTGAAGTCGGCGACGTGATCGCCAGCCGAGGCCTCCAGCCGCAGATTTGCCGTCTGGGATACGCCCAAATCGACCCGATAGCTGAGCGCCGGCTGATCGATCCGCGTGAGCTCCAGCGTGCTGCGAAAGTCGGATTCTTCGAGCTTGTAGCGGCAATCGCAGGGCAGGGTCTCGAAGCAGCTTGGTCCAGCGCCTTCACGATACGTAGCCAAATGGCATTGAGCCGCGGAGTCGACGGCCACGCTCACCAACCACGGTGCATCCTTGGTGTAGACGACGGTGGCTGCCACTACTCGCTCGGGCGAGGCCACGTCGACGAAGCTTGGATGCTTCGTTTCGCAGATATCGGGGTTGTATGCCGTGAACGGGGACGGACAGGCCTTGGGTGGTCCACCGCCCTTACTCAGCAGGACAACGCCGTCGCGATTGCGCACCTCGACCGAACCGTCTTCGGTCAAGACGAACGCAAGCTCTTCGCCGTTGGCGACCGCACGCGCCGACGGCGCGACGGAAAGCCACGACACGGGCGCGCCCTCGGACCAGAGTCGACCGCCCGCCGGATCGATGAGCGCCGAGCTCGCCGAAAGTCCGGCGATGAAGCGGGCGTCCAAAGCGGAGCCAAAGACGAGCGTTTTTTGCAGGCCGCCGTCGCGGTCGATGCGGAGCAGTTCGATCGCGCCCGCCTCGGACGGAGTCGCCGCCTGCTTCGTGAGCAGGTTCAGCGTCCCGCTCTCGAAGCGACCCGCCAAGACCAGTCCTGCCCCTGCAAGGTCCAACGAGGGAAACGAGGAAATGCCGAGAGCTGTCTCGTTCTGCTCGATCAACACGTTCTGAACGTAGTCGTGCGCGAGCACTCGACGCCGTCGATCGGGACCGAAGCGACCCTTTTCCAAGAGCCCTGCCCCAAAGTCGAAATCGAAGGTTTGCTGGATTTCTGACTCCGAATTCCAATCCTTGAAGCCGATCAGCAGGCCAGTGTCCGCGACCTGCAGGTCGGAGAGTGAGCCCTGACAGGACAGGCCGCGCGTGTAGACCAGCTCGCAAGGTTTGCTGCACGACGCGATTGAAGGCTGCTCCACGCACCCGATCGACGGCGGCTGTGCGATGACAGGAGTCGCGCCCCCGCTCGTCAGCGGTCCATCCGCGTTCCCTCCCTCGCCCTGGCCACTTGCGTTACCGGAACCGCCGTTCTGCGTCGCGCCGCCGTTCTGCGTCGCGCCGCCGTTCTGCGTCGCGCCGCCGTTCTGCGTCGCGCCGCCGTTCTGCGTCGCGCCGCCGTTCTGCGACGCGCCGCCGTTTTCCGTCGCGCCGCCGCTGGCCAAAAGCCAGTCGCCATCCCGGCTCACTCGCCCGCAACTCACCCCGAAGGTGAGCAACGCGAGGACGAGCAGGCCCGTTTGCAGAGCTGTGCCAAACTCGCGCGACGCTGGCACACCCGGACTGCGACGCCCGGGATCAATCGGCAAGTACCGAGAGAATCGAGTGAACGCAGCGTCCATCGTCACAGGATGAGCAGGTTCCGTGCCCGTGCCGCGAACTTCGAGCGAAAACGCGGTCACGCGGCCGATTATCGAGGCCAATCGCGCGAAACCGCTTTCGATTCCGACGCTGATCGAGCGCACCGCTGGCGTCGCACTCGACGCGTGCTTAAACCCATGCGTGTTCCTAACGCTGATGGTTATCGGCTTGGTGGGGCTTGCGGCAATGGCGGTGCCTGCGTTTGCGCATGGCCACAACGCATTGTCGGGCCACGGCATTGGGCATGCCGCGGTCGGCCACGGCGTCGGGCATGCCGCTGCGGCTCACGGCATGGCACATGCCGCAGTCGCGCCCAGCGCGCGCGGAGCGTTGTCGCAATTGCTCCCGGCGGACGCGGCGCGGCAGGGCCTTTGGCGGCTCGTTCCTAGTCCGCGCCGGGTGTTCAGCTTGCTCGCGCTGTATGGCGCATTTGGCAATGCCGCGACCCATGCTTTTCAGCTATCGACGCCGGTTGCCGCCCTCGCCGCAGCGTTGACGGCACTCTTGATTGAGTGGCTCTTGTTGCGACCGCTATGGAATCTGCTGTTCCGAGTGCAGGCGGCGCCCTGCTCGCCGCTCGAGCACTTGATTTCATGCGAAGCGCACGCCGTTCTGCCCTTCCGCAATGGCCGCGGCATGGTCTCGGCAATCCGGGATGGTCGCAGCGTGCAGCTGGTGGCGTGTCTGCGGGAAGAACAACGCAAGCTGCCCGTAAAAGTCGGTGACCGCTTGCTGATCGAAGACGTAGACGCCGCCCAAGAGCGCGTCACGGTCTCGTTCTTTCCCAGCTGACGGCCCGCGCGATACGCGAAACTTGCCGCTGCGTGCAACAGCACGCCGCGGTTGGGCACAGATACGAGTCGAGTTCCATAGGAGCATGTCATGATCGAACCATCGCTGATCATTGCTGGTGTCGTCGTCGTCGCGGTCCTAGTGCTGACGTCGGTGATCATCACTACCTTCCTGCGCAGCGTCGATGCAGGCGAGATTTTGCTGGCCAGCCGTGGCCGCAATTTGAAAATCTATCGCGGTCCAAGCAAGGCCTTGATCGTACCGGTCATCACTCAGGTACGGGTGATACCGGCGCAGGCCATCAACGTCGACATCGAGATCACCGACCAGACCGCAGACGTAGATGCCAATGGTCGTTCGGCGCCGGTGAAGGTCACCGTGCGCGCCTCGGCCATCGTCAGCGTCGGTGAGGACGAGGCCATGGTAAACACCGCCGCCAACAAGTTCTTTTCCAAGTCGGGCGGTGAACAGCTATCGACTCTGACCGACGTGCTCTCGTCGGCCGGGCGACGCGCGATCAACCTGCTCAAGCACGACCAGCTCTTCAACGCCCGTTCCGGCTCACCGGCACCCGCCGCGCTGCTCGCGCTCGGCACGGACAGCTTGGTCCCCCGCAGCGAGGACGACGAGTTGGCGGTGATCATCAAGGATGCTTGCTCGCGCGAGCTGATGGACCTGGGACTGTCTTTCAACAGCTTGAACATCAAGGCCGTGCTGAGCGAGGTGGCCGAGGCGCGCCGACGCGAGTCCGCCGCCCGCGCCAAGGCGGACGCTGACGTGGTGCAAGCGCAAGAGGAGCAGCGCGCGCGGATCGCGCAGCTCGAGGCCGCGCAGAAAATCAACGACCAAGAACGCGCGTTGAACATGCAAATCGCCTCGAACGGCGCCTCGATCGCCCGAGCCGAAGCCGAAAAGCAAGCTGCCGTCCGCGGCATGCGTGAAGCGGAG
>Ga0247776_10000190_pt1 | contig 14221 bp, 11 predicted proteins | sample UWRJL199509C5_FD_179912 | JGI IMG/M metagenome (GOLD analysis project Ga0247776, IMG submission 179912) | Plant litter microbial communities from Arlington Agricultural Research Station in Wisconsin, United States - UWRJ-L199-509C-5 | ecosystem: Environmental > Terrestrial > Plant litter >...
GCCCGCGCTGCCCGCGGCCCCGCTAGTGCCCCCCGCGCCTCTGTCGGTAACCGAAGCGCTGCACGCCGACACGAATGCGCCGAAGCAGAGCACGGACGCGATCGCACGACGCGCGATGCGCGTCACCCGCGCCTCACTTCACCACGGTGATGACGTCGTCGTCCACGATCGTGAAGCAGCCGTTCGGGGGAGCCACCCAGTTAATCGCGTTGAACCAGAACTGCTTGGTCTGGTAGAGCGTTTGCACGGAGTGGAAGAAGGCGGGGACGTCGGTCGTTGGAGGCACCCAGCACGGGTTGTACATGTCCGCCGTCGGGTTGGAGGGCGTGCCGGTTTGCTCCCACAAGCTGGTGAAGGTGACCCACTCGTCGCCAAAGACGAAGATGCGACCCTTGCCGTTGACCTCTTTGGCGACCGCCATGTTGCCGCCGGTTACGGGGTCTTTGGCGATCACTTTGGCGTCAGCGGGAGCCGTGATCGGCCAACCGATGAACGCACCGGTGTAGTCGAGGTTCAAGGTCAGCTTCTGTAGCGTGTCGGTCTGAGGCGTGAATTTGATGGGCGTGGTGATGAACGGTTTGGCGGCAGTGCTGGCCGTGCCGCCGTTCCAATTCATGCACAGCTTCAGATCCACCGTGCCGCCCTTGTAATAAACGGGCTTTTGCTCGCCGGACTTCGGCGCTGCCCACTGGGCCTCGGTGGTGCCGGTGTAGCTCAGGCCAGCGAACGAGATCAGCTGGCTGGTGGCGGCGGCCTCCGTGGCGGTGCTGGTGAAGCCGGTCAAGGTGATCACGCCGCCGCCGGCTTCCACCCACTTCTGGACCGCGGCTTTTTCGTCCGCGCTGAATGTCCAGCCGTTCACGTTGGCCACGAGCAGGATGTCGTAGTTTGCGAGGAACGCGGCATCGACAGCGGCGGGCTTGGTCGGGATGTTGGTCGCGACCGCGGTCCCCTCACTCTTGGTGCTCAACCAGTCCGTGAACGCGGTGGTATCCGGATCGTCGGCGGCGGAGGTCAATGTGCCGAGCATGGCCAGCTTCAAACAGGTGCATTTGCCGCTTGCGTCGCAGACCTTCTCGCGCATCGGAATGTCGCGCTTGTCATTCGGGTCTGCGCCGGTCTTGCCGCCGCTCTCGTTGGGGCCGATCACGAGGCTATTGCCGCTACCTCCGCTGCCCAGTACCGGGCCATTGCCGCCATTGGTTTGTCCGGGAGTCGGACGCATGATGGTGGATTGATCCGAAGGGCCGGCGCTGCAGGCGGCCAAGGCGAGTGCGAAGCCGGAGGCCAGCACCAAGGCGGGGAAAAAACGGGGGCTCATGCGTACTTTATCCTGGAAAAAAAGCGGCGAAACGGTGATGGAACCAGTCTCGCATATGCCACGAGCATGAAACAAAAGGCGGGCTTCTGCCAGCGCGGGCCGCAAAAAACCGGGCGAGTTCGCGAAAGCGCTGCGAAAAATCCAATGTAGGTTTCGCTCACAGCGCTGAGGCAAACTCCTTGCCGAATTCGAGCGGCGTGGGGCGATGTCCGGGCTCGAGCAGAGTCGCAGCGCGCAGCAGTTTGGCCACGGACGCCGGGAACGGCCGCAGTCGCTCCGCGTCTTCGAACGGATCGCGTCGCATGTGCGCGATGATTCGATCGCGCGCGTTGTCGATCTCGTCGAAGAACGCGCGCCCGGTGCTCACGTTGTAGATCGTGCCGGCGAGGGCGTACACGTCCGAGCGCGGATCGAGTTCGACCGGATCGAGCACTTGTTCGGGCGCGATGTAGCCGGCCGTGCCGGCCACGAAGCGCCCGCTGGCGTCCGCCGGCACACGAATCGAGCGCACCATGCCGAAGTCGATGACGACCGCTGACAGCGGCGGCACGCGTGCCGGATCGCGGTGCTTCTGGCCGTCGAAGCGCTCACCCCCCGAGAGCGGCAAGCGCAGCCAAATGTTGGCCGGCTTGATGTCGCGGTGCACGAGGCCCGCGCTGTGCAGTGCGGCCAGCCCCGCGCACGAATCGAGCACGACTTGCCGCAACTCGAAGAGCGACATGGGTGGGCCGCCGCATACTCCTTCAGATCGGCGCCGATCAGGTACTCGAGGACCAAGAACGGCATGCCGCTCTCCACGCCGCGGTCGATGATGTTGGCGACATTCGGGTGGTACAGCCCGGCCAGCGCCCGCGCTTCTTCCACGAATGAAGCCAAAATTCCTTCGCGCTCGCTATCCGTCGCGTTGGCGAGCGCTTCGGCTTTGGGGATCTTGAGCACGAACAAGCGATCCGCGCCGGGCTTGCGCACCAGCCAAACCGAGCCGATGCCGCCTTCGCCCAGCGCCTTCACCAGCTCGTAGCCGTGAATGACCTTGGGCTCTTGCTTCTTGGGTTTCGGTGGCGGCGGCGGGGTACGACGGATCGCCGAGCGTACCGCACCTTCCAGCAGCGCAGAGGCGACTGGCCCGAGTGAAGCGAACCAAACATCGAGTAGCGACAGCTCGCGTACACGAATGGCGCGCGCGACCAGGGCTGCGATGCGCTGCGCGTTCTCGGCCGCGTTGCGCGACATTGGCACTAGCGAGTGGCCCTCATCGCTGTCGACCCGCGCTTGGACTTCGTGCAACGCCTTGACCGGATCCGCGAGCGCGCCCTGCAATCGCTCGCCGGCGCGCACCAAATTCAGACACATCGCTTCCAGGTTGGGCTTCGGCCCTGCGGCGCCGTCGAACGAGAGCAATGCGTCAGACAAGCCGAGCAGCGCGCGCGACAGCTCCGTATTCAGCGCGTGCAGAGACTCGAGCGCGTCCGACGCTGCGGCGCCCCATTCTCCATCGCCGCCGCCGGAGGAGACCGCCGTGCGCAGCAACTCCGCGCGCTCGCAGCAGCGCGCCAGCGCGCCCTCCGCCATCATCGGCAACGCGGTCGCGAGCTGCAGTAGCATCGCAGGGCGATCGATGACCAGCGCCCACCAGGCCGCGAATGGCCCGAGCCATTCTACGTCGTCGACCTCGCCCAGCGCGGTGCCGCGCGTGGTATCGACCAGGCGCCAAAATAGTGCGCTGAGCGCGGCCTTGAGCTGAGGAGGCAGATCGCGCGAACCGTCGGCCAGCCCGGTGATCTTGCGTAGCCAGTGGCAGGTGTCGTGCGCGGTTGGGCCGCGACCGGGTCCGAGATCGGTGGACTCGCCGCAGGCGTCGAGCGCGTAGCCACCGAGCCGAACGGCCAAGACTTCGAGCGGCAGATCGGCGTTCAGATCGCCGCCGCCGAGCTGACGACGATCTTTGATCAGATCCAAGATCTCCGCGGGAGCGCGGGCCACGAGCTGCCACGTCTCCTCCAGGTGCGGCTCTTCGATCGGTTCGCCCGCTGGTCGCGTGGCGAGCATGGGTCCCCACAGGCGCAAGGCGAACGCGCGCGCGCAGCCCTCCAAGGCATTGATCGCCGCGGCCCGTTGACGCATGCGGCCGCCCTCTCCGAGCGCAATCCGTCGCGCTTCACCGAAGGTGGAGGCGAGGGAGGTCGCGAAGCGCGCTGCGCGCGAGTCAGCCTCCTCATCGTCGTACTGCGCGGCCACCCGCATCAGGTTCTCGAGGCCCAACTCCAGGTCGAGCGGGTCACGTTCGGCGCCGTCGAGCGCGTCGGTCAGGGCCGTCACTTCGATCCAGCGCCGTGATTCATCGAGTGAGGTCGGACGCGCGCACCAGGCGAGCTCACGCAGCCTGCGCATGGGAGCTTCGATTTCGGGCAATTTCTGGCCGCGCCGCCAGAGCACGGAAAGCCCGCGCGCCAGCGCTCGCGCCGCGACCGAGCCGCCGTCACCCGCAATGATGCGCGCGGCCAGTTTTTCCCAGAGCGCACGGCGTTCGAAGAACAGGTAGGGCGTCGCAATGGCAACCGCCCCCAGCGCCCAATCGGCCTCGTTCGGCGAGTCGAGGATGGCCACCAATTGGCTGGCCAGAAACTTCAGCCGCGCCGCGGGCAGAGACGCGAACGCAGTCAACGCGCGCTGGCGTAAAAGCGGCGATTCACCGAGCACCCAGTCGAGCAGCGTGCCTTCGAGCTGTTCGATCTGCCCGGTGAGTCGGCCGAGCGCGCGCGCCGCGTGCACCCAAACCAAGGGTTCTGGATGGAGCAAGAGCGGCTGTAACGTCTGTAGTGCCCTACCGACCAATTCTTGATCGTCCCGCGCGGACAGCCCACACACGCTGATTTCCAAACAGCGCGCGGCCAGCACCCGACCGCGCAGCGCGCCGCGCGCGGGATTGCGCACGAGCTCTTCGAACGTATCCGTAGACGCCCACAGCCAGCGACCGAAATCGGGGACCTCTCGGGCGCTCGCCCCGGCCTCCCAGATCAAGATCTCGAGCCGCGCCCGAGCTTCCGCGTTGACCGGCAAGCGTAGCGCGGCGCCCGTGCCCAAAAGCGGCGCGCATCCGAGCGCGTCCAGCAATGGTCCTTCAATCACGCGATCCGCCGCGACGGCCGCCACGCGTTCCTCGAAACCCGGCACCGCGCGCGCGATCGCCAGCAGCTTGGCGAACTCGACGTCTTTGCGCCAAGTCGACGCGTAACACCAGAGCAGCAAGAGCGGTCCGCTGGGCGAAGCAAAGCGCTCGCCGAGTGCGCTGACGTCGCTCGCGCTGTGCGTTTGCAGCGGCAACTCGGTGGCCAACAGATCCACCGCGCTGCGCAGTGGCTCGGGCAACACCAGGTCGTGCTGAGCAGCGCCCGAGCCGCGCAAGCGGATCCGCCAACGATCGCGGACCGCTTCCTCCAACTCGGGTTGTCCGAGGAGGGAGCTGGCCAGGGTGGTAAATGCTTCTTCTGCCGGGACCGAGAGCATGCGTAACCTCAAACGCTACACCGTTCCCCCCGGCCCTGGGAGTGGGGGCACCATTGCAGCTGTTTTTGGCGGCAATCGCCGAAGCTCGGCGCGCAGCTCGTTCTACCCGCTAGCCTCCGGGACGAGGGGAAGAAGCGGGCTCGGCTTCGTCCAGCTTCTTCTCGATCTCTTTGACGTGCGTGGCGTCCATCCCGTCACGCATCTCACGCAGTGCCCGCCGGGCCTCTTTGGGCCTCAGCGCGCCACGCTCGAAGTCGATGCAGATGATGCACATGCCTCGAGCGTAGCAGGCTTTCGCGCGGCATGCGCGCGGGGGTTCAGGGCGGGGCGAGCAGCGTGCTCGGCACGGGGTCGCCGCTCAGCGTTTTCAAGAACTCGACGAGATCCGCCTGTTCCCCCTCGCTGAGTCCGAGCGGGGTGAGCAGTGGGTCTTTGACCGTCCCGGTCGGAGCCGTGCTCGGCACCTCGCCGCCGCCCGCGTTGTAGAAGCTGACTACCGCCGCTAGGTCCGCGAGCTGTCCGGCGTGCATGTAGGGCGCGGTGTCTTTGACCTCGCGTAGGCTGGCGGTGCGAAACGCAGAGCGCGTGGTGTCGTCCGTCATGGGGTTGGTCAGCCCAGCCAAACGTCCCGTGTCGGTCTTGTCGCTGAACACGCCGTCGATGTTGAGCGCGCTGGCTTTGAGCGCCGCGCCGTCGTTGAAGCGCCCCGCGTCTACCCCGAGGCCGCCCAAATTGTGGAACTTGTTGTCGGTGAAGAACGGACCGCTGTGACACAGCGTGCACTTGGCTTTGCCCACGAACAACAGCGAGCCGCGAATGGCCGATTCCGACAAATTGCCGCCGCCGGTGGCCACGTACTGATCGAACGGCGCGTTGCGGCTGACGAGCTTGCGCATGTAAGCCTGAATCGCCTTGCCATAGTTGACGATGATCAGGTTGACGGCGGCCTTGTCGGCAGGCGCGGTGTCCGTATCCCAGGCCGTGCTACCGGGCTTGCCTGCCGCTGGGAACCGCGCCGCGTCTGCCGCCGTCGAGGCCAATGCCTCGGGCAACGCTCCGAACACTGCTTCGTACTCGAGCTTGTAGTTGTCGTAGATGAAGTGCGCGAGCTTCAAGCGCGTGGAGTTCATCGTCAGCGGGTTCTCGGCGACCGCCAGCGGCAGCTCCCACTGTGCCGCGAAACGCCCGCCCCAATTCGTCCATTCGTAGAACGAGCTGTTCACCAGCGCAGGCGCGTTGCGCGTGTGCAGCCCCGTGCCGAGGGTGACGTTGAACGGCGTACGCCCGTCGGACATCGCCCCGCCGAGATGACAGGTGGAACAAGCCACCTTGCCCGTGTCACCGACAGCGCCCAATTCGCCGGCGACCGTCAGCGCACCGGAGTAGCGCTTGTCGAAGAACAACTTCTGACCAAGCAGCGCCGCCCCCGCATTGTCCACGTAATTGTTGGTCGGATCTGGCGGCAACGCCGGCAACGGGGAGAGCGCAGATAGCCTCACATCCACCATCCATGGCGGCGAGCTCGCGCCCGCTTCGCCGCCCATGCCCGCCGCGCCACCCGCCGAATCACCGGCCGCAGAGTCACCACCCGCGGACTCGCCAGCCGTGTTCATGCCGGCTTCGCCCGTCCCGCCCGTCCCCGCGTGCGCACTTCCTCCGCTGCCCCCGAAGGACTTGCCCGCGCTGCCGGCGTGCGCTCCGCCCGTATTTTCGCCGGCCTCGCCGCTCTCGCCCGCGCTGCCGGCTTGGTTGCCATCGCTGCCGTCGCTGCCGCACGCCGAAAGCCCGCTCGCTCCGACCACTGCGACCACCAGCGAAACCAGCCCCAAGTTCAAACGTCCCCGTTTTGACATACGCGTGGGTAAGCAGGTCGCGTGCCAACTCGGCGAGCCCGGAAAAGGCGGGAATTGCCCGCTCCAAGCGGGCTCATTGCGCAATGGCTTTGCGCTGATTGCGCAAAGCGACTGCGCAAGGCCAACGAAGATTTGGTTTGATGGTCATTGCGCCAAGTCGCAGCGCGGCGCAGCCTTCGGCGTCCGAGTGCGGAACGAAGGGCGAAGCGGGTTGCGATGCTGGATCGCGATCGCCCCAACCCGCCAGCGGCTACCGCTTGCGCGGCCGCGGCATGCCCAGCTCACTCAGCCGATAGACCAGCGTGCGCCGAGAAATGCCGAGGGCTTCGGCGGCGCGCGTTTGATTGCCTCCGGATTGCTCGAGTGCGTCCACGATGCGTTGCCGTTCGACGCCCTGCAACTCGTTACGGGCGCGAGACAAGATGTCTTCACGGGCGCCGTCCAAGCCGCTGGGCGGCGCGGATGACGGGCGCCCAGGGCTGCCGGTGACGATGCGCGTGGGCAGGTGTTCGGGACGCAGCACGTCCCCCGAACACAAAACGGCGGCGCGTTCGATCGCGTTCCTGAGTTCTCGCACGTTACCGGGCCAAGTGTAGCTTTCGAGCAAGTGCAGCACCTCGTCCGACATGCTGATGGCTGTATCGCGGCCCAGCTCCGCGTTGTAGCGGGCGAGGAACATGCGGGCCAAAGCGGCGATCTCCGGGCGGCGTTCGCGCAGAGGAGGGATGGTGAAGCTCAGACCATTCAGCCGGTAGAATAGATCTTCGCGGAACTTGCCGGCCGCGGCATCGCGCTCGATGTCACGGTTGGTGGCCGCAACGAAGCGCACATCGACCGTGCGCTCGATGCGCGCCCCCACTCGCAGGACCTTCTTGTCCTCCAACACGCGCAACAGCTTGGTCTGGATCGAGAGCGGGAGATCGCCGATTTCGTCGAGGAATAGCGTGCCGCCAGCGGCGCTTTCGAGCAGCCCCGCTCGGGCTTGCAGCGCGCCGGTGAAGGCGCCTTTTTCGTGGCCGAAGAGCTCGGACTCTAGCAGCGATTCGGTGAGCGCAGCGCAATTGAGCGCGATGAAGGGGCCCGCTCTGCGCGCCGAAAGGTTGTGGACCGCCCGCGCGAGCACCTCTTTGCCCACGCCGGTTTCGCCGAGGACGAGAACGTTGATCGACGACGCCGCGGCGCGCGCGACTTGATCGTACAACGCCTGCATACTGGGGGCGACCACCACCACACCGTCGGCGGGCATGAACGCGGACGAGCGCACGCTTTCCGCAACTGCGCTCTCCCTCTCCAGCGCCGCGCGTCCGCGCGCAAGCAGCTCCGAGATGCGACGCATGCGAATGCGGACCGCGCTCAGCAAATCATTCGCGGTGAAGGGCTTGGTCAGGTAGTCGTCGGCGCCGAGGTTCATGCCGGTGCGCATGTCTGCGCGCTCGGCCTTGGCAGTGAGGAAGATGAAGGGCGTCGAAGCAATCGCCGGATCCTCACGGATTGCCTGCAATACCGCGTAGCCGTCCAGCTTGGGCAGGGCGATGTCGCAGACCACGAGATCGGGAACGCGCGCCTTCGAAAGCGCGATGCCATCTGCACCGTCTTGCGCGGCAATCACCTCGAAACCTTCTTCGATCAGCAGCTCGAGAACATTGGCTCGGATCACGGGGTCGTCCTCGACGACCAGCACTCTCCCGTTCATAGCTCGTTGCTACTCGATTTGGACGCGGCCAAGGGCCCCAAGTCACGTGGCACGAGAACCACGAACTTGGTCCCTTGCCCGAGGCGACTCTGTACTTCGATGGTCCCGTTTTGCACGTCCAGAGCCTTCTGTACCACGGCGAGCCCAAGGCCACTGCCCTTGATTTGATTGGCATTTCCCGCGCGGAAAAAGCTCACGAATAGGCGCGGAATATCCGCTTCGGGGATGCCGATGCCCCGGTCCTCCACCGCAAACTTACATTGTTCGTCGTTCGCGTCGACATCGAAGTCGACCTGACTGCCTGTCGGTGAATACTTGAGTGCGTTGCTGAGTAGGTTTCCGACCACCTCGGACAACAGTCGCTCATCCAACGTCACTTGTGGATCGCCGCTGAAGCTGTAGCGGATAGAATGGCTCCGGCCCGATGAGTGTTCCAAAGATTCCACCAAATTCCGGCAAAATTCATCCAAATTGAGCTGGGCGGGTGACGCGCGCAGCACGCCTGCTTCGGCCCGCCCAATGAGCAGAATGTCGTCCAGCATGCGATCCATGCTGCCCGCGGCCGAACGGATGCGCTCCAAGTGGTCGGAGCGACGCTCGGCGTCCCAGCGGTCACTGTAGTTCTCCAACAGATCCGTGGAGGAAACAATCACACTCAGCGGCGTTCGGAACTCGTGCGAGGTCATCGATACGAAGCGCGTCTTCAGCTCGCCGAGTTGGCGCTCTTTCTCGCGCTCGCGCGCGAGTGCGGCGTTGGCTTGCCGCAGCTCACCGGTTGCGAGTTCGAGCGCGAGCGCCGAGCGACGCAGGCGTAAGATCACGTCCGTCAGCCCGAGCACGATCGTGATCGAAGCCAAGCCGAACAAGATTTGGCGCAGGATCAAGGCCCGGTCGGTCGCCGAGCGGTAGTGCAGCGAGTACGCTTCTTCGAGCGCCAGCGCGATGCGCGGAAGGGGTACGGCCAAGATCTGCTTGACGAGGCCATCCGTCAGCGGCTTTCGCTCGAGTATGATCTGGGAGTGAGCCAAAATCAGCTCGAGTTCGTGGTTCAGCTGGAGTTCTTGCGCTGCCTGTTTGGCGTTGGAGAGGTCGACCTGCGCGCTTTGGACACGGGATGTAGACTCCGTGTCGGCGGCGGTGTCGAACAGCATGATTGCGCTGATCAGCGCCTGAATGCGGCTGGCCACCGTCGCCCCAGCGGGAGTGACGCGTGCGCGGTCAATTACGGAGTTTGCCAGGATAGGGAAGTAGTGTAGCGAGTTCTGTAATACCGAGTTCTGCGTCTTGAAGTCCTCGACCAGCTCGTCCTTTTGCTGGAGTTGCGCCTCGCTATCTCTCAATCGTGCGCGCATGTCGAGCGCCGCGGACCGGCCCAAAAACTCTGGAACGCGCTTCAGGCGCTCGTGCAACGCGTGCAGATCACGCAGCGCATGCACCAACGGGTCGTACTGAGAAAGCAGGGCGGAGCGCGATTTTAGTACGCGCTCGTTGAGCTCCGCGGTTGCGGCCTGCACGCGCCGGAGGTCGCGGCTGTACGCTTCCTCTTCGCCGTAATCCAATGCGTGCAACGCAGAGTAAGCGAGCAGGGCGAGAAACCCTGCTGCCGCAATCGCGAGCGAGGCACGTAGGACGCCGCTTTCGTTCACAACGAGTTCCCGCGATATTCTCCGGTCAGCGAGCGCAAAAACGCGACCACCGCGGACCGGTCGGGTTCGGAAAGCTCACGACCGAGTTGGTAGCTGGCCATGGTGGTCACCGCGTCTTCGAGGGTGGCGGCGCTGCCGTCGTGAAAGTAGGGCGCCGTCAACGCTACGTTGCGCAGGCTGGGCACTCGAAAAACGAACCGATCTTGCTCGCGTTTGGTGATGTTGAAGCGGCCCAAATCCGCGTTGTCGAAGTGCCCGCGATCGTCGAAGAAATTCCGCAAAACGCCGAGGCGTTCGAAGACGTTGCCGCCGATTGCCATGCCTTGATGACAACTGGCACAGCCGTAGCTTTTGAACAATGCGTAGCCTTGCTTGGCTTCGGGGGAGACGGCCTGCGCGTTGCCCCTCAGGTAGCGATCGAAGGGCGCGTTCGGGGTGACCAGCGAGCGCTCGTAGTCGAGGATCGCTTGGCGCAGATTGCTCGGCGTCAGCCCATCCCGAAATACGGCTGCGAACAGCTGGCGATAGCTCGAAAGTTCGGACAGATGCTGGGTCGCAATCTCCCAGGAAGAGGCCATGACCTTGGGATTGGTCATCAGTGCGTCGATGTGCGCTTCGAGCGACTCGTATTTGCCGCCCCACGACAGCTTGTACAAGAAGCGGACATTGTACATCGTCGGGACATTGACGGGCGACTCGGGGCGGCCGACCACTCGCGAGTGAGGTTGGTCGTCTGCCCAGCCGTGCTCCGCATGGTGGCAATCGGTGCAAGCAACCTTGCTGTCGCCGGAGAGCCTGGGCTCCGCGAATAGAATTTCGCCCAAGGCCGCTTGCGCTACGTCGAAATCGACCGTCAGCGGTAGCGGTTCGATCGGTTGCTCGCCGAGCGAGTCGAGCTCGACCGGCTCGCTCTCGTGGCGCTTTTCGTGTAGGCCGCAGCCGAACAGGTTCAGGCAGGCCAGCACGGTCAACGAGACGAACACTGCGGCCAAGCAGCGGACGCTCGAAATCACGGGCCTGTTGCGCGTCATCGGGCTAAGCGAGCGTACCCCGAGACATCTAATCCACCAAGTAGACGCGTTGGCGATCCGCTGCACTTCGAGGCAGACAGCAATAGATGACTATTGCCACGCCAGCCAGCAGCAAGCAGGCTCGCGACCGCGAGCCGGAGTTTGGGTTACACTCGCTGGGTGCACGCCTACCCCGCCCAGCTCGCCGACTTCGTGCTCGATCATTGGCCTGAAGGCATCACCCTTGCGCTCGATCGACGCGCGCTGACCAAACTGCTTTCCACTTGTTTCCAAGCCTCGCTGACCCATGAAGAGGGGCGCAATGTCCGCTTCCGCCTGGTTTCAAGCAGCGCCGAAGAGCTTTCTCGAGCCTCGGCTACGAGCGATTTCTTGCGCCTCGAATTCGTCGAGCCGCAACTGTTCACGCCCGATGCAGCGCGGCGGCTCAGCCCGGCAGTGCCGTTCCACTCCAGCCTGATCGGTGTCTCACAAAGCGATGAGCAATGGTGGATGTGGGGCATCGTGCACACGGGCGCGAATTGGCTCTCGCCTACGTGGGGCGGGCGAAAGCACCAGGAGAGTCTCGCATTGCCCGCGGTGCATGTGCTCGGAGCCGGACGCATCGGGGTCTACGCCGGCGCGAACCTAGTCGCTTCGCTGGAACACGGGATGATCGAAGCCACCACTACGGATGTCTTCACCTCGCGCTGGATCGGAGAGCTGTTCCGAAACGCGTTCGGTCGTGCCGAAGAGCCGAAAGACCTGACTCGCCCGGAAGCCAACTTGGTGCGCGTGGTTTCGCAGCACATGGTGCGGCGCGCCATCTTCCTCATCCGTCAAGCTGGTCACGGTGGCCTGATTCTCTTCGCCGAAATGGGACTTCTCGAGCGCTGCGCGGGCGCTGGCAAGGGCCCGCTCAAACTCAAGTACGAGTTTCGTGACAACGACGCACGCAGGCGCTACCGAACCCTCTTGCAACGCCTATTCGAGGCGCTGGCGAAGAACGGCGACGGCTCAATCGACCTCACGCGCTTCCTCGAGGCCGAAACCCCCGACGTCGCAGGTGTCGAGCACTCGATCTTCGAACTCAGCCGCTTGGTCAGCGGCCTCGCCGCGGTCGATGGCGCGGTCGTGCTGAACAAGCGCTTCGAACTGATCGGCTTCGGCGCCGAGGTCTCCGGCGAATTGCCTTATCCGGAGTTCGTTCAGCAGGCCCTCGATGTGGAAGCCGAGCGGCGCTCCGTGGAGCCCGCCAACTCGGTCGGCACCCGCCATCGCGCTGCCTACCGATTCGTAACCGCCCACGCCGAAGGGCTCGCGATCGTCATCTCGATGGACGGCATCGTGCGCTTCGTCGCCAATATCGACGGAGAGATCGTGTATTGGGACCAATTCCTGAATTGGTGAGGGCTGCGCTTGGCAAGATTCAGCGCGACTTCGTAGAGTGCTTCCGACGTTTCAGGGCGCTTTCGTAGGCGCTTTGCAGTTTGCGAAAATCCTCCGCAGCCCCCCCCCGGTCCGGATGCGTCTCCAGCGCGCGGCTGCGATACGCACGTTTGATCTCGGTCAGCGTCGCGTTCGGTTCGAGGCCGAGCGTTTGCCAGATCGAGGTGGCGTTGGCCAAAGTACGCGCCTTCGGTGCTTCGTCGCTGGCAGCGTGGGCGGCCGACCACGGCTCTTTGCCGATCAAGATGTTCGACCAGGCGCGGGCCCAGCTGCTCTCGATCTCGGTGAGCTTACAGTTGGCGGCTTTTTCGGCGGCGGCGAGGGCTTCGTCGCGGGTACGCGCGCCGCCGGCGAAGGCGTCCGGCTTTTGGAACGGCTTTCGGACGGGCGCGGCGGTCCACCAGGCGGCCCACAGGAAGCGTCGACGGCGGGTCGGGGCGATCGCGCAAACCGGGGCAAATAACGCAGAAGACATGGCTCGAGCGCGCGCAGGCTAGCGTGAACGCGGGTTTGACACTACCCCGCATGATGATGGCTCCGAGTACCCCCTGGCCAAGTGACGACGTGGCGATCGCGCGAACGCGCGCTTGGCTGACCGAAATCGTGATTGGGCTCGAGCTTTGCCCGTTTGCCAAGCCGGTGCACGTCAAAGGTCAGATTCGTTACGTCGTGAGCTCGGCAGAGGAGCCGGAGGCGCTGCTCCAAGATCTCCTGAACGAGTTGCATGGCTTGGCTGACGCGGATCCTGCCGCGGTCGACACCACGCTCTTGATCCATCCGCGCGCGCTGCCGGATTTCTTGGAATACAATGATTTCCTGAGCGTTGCTGAGTTTGCCGTGGAAGATCTGGGGCTGCTCGGAAAAGTGCAAATCGCGAGCTTTCACCCTGGGTACCTCTACGCGGGCAATGCCGCAGACGATCTAGCGAATTACGTGACGCGTTCCCCGTACCCCATGCTGCACCTGCTGCGCGAAGAGAGCGTCGATCGTGCGGTCTCGGTGTTCCCGGATGCGTCACAGATCGTCGACAAGAATATCAAGACACTGCGCTCGCTCGGGCTCGAAGGCTGGCGCCGATTGATGGCCGGCGTATTGCAGGCCTGAGCCATGCGCATTCTGGCGATTTGCGGCAGTCTGCAGGAAAAATCGAGCAACCTGACGCTGCTGCGCGTGGCGATCGCGAGCGCACCGGCGGGCGTGGAAATTCAGCTCTATGAAGGCCTCCGGCACCTGCCGCACTTCAATCCGGATCTTGCTTCCGACGCACCCGAGAACGAGCCCCGTGCGGTCGCGGAGCTACGCCGTGCGGTGGCCAGCGCGGACGCGCTCTTGATCGCGATGCCAGAGTACGGTCATAGTTTGCCGGGCTCGCTCAAGAATGCCGTGGACTGGCTGATCGGCACGGGGGAGCTCGAGGGCAAGCTGGTCGCGATCACGAGCGCCGTCGCGGCGCCCGAACGCGGTCGGCTGGGCTTGGCGGCGCTGCGAACCACGCTCGGCGCGGTGAGCGCGCGCATCGCGTTTCAAGATCCAATCGCGCGCGGCCCGGATTTCGAGCTGCAGATCGAAGCGATGTTGGGTTCATTGGTCGCCGCGGACCTCGCCGCCGAAGGCTGAGACGCCGAGCGACGTGGTACATGACCATCAACCAACACCTCTATTCGGGCCGATGCGAAGCTAGCGCGCGACTGACGGCGCCGCATGGACAATTCCGGGCTCGATAACCACGATCGCGCCTGTCGCAG
>Ga0247776_10000192_pt1 | contig 14082 bp, 7 predicted proteins | sample UWRJL199509C5_FD_179912 | JGI IMG/M metagenome (GOLD analysis project Ga0247776, IMG submission 179912) | Plant litter microbial communities from Arlington Agricultural Research Station in Wisconsin, United States - UWRJ-L199-509C-5 | ecosystem: Environmental > Terrestrial > Plant litter >...
CGCCCCGAAATCCTTCAACACGGTCGCGCCGAGGAAGGCCACCACCGCGCCGACCAGGAAGTTCAGCAGCACGACGATCGGTACCGCGTCGAGCCCGGTCTGTTCCAGGTGAAAGGCGAGCGAGGTAACGCGCCAGCGGCGCGGATCGATGACGCAGCGCGCGAGCGTCGCCAGCACCAGGCCGATGAAGCCGAGCAACTGGTAGCCGTCGCGCGCGAACTGTTCGGCTGCAGCGCCGGTGCGCGCGAGCACGTTGATGAAACCGTTGCCGCGTTTGGGCGGCGCGGCGGGTGCGGCTTGCGCCTTGGCGACCGCGTCGAACAACGCGCGGCGGTTGTCGTCGAGTCCGCGAATTTCCGCCTTGCCGGCCAGATCGAGCAGCAGGCCGGCGCCGGCGGTATCGACGCGGCCGAGCGCGCCGGCGTCGACGCGCGCGCCGGCGCCAGCCTTGCGTTTCAGATCGGCGACGAGATCGGCCAGATTCGGTGCGTAGGCAAGCGTCCAGTCGCCGCTCGCAGCGACGACTTCGCCGTCCGAAGTGTGCTGGAGCGTGGCGGTTCCCGCGCTGTTGCCCGTGCTCGTCATCGCGCAAGGCTAACAGGCGGCGATGCAACGCGGAAAGCAGCGCGCGCTTGTGTACATTGCTGCATTCGTAGCCCGGGGGCGCGAAAGCACGGCATCATTGCGCCGATGAGCAGCGAAGAATCCAGCAACCGCATCGGCGGTGGTGCCACCTTGAAGACGCGCATCGGCTTCGTCGTCGAGCTGGCGCGGCGCCTGCACGAGTACGGCACCGCGGCGCCGCGGCTGGAGGATGTGGTCAATCTGGTCAGCGCGCGCCTCGGCCTGGTCTGCAACGTGCTGTCAACGCCGACGTCGATCGTGATGTCGTTTTCCGATCCCTCGCAGGACGACGATCTTGCCGAGATCACCCAGGTCGTGCGCTCGCCGCCGGGCGACGTGAATCTCTCGGCGCTGTGCCAGACCGATGCGATCGCAAACCGCGTGATCGCCGGCGAGCTCGACCTCGGCGAGGGCCGGCGCCTGCTGCGCGCGGTCGGATCGATCCGGCCGAGCGTCTACTCCAACATCGCCGGCGTGATCAGTTTCGGCATCGCCTCGGCGGCGATCGCGATCATCCTGCACGCCGGCTGGCGCGAGGCGGGCGCCGCGGCGCTGAACGGCCTGGTCATCGGGGTGATCACCCTGGCGGCGCGGCGCTGGCCTTCGTTCAATCCGGCGTCCGAGGCGGTCGCTGCATTCCTGTCGACACTGGTCGCGACGATCGTCGCGGCGTGGCTGGCGCCGCTCGCGCTGCGCTCGGTGGTGATCGCGAGCCTGATCGTGCTGATGCCGGGCATGACGTTGACGACCGCAGTGCGCGAACTGTCGAGCCAGCACCTGATCTCCGGCACCGCACGCATGATGGGCGCGGTGACGACCCTGCTGAAACTGACCTTCGGCACCGTCGCCGCGGTGCAGACGTGCGTGCTGCTGCACGTCGTGCCGCCGCAGCTCGACAGCCCGGCGTTGCCGCCCTGGACCGAGTGGGCGGCTGTCCTCGCCGCGGCGTTCTCGTTCGCGGTGCTGTTCCGCAGTCCGACACGCGACTATCCGGTGGTCATCGGCGCGGTGCTGCTCGGCTATTCCTGCACGCAGGCGGCCGGCCATCACGTATCGCCGGCGTTCGGCACCTTCCTGGCCAGCCTGGTGATCGGCGCGACGAGCAACCTGTTCGCGCGCCTGACCAACCGCCCCGGTGCGCTGGTACGCGAGCCCGGCATCATCCTGCTGGTGCCGGGCAGCGTCGGCTACCGCAGCCTGAGTTACGTGTTCGAACGCGACGTGCTGCTCGGCGTCGACACCGCGATCACCTTGGTGACCCTGCTCGTCGCGATCGTCGCCGGCCTGCTGTTCGGCGATTTCCTGATCCCGCCGCGGCGCAAGCTGTGAGTCGCTCGCTGCGCTTGCCGGGAGTCGGTCGCTGCGCGACCTGGAATGGTGAAGGGGGGAAACCTCTCCCATGTCGACGCAGCACAGCAGCCAGCCGAGTAGCGCGACGAAGCTCGTGGGCGCGCGCGCTGTGAGCGTTCCCCTTTTTCGAGGCTGCGCAGCAGCCGACCTCACAGCGAGCGCAGTGAGCGACTCGCAGGCCGCGCAGCGACCGACTCACCTACTTCAGCAATGAACGCAGCATCCACGCGGTCTTCTCGTGTTCCTGCATGCGCTGCGTGGCAAGGTCGGCAGTCGGCTGGTCGTCGGCCTGGTCGGCCAGCTTGAAGACCTCGCGCGCGGTGCGTGCGGAGGTTTCATGTCCGTCGACAAGCTGCTGCACCATCGTCTTCCAGTCCGGCACGCCGGTTTCCTCGGCGATCGAGGTCAGCTTGCCGAATTGCGTATACGAACCCGGCGCGTAGACATCGAGCGCGCGGATGCGTTCGGCGATCGAGTCGGCCGCGGTCCACAGCGCGTTGTACTGCGTCTCGAACATCAGATGCAGGGTGTTGAACATCGGGCCGGTGATGTTCCAATGGAAGCTGTGCGTCTTCAGATACAGCGAATAAGTGTCGGCGAGCAATTTGGACAGGTCCTGTGCGATGCGCTCGCGATCTTTCCTGGCGATGCCGATGTCGATGCTCATGTGCATTCCTCGATTCTGGGTGATCGAAGGCTAGCGTCGTGGTGCAGGCGCGTGAAATCGTCCTTGCGAATCGCATCGATAGGCCGCAATGATGGTGTTTTTCCCGCGCGCACGGCGGCCCATCGCCGCGTTGCGGAACTCGATCGATAATCACCCCATGTCCGAACTGCAAACCCTGCGCCGCGCGCTGGATACCGTGATGGCGCGTGACTTCGGCCGCCTGCTGGCGCGCTGGCGGCGTCTCGGCGATCCACGCTCGCCCGCGCCGGCGGACCAGCTGGCCCGGCTCGCCGCCGATATCGAGGCCTCGGCGCGGCGCCGCGCCGTGCGCGCCGCGCGTGTGCCGGCGATCCGCGTCGACGAGTCGCTGCCGATCGCCGCGCGTGCCGACGAGATCGTCGAACTGATCCGCAAGCATCAGGTCATCGTGCTGGCCGGCGAGACCGGTTCCGGCAAGACGACGCAGCTGCCGAAACTCTGCCTCGCCGCCGGACGCGGTGTCGCCGGCCTGATCGGCTGCACGCAGCCGCGCCGGATTGCCGCGCGCGCCGTCGCGCGCCGTGTCGCCAGCGAGCTCGGCGGCCATGTCGGCGACCTCGTCGGTTTCCAGGTGCGTTTCACCGAACAGGTCGGCGACAACGCGCTGATCAAGTTCATGACCGACGGCATTCTGCTCGCCGAGACGCAGGGCGACGCCTGGTTGAATGCCTACGACACGATCATCCTCGACGAGGCGCACGAGCGCAGCCTCAACATCGACTTCCTGCTCGGCTACCTCAAGCGTCTGCTGGCGAAGCGGCGCGATCTGAAGCTGATCGTGACCTCGGCGACGATCGATACCTCGCGCTTCGCGCAGCACTTCGGCGCGGCGCCGGTGATCGAGGTCGAAGGCCGCGCGTTTCCGGTCGAAGTGCGCTGGCGGCCGCCGCTGGGAACGCGTGCGAGCGAGAGCCGAGCCGAGCCGTCCGCGCCGTCGCAGCGTGGGCGGGCGTCCGACGGGCGAAAGGCGTCCGCCGTCGAGGGCGGCGAACGCGGCGTGCCGAGCATGGTCGAACAGATCGTCGCGGCCGCCGACGAGATCAGCGCCGAAGACCCGCGCGGCGACGTGCTGGTGTTCCTGCCGGGCGAACGCGAGATCCGCGACGCGCACCTGGCGCTGTCGCGGCGGCAATATCGATCGACCGAAGTTCTCGCACTGTACGCGCGCCTGTCGGCGGCCGAGCAGGATCGCGTGTTCAAGCCCGGCGCGCAGCGACGCATCGTGCTCGCCACCAACGTCGCGGAAACCTCGCTGACGGTACCGCGCATCCGCTACGTGATCGATACCGGCAGCGCGCGCGTGAAGCGCTACAGCCAGCGCAACCAGCTCGAACGCCTGCACATCGAACCGATCTCGCAAGCGGCCGCGGACCAGCGCAAAGGCCGTTGCGGCCGCGTCGGTCCGGGCGTGTGTTTCCGTCTGTACGGCGAGGACGAGTTCGCGCAGCGCCCGCGATTCACCGATCCGGAGATTCTGCGCTCTTCGCTGGCCGGGGTGATCCTGCGCATGCTCGCGCTGAAGCTTGGCGATCCGGCGGAATTTCCGTTCGTCGAAGCGCCTTCCGAGCGCGCGATCGGCGACGGCTACCGGCGCCTGGCGGAGCTCGGGGCCGTGGCTGCGCAGCCGTCGTCGCGGCGAGCGGCAGCCGGCGCGGAGGCCACCGGCAGCGAGGATCGCGAAGCGCCGATGCACGCTCGCACGACCCATGCGCTGACCGAGATCGGACGCACCTTGGCGCGGCTGCCGATCGATGTCGCGCTCGGCCGCATGCTGGTCGAAGGCCAACGCCGCGATGTCTTGCGCGATCTCCTGGTCCTGGCCGCGTTTCTCAGCATCCAGGATCCGCGCGAGCGCCCGGCCGATGCACGCCAGCAAGCCGACGCGGCGCATGCGCAATTCGTCGATCCGAAATCCGACTTCGTCGGCGTGCTCAATCTCTGGGTTGCCTACACCGCTGCACACGAGGAACTCACGCAATCGAAGTTGCGCGACTGGTGCCATGCGCATTTCCTGTCCTTCATGCGCATGCGCGAATGGCGCGAACTGCATCGGCAGTTGCTGCTGGTGGCCGACGAGCTGGGCTGGTCGGTGCAGCGGAAGAGTGACGTCGCTGCAACGCCGTCTGCCTCGCCTGCGCTGCAGGAGCGAACTGGGCCGAGCGGGCGGGACAACCAACGCGCACAGCGTGCGGATGACTCGCCGCGCGCGCGGCAAGCAAATGCTTCGAAGCCTGCGAAAACCGATCGGCGCGAAGCTTTGCAAGCTTCGCTGCCTCGTCCAACCCCTGCCGTCAATGCGGCAGTCGTCGGCGGCCAGAGTGACAGCGCACAGCACTACGAAGCCATCCACCGCTGCCTGCTGTCCGGCTGGCCGACCCAGGTCGGCCTGAAGGATGAGCGCAACCAGTATCGCGGCACGCGCGAGCGCAAGTTCACGATCTTCCCCGGTTCGGCGCTCGCCAAGTCGCCGCCGCAGTGGCTGCTGGCCGGGCAGATTCTCGATGTGCAGAAGGTCTACGCGATGCAGTGCGCGCGCGTCGAGCCGGCGTGGATCGAGCAGCAGGCCGCGCACCTGGTCAAGCGCAGCTGGCGCGACGTGCACTGGTCGCGCAAGCGCGGTGCGGTCGTCGCATTCGAGCAGGTCACGTTGTTCGGCCTGACCCTGGTCGAGAAGCGCGCCGTGCAGTTCGGCGCGCAGGACCCGGCACTTGCGCACGCGGTCTTCATGGGCGAAGCGCTCGCGCGCGGCGAGATCGATGCGCGCGCCGATTTCGTGCGGGCAAACCTGCGCGTGCTCGCCGAAGCGCGCGAGATCGAGGCCAAGCGTCGCCGCAGCGGGCTGCTGCGCGGCGATGAAGAACTCGCCGCATTCTTCGCCGGCAAGCTGCCGACCGATATCCATACCGCCGCGGCGCTCGATGCCTGGTATCGCCGCGCCACGCCGACCGAACAGGCGGCCTTGCACTGGTCGCTCGCCGACGTGCTGGGCGAAGCGCATGGCGCCGGTGCGCGGGATTTTCCGGCGCAACTCGAAATCGCCGGTCATGCGCTGCGTCTCGGCTATCGCTTCGTCCCCGGCGATCCGGCCGACGGCGTGACGATGCAGGTGCCGCTCGCGCTGGTCAACGCGGTGCCGGCTGCGCGCTGCGAATGGCTGGTGCCGGGGCTGCTTGCGGAGAAGGTCGCCGAGTCGATCCGTGGACTGCCGAAAAGCCTGCGCCGCAATTTCGTGCCGGCGCCGGATTTCGCGCGCGCGTTCGCCGAATCCGAAGCGCCGCGCGACGAGCCGCTGTTCGGCGTGCTCGCGCGCTATCTGCAGCGCGTCACCGGCGTCGTCGTCGGCGCCGCCGACTTTGCCGGCATCGAACTGCCGCCGCACCTGCTGATGAACTTCCGCATCGTTGCCGATCACGGCCCGCACGAAAAAGGCGAGGTACTGGCCGAAAGCCGCGACCTCGCTTCGATCCAGGCGCAGTGGACCGGCGCCGCGCGCGTGGCGTTCTCGCGCCGCGCCGATGTGGAGCTCACGCGCGAGCACGTCGACGCGTTCGACTTCGACGATATTCCGGCCAGTGTCGTTTCGCCGAGCGGCTTGACCGCATTTCCGGCTCTGGTCGATCTCGGCGAGAGCGTCGCGCTGCGCGTGTTCGAACGTCATGACGAAGCGCTCGATGCACACCGCCGCGGTGTCGAGCGTCTTTTGCGGCGCGCGCTCGCCGACAAGATCAAGCAGTCTCGCCGGCAGCTGCCGCTGAAAAATGATCTTTCGCTGAGAAGTGCGGCCATGGACGGCCGCTTCTTGATGTCCGCGATCAGGGACGATCGCAAAAGTGCGGCTGCGCCGCTCGGCAGCGCAGATGCTCTACGCGCGGATCTGGTCGAATCCGCCTTGCGCGAACGCCTTGCCATGCACGATCTCGACGTGCGCCGGCGCAGCGAGTTCGAGCATCTGCGCGAAGCGATCTCGCGCGAACTGTTTCCGGCCGCGATCGAGCGCCTCGCCCTGGCCGAAACGATCATCGTCGCCTACGGCGAACTGCTGCCGCTGCTTGAACCGCCGCTGATGGGTTTTGCGCGCGCCAACTACGACGACCTGCGCGAGCAGCTGGCGGAACTGTTGTTTCCCGGCTTCCTGCGCGAGGTGGAGAAATCCCGCCTGGCGCAGTTTCCGCGCTATCTGCGAGCGATGCGCCTGCGCGCCGAACGCCTGCGCCACGACCCGGCGCGCGACCAGGCACGCATGCTGGCGCTGCAGGGATACTGGCGCGATTACCTGAAGCTGCGCGCCGAGCGCGGCGGCGAGGACGCGCAGCTCGCGGAACTACGCTGGCTGATCGAGGAATTGCGCGTGTCGACGTTCGCGCAGGAACTGCGCACGACCGAATCGGTATCGCCGAAGCGGATCGCCAAGCTGGTCGAAGCCCTGCACCAGCCGCGGTGAGCGCGACGGCCGGCTGCTCCGATCGTCCGCGCTTGCGCGAGGGTTTACTTGGTGCGCTGCACGCGCACGCTGCAGCCGCAGCCGTCGACGTACATCAGCCAGCTGCCGAGCAGCATCGGCTTGATGTGGACCGCTGGGCTGGCCATCTTGCCGGCGTCGTAGGAACCCGACTCCGCCTGCTGCCACTCCTGACCGTTGTCGAGCTTGAACACGGTCTTGCCGCGCCAGCCCGCAAACGTGCCGTCGACATGCGCTTCGATCGTGTCGCGGTCCGACGACTTCGGATAGAACAGCGGCGTACCGCTGGCCGTCACGTACTGCGTGGAACCGCCGCCGCCGCCATGGCCTTGCAGCCAGGCATTGAGCTGCTGCAGTTCCTGCGGCGACAGCTTGTCGAGTCCGGCCGCGCGGAATTCCGCCTGCGACATGCGTTCCTCGAGCGTCGGAGACTGGGTCTGTGCGCCAGCCAGGCTGGTCGCGGTAAGCAGGATCAGGGCGAGGCTCGAATTCAGGCGCATAGTGTGATTAGTCGGTGGCGACTTGTGACCGCGACCGCAAAATTCCTTGTCTTACACGAAGTTAACAGGTGCGCACGGTCGCGCGAACCGGTACGATACAGCGGGTTCGAGTGTAGCATGCCGGCCGGGCTTGAGTTCGGTGCGGATGATCGCGAGCAACCGCCCGGCTCACGCCCGGCACGAGCGCTCCTGTACGACTTCGGTTCTGAAGCGGGCGGGGCGAAATGAGTTGTAGTCCCGAAGTCGAGAATTTCAGAATGTCTGTGAACAAATGGGTGTTAGGCGCGTGCGCCGGAATGGCAGCATGCGGGTCGGTTTCGGTGCTCGCTCAGACATTGCCCGACGTGGCCATCGCGGCGAGCACGGTGCAGATTCCGACCACGGCATCGTCGGGTCTGACCCTGACATATGCGGACGGTTCGTACACCTGGACCGCGTTCACGGATGGATTTTACTTCTGCAACGACGTGCCGCCCGGCGGCTACCCGAACCTCCTCACGCTCAAGCATGAGGACCAGTCGTTCGATACGGCACATCCCTGGAGTTTCCCTTCGGTCAGCGTCGGCACGTTCGGCTATACCAATGGCGTGCTCAAGTTCTCCGCGTTCAATGCGCAGAACCTCGAATGCGTGTCGACCGCGGCCGATGGCTCGGCGGCCAGCGGTCTTGCCGACGGGATCTTCGACAACTCGTACGAGTCGAGGACGAATGAAAACTTCAGCCACATGGTGAACTGGGTGCCGCCGCGGTCGTTCGACTGGTCGGATCCAAACTGGACCGAGGTTCCGGTTGCCGCCTGCGATCCCCAATCTGGCGAGACACCGATCGCTGTCGAGGATATCGGCTGCGCTGCGGCGACCGGCGTGAGTTCGAGCGGAGCGGCCAGTGCGGTGCGTGCGCCGACAATGTGGACCGCGACCGACGGCATCAATTTCACCTATCTGTTTCGCGTCGACACGCGTTTCGGAGCGCAGGCGCCGGGTGCGCAGCCGGTCATGAGCGTGCCGCCGATGAGCAACGGCGTTGCGCCCGCGGGAAGCGCGACGATGACCTTGCTTATCCAGGACGCCTATGAAGGCGGCGATGCGAATCACATCGGCTATCTCAGCAATACCGGCAGCTGGTGCGTCATCTTCCAGTTGCCGACCAGCTTGAACAGCAGCAGCTGTGCGCAGGCAGGTTCGATAGCCATCAGTGGCCCGTTGACGCAGACATTTCCGATCGGCGATCCGCCGTTCGGCACGGGTGCGGACCAAGCGTTTTACGTTGTCGTAAATCGTCTCGTGCAGGGCGGCCATCCCAGCCTGCTCACTCCAGTCGTGGCTGCTTCGGTGCTGATCGAGCCTGCGGTCGCCATCGAGGGGGGGGATCGCTTCTCCGGTGACAATGTGGTGTTCGGCTTCATGCCGAGTTCGCCGGGTTTCCCCTGGATGGGTGGTCTATAAGCCGTCGCGTTCTCTCGCATCAGCTGTTCCGATCGGCGCCCGTGGGCGCCGATCGCGTTTTCGGGCTAACGTAGGCTTCGAACATCGTCATCGCCAAGGTCGTGAACCCGCCCGCCGAGTCTCCATCATCTTCGGCCAGTGTGCCGCAGAATGCCGCATTGCCGGATGGCGCCGTGCGCGATGTCGTCGTGCGCGCGCTGCGTCTCGGCGACGAACGCAGCGCGGCGGCAGCGAGTGCCGAATGGACAGCGGCGCAACCCGAACTGCGCGCCAGTCTCGCCTTGCTCGGCGAGCTCGGCGTCGGCGAAGAAGCCCAGGCCGCGTGCGTCCTGCATACGCTTGCGCTCTGCGGCGTCGCGCTCGGCAACGCAGAGCTGGCGGGGTTCCCAACCGATGTCCGCGCGCTGATCGAAGGCCAGCAGGCGGCCGAAAAAGTCTGGTCGCTGTATGCGACGCGCGGCAGCGCGAGCGGCAACGAGGGTCTGCGCCGGCTGCTGCTCGCGATCATCCGCGATCTGCGCGTGGTCTTCATCCTGCTCGCGCGCCAGCTCGTGCGCATGCGTGCGGCCGAGCACGCGCCGGAGGCGGAGCAGCGCGCACTGGCCCAGCTCAGCGCGGACATCCATGCGCCGCTGGCGAACCGGCTCGGCATCTGGCAGGTCAAGTGGGAACTCGAAGACCTCGCGTTCCGCTATTTGCAGCCGGAGGTGTATCGCCGCATCGCGAGCTTGCTCGACGAGCGCCGCGGCGGCCGCGAGGCGTGGATCGCCACCGCGAAGACGCAACTCGGCGATGCGCTGGCCAAGGCCGGCCTCGGCGCCGATATTGCCGGACGGCCAAAGCATATTTATTCGATCTGGCGAAAAATGCAGCGCAAGGGTCTGGAGTTCTCCGAGCTCTACGACGTGCGCGCGCTGCGCGTGCTGGTCGATGACGTCGCCACCTGCTATGCCGCGCTCGGTGTCGTGCATACGCTGTGGCCGTACGTGCCCGGCGAGTTCGACGACTACATCGCGAGTCCGAAAGGCAACCATTACCAATCGCTGCACACGGCCGTGGTCGGGCCGGAGGGCAAGACGCTTGAAGTGCAGATCCGCACGCACGAGATGCACCGGCACGCCGAACTCGGCGTCGCCGCGCATTGGCGCTACAAGGAAGGCGGCGGCGCGGATGCGAGCTTCGAACGCAAGATCGCCTGGATGCGCCAGCTGCTGGAAAGCAAGGATGCGCGCGACGACGACGCGGCCCTGCTCGCCGGCTTCCGCACTGAGGTCGTCGAGGACCGCGTCTACCTGCTGACGCCGAAAGGCCAGGTCATCGACCTGCCGCGCGGCGCCACCGTGCTCGACTTCGCCTATGCGATCCACACCGACGTCGGCCACCGCTGCCGCGGCGCCAAGGTCAACGAGCGCATCGTTCCGCTGACCTTCCAGCCGGTCAGCGGTGATCGCATCGAAGTGCTCACCGGCAAGTTGCTGGAACCCCGGCGCGACTGGCTGTCGACGCACCACGGCTTCCTGACCACGCACCGCGCGCGCGAGAAGGTGCGCGCCTGGTTCAAGCGCATCGACCTGGCGCAGAACCTGGCCGCGGGCCGCGCGCTGCTGGAGCGCGAAGTCAAACGCCTGGCCTTGCACAGCGCCAGTCTCGACGGCCTGCCGGAGCGCTTCCAGCTGCGCAGCCACGACGAGCTGCTCGAAGCGCTCGCGCTCGGCGACATCAGCACCGGCCAGATCGCACGCGCCTTGCACGAGCTGGCCGCACCGCCGGCGCCGGAACCCGGCACGGTACCGCCGCCGCTGCCGAGCCGCGTGCCGAGCGCCGAGCAGGGCGCGATCATCATCGATGGCATCGGCAATCTGCTGACCCAGCTGGCGCGCTGCTGCCGGCCGCTGCCGGGCGACGCGATCACCGGCTACATCACGCGCGGCCGCGGCGTCTCGGTGCACCGCGCCGACTGCGCCCAGCTGGCCACGCTGCGCGAGCGCGACGAAAGCCGCGTGATCGCGGTCGAATGGGGCAGCCGCAAGCAGGCTTCCTACGACGTCGACATCACCGTGCGCGGCTACGACCGAAAATGGCTGCACAAGGACGTCAGCAACGTGATCGCTTCGGCCAATGCGCACGTCATCGCGGTGAATGCGCGCATCGACTCCGCGCGCGGCATCGCGGTCATGGACTACGCCCTGCGCGTCGCCGACTTCGGCCAGCTGAGCGGCCTGCTCGCGCAGCTGCTGGCGGTGCCGAACGTGATCGAAGCGCGCCGGGTCAGCTGATCGCAGCAAAGCGCCCCGCATCACGCCGCGTTGACACGCTTCGTCGTTTGCTCGCTGGGTGGGTGCGCAGAGCGCGTGCTATCCTGAAATGCCAACCCGATGCCGGCTGGCGTGGTTCGCCACGGGCCGGTTTTCCAGCGCGGACATGACGCGAACGTGATCGAAATTCCCGGTTACCGACTTCTGCGCCAGCTCGGCCGCGGCGGCATGGCGACGGTCTACCTGGCCGTGCAGGAGTCGGTCGACCGCGAGGTCGCCCTGAAGATCATGTCGCCGGCGCTGCTCGCCGACCCCAACTTCGGCGAGCGTTTCCTGCGCGAGGCGAAGATCGCCGCCCGTCTGCACCATCGTCATGTCGTCGGCATCCACGATGTCGGCCGCGCCGGCGACTATCACTACATCGCAATGGAATACCTCAGCGGCGGCCCGGTCCTGCTGAAGGACGGCAGCGCGCGCGACATGGCGTTCGCGCTGCGCGTCACGCGCGAAATCGCCGGCGCGCTGAACTACGCGCAGGAGAAAGGGTTCGTCCATCGCGACGTCAAGCCGGACAATATCCTGCTGCGCGACGACGGCTCTGCCGCACTGACCGACTTCGGCATCGCGCGCGCGCTCGATTCCACGCTGCGCATGACCAAGACCGGCGCGGTCGTCGGCACGCCGCACTACATGAGCCCGGAGCAGGCGCGCGGCAAGCAGATCGACGGCCGTTCCGATCTGTACGGCCTCGGCATCGTGCTGTTCGAGATGCTGGTCGGCCGCGTGCCTTACCACGCCGACGATTCGCTCGCGATCGGCATCATGCACATCACCCAGCCGGTGCCCGAGCTGCCCGAAAGCCTCGGCGTGCTGCAGCCGTTGACGACGAAGCTGCTCGCCAAGCAGCCGGAAGACCGTTTCCAGACCGGCAACGATGTCGCCGCGGCGATCGCCGAGATCGAACGGCGCATGCACGACGGCGCGCTGCCGGAACTGGTCGGCACGCCGGCCGGATACCGGCGTACGGCGACGCCGGCCGACACCTTCGTGTCCGCGGTGCCGTCGCCGGCGCCGAACGATGCGGTGCGCGAGCGCGCCGAGCCGAACCTCGGCCGCCTCGACCAGATCGTCGCCGCGCTCGACGACGATGCGATGCGCGCCGATCGCGGCGGTGGTGCGGGTCCGCGTGCGCGCGAACGCAGTTCGCGCGGCGGCGCGTTCGCCGTCATCGCGATCGTCGCGCTGCTGATTGCGGGCGGAGCCGCCTGGCAGTGGCAGGACCGTCTGCGCGCGTGGCTGCCGCGCACCGAGTTCAACGACACCTTGTCGCGTGCGCAGCGTGCGCTCGATGCCGGCAAGCTGAGCGGCAACCAAGGCGACAGCGCGCGCGAGCTTTTCCTCGCCGCGCGCGCGCAGGACCCGGACAACGACACCGCGCGCCGCGGGCTCGACACGGTCGGCCGCAAATTGCTCGAGCGGGCCGACAGCGCCTTCAAGGCCGGCGATCTTGCAGGCGCGCGGCAGGCACTCGATGGCGCGCGCGAACTGCTCGGCGGCGGCGCCGACGTCGAACGCATCGATGGCGTCATCAGGCAGGCCGAGGCGCGCGGCAGCGAAACCGAACAACTGCTCGACCAGGCGAACGCCGCGCTCGCCGCAGGCCGCATCGTCGGCGCCGATGGCGCGGCCGGTCTCTATCAGCGCGTGCTCGCGAGCGAACAGGCCAATGCGCTGGCGCAGTCCGGCTTGCAGAAATGCGCCGAAGCACTGGCCGCGCAGGCGCGCACGGCGCTGGCGGCAAGGGACACGACCACGGCAAGCGCGCGCAGCGACGACATCATGCGCATCCAGCCGAGCTATGCCGGTCTGCCTGCGCTGCGCGGCGAGATTGCGCAGGCGCGCGAGGCCGAGCGCAGCGCGCGCGAAGAAACGCTGACGCGCGCCGAGGCGCAGATCCGCGCCGGGCGTCTGACCGGCAGCGACGACTCGGCGCTGGAATTGTTCCGCTCGGTGCAGAAGCAGGACCCGGCCAACGCGCGCGTGAAGGACGGCCTGCGCCGCATCGCGCAATCCTTCGTCGTGCAGGCGAATGCGGCGATTGACGACAGCAATGCGGGCGCCGCCGAGAAGGCGCTGAACGCTGCGGCCGAGCTGGCACCGGACCTGGCCGACTTGCGCGCCGCGCGCGGCAACCTGCGCGAGCTGCGCGAACGCCTGGATATCAACGCCGAGCGCGCCGTGGTGACGCCGGCGCAGGCCGAGCAGGTGCGCAGGCTGGTGGCGGAGGCGAACCAGGCCAGCGTCGCCGGCAATCTGATCATTCCGCCCGGCGACAGCGCCTGGGACAAGTACCGTGCCGCGCTCGCGCTCGACGGCAACGACCGTGAAGCACTGGCCGGCATCGCGCGGATTCCGGCGCGTGCAAAGGAGCTGTTCGCGCAGGCGCTGACCGACGGCGCGCCGCAGCGCGCGCGCGCGCTGCTCGACGCGCTGCGCCAGACGGCGCCGGACGATGCGGCGATAGCGTCGCTGTCGGAAAAGCTCGCCAATGCATTTCTCGACCAAGCCGACGCGCGTATCGGCGAAGGCCGCCGCTCGGATGCCGCACGCGCGCTCAACGCCGCACGCGAGCTGAGCCCGAACAACGCGCGGCTGGCGCCGCTTGACGCGCGCGTGCGGGCGCTCGGCGAAGGGCAGGGCTGAAGAGAGCTGGGAATGGGGAATCGGGAACCGGGAATGGGGA
>Ga0247776_10000196_pt1 | contig 13911 bp, 10 predicted proteins | sample UWRJL199509C5_FD_179912 | JGI IMG/M metagenome (GOLD analysis project Ga0247776, IMG submission 179912) | Plant litter microbial communities from Arlington Agricultural Research Station in Wisconsin, United States - UWRJ-L199-509C-5 | ecosystem: Environmental > Terrestrial > Plant litter >...
ATCGCCCTTGCCGCCCCGGTCGCTGTGGCATTCGTCCTCCTCGTCGGTGGCGGTACCGCCGCTGCCGCCTGCCCCGGCCAGGGCAACGCCGCCGCGCCTGCCGCCGCCCAGGAGCGGACGATGCTCTGCCTGGTCAACGGCGCCCGCCGCAGCCGCGGCCTCGCGCCCCTGGCGGCGCCCACCTCCCTGGCTCGCGCCGCCGCCCGCAAGTCGGCCGACATCCTCCGCTGCGACGAATTCAGCCACGAAGCCTGCGGCCGCGAATTCACCTACTGGATCGAGCGGGCCGGCTACCGCGGCTGCCGCGAGGGCGAGAACATCGCCTACGGCAGCGGCAGCTACTCGACCCCCCGCTCGATCTTCCAGATGTGGATGCGCTCCTCCGGCCACCGGGAAAACATCCTCGGCCCCTACGAGGACATCGGCATCGGCCTCCAGACCGGCGCCCTGGAAGGCACCGGCGGCGCCCACGTCTGGACCCAGGAGTTCGGCTCCCCCTGCTAGGTACGTAGGATCGCGGCGTGTTCGACGCCTTCTACGAGCGCGACGGCGACCTCTTCGCCGCGACCGAGCTGACCCGCGGCCCCTGGGACCCCGGCGCCCAGCACGCCGGCCCTCCGGCGGCGCTGCTCGGCTACGCGATCGAGCAGCTGCCGGACAGCGACGACTTCCAGCTCGGCCGCCTCACCTTCGAGATCCTCCGCTCGGTGCCGATCGCCCCGGTGCGGGTCGAGGCCCGCGTCGCTCGCCCTGGGCGGCGGGTCCAGATGGTCGAGGCGGAGCTGAGCGACGCCGGGGGCGAGGTGTTGATGCGGGCGCGCGGCTGGCGGTTGCGCACCGCCAAGCTCGACCTCCCCGCCGAGGCGCTGCTCCCGAGCCAGCCGCCCGCTCCCCCGGAGGAGGGGACCCCGGCCGACTTCTTCCCCACCGAGCAGGAGCACGGCTACCACTCGGCGATGGAGGTGCGCTTCGTCGCCGGCGGCTTCCTCGAGCCCGGGCCGGCGACCGCCTGGCTGCGGATGCGCCATCCGTTGGTGGCGGGCGAGGAGCCGACGCCATTGCAGCGGACCCTCGTCGCCGCCGATGTCGGCAACGGGATCAGCGCCTCCCTCGACTTCCGCCGCTTCCTCTTCATCAACGTCGACCTCACCGTCCACCTGGAGCGGATGCCGAAGGGGGAGTGGGTCGGCGTCGACGCGATGACCCTGCCGCGCCACAGCGGCGTCGGCACCGCCGAGTCGACGCTCTTCGACGGCAACGGCCGGATCGGCCGCGCCCTGCAGACGCTGCTGATCAGCGAGCGGTAGGAGGGGTCGGCGCCCCTCCGGGGTGCAGCCGGATGAGGATCAGCAGGGCCGAGGCGAGGCAGACGGCGGCGGCGAAGATGAAGGCGCCCTCGTAGTTGGTCAGGGCGGCGACGAGGCCGGCGATCGGCGCGCCGAGGCCGACCCCGGCGTCGAAGAAGGCGGTGTAGGTCCCCATCGCCGCCCCGCGCGCCTGCTGCGAGACGCGGCCGAGGGCGATCAGCATCAGCGAGGGGTTGAGCAGGGCGAAGGCGGCGCCCATCGCCACGCCGCCGACCAGCGCCACCGGCAGGCTGTGGGCGACGGCGATCAACAGCAGCCCCAGCGCCTCGCCGACGGTCGCCGCGATCGCCACCGGGGCGGCGCCCATGCGGTCGGGCAGGTCGCCGAAGACGAGTCGGGTGAAGACGATCATCGCCGCGAAGGCGGCGAAGACGGTGGCGCCGTGGCCGACTCCGCGCGCTTCCAGGTGGAGGACGATGAAGGTCGCGACGGCGGCGTAGCCGAAGGAGGCGAGGCCGACCGCGAAGCCGGGGCCGACCGCCTCCGGCGCGATCAGCGGGTGCGGCTCGGCGTGGGCGCGGGGGACGAAGGGGTCGCGGGCGGTGAGGGCGATCAGCGCGCCCAGCACCGGCAGCGCCGCGGCGACGATCCAGACCAGGTCGTAGCCGCCGGCGTCGAGCAGGACCTCGCCGAGCAGCGGCCCGACGCTGAGCCCGCCCCAGACGGCGAGCCCGTAGAGACCGAGCACCCGGCCCCGCCGTTCCTCCGGCGCCAGATCGACGATCCAGGCCGAGCCGGCGGTGTAGACGGCGCCCTCGCCGGCGCCGAGGATGAGGCGGGCGACGATCAGCCCGGCGATCCCGATGCTGGGCAGGTAGAGGAGGCCGCTGAGCGCCACCAGCAGCGCCCCGGCCAGCACCGTCGGCTTGCGCCCGCGGGTGTCGGCGAAGCGCCCGGCGACCGGCCGCAGCAGCAGGCCGGTGATCGCGTAGGCGCCGATCACGATCCCGACCGCGACGTCGCCCGAGTCGAGCGGGCCGTGGATGTAGCGGGGCAGGACCGGCAGCACCGAGCCGACGCCGACCAGGCCGCAGAAGGTGACCGCGAAGACCCCCGCGAAGCTCGCCCCCGGGCGTTGGCCGCCCTCTGCGGTTGCCGGCGCGGCGGCGCTCACGCCAGCAGGCCGGTGAGGTCGTCGAGCACGAAGTCGGGCGCCGGGTCGGCGGCCGTGGCCTGCTCGCGCGTGGTGGTGCCGCTGAGGACGAGGATCGTCTCCAGCCCTGCGCGGGCGCCGCCCGCGATGTCGGAGCTGAGCCGGTCGCCGACCATCGCCACCGGCCGGCTCGCCTGTTCTTTTTCGTTGTCATCCCCCGAAAAGGAACAGGCGAGCGTTTCCTGCGCCATCTCGAACAGGTGGCGCTCGGGCTTGCCGGCGATCTCCGCCCGCCGGCCGGAGGCGGTCTCGACCGCGGCGAGGATCGCGCCGGTGCCGGGGACCTCGCCGCCGGGGAAGGGCATCGTCGGGTCGTGGCTGGTGGCGAACAGCGCGGCGCCGCCGTCAAGGGCGCGCTTCGCGGTCGCCAGCTCGGCGTAGTCGAAGCCGCGGTGGCCGGAGACGACGACGACGTCGGCCCCGTCCGCCGCCTCCCCCTCCAGCACCCGCGCCCCGGTCGCGGCCACCATCTCCTTCAGCGCCGGGCCGCCGATCACGAAGGCGCCGCCGCCGGCCCCCGCCGCCTGGCCGGCGAGCCGCGCGACCGCCGTCCCCGCGGTGACGATCCGCTCGGGCCCGATCTCGACGCCGAGTTCCCCCAGCCGCTCGGCGTAGGCGGCCGGGTGTTTGCCGGGATTGTTGGTCACGAAGACCAGCTCCTTGCCGGCCGCCAAGAGCGCCGCCAGCGTCTCCGCCGCGCCCGGCACCGGCTCGCGCCCGATCCAGACCACCCCGTCGAGGTCGATCAGAAGTCCGGCGAAACGGTCGGCGAGGGGCACGGCCGCAGGCTAATGCCCCGACTCGATACCGTGCCGATCAGTGAGCGCCAACGGACCAGTCGTCGTCGCCACCGACATCCACCGCCGCTACGGCGAGGGGGACACCGCCGTCGATGCGCTCGACGGCGTCTCCACCGGATTCGAGCGCGACCGCTTCACCGCGATCATGGGCCCCTCGGGCTCCGGCAAGTCGACCCTGATGCACATCCTCGCCGGCCTCGACAAGCCCACCTCGGGCCAGGTGGAACTCGACGGAGTCGAGATCACCCACCTCGACGACGGTGAGCTGACGGAGCTGCGCCGCGACAAGCTCGGCTTCGTCTTCCAGTTCTTCAATTTGCTGCCGGTCCTCACCGCCGAGGAGAACCTGGTCCTGCCGCTCTCGATCGCCGGCCGCAAGCCCGACCAGGCCTGGGTCGACCAGCTGATCCGCACCGTCGGCCTCGAGGACCGTCGCACCCACCGTCCCTCCGAGCTCTCCGGCGGCCAGCAGCAGCGCGTCGCCGTCGCCCGCGCCCTGGTCAGCAAACCGGCCGTCGTCTTCGCCGACGAGCCGACCGGCAACCTCGACTCCAAGGCCAGCGCCGACGTCATGCAGCTGCTGCGCCAGGCGGTCGACGAGTTCGGACAGACGGTGGTGATGGTCACCCACGACCCGGTCGCGGCCGCCCACGCCGACCGGCTGATCACGCTGCAGGACGGGAAGATCGTCAGCGACGCCGCCCCCGGCTCTGCCGACGACGTGATCGAGCTGCAGAAGCGGCTTGACTAGCCTCGGCCTCAAGAGCCTCTGGGCTCGCAAGGTCCGAGCCCTGCTGACGAGCTTCGCCGTCTTCCTCGGCGTCGCCTTCGTCGCCGGCTCCTTCGTCCTCACCGACACGATCTTCGCCGCCTTCGACGAAATCTTCGAAGAGTCGCTGAAGGGGACCAGCGTCGTCGTCAGCGCCGAGAACCCGGTCAAGCAGGAAAGCGGCGAAACGCCGACGATCAGCGCCGCGCTGCTGCCGAAAGTGGAATCGACGCCGGGCGTGCGCGAAGCCGCGGGGGCGATCTTCAGCCTCGGTGCCTACTTCACCGAGGACAACGACAAGATCGGCAACAAATTCGCGCCGAAGTTCATCTCCTCGACGCTGCCCAAGGACCTTGAGTCGCTGACCTACGTCGAAGGCCACATTCCCCGCGGCCCGAAGGAAGCGTCGCTGCAGAAGTCGGATGCCGACGACGCCGGGTTGGAGCTGGGGGACCCGATCAAACTGATCAGCCAGGGGAACCTGGAAACCTTCCGGCTCGTCGGGTTCACCCAGCTCGGCAGCGGCAGCGCCTCCTTCGGCGGCGCCAGCATCGCCCAGGTGACGCTGCCGGTCGCCCAGCGCCTCACCCACAAGCAGGGCCGCTTCGACCAGATCTCGGTCGCCGCCGCCGACGGCGTTTCGGCGAAGGCGCTGAAACGCCGGATCGCGGAGCGGATGCCGGCGGGGGTCAAGGTCGAGACCGGGGAAGAAAGCGCCGACCGCTCCTCGGATGAAATCCAGGAAGACCTGGGCTTTCTGCGGATCTTCCTGCTCGTCTTCGGCTTCATCGCCGTCTTCGTCGGCTCCTTTCTGATCTTCAACACCTTCTCGATCACCGTCGCCCAGCGGATCAGCGAGTTCGGGATGCTGCGGACGCTCGGCGCCTCGCGGCGCCAGATCCTCACCACGGTGATGGTCGAGGCGGTGGCGATCGGGTTGCTGGGGGCGCTGTTGGGAATCGCGGGCGGCTTCCTGATCGCCTTCGGCATCGACCTGCCGACCACCGGCCTGGTGCTGGAGACCCGGACGGTGGTCGTCGCCCTGCTGATCGGGGTGCTGGTCACCCTGGTCTCCTCGCTGGTTCCGGCTTTGCGCTCCACCCAGGTGCCGCCGATCGCCGCCCTGCACTCCTTCCGGCCGACTCCCACCCGCAAACGCCGTCTGGTCTATCTGGCGCTCTCGGTCCTGCTCGGGGTCGGCGGGCTGGGGATGGTGCTGTACGGGCTCTTCGGGAGCGGCGGCGCCGGTACCCGCGCCACCCTGATGGGCGCGGGCGCGGTCGCCGTCATCTTCGCCGTCTCGCTCTTCAGCCCGCGCCTGGTCCCCCCGCTGGCGGCGGTCGCGGGCTGGCCGCTGGAGAAGCTGCGCCACCTAATCGGGCGTCTCGCGCGCGAGAACGCCCAGCGCAACCCCAGCCGTACCGCGGTCACCGCGGCGGCGCTGATGATCGGCGTCACCCTGGTCGCCTTCGTCACCGTCTTCGCCGCCGGCCTGAAGAGCACCGTCGCCCAGGTGGTCGATGAAAACTTCGCCGGCGGGCTGATCATCAAAAACACCGACGGCTTTTCGCCGATCCCCAACGTGACCGCGAAGGCGGCCGAGCAGGTGCCGGGGGTCCAGCTGGTGGCGACGATCCGCGGGGCCGAAGCGAAGGTGCTCGAACGCCAGGGCCCGGGAGCGACGACGCGGGTCAACGCGCCTTCACCGGACATCGGCGAGGCGCTCAACATCGAATGGCAGAAGGGCGGGCCGAGCACCCTGCGCAACCTGACCGACAGCCAGGCGGCCGTCTCCGACGACTTCGCCGGCAAGTACGGCCTCGAAGTCGGCGATCGCTTCCAGCTGCTGACCCAGACCCGCGCCACCCCGATCCTCCGGGTGGTCGGCGAGTTCGACTCCAAGCTCGGAGAACTCGGCAGCGTCCTCGTCACCCAGAAGGTGATGGCCCGCGACTTCGACCAGACCCAGGACCTGACCGACTTCGTCAAGGTCGAAGCCGGCGCCGACGCCGACCAGGTGCAGGAGCTGCTGACCAAAGGCGTCGAAACGAAGTTCCCGGTCGCCGAAGTCCTCAACCAGCAGGAACTGAAGGAAAGCCGCGAAGAACAGATCAACCAGCTGGTCGCCCTGGTCTACGCGCTGCTGGTCTTTGCGGTTGTCATCTCCCTGTTCGGGATCGCCAACACCCTGGCGCTCTCGATCCACGAGCGCACCCGCGAGCTGGGGATGCTGCGGGCGATCGGAATGTCGCGGCGCCAGGTGCGGCGGATGATCCGCTACGAGGCGGTGATCACGGCCCTGATCGGCGGCATCCTCGGCCTCGTCCTCGGCCTGATCTTCGCCACCCTGATCGCTCAGCCGCTGAAGGACGAAGGCTTCACCCTCTCCTACCCGGTCGGCTCGCTGCTCCTGATCCTGGTCGTCGCCGCGCTGGCCGGCGTCCTCGCCGCGATCCTGCCCGCTCGCCGCGCCTCGCGCCTGAACGTGCTCGAGTCGCTGCAGTACGAGTAAACGCGCTCAGGCGGCCAGACCCATGCGCAGGGCTCCGACCGCTTCCAGCATCGCCTGGCGGGCAGAGGGGCAGATCGCGGTCAGGTTGGCGAAGGTGTGGACCAGACCGGGGTGGAGGCGCAGGGAGACCGGCACGCCGGCCTCCTCCAGGCGCCTGGCAAAGGCGACGCCCTCGTCCCGCAGCGGGTCGAAGCCGGCGATCGCCAGGTAGGCAGGCGGCAGGCCGCCGAGGTCGCCGGCGCGGAGGATCGAGACCCGCGGGTCGCTGCGATCGACGCCGGCCGGCAGGTAGTTGCCCTCGAAGAAGTCCATGTCCGGCCGGGTGAGGAGGAAGCCGTCGCCGAAGGTCCGTCGCGAGGGCAGCTCCTCGTCGGCCACGGTGACCGGGTAGATCAGCAGCTGCATCGCCGGCACCGGCTGCCCGGCGTCGCGGGCCAGCAGCGAGGCGACGGCGGCGAGGTTGGCGCCGGCGCTGTCGCCGCCGACGGCGATCCGGTTCGGGTCGGCGCCCAGCTCGGCGGCGTTCGCGGCCACCCACGCGTAGGCCGCATGGGCGTCTTCTGCGGCGGCCGGGAAGGGGTGCTGGGGGGCGAGGCGGTAGTCGATCGCCAGCACCCGCACGCCGCTGTTGGCGGCGAGGAAGCGGCAGGGCCCGTCGTGGGTCTCGAGGTCGCCGATCACCCAGCCGCCGCCGTGGTAGTAGACGAGCAGCGGCCCCGGTTCGGCGGCGCCGCGGGGGACGTAGAGGCGGGCGGCCAGCGGCCCGGCCGGACCGGGCAGCTCGAGCTCGGAGACCCGCGCCATCGCCGGCCGCGGCCGCTCGGCGACGATCTCCGCCTCCAACCGCCGGTGCGCCCGCGCCGCGGCCGGCGAGGCGCCCTCGGTGAAGCTCTCGCTGCGAGCCAACCTGGCCATCGCCAGCAGCGCCTGGATGTCGGGAGCCAGCGCCTGCCCGTCGACCTCCGGCGGCGCCCCGAACAGCTGTCGCGAGAGGCGCGGCGGCAGCCCGCAGATGATCTTCAGCAGCCGGTTCTCGACCGCGGGCGGGAAGCGGGGAAGGGCGGCCACGCGCCCAGGCTATAGCCGTACGAAAGTCACACAAGATCGTGTCTTCGTGCGAGTAGGCTCAAAGTCATGGAGGCAGCGGCGAAGGCACGGGCGGCAATCAACGGTCCCGGTGCCGCCCCGATCAAGGGCCTGCCTCCCGGCCCGCGGATGTCGCGGGCGCTGCAGACCGCGATCTGGTCGCGCAAGGCGCAGTGGATGCTCGAGCAGAGCCGCGCCCGCTTCGGCCCGATGTTCTCGCTCAAGATCGCCTACGAAGGCGACTGGGTGATGCTCGCCGACCCGGAGCTGGTCAAGCAGGTCTTCACCGGCGACCCGAAGGTCTTCCACGCCGGCGAGGGCAACCAGATCCTGCGCCCGATCCTCGGCGACAACTCGGTCCTCGTCCTCGACGAGAAGCCCCACATGAGCCAGCGCAAGCTGCTGCTGCCGCCGTTCCACGGCGAGCGGATGCAGGCCTACGGCGAGAAGATGACCGAGATCGCCGCCCGCGAGATCGAGAGCTGGCCGACCGGCGTCCCCTACAAGCTGCGGCCGCGGATGCAGGCGATCACGCTCGAGATCATCCTCGAGACCGTCTTCGGCGTCCACGAGCGCGAGCGGCTGGAGCCGCTGCGCGAGGCGCTGCGCGAGTTCCTCGACCTGACGACCAACCCGGCGGTGCTGCTGCCGGTGCTGATGATCGGCCCCGACCGGATCAACCGCATCCCCGCCTTCCGGCGCCGGGTCGAACGGGTCGACGCGCTGATCGCGCGGGAGATCGGCGACCGGCGCGCCGCCGAGGACCTGGCCGAGCGCGAGGACGTCCTCTCGATGCTGCTGCTCGCCCGCCACGAAGACGGCAGCCCGATGAGCGACGCTGAGATCCGCGACGAGCTGCTGACCCTGCTGGTCGCCGGCCACGAGACGACCGCGACCGCGCTCTCCTGGGCGATGGAGCGGCTGACCCGCCACCCGGAGAAGCTGGAGCGGCTGCGGGCTGAGGTCGCCGACGGCGAAGAGGAGTACCTGACGGCGACGATCCAGGAGACCCTGCGGCTGCGGCCGGTGATCGTCCTCGTCGTCCGCAAGCTGACCGAGGCGGTCGAGCTGGGCGGCTACGAGCTGCCCGCCGGCGCCGGCGTCACCCCCTGCATCCACCTGATCCACCGCGATCCGAACATCTATCCCGACCCGGATCGCTTCATCCCCGAGCGCTTCCTCGAGAACCCTCCCGGCACCTACACCTGGATCCCCTTCGGCGGCGGCGTCCGCCGCTGCCTCGGCGCCTCTTTCGCCCAGTTCGAGATGGCCGTCGTCCTCCGCGAGCTGGTCCGCCGCCACGAGGTCCTCCCGGCCAACCCCGCCTCCGAGCGCCCCTACCGCCGCGCGATCACGGAGACCCCTCGCCACGACGCCGAGGTAGTGCTCAGCTGACGGGCGTCTGCGGTGAGGCTTCGGTCTCTTTCTTGCCGCCCAGCATGATCAGCGGAAGCAGCGCGATCCCCAGCAGGTAGATGATCGCGAGGACGCCGTAGACGCGGGTGCCGACGTCGAAATCGTCGATCGCAGTCGCCAGCACGCCGAGCGTCGCCAGCGCCGCGATCGCCGCCGATGCGGCGAGGGCGATCAAGCGGGTCGGGCCGCTTTGGCGCACCCAGCCGAGCAGCAGGGAGACCTGGCCGAGGCCGAGCGCGACCAGCGTAGCGCTGCTCGAGAGGTCCCAGCCGGTGTCGAAGAAGCCGTCGCGGTTCCAGATCTTCCGCGCGATCAGGGCGAAGGCGGCAAGCCCGGCGACGACCGTCAGGTAGCCGAGCCAGGCAAGCTCCGGGCGGCGGACCGAGAGCAACGCGCCGGCCAGGCTGACCAGGCTGAAGACGGCCAGCACCGCGGTCGCGTAGATCAGTTTGCCGGCGAGGGCGCCGTCTTCGGCGTCGGACATCACCGCGACGATCCCGATGACGGCGATGCCGCACAGGAGCCCCGCCGCCACGAACGCAACAAGTCGTCTCGATCGCACGGCCGAACCTGACGTTCCGAGCTTTTAGCGGTGCCTAACGCTCAACCGCAGCCGGTGTTGTTGCCGCACGAAGAGCACGTGTAGCAGCTGCCCGTGCGCTGCATCATCCCGCCGCACTGCTCGCAGGCGGGGCCGAGCTCGAGGCCTTGCATCTTCGCCGGGCGGACCGGGGGAGTTTCGGTCAGGGCCGAGGCGGCCGGGGCCGGGGCCTTCGACTTCGCCTCGCCGTTGCCGCCGTTCGAGTGGCCGTTGCCGTTGGCGGGACCGGCGGTGTCGGTCGGGACGCCGAGGCCCAGCTGGGCGGTCTCGGCTTCCTTCTTGCTCCGCACCTGCTGGGTCATGATCCCCAGTTCCTCCAGCGTTTCGGTGTCCTCGATGAAGCGGCTCGCGACCCAGCGCATGATGTAGTCCGGCAGTGATTTGGCGAACGGGATCTCCGGGTTCTGCGTCATCCCCTCCGGCTCGAAGCGCATGTAGCTGAACTTCTGCACGAAGGTCTCGAGCGGCACCCCGTACTGGAGGCCGAGGGAGATCGCGGTGGCGTAGGCGTTGAGCAGCCCGCGCATCGTCGAGCCCTCCTTGCCGATGTCGGTGAGGAAGATCTCGCCGACCGTGCCGTCCTCGTATTTGCCGGCGGTGATGTAGCCCTCGTGGCCGCCGACCGAGAACTTGTGGGTGATCGATTCGCGCTCGCGCGGCATCTTCTTGCGCACCGGCTGGGCCATCTCCACCTCGGCCTCTGCCTCCTTTTCGTCCTGGGCGTCGGTGCGCAGCGCCTGCGCGGTCTTCGAGCCGTCGCGGTAGATCGCCAGCGCCTTGAGGCCGCCCTTCCAGCCGCGGGTGTAGGCGTCGGCGATGTCATCGACCGTGGCCGTCTGCGGCAGGTTGACCGTCTTCGAGATCGCCCCGGAGATGAACGGCTGGGTCGCGGCCATCATGTCGATGTGGCCGGTGTGGGAGATCGCCCGCTCGCCGACAGCGACGTCGAAGACCGGCAGGTGCTCGTCCTTCAGGCCGGGGGCGCCGACGATCGTGTTGTTCTCCTTGATGTAGGCGGCGATCTGGTCGATCTCCGCCTCGGTGTAGCCGAGCGTCTGCAGCGCCAGCGGCACCGAGCGGTTGGGGATCGTCATCGAGCCGCCGCCGACCAGCTCCTTGAACTTGACCAGAGAGAAGTCGGGCTCGATCCCGGTCGTGTCGCAGTCCATCAGGAAGCTGATCGTCCCGGTCGGGGCCAGCACCGTCGCCTGCGCGTTGCGGTAGCCGTGCTCCTCGCCGAGCTCGACCGCTTCGTCCCAGGCCCGCTGCGCGGCCTCGAGCAGATCGCCCTTGATCCCGGTCCCGTCGACCTCGTAGGAGGCGTCGCGGTGCATCCGCATGACGCCGTTGTGCGGCTCGCGGTTCTTCTCGTACTCGTCGTAGGGCCCGGTCGCCCCGGCAGAGATCAGCGCCGACTGGCGGTAGGCGCGGCCGGTCATCAGCGCCGTGATCGCGGCGGCTACGTTGCGGCCCGCGTCGGAGTCGTAGGGGAGGCCGTCGCTCATCAGCAGGGCGCCGAGGTTGGCGTAGCCGAGGCCGAGCTGGCGGAACTTGTTGGCGTTCTCGGTGATCCCCTCGGTCGGGTAGCTGGAGAAGCCGACGACGATCTCCTGGGCGAGGAAGACGACGTCGACCGCGTGCTCGAACTCGGCCGTGTCGAAGCTGCCGTCCTCGCGGCGGAACTTCATCAGGTTGAGCGAGGCGAGGTTGCAGGCCGAGTCGTCGACGTGCATGTACTCGCTGCAGGGGTTGGAGGCGTTGATCCGGCCCGACTCTGGGCAGGTGTGCCAGCGGTTGATGATCGTGTCGTACTGGACGCCGGGGTCGGCGCAGCGCCAGGCGGCGTCGGCGATCTGGTTCATCAGGTCGCGCGCGTCCAGCGTCTTCAGCGGCTCGCCGGTGGTGCGAGCGGTCAGGTGCCACTCCTCGCCGGCCTCGACCGCCTCCATGAAGTCGTCGGTGACCCGGACCGAGTTGTTGGCGTTCTGGTACTGGATCGAGGTGAAGCCCTCGCCGTCGATCGACATGTCGAAGCCGGCGTCGCGCAGGGCGGCGGCCTTCTTCTCCTCGTCGGCCTTGCACCAGATGAAGTGCTCGATGTCCGGGTGGTCGACGTCGAGGACGACCATCTTCGCCGCCCGTCGCGTCTTGCCGCCGGACTTGATCGTCCCGGCCCAGGCGTCGGCGCCGCGCATGAAGGAGACGGGCCCGCTGGCGGTCCCGCCCTTCTTCAGGGGCTCTTCGGAGCCGCGGATGTTGGAGAGGTTGATGCCCGAGCCGGAGCCGCCGCGGAAGATCTTGCCCTCTTTGGTGTTCCAGTCGAGGATCGACTCCATGTTGTCTTCGACGCTGAGGATGAAGCAGGCCGAGCACTGCGGCGTCTCCTCGAAGCCGACGTTGAACCAGACCGGCGAGTTGAAGGCCGCCTTCTGGTTGAGCAGGATCGCGGTCAGCTCCATCTCGAAGGCGTCGGCGTCCTCCTCGGAGGCGAAGTAGCCGCCCCGGCGCCCCCAGCCGGCGATCGTCCCGGCGACGCGGCCGATCATCTGTTTCACCGAGCTCTCGCGCTCGGGGCTGCCGAGCTGGCCGCGGAAGTACTTCTGGGCGACGATGTTGGTCGCGTTCTGCGACCAGGTCACCGGGAACTCGACCCCGCGCTGCTCGAAGGCCGGGCTCTCGGGGTTGCCGATCAGCGCGTCACGGATCTCCCACTCGATCTGGTCGAAAGGATGCACGCCGGGCGTCGAAAACCTGCGTTCGATCGAGAGGCCCTGCAGACCGTTCTTGGGACTGGAAACGGCGGTCTTGGACATCAAACTTCTCCTCTCGCAGCGACTTTCAGGGGTAACTCCGCAGGATCGCTAACCGGCAGGACGGAAAAAGTCTCAAAAGGCGCAAATAAGGAGTTCCGAGGCCGCCGACTTCTTCTGCCAATTGTGTCAAGTCCCCAATATCGGCACTAAGTTCCGGGTAGCCTCTCCCCATGGCAGAGGAGTTACGCAGGGGCGCGGAGCGGATGGGCGAAAAAGCGAGCGCCGCGAAAGAAGCGATGGGCGAACGCGCCGCCGCCGCCAAAGAGGCGACCGTCGAGGCGATCGCCGCGGTCAAGCCGAAGCTGCGGGGCGTCTCCCATGAGTGGGCCTTCTTCATGTCGCTCGGCTTCGGGACGGCGCTGATCATCCTCGCCGAAACCCCGAAGGCCACCCTCGCCGTCGCGATCTACGCGATCAGCCTCTCGGGCCTGTTCGGGACCAGCGCCCTCTACCACCGCGTCAACTGGAAGCGACCGTCGGTCCGCCAGTGGATGCGGCGACTGGATCACTCGATGATCTTCTTCCTCATCGCCGGCACCTACACGCCCTTCGCGCTGCTGGTCCTGCAAGGAACCCTGGCGATGGCGATCCTCGCCGTCGTCTGGATCGGCGCGATCGCCGGGGCGATCGTCGAGATGATCTGGATCGACCACCCGAAATGGGCCTCGGCCCTGATCTACCTCTCGCTCGGCTGGGTAGCGGTCGTCGCCTTCCCCGAGATGTGGACGTCGCTGGGCGTCGCCGGCACCCTGCTGGTCGCCGCCGGGGGCCTCCTCTACACCGCGGGCGCCGTCGTCTACGCGATCCAGCGCCCCAACCCCAGCCCGGCGATCTTCGGCTACCACGAGATCTTCCACCTGCTGGTGATCGCCGCTGCCGTCGCCCACTTCTCGGCGGTCGCCTTCTTCGCCTTGCCGCACGCTTAGCGGGCTCGGGTCCCGCCGCTCACATCAGCGGCTCGATCAGCTCCCGCATCGCCAGCTTCGTCTCCTTCAGGCTGAGCCCGCGGTCGCGCCGCAGCAGCTTCCAGGTGTAGATGTCGGTGCAGGTGACGAACTGGGCCAGCCGCCGCTCGCGCTTCGCCCCGCGCAGGCCCTTCAGCCCGGGCGCGAAGGCCCCCTCGCACCACTGCGAGTGGAAGACACGGCCGAGGTCGGCGATCTGCCGCAGGTTCGGCTCGCGGTCTTCCTGGGTCAGGATCCGCAGCACCCGGTTGCCGTACTTCTCGTAGTGGTCGACGAGGTCGTCGACGATCCCCTTCACGTCGCCGACCGGCACCAGACCCCGGTCCGCACCCATCTTGTTGCCGACGTGGAGCATCGAGGTGACGAAGAGGCGATCTTTGCTCTCGAAGTGGCGGAGGATGGTCTGCACCGAGACGCCGGATCGCTCGG
>Ga0247776_10000199_pt1 | contig 13692 bp, 11 predicted proteins | sample UWRJL199509C5_FD_179912 | JGI IMG/M metagenome (GOLD analysis project Ga0247776, IMG submission 179912) | Plant litter microbial communities from Arlington Agricultural Research Station in Wisconsin, United States - UWRJ-L199-509C-5 | ecosystem: Environmental > Terrestrial > Plant litter >...
ACGGCGTAAGCCGAACGATCGGTCAGCGGTGTGGCGAAGGTGAACGCTCCGTTGGCTGCGATCGCCAGATTATCGCCGCCGTTGTTTTGCAGCACCAAACCCGAACCACTCAGGCCCGTCACCGTGCCGCCGACCGTGAACCGATTGGTAACGCAGGTAGCTGCAATATTGGTGACATTGGCACCGTGCAGCGTGCCGCTGCCATTGCTGACCGTACAGGTCTGACTCGGAGATCCGGGCTGCGCAATCACGCTTGCGGTGACGGTGTAGAAAGAACCATCAACCAGAGCGATAGGGAAGGTAAACGGCCCATTGCCTGTGGCGACAAGGGAGCCTCCAAAGTTGTTCTGCAGCAATAGGTGATTGCCACTGAGTCCCGAAATAGTGCCGCCAAGGGTGTATTGATTGGTGCTGCAGGTGATCGCGACGTTGCTGACGTTGCCACCCATCAGCGTCCCACTGGCGTTGGCGACCGTGCAGGTCTGACTCGGGCCGCCGGGTTGCGTCAGCACGGTAACGGCGTAAGCCGAACGATCGGTCAGCGGTGTGGCGAAGGTGAACGCTCCGTTGGCTGCGATCGCCAGATTATCGCCGCCGTTGTTTTGCAGCACCACACCCGTGCCACTCAGGCCCGTGACCGTGCCGCCGACAGTAAATGCAGCATCAAACACGTAGACCGCACCGGCAGCACTCGCCGAGTTGTCGCTCTGATCGCCATCGACGTTCGTGGCATTGCTGTCCTCGAATCTCGCGCTCACCAGCACCGTGTTGCCGGCGATCGCCACCGCGGTGCCGAACTCGTCACCGGCATCGGTGTTGCTGGCTTTGAGATAAGACTGCTGGGCCCATGCGCCGGTGCCATCGCGCACGAATACATAGGCCGCGCCGGCACTACTCGCCGCGTTGCTGGTCTGGTCGCCGTTGACGCCGCTGGCATTACTGTCCTCTGCTCTCGCGCCGACCACCACGATGTCGCCGGCGGCGGCCAAGGACTCGCCAAACAGGTCACCGGCCTCGGTGGTGCTGGCCTTCAAGTAGGCCTGCTGGGTCCAGTTGCCTGCGGCATCGCGCGCGAATACGTAGGCCGCGCCAGCTTGACTGGCCGAGTTATCACTCTGATCGCCATCGACACCGGTGGCCTCGCTCGCCTCGAGCGACGCACCGACCACGACGGTGTCGCCGGAGATCGCGAGCGACTTGCCGAACAAGTCACCGCCGTTCGTGTTGCTGGCCTTCAAGTAGGCATCCTGGGTCCAGTTGCCCGCGCCACCGCGCACGAACACATAGGCGGCGCCGGCATCAGCCGCCGTGTTGTCGTTCTGATCGCCGTCGACGCCGGTGGCGATGCTGTCCTCGCGTTCTGCCCCGATCACCACGGTGTCGCCATCGATTGCTACGGAGCCGCCGAAAATATCAAAGCTCCCGGTGTTGCTGGCCTTGAGGTAGGCCTGCTGGCTCCAGGTGCCGCTGCCGCTGCGCACGAACACATAGGCCGCGCCGGCAAAAGTGGCCGAGTTGTCGGCTTGATTGCCGTTGACACCGGTGGCACTGCTGGCCTCGCCCGTTGCGCCGACCACCACGAAGTTGCCGGAGATCGCCACCGAGCTGCCGAAAAAGTCACCGCTGTCGCTGTTGCTGGACTTCAAGTAGGCCTGCTGGGCCCAGTGGCCCGCGCCATCACGCACGAATACATACGCCGCGCCGGCTTGACTGGCCGAGTTGTCCATCTGATCGCCATTCACACTGTTGGCGTTGCTTGCTTCGAGCGACGCGCCGATCACGATGGTGTCGCCGGAGATAGCGACCAATTTGCCGAACAAGTCACCGCCGCCCGTGTTGCTGGCCTTTAGGTAGGCCTGCTGCGACCAGTTGCCCGCGGCATCGCGCACGAACACATAGGCCGCGCCGGAATCAATCGCCGAGTTGTCGCTCTGATTGCCATTGACACCGGTGGCATTGCTGTCTTCTCTTGCCGCGCCGACCACCACGGTGTCGCCATCGATTGCGACCGAGTTGCCGAACAAGTCACCGCCATCGGTGGTGCTGGCTTTCAGGTAGGCCTGCTGTTGAAGTACCGGGTCGATCGTGATCGGATAGCGTGCTGCGCTGGCGTCGATGCTGAGTACAAGTCGCTTCCCGTGGCTGGCAAAGTGGGCTGACAGCGTGCGGCCATCGGCATCCCAAACTTGCAGATTGTTGTAATCGAGCGCCGTTTTGCCGTGGGCGTCGAGCAATGCCACATCACGGCCATTCGCTGCCACGCGCGGAGTGAGTTCGCCGGCAACGTCCAGCGAAAAGCGCAGGGAGCCGCCATTGCCTGCTGGCGGTTGGTGCACGGTAAAGCCGTGTTCCAGGCCGTGCTGGTCGTTGACAAACCATTCTTCCAGGCCGCCGCTATACCGATACACCGTGCGCTGGCCGTGGGCATCGATGCCGACCAGCGATGCTACCTGCTGGTCGTGGCCGGCATGGCCCCATCGTGCGAGCCGCAGACCAAACTGCCAGCGGCCGTGGTCAGGACTGATCGCCACACCGTCTTCGTTGAAAGTACTCAACCACTGCTGGCCCGGATTACGCGCCTGGAAGCTTCCAGTCTGCTGAACGGATTGCTGCACGGCATGGCGGTTGGCGTCATACGACGCACGGATCGACTGCCACTCGCTGCGGGACACCTCCGCGGGCAACGCCACCTCGCCATCCATTGTTGCCGCAGCAGTTGCCGACGGAACACTGACCGCGATTGCAGCAGTTGCTTTTGCCATGCCGCCCGAGCAAACGCCGGACCAAGCCGACAGAAGGACCATCAGGCATATCAGGCCAGATCTGGCTGCGTCTAGCTTGATGATGGCGCGCTGCGAATCGGGCATGGTGAATCTCCGGCGCCGTGGCACCTGGTGCGTAATATCGCCAGCCGCGCGAGTAGAGGCGTCGCGCGGCGTTCATTCTGTATTGTGTGATCAAGCAGTGAATTTTCGCGCCGATTGTCGCTTCGACATGAATTTGTCGGAAATTTACGTACTGCAGCGGGTCATTGGGAGGCGCGCGTCACACGAGGATTATTTACGTGGCGAGCTCACAGCGTCGGTACGGTGGCGCACATATGACGACGTCCCAGAATTTCGACACAGGTCATTAGTAGAGCGACGGTCGCTTCAAGACGACCTATGAAGACGAGGAAAAGCGATGAAGAAGTCGAGGTTTACCGAGGAGCAAATCGCATACGCACTGCGTCGTCGAGACTCCAATGGGCGCCGAAGCTCCTTCACACGGCAGGGGTCACAGGTTCAAGCCCTGTAACGCCCCGAAACTGGCCTCGTTTCGACCGGTCAAGGTCAGCGCCTATTCGACGTGATGAGAGGATCCGAGATTCGCTCAGCTGACGACGAGGACGAGTGATTGGGTGCCGCATAGATGCCATGCCGCCATTCGCGATCTCGTATCCGGACGGTCGCTTGCAAACGATCAGTACGGCGGACGGCAGTATCGAGGATGTCGCCGAGGTGGTCGGGGCGCCGGACATCATCCAGTGGGATGGCTCGAAATGGGATGAGCAGGACGTGTGCTCGGTGCCGACGACCACGCGAACACCTGCGCGACGGGGAGTACGGCTTCGTTTCCGTATTCCTTCGGCTACGTCAGCGCCATCGTCCAAGGCTTGCTAAGCCACACGGGTTCTGTTGGAGCGCTGGCATCTGGAGAGTGCTGGCATCCACGGAAGTCTTAACCGCGAACGACACCCTTACCCAGCAGCGGAATGCCGTCACGTGTGGCGCGGCGACTCGTATTGGCCCCGTGATGCGACTATGAAAGAAACACGGCCACTGTAGTGGGGGCGATCCAAGCCCCATTGTCAGGGTCAATTTGTGGATGGCTCCACAACGCGTCTACGACGCGTGAGGACCTCCACGGGTTGGGTTCAAATGCCTGACTGCGGGCCGAGTTATCGAAGGTCGTCTCGGGATCAGTCGCGCCCACTCTCCCGTAAACCTGCTTGCGTGTGCGGTACGTTCGGACGTTACTCATCGGGAAGCTCCGCCAATCGTTGGATGTCATCTTACGATACACAACATGGTTACGGCGACCCGGGGGGATACGCCGTTTTCGCGCCACAAAGCCGCCAAGGCCCCAGCCCGCATCGAAGAGATGCGTGACGACCGGTGCATTCCTTCAACAGAAAACAGTCTTGTGTGAGATACAAAAGCGCCGTCAGTGGCGTAACCCGGCGCGTTCCGGCGTAACACCCCCGAATCGAGTCGCTCCTTCAAAGCGGCCTGCCTTCGCGGCCCCCAGAGGAATACCCTCATGCTGTCAGTAACCCTCCAAGCTCTCCGTCGCCCACTGCTACTCACTTGCATCGCACTCGCGCTGCCCGGCGTGACAACAACAGCGCTTGCGCGACCTTACATCGGAGCTACTCCTCCCGGGGAACGGCCGGACGCCGTGGTAGCACCTAAGGCAAACGGCGCGCCGACCTCGCCGCGCAGCGGTCCGCCTCACGTCAATTCCGTCGTCAACTGCGCGGACAGCGGCCCTGGCAGTCTGCGCGACGCAGTCGCAACGGCGGTCGACGGCGACACGATCGATCTGACCCAGCTCAACTGCTCGACGATCTCACTGACGACCGGCAGCATCCATATCCTTCAGAACAACCTAAGCCTTCTGGGGCCGGGTCGGTCCTTGTCCATCGATCGCACTTCCGGCAATGGCAGACTCCTGACCCATTCCGGCTACGGCACGCTGTCCGTCAGCGGGCTGACCATGAGCCACGGATACGCGTACGACTCCGGCGGTTGCGTGCGGAGTTCGGGCAATCTGGCGCTCGATAACGTTTATATTAAGGGCTGCACGAGCGTCGCCGCCTCTGAAACGGCCTATGTGATGGGTGGCGGGGTGTTCGTTGCAGGCAATCTGACCATGACGCGCAGCACGATCAACAGCAACAGCGTTTTTGCAGGGAAACTCGGACGGGCATTCGGCGGCGGTGCCTATGTGCTCGGTTCCGTCGACATACGAGACTCGGCGATCACCCGCAATTACGCCCTCGCGGCCTCCGGACTGGGCAATGTCGGCGGTATCTCTATAGCTGGACATGCACCGTCAGCTATCGTCAACAGCACGATTTCCGACAATGCTGCGGCTGACAGCGTCGGCGGCATTTACGCGTATTCACAGCTAACGCTCTCGAACAGCACCGTCTCGTTCAACGGGGCAACACGCGGGCAGTCGACACCCGGCGCCTTTTTCGTCGGCGCTCCCATCACGATCAACAGCTCTATCCTCTCCAACAATACGTGGGGTCCCGACCAAGTAGAATTTGACCTCTCCCTCTACTACGGCGCGGTCACCGGCTCCAACAACATCATCATGGGTTCGAACGACTCGCCACCGGGTACGTTGACGACCGATCCGCATCTGCAACCGCTCGCCGATAACGGCGGGCCAACCGAAACACGCGCAATTCTTGCGACCAGTGCCGCAGTGGACGCCGGAAGCAATGTGGCCGGGCTGAGTACGGACCAGCGAGGCCCAGGGTTCCCACGTCTGAGCGGCTCACAGGTCGATATCGGCGCGTTCGAATTTCAAGTCCCTCCGCCGATGACCTACACCATCGGAGGTACGGTCGCGGGCCTCGATGGCAGCGGGCTGATCCTGCAACAGAGCGGCGGCGACAACTTGCCGATCAGCGCCGATGGCAGTTTCACGTTCGCCACGGCGGTCCCGGATGGCACGCACTACGTTGTCACCGTGCTGGCGCAACCGACCTCGCCCAACCAGATGTGTGAGGTCGCGAACGGCGACGGCCTCGTCGCCGGCGCCAATGTCGTGAGCGTTGAAGTGACCTGCACGACAACCCGTTACGCCCTTGGAGGAACCGTTAGCGGTCTCACAGGTAGCGGGTTGGTGCTGCAAGAGGCAGGCGGTGAGAGCCTCCCGATCGCGGCCAACGGCAGCTTCACGTTTCCGACATTGCTCCCCGATGGCAGCAGCTTCACGGTCACGGTATCGGCACAACCCAACAATCCGGCACAGATCTGCGTCGTCGCCAATGGGAGCGGCACCGTCACGGGCAGTGATGTGACTGATGTCACCGTCACGTGCTCAACCGATACGAGTGATCTGATTTTCGCCGACGGCTTCGAAGTGGATTAGTCGGAACACCGCAATCTAATAGCTGCCGCATCGCTCTCGTGGGATCGAGCATGGAGACGGAACAGGGGCGACGCGGTTGCGTATTCCGCTCTTGACGCGCAGGGCCACGGGAAACACGCAAGTAGATCGATCAGTCGCGCGCATGCGACTGGTTCTGGGCGCCAGCTGTGCCGCCCCGGCGGCGCGAGAATCCACAGCCAGCTTGGTTTGGCTGCCATCAGGATCAGCTGATGGCACAGGTGTCATCGTGGCGGTGGCATCGTGTCGGTTTTGTCTGCGCTTTGGCGTATCTGAGGCGGCAGCATCAACGTGAGAGCCGTGAGGCATTCGCATCTGCAGTACCGGCCGCAGCACTCGATGAAAGGAGATAAGCGTGACACACACGATCAGAGTTATGTGGAAGAATTCGACCAGTGGGTGGAAGAATTTCAATTGGGGCGTGATAAACAAGGACTCGGTCATTCACATCTCAGCCAGCGAAGGCGCCAGCGATCAAGGTTCGCTCTTCGGAATACTCCGAACCCGCGGAGACGCGCGTGTCAGCGTAGAAAACGTACGTCCGCACGACGGTGGCGTTGAATTCTGGCTGTCTATTCAACTGGGATTTGACCGGCCTCCACCCCTCACTATTGTCTTAGACATCACGGTAGTTGATCCGGCGGAACAAGGGTTCATTGTTGGATAGGCTGCTCGCAGAGGGCACTCAGAAAGCTGAAGTCCATCTGAAGCGGGCCGATTTGGGCGGGAGGCAATAGAGCAACTTGATCACGGCGCTGTCGTTTGCGCTGCGACGCAAGATCAGTTTGCCCAATCATAGGCCTGCAATGCTTAGCGCACCGGAGGGAAGGCCGCAGTGCTACTGGCTGCGTCTTTCTTTCTGTCTACACAGATTGAAATGGTGCAGGCAAGCCATTACTGCAGATACCAGAGATGGTATCGCGTAGCCATCGATGGGCAGGATCACCGTGGAGTCGAGGATGCGAAATGGCTGATACTTTGATTTCGGGCGTTCGTACCGGGAGTTCAAAGCATTGAGCGCCCGCACTACATGTCGCGTGTTGCGGGTCTCACGCGGTGGCTTCTATCAGTGGCTGCATACGCCGCTGTCGGACCGGGCGATCGAAGACCAGCGGCTGTTGGGCGGGATCAAGGAATCGTACGTGGCCAGCAGCGGCGTCTACGGCGCCCGGCGTGTGTTCGGTGATCTGCGCGAAGCCGGCGAGACGTGCGGCAAACATCGCGTCGCCAAGATCATGCGAGCCCATAAAATCAAGGCGATTCGCGGCTACAAGACGCCGCGTCACATCGTCGGTCGTCCATCGATCATCGCACCCAACCGACTCGAACGACAGTTCACGGTCGACGCGCCGGACAAAGCCTGGGTGACGGACATCGCCTACGTGCGCACCTGGCAGGGCTGGCTCTATCTTGCGGTTGTAATCGATCTGTATTCGCGCAAAGTGGTCGGCTGGTCGATGAAACCCGCCCTCGCGCGTGAGCTCGCCCTCGATGCCCTGCTGACGGCGCTGACGCGTCGCACGCCCAAGGCGCCCGTGATCGTGCACTCCGACCAGGGCTCACAATATGGCAGTGATGATTGGCAAAGGTTTCTGTCGATCGCACACCCTGCAAGCGAGCATGAGCCGCCGCGGCAACTGCTGGGACAACGCAGTCGCCGAGTCGTTCTTCAGTAGTCTCAAGAAGGAGCGCATTCGCAAGCGCGTCTACAAAACGCGCGAATTGGCGCGCGCCGACGTCTTCGATTACATCGAGGTCTTCTACAATCGAGCCCGCCGTCACACGCATCTGGGCGGCGTCAGTCACGAGGCCTTCGAACGGGCGTCGGCGTGAGGCTGGCAAGTGTCTTGAAACACGGGGCAGTCCAAGCATCGGCTGGATGCGAGCGACCCACCCCCGGTCGTAACGACTGAGCTCAGTGGTTTGGCAATGGGCTCTGATCACAGTCGAAGGAGGAACTGATGACACTGACCCGGCGGACGTTTCTTTGCACTGCTGTCGCTGGAATTGCTTCTAGCTCTCTACGGGCCAAGGCCATTACGGCGCGCGTTTCGGATTTGCAGCTACTCGCCGATATTGAGCACCGCACTTTTAATTTTTATTGGGAGCGTGTGAACCACCGCAACGGCCTGATGGCCGATCGCTGGTCGACGCCATCCGCGTGCAGTATCACCGGGACGGGTTTCGGGTTGACTGCCTGGCCGATCGGCGTCGAGCGCGGCTGGATCACCCGCAGCCAGGCACGAGACCTCACGCTGCGGACGTTGCGGTTCTTTGAGCAGTTGCCGCAGACCGAGCAAAGCTCTGGCTGCGGCGGCAACCGTGGCTTCTTCTACCAGTTCATCGATAGGGAGACCGGCCTCAGGCTGGGCAAGTCAGTGCTCTCAACCGTTGATACCACATGGCTTCAGATGGGCATGGTGGTAGCGCAAGGCTGGTTTGATCAGGAGGATGAGAAGGAAATAGAAATCCGCAGGCTTTGCCAGCGTCTGCTGGATCGCACCGAATGGGATTGGGTGCAAGCCAACAGCATAGGAGGTAAGGCGATCTCAATGGGCTGGTCGCCGGAGAACGGTTTTATCGAACGAAATTGGGATGGCTACAACGAGGGCATGCCGCTGTATCTCCTTGCACTCGGCTCTCGGTCTCACCCGGCCAAGGAAGGCGCATACGAAGCCTGGACAGCGCCTTTCCCGACTTATTGGCGCGGAGAAGGTGCGCGCAGACACCTGTCTTTCGGACCCCACTTTGCGCATCAATATGCGGCCGTGTGGTTGGATCTTCGCGGCATTCGCGATGCGATCATGCGCTCGGCCGGATTCGACTATTTCGAAAACAGCCGTCGCGCCACGTATGCCCAGCGCGACTATGCCATTGCCAACCCCATGGGTTGGGATGGCTATTCGAAGGACATCTGGGGGCTGAGCGCCAGCAATGGGCCCGGTGATCTCGTCATTGATTTCAAGGGCACGCCGACGCGTTTTCATGGCTATGCAGCCTATGGGCCTCAAGGCATGCCTGATGAAGATGACCGCGGCACACTCGCCCCCATTGCAGCTGTGGCTTCTATTCCCTTCGCACCCGAGATCTGCATCCCCGCGGCCCGTGCCCTACGCAACTTCCAGGACGGGCGGCTGTATGGCCTGTATGCATTTTTCGATGCCTTCAATCCGAGCTTTCGAGATACCCATGTCCGTCTTCGGTCAGGCAACGCTGACGCGCGCTTAGGCTGGGTCGACCACGACTATCTGAGCGATAATCAAGGGCCCATCCTTGGCATGATCGCCAACTACAAGACGGGGACCATTTGGAATGCGACCCGCGACGTGCCCAATCTGGTGAGAGGTTTGACGCGAGCGGGCTTTACCGGTGGTTGGTTGAATAATGTGTAGCTCGTCCACGTCGTTGCACAGCTACGGCGCGACTTTAGCTTGGGAAGACATGTCGACGTGGCAGATGTCTCTACGATTGCCGACGGAAGTCGGATTTCGCTCCGCTCGGCTTCGGAGTTCGACGCTGAGTTTGCCTATCGTGTGCTTGACCAGACGATGCGCGACTATGTAGTGGCCACATCGGTGTCCGTCGTGCGCTGCTCTGCATCGTCCCATCTCAGCTGCCATCAAAGCCGTTGCTGAAAACTAGATCTGCAGGCGTCGGGGTGATACGTCCGATCGATCCTGTTCCCGGCTCCGTGAACCATAGGTTGCCGTCCGCACCGGTGGCAATACCGTAGGGCTCGGCGAACGCGGAGATGCCGCTCGTGAACTCAGTCACTTCGCCCTGTGGCGTTATCCGTTCCACCGCGTCGGTGTAGTAGCCCGCCGCCCAGAGATTGCCATCGGGTCCCAGGGTGATGGCGCTCGGACCAATCACGGCGGATGGAAATGTGGTGATCACGCCGTCCGTGGTGATGCGTCCTATCAATTCGGCGGACCGCATCGTGAACCACAAATCGCCGTCGGGTCCCACCGTTATGAAGTCCACGAACGCCAGGAATGGAATGCCGTCATCGAATTCCGCGACGACGCCGTCCGTCGTGACACGCCCTATCTTGCCGTAGCCGTCTTCACCAGATTCGGCAAACCAGACGTTGCCGTCAGGACCGGCGACGACGCCCTGAGGTTCTGCATAGGGGGAAAGGCTTGGATAGGTCGTAACTGTTCCGGACGGCGTCATCTTGCCGACTTCAAACAGCAAGTTACCGACTAAAACCAGAGGTTGCCGTCAGGGCCGGTGACTAGGCGGAAGGGCATGACGCTGTTTTGAAACCCTGCGTAGAAATGTGTGATGGTGCCGTCCATCGCAATACGGCCTATTCCATGGCTGTAGACCTCGGAAAACCACATGTCCCCGTCCGGCCCAAGCGTGATCGACTCAAGCCGGGCACCTGGCGCGATGCCGTCGCTGAATTCGGTGATGACACCCTGCGGCGTGATTCGACCTATCCGGTCGCCCGATTCTCGGTGAACCAGAGATTGCCGTCCGGACCTGCCGCGATCGAAAACGGTGCCGCGCCGTCGCTGATGCCTGCGCTGAATTTAGTCACCGTCTGCGCCTGGGCCATACTTGCGCGCCCAGAACGAGGACATACCCCGCCAAGGCTCTACAGATTGTCTTCTGGTCATCCCCTTGTCCACGCCAACGTCAGTGTCACAGACGTAAAACAGCACCCAAACGTGTCGCGCCTGATAAGGCCTTCTGCTGCGCAAGACACTGCGCGGACTTGGCTGCGGCCAAGAGGGGTCGAGGGCCCAACGGCGTGAGCGGAATTCACCGCGGGGCATCTTATACAAATGCTGAACGCGCGATCTGGAGACCTTGATCGGCATCCTCGGGTTTGCAAAATACGCGGCTGCGAGCGCCATTCGGGCTCGCCGTGAGGGCGTTAAATAGGACGCTCCTTCATGCTCATGTTGCTTGAACTTCTGAGGATATGACTATGAGGACTACCCTTGATTTCTCCCCCCTCTTCCGTAGCGGCATCGGCTTCGACCGGGTCTTCGACGTGCTGGACAGCGCCAGCCGCATCCAGCCCGTCGACAACTGGCCTCCGTACGACATCATCAAGAATGGCGACGATGCTTATCGCATCGTGATGGCCGTCGCCGGTTTCGAACAGGATGAGCTGATGTTGACCGACCGGCCCAACCTGCTGGTGGTTTCCGGAGCCAAGAAAGGCAACGCTCAAGAAGGAACCTACCTTCATAAGAGCATCGCCGAACGCGAATTCGAGCGTCGGTTCGAGTTGGCCGACCACGTCAAAGTCGCACATGCCTCATTGGCCAACGGCCTCCTGACGATCGACCTTCAGCGCGAAGTGCCCGAAGCCTTCAAGCCGCGTCGGGTCGAGATCAGCGGCGAAGGATCCCGCAGCGTGATTCAGGGTGCCCGCAAGGTGGAGGCCGCACAGGCGGCCTAACGTGATTTTAAGTCCGGTGCCGTGCTTACGGCCGGCACCGGACGCATTCTTCGGCGATTCCTTGCAAATTTCTGTCACGACGATGTCGCGCGATCGCGACTCAGGCGGGCGCTTAGCCGTCTTGGACGCGTAAACCATGAGGAGATGGCTCGGGTTCCGCACCAACGGCGGTCGCGTTCGAATGGACGCCATGGCACCGCGTGAAGGTTCCGCGTGCAACTCCAGGCCGCAGACTATCCGTCGACCCAGGCGACAATCACCTACACGGTCACCCTGACGGGCGTTCAATAATCCCAGATCACCGGAACCCAACGAAAGACGTCGCCATCGATCGCGACACGGCCCAATGAAGGGAACGGCAGGTGCGCACCCACTAGCAACCCGCCCGTTTTGGCCAATTCTTGGAAGAGACCGACACGGACGCGAGTCGCCTCCTCCGGGTCGTGCTCGAAGCCGTTCTGCCAGTCAGGATGGTCGAATGCGACCGGGAACATGGCATCGCCGGCAAACATCAGTCGTTCATCGCCGGACACCAGGTCGACCACGGCGTGCCCCGGCGTGTGGCCGCCGGTGAGACGGACGACGACACCGGGCGCAACTTCATGCGAGTCGTCGAAGATTCGCAGCTGGTCACGATATTCGTTGTAGAACGCCGTGGCGGTGGAGCGAAGCACCGGCGGCACGGGCTTCGGCATCACGGTGTGGGAGAAATCAGGTGAAGTCCAGAACTTGACCTCGGTGGCGGACACATGGACGCGAACATCTGGACGCAACCGATCCTTCACCTCTGGGACCAGCAGTCCGCCGACATGATCCATGTGCATGTGGGTAACGATCACGTCGGTCACGGACTCGAGCGCAATCCCGGCAGCTTCGAGCCGCTGAGGGAACATACCGGCGCGCGGGAAGCCGGAGAACTGGTTTCCCAAGCCGGCGTCGATGAGGATGGTCTGGTCGCCGCTGCGGGCTACCATCACGTTCAACGGCCAGTCAAACTTGTCCGGCGGCATGCACATGTAATTGAGCCAATTCGCCAAGTCTGCCGGTGGGGCATTTGTGGCCATCGTTGAAGTGGGCAGCGGTAGCACCCCATCGCTGACTACCAACGCTTCGATCTCGCCGATCTTCAGAGCGTAACGGGAAGGAACCAGCTCGTTGGGTTTCTGGATGCTGGGCCGCGAGGCCGCATCTGCGGTGAACATAGTGCAATCTCCAAGACAATGGCGCCACTGCCAAGACCAATGCCCCAGGCGTGGCAAATTGCCGTTCAACGACCAGCGCTGTCGGGCACGAATCACGGCCGAAGCGCGTGTGCCGCTAATCTAAATACCGTGTGCGCGAGGCGGTAGGTCCGCGGACGGACTCACGGTGGTGACTCAATCGCATCAAAACGCGTAGCGATGGATGTACGAGAGGGTGTCCGCCTCGACGTGTGATCGCCTGTCGCCTGAGTGGCATGTAGGGTAGCCAGACATCTAAAGACACGTTGGCCGCAACAGCGAGAAGATGATTGCGAAGATGTGGCCGCCTCGTCGTAGCGGCTCAACTACGACTGCACCTGCGACGATCTCATCGAACTGTCAGAGCCCATTCGAAAGATTGCGACCAAAGTCGACGCGCTGCACGTAGCACGCAACATCCATTTCGAACACCAGGCATCCCCACCGGGACTTCCCTTTTTCGAAACCTGGCTGATGTTGTCTCCGACCAAACATAGCGAGCCTAAGAGCGAGCAACGTCAGCTCTGATCGGCTGCCCCGCCAACCATAGGGCGAGATTGCAGACGTAGCGACGTATCGATATTTGCGCCGGTTCAAATTCCGCCAGCTGGTGTCCAGGTGGTTCGCTCACGAAGCTCGGAGCGCCGGACTCAGAATCCCACTTCGCCACTCGTGATCTGTCGGTACCAGCGTTGCCCGCGGGCTAGGAAGCGGATCAACGACTCGTTGCGTTGCCCAGCTTCGTCCGAGGCGGCCTCGGTCGGAATCACCAGACGGATCTGGTGAGCGGTGCGATGCAGCCGCATCGGCAGGGGTAGGCGCATGGACGGTAGGCTCGCAGCGAGCGCGCCATCGTTCGGCGACGCCTTCGCACCCGCAGTCGGC
>Ga0247776_10000201_pt1 | contig 13667 bp, 9 predicted proteins | sample UWRJL199509C5_FD_179912 | JGI IMG/M metagenome (GOLD analysis project Ga0247776, IMG submission 179912) | Plant litter microbial communities from Arlington Agricultural Research Station in Wisconsin, United States - UWRJ-L199-509C-5 | ecosystem: Environmental > Terrestrial > Plant litter >...
AACGCGGCCTGGGGGATCGGCGCGCTGGCCGGCGGCGCGGCGCTGGCGCTGATGCTCAACCGCGGCCGCCTCGTCGCCGCGATCGCCGGCGGCAGCCTGCTGCTCGGCCTGGCGACGATGCTGCCCGGCTTCGTCACCGAGGAGTGGACTTCGTACGTGGCCTGGTTCGGGATCGGGATCGGCTTCACCTTCGTCGAGGTGGCGGGCAAAACGCTGATGTACCGGCTCGCCTCCGACGAGACGATGGGGCGGGTGATCAGCGCCCTCGAAGCGGGGCGACTGTTGGCGATGGCGCTGGGCTCGCTGGGGGCGATCGTCCTTGTCGAACTGCTGCACCCCGACGGCGCCCTGATCGTCCTCGGCGCGCTGATGCCGATCTTCGTCGTCGTCTGCTGGGCGCGGCTGCGCTCCTACGAGGTCGGCGCCCCCGTCGCCGAGGGGCCGTACCACCTGCTGCGCGAGAACTCGATCTTCGCGCCGCTGCCGATCGCCACCGTCGAGCGACTCAGCCACGACCTGGCGCCGGTCGAGTTCGAGGCAGGCCGCGAGGTGATCGTCCAGGGCGAGCACGGCGACCGCTTCTTCGTAATCGAGACCGGCAAAGTCGAGGTCTTCGAAAACGGCGAGTTCCGGCGCAACGAGGGACCGGGTGAATCGTTCGGCGAGATCGCCCTGCTGCACGACGTGCCGCGCACCGCCACCGTCCGCACCACCGAGCCGACGCGGCTGCTGGCGCTGGAGCGCGAGCAGTTCCTCACCGCCGTCACCGGCCACCGGCGCAGCAACCAGCTCGCCGGCAGCATCGTCGATGACCGCTGGGCCAGCCGCGACGTTTCCACGCCGGGCGTCAAATGACCCGGCGGGCGGCGCCGGCCCTGCTCGCCGCCGCCCTGCTGCTGTGCCTGGCGGCGCCGGCCGCGGCGCTGACCGCGGACGAGATGTACGAACCGGGGACGGTGGTCGTCGTCGACTTGCAGCTGCCGCCGGCCTCGGTCGCGGCGCTGGAAGCCGAACCCGACGAGTACGTCGAAGGGACGTTCGCGCTGGCACCGAGCGACGGCACGCCGACCGGGGTCGGATCCTTCTCCGCTCCGCTGACGATCGGCGTGCGGCTCAAGGGCGACAGCTCCTTCCGCGACCTCAAAGGCAAGGCCGCCTTCAAACTGAAGTTCAACGAGTTCGTCAAAGGCCAGAAATTCCTCGGCCTGAAGCGGATGACGCTGAACAACATGGTCCAGGACCCCTCGATGGTCCACGAGACCCTCGCCTACGCGGCCTTCCGCGCCGCCGGGGTGCCGGCGCCGCGGACCGGCTACGCCGACGTGCGGGTCAACGGAGAGGAGTTCGGCATGCACCTCAACCTGGAGACGCTCGACGATGTCGCTCTCGAGCGGCTGTTCGGCTCCTTCGAAGCTCCGCCCCAGCACCTCTACGAGGGGGCGTTCGGCGTAGACGTCCTCCCGGGCGAGGCCGGCGCCTTCGAGGTCGACGAGGGTGAAGGGGGCGACCGCTCCGACCTGGAAGCTCTGATCGAGGCGCTGGCCGCGACCTCGCCGGGCTTCCCGCAGCGGATGGCCGGCCGCGCCGACCTCGGGGAGATGGCGCGGATGTGGGCGGTGGAGCGCTACATCGGTCACTGGGACGGCTACAGCGGTCGCGCCCAGCCGCACAACTACTTCCTCTACAGCGACCCGCTCGGCGAGTTCCAGATGCTGCCCTGGGGAACCGACCAGAGCTGGAAGGTGGCCCAGCTCGGCTTCGGCTCGCCGGGCGCGGCTCTGTTCGAAGCCTGCCTGGGCGACCCGGACTGCGTCTCTATATATAGGGACGCCCTGCGCGGGGCCCGACAGGTGGTCGCCGATCTCGACCCCGGCGCCGAAGCGCAGCAGTTGGCGGCGCTGCTGGCGCCCTGGCAGGAGCTCGAAGAGGCGCCCCGCAAGCCCTTCGCCGCCGATGTGATCGCCGCCGAGGTCGCCGCCGTGGGGACCTTCGCCGCCAACCGGCCGGCGGCGCTGGCGAAATACCTCGGCGAAGGGGAGCCGGAAAGCAGTTCGGGTGGCGGCCCGGCCGTGGGGTCGAGTGCAGTCACTCCGCGGCCGCCGAAGCTCTCCTCGCGGCTGCCGGTCAACCGAGCAAAGCTCAGCCGCGGCCTACTGCCGATCTGGGTCGATGCCCCTGGCCCGGCGTCGGTTCACCTCTCCGCCCACATCGCCACCGCCCGCGGCGACGTCAGCGCCTGCGTCGTCTCGCGAACCGCCACCGAGGCCGGGCCACTGGCGATCCGCTGCCGCCTATCGCAGGCCGTCCGCCGTCACCTCGCCGCCCGCTGGCTGCAACTGCGGGTCCTGGTCACGGTCACGCCGGCGGGCCACGATCCGCTCACTCTGCGGAGGTCGATCCGCCTGCCGCGCACCGCTGGCTGAATACGTATCTCGCCCTTCGGTCCTGACTGATTGGATATTTCGGGAATTAGGGTGGGGAACAGCGCCAACGACATCGTGCGGCAGGCCTGGCGGGAGCTGCCGCCCGACGACCGCAACCTTCTCAAGGAGATCCGGGCCCATCAGTGGGAGGTCTGCGGTCGAGCACTCGGGACGTATTCAGATGAGCTTCTCCGCTCTGCGGGAATTGGGTCGCTCCCGGAGAGCGAGATTGCCCGGGCGAACGCTGCCCTGGCACTCTGGGTCCCAGACCTGCGCGTGGTCTTGATCAACGAAAGCCACCCTGCGTTTGATGGACTTGACGGTCCGACCTTCGCCTACGACCTATCCCGAGTCGCCTGGCACGAGTGGGGTCATGCACTCTCCCTCGATCGCGCCGGGGAGGGGGACATCGCAGCTGGTGAGCACTATGTCGAACTACTGCCAAAAGCTCTCGCTCGGCTCGTCCGACAGGCGGGTTACCGTCGTCGCGAATATACGCACGAGGTTGTCGCCGGGATCTACGCGCTCCTGATGACCCGGCGGCGCCAAGGAAAGACCGGAAGACCTCCCTGGCTCCATTCGGAGGTCTATGAGCTAGTGAGGAGGGTAGCGGGATGGAACCAGTGAAATTGCCAGCCGGATACCGTCTTCCCGAGGGCACCACGATGGCGGACGTTCGCCGGCTCGACCAAGAATTGCTTGCAAGCGAGGGCCAAGAGACGAAGGGCTTGCAGGCAAAGAAAAGCGATCAGGACACTACCCGCAAGAAGAAGTAGGGCTGGAGGTTAGGCGGCGCGCTTCAGGTCGTCCGGCCGCGGGCGCAACTGGATCAGCTGGCCGCCCGCGGCATGCAGCGGCTCGAACTCGGCGACCGAGATGACGACGTAGCTGTAGCCGCACTCGCAGACCTCGCGCTCGACCTCGTCGAGGCTCTCGACCAAGACCTCGGTCTCGTCAGGGCAGTCGGAACAGACAACGGTTACTTGCAACATGTCTCCGATGGTGGCGAGCCGTCCGGACGCAACACTGCCCCTGCAAGAGAAATCTCACGTTCCGGTCCTGCGCACCGTCTTACATATATGGACGTGAACCGCTGGACCGTCTACGAGAGCCCGATCGGGCCGCTGAGCTTGGTTGCTGGAGAGGGGGGCCTGACCAACGTCGACTTCCCAGGTCGCTTCTCCGTGCCCGACGGGGCGGAGAAGGGCGCACTGCCCGAGGTGACCGAGCAGCTCGACGCCTACTTCGCCGGCGAGCTGCGCGAGTTCGACCTCCGCCTCGACCTTCGCGGCACTCCCCTGCAGCTGGCGATCTGGCGCGCCCTGCTGGAGATCCCCTACGGAGAGACGGTCAGCTACGGCAAGCAGGCCGAGAAGATCAACCCCTCCCTCTTCGAGACCGACGTCGAGCCGTGGCAGCGCGCCCGCGTCGTCGGCGCCGCCAACGGCCGCAACCCGATCTCGATCGTCGTTCCCTGTCACCGCGTGATCGGCGCCGACGGCTCCCTCACCGGCTACGGCGGCGGCCTCGAGCGCAAGCGAGCCCTGCTCGACCTGGAGAGTCAGCGCCAGCTGGCGATCCTCTGAGTTTTGCGCCTCGTCTGCCGAGGCTTATGCTCGAAGGCGGGTGAAGGCGAGCGAGAGTCAAGAGACGGCTGTATCGCGACCGCGGGCGCTTGAAGCCGCGACGCTCGTCGAGGCCTTCCAGGTAACGGCCGCCGATCACGCCACGCAGACCGCGCTGCGCACCCAGGGCGACGAGTTCACCGCTACCTGGGCCGAGTACGCGGAGCGGGTGCGGGCGGTTGCCGCGGGGCTTGCCGCGCTCGGCGTCGGCCGCGGCGACACGGTGGGGATCATGCTTACCAACCGGCCCGAGTTCCACTTCGCCGACACCGCCGCGATGCACCTCGGGGCGACGCCGTTCTCCGTCTACAACACCTCGACCGCGGAGCAGATCGAGTACCTGGTGGCCGACGCCGCCAACTCGGTCCTCGTCACCGAGCAGGCCTTCCTCGACACCGTCCTCGCCGTGCGCGAGGGCGACAACGCTCTCGAGCACGTGGTCGTCGTCGACGGCGATCCCCGCGACGGCGCGATCGCGCTCGCCGAGCTGGAAGCCCGCGGCGATGAGGCCTTCGCCTTCGAGGCGACCTGGCGGGCGGTCAGCGCCGCCGACATCGCGACCGTGATCTACACCTCCGGCACCACCGGGCCGCCGAAGGGGGTGCAGCTGACCCACGACAACGTGATGTCGGCCTTCCGCTCCTTCGACGACATCTTCCGCCTGCCCAGCGACGGCGGCCTGGTCTCCTGGCTGCCGATGGCCCACATCGCCGAGCGCAACGCCACCCACTACGGGCCGATCGGCTCCGGCGTCACCACCACCTGCTGCCCCGACCCGCGCCAGGTCGTCGCCTACCTCTCCGAAGTGCGGCCGATCTGGTTCTTCGCCGTGCCGCGGGTCTGGGAAAAACTGAAGGCGGCGATGGAGATCGGGATCGGTGCCGAGACCGACGCCAACCGCAGGCAGGCGATCGAGTGGGCGCTGGACGTCGGCCGGCGGATGGTCGCCGCCGAACAGGCCGGCGAGGAGCCCTCGGAGGAGCTCGCTGCCGAACACGCCAAAGCCGAGGAGACCGTTCTCTCCTCCCTGCGCGAGCGGGTCGGCTTCGACCAGCTGAGCTGGGCGCACGTCGGCGCCGCTCCCTGCCCGCGGGAGACGATCGAGTTCTTCCACGCGATCGGGGTGCCGCTGGCCGAGCTCTGGGGACTCTCCGAGAGCACCGGCGCCGGCACCTGCAACCCGCCCGAGCGGATCAAGATCGGGACCGTCGGCCCGGCCGCGCCCGGGGCCGAGCTGAAGATCGCCGACGACGGCGAGGTGCTGCTGCGCAGCGGCGCGGTGATGCCCGGCTACCGCAACGACGCCGAGAAGACCGCCGAGGCGCTCGACGACGAGGGCTGGCTGCACACCGGCGACGTCGGCGAGATCGACGAGGACGGCTACCTGCGGATCGTCGACCGCAAGAAGGAGCTGATCATCAACTCGGCCGGCAAGAACATGTCGCCGGCCAACATCGAGGCGAAGATCAAGGCGGCGAGCCCGCTGATCGGCCAGGTCTGCGCGATCGGCGACGACCGCCCCTACAACGTCGCCCTGGTCGTCCTCGACCCCGACTTCGCCCCGGTCTTCGCCCAGCAGCACGGGCTCGAGGACCTCTCGCCCGCGGCCCTTGCCGCCGCGCCGGCTATCCGCGAGGAGATCGAGGCCGGGATCGAGCGCGGCAACGCCGGCCTCTCCCGGGTCGAGCAGGTGAAGAAGTTCGAGCTGCTCCCCACCGACTGGCAGCCGGGCGGCGACGAGCTGACCCCGACGATGAAGCTAAAACGGCGCCCGATCGCCCACAAGTACGAAGCCGAGATCGAGGCTCTATATAAGTAAGCCGTGCTGATCGACGGACTGCCGCTGGAAGCTCCCGCCGCGCCGCTGGCCGACCTGCTGCGGGTCGGGCTCGACGCCGACGCGGAGGCGACGGCGCTGGTCTCGGCTCATCGCTCGATGAGCTGGCGTGAGCTGGAGGACGAGGCCGAGCGGCTGGCCGGGGGCTACCGGGCGCTGGGGCTGGAGCCGGGCGATCGGATCGCTTCGCTGATGCCGAACCGGATATCGCTGATCGTCCACTACCTGGCCTGCTTCAAGGCGGACCTGGTCGCCACCCCGCTCAACTACCGCTACACCCACGGCGAGATCGACCACGCGCTCGAGGTCAGCGGCGCCCGGGCGCTGCTCGCCCATGTGGAGCGGCATGAGGACGTGGGGGAGAGCGCGCTTGCCTGCGCGCTGCCGCTGGGCGTCGTCGCCTACGCCGACCCCGAACTGCCGGGCGAGGTCGACGACGTCAACTGGCACCACAGCTTCGACGAGCTGCTCGGCTCCGAGCCGCTGGCGCCGCAGCCGCAGCCCGACCCCGAGGAGCCCGCGGCGATCTTCTTCACCTCCGGCAGCACCGGCCCGGCGAAGGGCGTCACCCACACCCGCTCCTCCCTGCGCTGGATGATCGCCAGTGCCGCCGCGGCCTTCGAGCTCGACGCCTCCGACGTCTTCCTCCCCGGCTCCTCGATGTCCCACATCGGCAGCTTCCTCTGGGCGCTCAGCACTCTCTCGGTCGGCGGCCGGGTAGTGGTGGCGCGGACCTTCGACAGTCACGAGCTGCTGCCGCTGCTTCGCGAGCAGAAGCCGACGGTGCTGGCGATGATCCCGGCGGCGCTGCTGGCGCTGATCCGCGACCACGACCTGCAGCCGCACGACTTCGACTCGCTGCGGATCTGCCGCTGCGGCTCCGACAAGGTCTCGACCGAGCTGCTGCACGAGTTCGCCGCCATCGCCGGCTTCCCGATCGTCGAGGGATACGGGATGACCGAGGTCGGCCTGGCGACCCTCAACCCGCCCTCGGGCGTGGTCAAGCAGGGCTCTATCGGACGCCCGATCGCAGGCTTCTCCATCGCCCTGCGCGACGAGGAGGGCGAAGCGATCGAGGCCGAGGCGGTGGGCCGGATCTTCATCCGCACCCCTGCCAGCATGGCCGGCTACTGGCAGGCGCCGGAGGCGACCGAGGAGGTGCTGCGCGAAGGCTGGATCGACTCCGGCGACCTCGCCCGCGCCGACACCGACGGCTACCTCTGGTTCTTCGGCCGCAAGAAGCAGGTGATCGTCCACGACGGCTCCAACATCAGCCCCTACGAGGTCGAGGGCGCGCTCGTCGACCACCCGGCCGTCGACCTCGCCGGCGCGGTCGGCGTCCACGACGAAGTTCACGGCGAGAACGTCCGCGCCTACGTCACCGTGCGCGAGGGCGCCGAGCGCCCCAGCGCCGGCGACCTGATCGTCCACTGTCGCGAGCGGATCGGCTACAAGGCGCCGGAGGAGATCCTCTTCCTCGAGGAGATGCCGCTCAACCCGACCGGCAAGATCGACCGCGTCGGCCTCAAGCGGATGGCCGAAGACCACCTTCACCCCCACGGGCTGGACTAGAGATTCTCCGGCGTGTCGATTTCCGGCTCTGCTGTTCGTCGGGTAGGTAAAGGCACCACTCACACGAGGAGGAAGCGATGCGTTTCATGGTTCTGGTCCCGGGAGATTCCGAGTCCGAGGCGGGCGTGATGCCCAGCACCGAGTTGCTGGAGGCGATGACCCGGTACAACGAAGAGCTGGTCAAGGCGGGCGTGATGGTCGGCGGCGACGGCCTGCTGCCGACCTCGCAGGGCGCGCGGATCCGCTTCGACGGCGAGCAGCGCAGCGTCACCGACGGCCCCTTCACCGAGGCCAAGGAGGTCGTCGCCGGCTACTGGCTGTGGGAGTGCGAGTCGCGCCAGGACGCGATCGCCTGGCTCGAAAAAGCCCCGTTCGACGGCGGCACCGAAATCGAGCTGCGCCAGATCGCCGAGCTCGAGGACTTCGACGGCGAGCTGACCCCCGAGCTGCGCGAGGCCAACGAGCGGCTCAGGGAACAGACCGAAGGGAGCTGAGGGCTACTCGGGCTCGGCGTCCTGCGGGGCGTCGGGCTCGGTCGGCACCTCGAAGGCCAGCTGCACGCTCCGCGCCTCGATGCCCTTCTCGCCGGATTCCCGCAGGCGTTTTTCGCTGCGGGCCTGGATCTCGAAGCTGCCGTAGAGGGTCTGCTCGTGCAGGCTGGTCAGTTCGCGCCAGCCCTCGGCATCGAGCCGCAGCGGCGTCCGCAGGATGGCGCTCTCGAGCCGCGCGTCGTAGGTTCCGCTGCGGCGCGCCCGCTCGAAGTCGGCGACGATCAGGCGCCACGCGTAGGCGGTGGTCGCCTCGCGTTCCTGACGCGACATCATCGCGCTCTGCTGAGTGCTCGTGGTGTTCAACGGGTGGAGCCGGTCCCGCGACCGATAGGACCGTTCGCCTCCCTCGTCGGCGACGCCTTCGCCGACGACCTCGAGCACACCTGAGGCGGCGAGATCCCGGAGGTAGCGGCGCACGACCTCGACGTCCTCTCCGATCTCGGCCGCCACCTCCGCTGGGGTGGCCATCGGCTTCTCCGGGTGGGTGGAGATCTCGCTCAGCCAGGAGAGAGCCGCCTGGAACGTCTTGGTGACCGTGGGCTGGAACGGCATCGGGCCGGGATCTCTGGTCGACCGGCTGCTTTTCGCCGTCGCCCCTCCGCCGGCCCCGGGACCGTTGGCGGCGGCGCAGGCGACCTCGGCCCCGACGAACGGATAGAGGGTGAAGTAGGTGCAGACGGGCGCCAGGTGGGGGAGCCCGTCCGGTCCGGCCTCGTGGACCGTCTTGTAGAGCAGATAGCTGAAGGCGCCGCCGATCGTCTCGTAGACGATCGGCGGCATCAGCGGCCAGGCGGCGGTGTTGTTTGCGATCAGGACGTCGAGCGGGCGGAGGCCGAGGTCGCGACGTTCGATCGCCGGCTCTCCCGCTGCGTGGACCTCTACCGCCAGCAGCCGGGCCAGGCCGGGACGGGAGGTGAGGAAGTTGAGGATCCCTCCGTACGCCGCCCTGATGCCGTCCGTCCAGTCTTCGTGCCGGACGAAGGCGGGGGTCATCGCCGCGATCGTCTGGGCGCAGGCGGTGTCGATCGCCGCCAGCATCGCGTCTTCCTTGCCGCTGAAGTGGGTGTAGAAGGTCGTCGCCGACATCTGGGCCCGCTTCAGCACCTCGTCGACCGTCGCCTCCTCATACCCCCGCTCCGTCACCACCGCGGTGAACGCGCGCAGCGCCCGCTCGGCATGGCTGTGCGCCGCCAGGCTTTCCGGCTCGGCCTTCGGCGCCCGGCCGACGAGCCGCAGGGGCTGCGGTGGGGGCCGGAACGAGCTGACCAGCTCCCATGCCTGGTCGGCGAGGTCCCGCAGTTCCCTCTCGGTGCCGCGGCGCAGCCTCGCCCGGGCGATTTCCAGCTGGGAGCCGATGTGCGCCGCCACCAGCTCGGGCGGCATGCCGGCGCGCTCGGGCGACTTTTCCAGCGTCTGTCGGGTCATCCACTCGAAGCCCGCTATCGCCCCTTCGACCGGAGCAAGGGCCTCGGGCCCGGCGGCGTAGGCCTCGATCAGGGCCATCTTCGCCGCGGCCGGCTGCGCGGCGATCATCTCGGCGAAGGCGTCGAACCCGCGCCTGGCCTCCTCCTCCCAGGTCCCCGCCGGCTCGGCGACGTTGCGCGCGGCATAGGCCACGGCTGCCTCGATGATGCCCTGCAGCGCGGCGACGAAGCAGGCCTGCTTGTCCGGGAAGAGGTCGTAGAAGGTGCGGCTGGAGACGCCCGAGATCGCCACCAGGTCATTGACCGTCGTCGCCGCGTAGCCGCGCTCGTAGACGCTGGTAACCATCGCTCCGAACAACCGCTCGCGCTGGTTGCGGACGACGTCCTCGCGCGGCACTCCGGGACCGGGTCGCAGGCGCCGTTCCCTCAGCGAATCCGAAATGCCCCATGGCGTCACGACCATCCCGTCGGCGGACCCTATTGATCTCGTTTCGCCCATGCGTCCTTCTAGGAACAAATCATTTCATTGTTTATCTTCCTATCGATAATAGGCGTAGCTTTGCCTTTTACCAAGCCACTTTCCGCGTCTTTACGCGAGTTTGATCCAGCGCGCAAATACTCTGTGTCTTGACACCAGTAGACGTATCTGTGTATCTTCGCCGCTGAAGCGAGGGACACCGAGGGACTTCGGCCTCGCCTCATGGGAAGCACTGAAGAGGAGCCAAGGGCTGCGAGGGGCAGCCAGGTAGTGGGGCTCAAAGGGACCGAAGGAGAGCCGAGCCGCTTCTCCTTCCACTGACATAGAGGAGAGGTATCTCACCGATGATCCACCGCATCCACGAGAGGCTCGGCACCGCCGGCTTCCTGATCGCCATCGTCGCCCTGGTCGCGGCGCTCAGCGGCACCGCACTCGCCGCCGCCGCGCTGACGGGCAAGCAGAAGAAGGAAGTCGAAAAAATCGCCAAGAAGTACGCGGGCAAGCCAGGCGCTGCCGGCGCCCCCGGCGCCGCCGGCCCGGCCGGTCCAGCGGGACCCGCCGGTCCCAAGGGCGATACCGGCGCCCAGGGCGAACAGGGCATCCAGGGCAAACAGGGGATTCAGGGCATTCAGGGCAAACCGGGTGAAGACGGCGAAACCGGCTTCACCGAAACCCTGCCGGCCGGCAAAACCGAGACGGGCACCTGGAATGTGGTGACTCCGAGCAACCCCACTCAGGTCGAATACGACGTCGGAATCTCGTTCCCGATTCCGCTTCCGAAATCCGGGAAAGCATTCGCATTCACCGCGGAACAGATCGAACTCGAAAAATTCGGAGAAAACGCGGGGGTCCGATGCACCGTCGAAGTAGGTGAACCGGCGTGCGTCGACACGGGGTGCTTCTGGAAGTTCGAAGAAAAAGACGTCGCTCCGGTCTCAAAAACCCCTGGGACGCTGTGTGTCTTCCTCCAGGAACAAGCGGGCGGTACCACCCTCCAGTTCATCAGGGCTCCAGGAGATCCGTTCGCAACCAAAGCCTACGGACCGACGGGAGCGCTCTTGAACTTCCAGGTGGCAGGCGAAGCCCCCCCAGGAAACACCTACGGCGTCTGGGCCGTGACGTCCCCGACCTCGTGAGTCGGCGGCCCGCCTCGGCAACTCCTGCCGGGGCGGGCTGCTTCGACGGCTGCCGACCACGCCACGCCCACCATTGAGACGAGGACACCTGATGCAAACGCCTTCGAAAGCGCACCGCCGCCATTTCGTGCGATTGATCGCCGTGATCGCGATCTTCGGCCTATTCACCGCCACCGCCGCGACGGCCGCCACCTACGAAACGGTCGACACTTTCGGGGGAACCGCGACGCCGCCTGCTACGGGCGAAGAATGGCCCGAAGACGTGCAGCTAGGGGGTGCGGCCGGCATGGCGATCAACCGCACCGGTGCAGGAGGCGTGCCGAAAGGGACGGTCTTCGTCGCGGTTGCCAGGAACCAGGTCGGCTCGATCCCCGGCAAAGGTGAACTGTACCCGGGGGTCGCCCGCTATGCACCTGACGGCACGTTTGAAGAGACGTTCACCATTACTGGCCGATGCGGTCCGATCGTGCCCGGCTCGCCTGTCTGCGGAAGCCGACCGCAGGGCAGCGCCGGGGTCGACGTGGACATCGACCAGAGCACCGGCAACGTCTATCTGATCAACACCGAAGGCGTCGCGAAAGCGATCACGATCTTTGCTCCTGACGGTTCCAAAGTGATCGGGGAATTCGGGGAAATTGCAAATTCCGGCGAAACCGCCACCGACAGCCCGGATCGCATTCACGGTGGCCCCGTCGGCATCGCGGTGAACGCCGCCGGCGAAGTGTACGTCTACGACGAAGACAATCCAACCGACTTCTACAAGCGCCTGATGGTATTCAAACCGGAAACCCCAGGCGATTACGAACACTACATATACGCCGGTAAAGCGAGCGATGTCGGCGGCACCTTCGGCTCGCCCTACCCGGGCGCTCCCGTCTTGGACGATGCGGGAAACGTCTATGCCGGAGGTGACGGGTTCATCGTCAAGTACGACCTCTCCGTCTCGCGAACGACTCCCGTGTGCACTTTCACCGTCAGTTCCGGGATCACCGCCTTCACGGTCAACCCGGTCACCGGCGAAGTCTTCTATTACAGCGGCGCCAATCGCAGACTCCATCAGCTCAACCCCTGCAACGCACAGGGCAAATTCGTCGAGACGGAACCGGCCTTCAAAGCGGTTCCCGAACGCGACTCCCTGTCCGCGTTGGCATTCGATCCCATCCGTGTATCTACGGAAGGAAGCCCGCCTGGTGTCCTCTATGGGGTTGCTCCGAATGGAGGCAATCAAGGCGGCATCGGCGGCGATCCGAAACAGAGCTCCCTCGGATACGTCTTCTCCCGGCCCGCCAACCTGACGCCCGTCGTCGAATCGGAGAGCGTGGAAAACGTCAGGACGACGAGCGCGATTCTCAGGGCCACGATCAATCCGAAGGGGTCGCTCACCAGCTACTCGTTCCAGTACATCGACCAGGCCTCCTGGGAAGCGAACGACCCATCCGACCGGTTCGCGGGAGCCACCGAGGCTCCGGCCGGCGGCGCTCAGCTGGGCAGTGGCCAGATACCGCTGCTCGCCACGGCCGCTGTCTCCGGATTGGCCCCGGGGGTCGGCTATCACTACCGGGTCGTCGCGACCAGCGCCCAGGGCTCGGCCTCCGGTCCGGACCAAGTCTTCCGCACTTTTGCATTGGTGGCTCCTGGTCTGCCGGACGGCCGCGCTTACGAGCTGGTCACTCCCGTCCAGAAGAACGGTGGAGAGCCGATACCGCTGCAGCCTGCCATCGGCAGCTGTGGTGACTGCAAGCCGGGACTGGCAATCAACAACCGCTTCCCGGTGGAGGTTTCCCCCGACGGCGAGTCGCTCGCCTACATGAGCCAGCCATTCCGGCTCAACACCGGCCCCACCGAGTACGACCAGGACATCGCTCGACGCACCACCACCGGGTGGGAGACGACCGGTATCGGACCGCCGACGGCCCGGCCGGGACAACCGTTCGCGTCCTTCGCCCTCGATCCCGAGATGAAACGGGCGATTGTCTACGTGAACAATCCGTCGCTGGCTCCCGAAGCGCCGATCGACTACCGCAACCTCTTCTCACAGCCGACCGACAACCGGTTGGCGCTCGAGCCATTTCTGAAAGCCACGCCGCCGAACCGGGACGACGAACAGTTCGGTCTCTGGTACGCCGGTGCCTCGACGGATCTCTCCCGGGTCTTCTTCGAAGCCAACGATGCCCTCACCTCGGCGACCGCAGTGGCGCCGGCGCCTGGAGTCGGCGCCGCCAATCAGTTCAACCTCTATGAATGGTCCGAAGGTGAACTACGTCTCGTCAACGTCGCTCCGGGCAACGCCTCCACCGCTCCGGGGGCGGAATTCGGCGCCCCACCGTTCGACAACAACTTCGCGCGAGTTCTCGATCACGCGATTTCCGACGATGGCTCGAGGGTGTTCTGGCGCGATGCGGGAGGCCAGCTGTTCGTCCGGGAAAACGCGGAGACGACGCGTGAAATCCCGGTCGCCGGGAAGTTCCTGAGCGCCAGTGCCGACGGTTCAAAGGTGCTGCTCTCGAACGGTGAGATCTATGACCTCGAAACCGAAACGACGACCGACCTCACCGAAGGCAAAGGAGGCTTCCTCGGCCTGTCCGGACGGACCGATGACCTATCGCGCCTCTACTTCGTCA
>Ga0247776_10000202_pt1 | contig 13640 bp, 9 predicted proteins | sample UWRJL199509C5_FD_179912 | JGI IMG/M metagenome (GOLD analysis project Ga0247776, IMG submission 179912) | Plant litter microbial communities from Arlington Agricultural Research Station in Wisconsin, United States - UWRJ-L199-509C-5 | ecosystem: Environmental > Terrestrial > Plant litter >...
CGGGTCGGGGTACGTCTTCTTGCTGCCATCGGGCAGCTCACGCACGATCGCGCCGACCACGGCGAGCTCGCCTCCGCGCGCGGCGAGCGCGAACGCTACTTGCTCAGCCGCGTCCGCGTCGGGGCGCAAGATACGAGTGCCACGGCGTATCCCCGTGCTGCTGAAGCGGGTTACAGCGAGCGGCAAGAGCTCGTTCTCTTGCGCACCGGGGGCTCGTTGCATGCATTCTTCTTTGGTGAACTCCGCGAAGGTAGCGAGGTTTGCCTGACAGCGCGTTTGATTCCAGGCGCGTCCCACCAGCAGATCTCCCGATGACTCGTCGCGAGCCAAAAATGGCCGGATTGCTTGCTCGGTCCAGCGGAATTCGTCGTACGCCCAGGCGGTGGGCTGGGCAAAGTGCTGGCCCTCGACCACGCGCGCCCAACGCTCGACGTAGGCCTTGGATTGCCAATCGAGGATGGTAAGCCCGAGCGCCATGCGGTTCGAGAGCGGGCCGGTGTTGCCGGGCGGCGCGGCAAACGAGAGGAACGCCACCACCACGCTCTCGCCCTCGGGCAAGAGCCGGATCCAGCCCGCGCTGGTCGCATCCGCCATCGCGGACTTCATCGCGAACAGCGGTTGCGGATCATTGGGGCCATAGTCCGTTGTGGGCGCGGTCAGCGGAGACACGAGCGGAGTGGTGCTGATCAGTTGGCCGTCGCGGGTGAGACGGACGAGATCGTCTGCCCCCGTCGCCGCGGCTCGTCGCTCGAGCGAAAGTGTCACTTCGCCCGATGGATGAACGACCACGTCTCCAATCAGATCGTCCGGCTGTGCGGCGAAGGCCCACGCCTCCACGCCACTATCGTAAGCGGCCAGCCGAAAACGGCTGCGCCAGGGCAAGCCAAAGGGGCCCGGTTCGGCGTCGCGTCGCGACTCGACCACGTAGGTTCGGTTGCCATCGCTGGTGACCAGGAGTGCGCCGAACGTGGGGCGCGCGGTTTGCGTCACGGTCGCCGCGCCATGCTCGATGTCGATTGGCGGTTCGCCCTCATCCGCACCGCCGGTGCCGGCTGCGCTCGGCTCACCGCCAGCGCCGCCAAACTCACCGCCAGCGCCGCCCAATTCGTCGCCAGCGCCGCCGACCGCGACACTGCCGCCAGCGCCTGCCGCGCTGTCCGCTTCTCCGCCCATTCCGGCTGCGTTGCTCGCACCTGCGCCATGGCCCGCGCCCGCGGATGCATTGGGCGTTCCTCGCCCTTCATCCGAGCAAGCTTGCGCTAGCGGCAGCAACAGGACCGCGCAGGTACCCCAGCTCAGCCAACCACCACTCACCCGAATCCTCACAATGACCGATTCTGAATCGACGAACGGCGCGCTGCAAGAAAACCAAGGAAACGCCCGGGCTCGCTCTTGGCGGCTCGTCCCGCTGACGCGCACTAAGTGGGGTTGGGAGAAAAGCCCAGCGCAGGCGCGGGGCTTTTCTCCGAGTGGCAGCTATTGGTCAGAGACCGGAGATGGTCCCGACGATGGCCTCCGCAAAGCTCTGCGCGGAGGTATAGCTGCCCTGCATCCAGAGCAGCGCGGTATGGCTGGCGTCCCACTTGGGCACGATGGGGCGGATATTGTCCTTGGTCGAGTTCGCCGTCACCGGCGTCCACTTGAAGCTGGCGCCATTGTCGCAAGTGGTGCCGCGCCAGATTTCGCGCTTGCCACTCGAGCCCATCATGTCGGTCGAGGGATTGTAGGGCGTCGAGATGTAGATGGTGGTCGGATCGTCCGGAACCAGCGCGCCGAGGCCAGTGTAGTCTTGCTCGTCCGCGTAGAGCTTCGTACCCGCCTTGGCGAGGTACGTCCCTTTCCACGATGTTCCGTCGAAACGGAAGTAAAGCATGCGCTTGTCCGGATCGGTGGTTCCCGAGCCGGTGACGCGCGCCTGACCGAGGACCGCCAGCGTGCCGTCGGCGTAGCGAACGACATCGTGATTCCAGGCGTGCTCCAGCTTGACTCCGCCGATCGTCGAACCGGTCTTGAACACTTGCGTGTACTTGTCGACGTTGAGGGCGGACGACGTGGCGGACGTGCCGGCGACCGCGTCATCTACGACCGTGCCGCCAGAGTTGTAGATCTTGCCGTCTTTGATGTACCCGTGCCAGAGGCTGGTGTCTGCGTCGCGCGGATGGGCCTCGGTACCGATCCAATCGATGCGATCCGTGTTGTTGCCCCAGTACTTGTAGTAGCCCGCGACATAGCCGGTGAGCGGCGTGTACGTCATGCGTCCGAAGTACTTCCACGTATCGCCGTTGTCCGTCGAGGCGAGCAGGTTCGGGCTGGTGCCGACCGAGCGCGAGACGTCGTACAACGTGTCCCCCATGTACCAGAGGTTGTTGTAGGTGATCATGTGGGTGTTATCGCCGTCCCACGGGCAGCCTTGGGTCTTCCAATCGAAGATCTTTTGCGCCGCCCACGCGCTGCCGTCGAACGTGCTGTAGTAGGTGTTGCAGTCCGTGCGGTGAGTGGCCCAAGTCGCGATGTACTTGCCGTCGGGTCGAATGTTGATCGCGGGTGCGTCGTGATCGTCCACGCTCAGATTGCCCAGCTTGGTCGGGCCGATCTTCGTCCCCGCTGCCAGATCGTAGACCACGGCTTCGATATTGCCGTTTCGTGTCCCACCGCTGGCGATCGAGCCGATGACCAACTTCTTGGCCTTGGTATCGACGACCGCGCGCTCGTCCTGGTACCAACACCAGCCGCCGTTGTCGTTGAACGTGATCAGCTTGCCGCCGACGACCGCGTTGGCGCCGGTCAAAGTCACGGTCGGTGGCGCGCAGACCCCGCTGCCGGCCGCGCCTGCCGCACTCGCGCCCGCGCTACTCGAGCCGCCACTGCTCGCGCCCGCGCTGCTCGTCCCGCCGCTGGTGGGGGGTGAACCGGCACTGCCGGTCGTGCCACCGCCGCTCGTCCCGGCCGTGGTTCCGGGCGCTCCACTCATGCTGCTCGTGCCGCCCACGCTCTGCGCGCCGCCCGCGCCTGAAGTGTTGCTGGTCGTGCCGGCGGCAGCTGCGGGAGCGCCGCTCGCACCGGGTGCACCCGCCGATGGGGTCGAAGGACTTGGCGAAGAAGATGAACACGCAAGCGTTGGCAACAAGCAAAGCAGACCCGGCATCATCCCGGGAACGGACCAAAAGGCTTTGCTGGATCTCATTGAATTTCTCCGTGACATGGCTGTCCAAGCTGCCTCAGCATCGACGAGCGGGCGACGCTGCAAGCTGATCGATAGTGTTCCCTCCTTAGTGCCGAGCGGCACTCGATCTCGTCAAAGATGCGCCAGCCCGGCGCTCGTTTTGTGCGCGTGCTTCAGCTACGGCGGCATTTTCGCGGAACAGCGCTCGAGACCGGCTAAGTTGTGGCCAGGGTGCCGAACCGAGGTCCGGCCCCCGATAGCGCCAAGCCTGAATGATTCCCGATTCATAGCGACGTCCAAAAAATGCGTTCGGGCATGTCGAGAACAGGTCGTCGGCTCCGACCTCTGGCTGACCCCGGGACACACCCGGCCCAGACAACGGAGACCGATGATGACCACTTCGATCACGACCTTCCTCACGTTCGACAACCAGGCTGAAGAAGCGGCCAAGCTGTACACCTCGCTCTTCGACGGCAAGATCAAGGACACGGTTCGCTATCCGGCTGGAGGACCCAAGCCGGAGGGCGCTGTCTTGACCGTGACCTTCGAGCTGTTCGGGCAGACTTATATCGCTTTGAACGGCGGCCCGACGTTCACCTTCTCTCAAGGTTTCTCGCTCATGGTGCAGGTAGAAACTCAGACCGAGATCGATCGTCTCTGGCAGAAGCTGACCGAGAACGGCGGCAAGGAAGTCCAGTGCGGTTGGCTGGTCGACAAGTTTGGCTTGTCTTGGCAGATCGTGCCGAAGCAGTTGGGCGCGATGCTCTCCCACAAGGACAAGGCGAAATCGGGCCGCGCGATGCAGGCGATGATGGGCATGCAAAAGTTAGATCTGGCGAAGTTGCAAGCTGCCTTTGACGGCGTGTGAGATCGAGGAAAGAGAACAGACCATGAAATTCATGCTCATGATGCACACGCCGGCCGGAACCGGCGAGTACCAGGTCAACCAGTGGAAGCCGGAAGAGCTCCGGGCTCACATCCAATTCATGAAGGACCTCAACAAGGATCTGCGTGAAGCCGGCGAGCTCGTCGGAGGCGAAGGCTTGGCGCCGCCTGGGCAGGCGCGCATCGTCCGTACCCAGGACGGCGTACCCGAGGTCACGGACGGTCCGTTCGCCGAATCGAAGGAGTTCCTCGCGGGCTACTGGATCGTCGACGTCGAGACTGCGGAGCGCGCATATGCCATCGCCGGCAGAGCGTCGACCGCGCCCGGCCCCGGTGGCAAGCCAATGGGCATCAAGATCGAAGTGCGCCAAGTGATGAGCGCGCCCCCCGACATCGGCTAAGGCGGCCCGATCGCGATGACGAGGATCGACGAGCGCCTGCTCCGTGAGCTTGCCCCGCAGGTGCTCGGCGCCGTCGTCCGCCGCTACGGTGACTTCGGCGCCGCGGAGGATGCCGTACAAGAAGCGCTCACCGCGGCTGCCTTTCAGTGGCCGCGCGGCGGTGTGCCAGAAAATCCTCGCGCTTGGCTGATTCAAGTCGCGGCGCGCAAGCTCACCGATCAGATCCGATCCGAGTCTGCGCGCCGTCGGCGCGAAACCAAGCTCGCGCTCGAAATACCCCCCGAAGAGAACGTGGCCCCACCCCCCGACGAAGCACCCGTACAACAGGACGACGCGCTGGTTCTGCTCTTCATGTGCTGCCATCCGGCGCTCACGCGCCCATCGGCCATCGCGCTGACGTTGCGCGCGGTGGGTGGGCTCACGACCACCGAAATCGCGAGCGCCTTCCTCGTGCCCGAGGCGACGATGGCGCAGCGCATCAGCCGCGCGAAGCAGAGCATCAAGAGCTCCGCGATCGGCTTCGTGTTGCCGCCGCCGGGCGAGCGCAGCCAGAGCATCGGCGCCGTTTTGCACGTGCTCTACCTGATCTTCAACGAGGGCTACGCCACGAGCTCCGGCAAAGCCCTGCAGCGCGTCGACCTCTCGAACGAAGCGATCCGCCTGGCGCGCGCGGCACATCAACTGATGCCCGAGAACGGTGAGGTGAGCGGCCTGTTGGCGTTGATGATCCTCACGGACGCGCGGCGCCCTGCGCGCTCTGGCCCGAACGGCGAGATCGTGCCGCTCGACGAGCAGGACCGCTCGCTTTGGGATCAGCAAGCGATCGCCGAGGGCGTGCAGCTGGTGAGCGAAGCACTCTCCGGCGGCGCGGTCGGCTCGTACCTGTTGCAGGCCGCCATTGCCGCCGTGCACGACGAAGCAGCGCGCGCAGAAGACACGGACTGGCCGCAAATCGTCGCTCTGTACAGGGTATTGATGGGCTTGGCCGACAATCCAATGGTCGCGTTGAACCACGCCGTCGCGGTGGCGATGGCAGAGGGCATCGCCAAGGGCCTCGCGCTGCTGGAACCGCTCGATCGCGATCCTCGCATCAAAGATCACTACCGTCTCGCCGCGGTGCGCGCGCACTTGCTCGAGCGCTCGGGTAAAATCAGCGCCGCTCTCGGCTATTTCGAGCAGGCCGCCGAGAAGACCACGAGCACCCCCGAGCGCAATTACTTACTCTTGAAGATCGCTCGCCTGCGCGATAACTAGCGCGTCACGGCTCCACGGCCACGTTCACGCGCCCCGTGTACGCAGTGCCGTCTTTGCCGGTCACCACGTAGTCGAACGATGTGAGCCCACTGAAGCCAGCCGATGGCGTGAAGCGCGCGCTGTGTCCGTCGCTCGACAATTGCGCTGAGCCGCAACCAGGCTGTTTGATCGCGAAGGTCGGAGTGGAGTCGCTGAAGCCGAGCGCAAAGCTCGCCAAATCCAGATCTACACTCGTACCGGTCTTGGTTTGCGCGCGGGGCTCGGCGAGCCAGTTGAGGTAGCGCTCGATCAGCGCGTAGCCACCTGCGCCTTTGTGCATGGCGTCGTCCGTCATCGGGTTCGAGCCGCTGAGTTTTTCCCAGAAATCCGGCATGCCGTCGTTGTCGCTATCGGGGGCCTTGCTGCCGCTTGCGATCGTGCCGTAGCCGTCGTTGTTCAAACCGGTCTGCGTCTGGCTCGTGTACAGGGAGCCATCGGGGCCAACGGTATTTGCTCCCGTGCCCGTCGTGCCTTTGCCCAAGGTTCGGACCTGGCTGACAATCAGCGCGTCCATCGGATCGCGCGGCAGCGCGCCTGCCAGCGACACCGCGACGCGATAGGCGGACGGCGCGCTGAGCGTCGTAGCCGCGAGCGTCGAGGACCAAGCCGCGGTCAAGATCGTGCCAGTTCCTTGATACCAGTAGGGCGTGGTGGGGGCGCCGTCGAGCGCGCCGTTCAGGTTGGTGTCCTTCGAGTTGCCCGCCGCATAAATGCTTTGGTTTTTGTCGACCTGAAACCAGGTGTTGTCCGTGCCGGTCGAGGCAGGCCCGAAGATGAAGTAGTTGTTGACGATGTCGTGCTTGAATTCCGTGCTGGTGTGCGTGGTGTAGCCCGCGGAACAATTGTAAAGCACGTTGTTCACGAACACGTTGTTCACTTTCGCGAGCGGGTTCCGGTTGTGAGAATTCGCGAATATGTTCCGGTACCAGGACCACTGGCTCGACACCGACTCGGTGTGCGCGCCGAATTGCTGCCCGGTGGGGTCGGCAATCAAGCTGTCTTGAAATGTAATGTCGGTAACCGGGTGAGCCTGCCAATCATCACTCACGCCATCGATATTGTTCCAGGGCGCGAATTCCAACGACGAATGGTCGATGATTACGTTCTTCGCGCGATACAAGCTGAGCGCGTCGTCTTCGTCGCTGGCCGTGTCCGCGCCCGGACGAATGCGCACGTGGCGCATGATGATATTCGAAGAATTGGCGAACGAGATTTCGCCGCCCTGAAAGCCGATCCCTCCGCCCGGCGCCGTTTGCCCGGCAATGGTCAGGTTGCTCTTGGCCGACACTGCGGTCTTCAGCACGATGTAGCCGCCCACGTCGAAAACGACGATGCGATCCGACTGGCTCACCGCGTCACGGAACGAGCCCGTCCCTGAGTCGTTCAGGTTCGTCACGTGATAGACCTTTCCCGCGCGTCCGCCCGTGGCATGGCGACCGAAACCCTCGGCTTCGGGAAAGGCGAGATCGGTCGCGCTCACTGGGCCGGCATTTCCGGAACAGGCCGCTCCGCCGCCCACGCCCGTAGTATTGCCGCTCCCGGCATCTCCTGACGCCGTTCCGCCCGCCGCGCCCCCTCCGTCGCCGCCCGATGCGCCCGCGCCGTCGACGCTGCCCGACGCCCCGGCGCTGCCTGGTGCAGCACCCGCGCTGCCCGGTGCAGCACCCGCACTGCCGCCACCCACGGTGCTACCCATCGCCCCCGCAGTTCCTGCGGTCGAGGAGCTAGCCCCCGCCGCGCTCGAACCGCCCGCCGCGACCGGCGGGTCGCTTGCGCTCCCCGAGGAGCCACAGGCCTGCAGCGCGACCGTCAGGGCCGCTAGGCGTCCGAGATTCGTGCGAATCATGGCTGAGTGGTTGCGCGAAGCCGTCGGGAGCTGCCAAAAATCGTGCTTTCTCGGCATCTAGTCTCACCGAACACGGTCGTTCGAAACGCCGGATGCGCGACACAGCGCTGTAAAGCGGGTTACCCGGGACATCGCTTGCACCAATACTGGCCGTGTGTGCGAACTCAGCCGAGCAGGGGCCATCACCGTATTCAAGGGTGGGGCGGCTTCGAACCTTGCCGAAGCTCAGCGCGTCCGGGTGCGTCAAACGAGCACCGCTGACGTGAAATGAGCTGCGCGTTGCGTCCAGCGATCGCCCACTCTCGAGCCTCTGCAGGTCTTCTTGGGTTGATGGTCGCGCATCGCGCCGAAGTTTGGCCCAGCCTTCGGCGTCCCATTCCGCTTCAGCACTCGAGCACTCGAGCACTCGAGCACTCGAGCGAGTGTGCCGCCCTATTTGCTGCAACAACGGAAGCCGAACACGTTCGCCCCGTCGCCGCGCGGGTTGTCGTAGTAGCTCTGGCAGGTGTACTTGTCGTTGATGTACGAGCCCCCGCCCAGCTGACAGTTGTCGAGCGAGTGATCCGTGCCGCCGGAAGCATCACAGGAATCGAGCCACTCTGCCGCGTTGCCGACCAAGTCGAAAACCCCGGCGTAGTGGCCCTCGCAAAGGGTGAACTTGCCGACGTCTGCCATGAACGCGCTCGCGGACTCGTTGCAGTAGTCGGGCTTGAGCGTGGCCCCGCCGTAGGGATAGCGCTCGCCGTCCGCACCCGCGCAAGCCAAGTACATTTGGGACTTCGTCGCGTTTTGCAGGTCGGCCTCCGCCAGGGGCCCTCCGCCGATCGCGCCGCACAGGCGCTTGTCCGCCCAACTACAAAACGCGGCTGCATCGCACCAATCGACATTGACGATCGGGCGGGGATCGTCGACCGGATCGCCAGCGGGCGCGTAGCTGTCGTTCCATGAGCACTCGGCGATCTGCCCGGAGGTGTCGCTGGCCTTGGCCGCGAGAAATAAGCTGTATTGCGCTTTCGAGACCTCGGTGCTGTCGATGTAGTAGCTCGTTACTTTGGCCATGGTTGGCCCGCGCACCACGCATTTACCGTTTTCGCAGGTTGGCTTCGGTGCGCTACACGGGCATTCGCTAGCGCCCGCGCTGCCACTGCTGCCGCCGCTGCCGGCGCTGTTCACGATTCCGCCGCCGCCAGCCGTTCCGCCGCTTGCGGCGCCCGCGTTCCCCGCCGTGCCAGCCGTCGAGCTGCCGCCGTTGCCGTGACCTGCGCTCGATGTCCCGGCTTGCGCGCTGCCCGCGCTGCCGGCACTGCTCGAGATTGGAGCGCCGCCCGTGCCGTCCGCGCGCGTGACGGTCGTATCTTCGATGCCTACAATCTTCGTGCACGCGCAGACGGCGCCGAGCGCGACCGTCAGTTGGACGACTGCCAGCGGCCAGCGTCGAACGCGCAAGGTTCGCGGACCGAGAGTCATCAATAGCTTCCCTGGAGCAGTAGACCGCCGCCTGTGGGACTGGCAGTTGGCAAGACTTGGAGCGTGCGCGCCTGGCGTACCCCGCGGTGCGCGGCAGCGCTCGGCTCACTCGAAGACTTCGAACTCAAGACCAAGTAGGTGCCGATACCGATCGCGACGACACCGACACCGATGCCGATATTGGCAACGGTGGCTGCGCTTTTGGCGTCATCGCCCGCGCTCTTGGCGGCGCTATTGCAGCCGCCGACGCAGTTGTCCTGGCGATCGCTCCACTTGGAGAATGCGCGCAAACCGAAGTAGCCGCCCACGCCTAGCGCAACGATGCCCACGCCGCCGAGCACGAAGCCGGCAGTGCGCCGTCCGTTGCCTGCCGTTGGCTCGTCCGTGACCGGTTTCTTTTCTGTGTCGGTGTCCACCGCGCGTGGCCCTGCAACGGCACCAGTCGCGTCGGCGAGCTTCGGGATTTTGAGGGTGGTCGAACCGCTGCTGATCTCGACGCTCTGTTCGTACGAAGTCTTGTTCGGAGCGCTGGCCGCCACGTGATGGGTGCCCGGATCAACCGGCATGCCCACTCCCCAAGCCGCCGCTCCCAGCGGAGTACCATCGAGCGTGACCGTCAGTCCGGGTTCGTTCGCTTCACTCGCGACTTCGATCGTGATCTTCGATAGCTGGGGTTCGACGACCGCCAGGTGTTTCTTGGCATAGTCGACGCGCTCGCTGCGCCCATCGCGTTGAGCGATCACCAGCGCTTCTTTGAACGTCGACCAGGCAGACGCGAATTTGCCCTGCTTTTCGTAGCACTCGGCGAGGTTGAGCAGGGTGCCGCCGCCCGGATCGAGCTCGTAGCTTTGCTTGAACTTCGGACAGGCGCGCTCGAAGTCTCCCTGCTTCATCAGGCCACGCGCCTGCTCGTACAAGGTTTCCGCGCCGGCGGCCTTCGTGGAGCTTTGAGCGCTCGCGACACCGACGCTGAAGGTCAGTAGCAACGACCAGCACAGCGAATGTCTTAGCGTTCGATATTTCACCCGCGCCGTTCCTCTCGCCCAGAGCCGCTCGCGACTTTACACGAGGGGGGCTGAGCCAAGAAACGGCGCTGGTACGCTGTTGCAGTCGGAGTCGCGCTTACGGGTGACCCGGCGGCATTCCACCGGGCATTCCCGGCGGCATGCCGCCGCCGAAAGGCGGAGCGTTCCCGTCCGAACCCGGCTTCTTGTCCTCGGATTTTTGGAACTTCTTCTCGTCAGCCGTAGCCCATTCGACGGCCCAAGAGCTCACGCTCCAGATCTCTTCGCTGCCGGTGACTTTGACCCAGTGGCTCGAACCTTCCGAGGTTGCGCCGACGCGCACTTGGCGCTTCGCGCCATCCTTCAACGTGAACTGGATCGTCGCGAGCGGCTTGTCGAGACCGACGTCGGCTTCGGTCTTGCCCTTGTCCGCGAAGTTGTCGGCGTTGAGCGCCTTGTACGCGCGCAGCAGGTCGACCAGCTTCGACTCGTCGTAGTTCTTGATCGGCGCGGCGGCTCCGTCTTTGCCTTTCTTGAACTCGTTTTTGGTCGTCTTACCCTTGTCGTAGACGAACGCGAACGAGCCGTTCGCATTGTCGATGCTGACGTTGGTGACGTCCGGATCTTCGAACTTCAAGATCGCCATGTCACGCCAGCCTTTGACGTCGCGCGAGTACAAGAAGCTCGAGTAGCCCTTGGTCGCGTAGACGCCATCTTTGCCGGCGACGCGCGTCATCTGCCCACGACCGCCGCTGTCACCGAAGTACAGATCGAGCGCCACGCCGTTACCCTTGGAGAACACGGCGTGCAGCGCCTTGTCGTCCGAGACCCCGAACTTGGCGTAGCTGTTCTTCGTCCCGTCGATCAGCTCCGTCGTCTTCAGGGTCTTCAGGTTGTCGAGCAGTGACTTGACGTTGGCCTGATTGGCAGAGGCCTCGATTGGCTTGGTGATCTTCCAATCTTCGCCCGTCTTGGTCAGCTCGACATCTACCGCGGCGCCCGCATCCCCGGTGGCGGGTTTGCTGAGCGTGATCTTGTCGATCTTCTTGATGTCATCGTCCGAGAGCTCGAGCTTCGGAAGAGCCGCGGCTTGCCCACTCAGGGTGTACGACGCGGCTTCCTCTTTCTCTTTCTTGCTCTGCAAGACGAACGCGCCGCCGAGGACGGCGAGCACAGCGAGCGAGATGTACAGTTTGTTTTCCGTGCTGAGTGCCATGGTGCTTCTCGTTTCGCTTCAGATCTTCAGCTGATCGCGCTGTGATTTGCGTTGCTGCCAACGGAGCAGCCCGAAGGCCGCGAACAGCACGGGCACACCGAAGGTGAGGGTCCACTGCACGTTGGTCTGCACCGATTTACGCGCGCTGCGGTACTCCTCGTCCTTCTTCTTGGCCTCGGCCGGGTCGTCGCCCGCTTTGAACTTGGGCTTCGACACGTTCGAGTAAGTCAGCGCGGGGTCGCCGATCAGCTTGGCGCTCGCGGCCACCAGATCCGAATCACCCGCCATCCAGTCGAGGGTGTTCTTGAACGAGAGGATCGTGCTGGTCAGGTACTTGGTGTACGGCTGAGCAAACATCAAGAGCTGCGGGTCACCACCCACCGCACCGAACATCTGGAACTGGCCGCCGAGGTCCGGACCGTTGCCTGCGTAGGCGAAAGGATTGGTCAAGAACTCGCTGGACGAGATCACCAGCACGCGCGACTCGGTAGGAGCACGCTCCGCGCCACCGAACGCGCTCTTCAGCTTGCCCACCGCGGTCGCGGCGATGATGCGCTGCTCTTGCGGGGGCTTCGGCTCCCACTCCGTGCGCAGCTTCATGTCGACCGTATCGGAGGTGACCACGCTGGTTGCGGGCGTGGTGCGCGCCACCGCCGATACTTTGACGTCGGCCGGTTGCTTCGATTTGTCGAGCGTGAGGCTGGAAGGGAACGGGAAGATCGCCTCTTCCATGCGGAAGAAGCCGGCGAACGAGGTATCGAGCAGCTTGTCGTTTTCGCTGTCGAAGCGCGCGTCCGAGACCACGTGCGCGATGCCTGGGTGGCGAATCGTCGTGAAGCCGCCGCCCTGCATCGGCATGCCGATGCGGAACTGCGCGCCGTAGTCGAACACGGCGTCCTTGTTCATCTTGATGCCGTAGCCCGGGAGCAGCTTGTCCAGGCCGTGCAGGCTCAAGGTCGCGTTCATCGTCGCGTCGTTGGCCTTCATCGTCACGGCCGAGGCGTACACGACCAAGGCCTTGCCGCCGAGCATCAGGAACTCGTCGATGCGGCGCAGCTCCTTCTCGTCGTAGTCCTTTTGCGGCTGGGTGATGATCAAACCAACCAGGTCTTTGTCGATCGCGCTTTCGCCGCCCTTCAGATCGACTTCCTCGACCTTGTAGAAGGGGAAGGCTTGCTCGATGATGCCTTGCATCGTCGGGCCGCCCTGGCCCTTACCCTGCTTCGGCACCAAGTTCGCGTCGCTCAGCTTGAACTCGTCCTTGCCGGTGACGACGCCGATGCGATGCTTGATGTTCTCGGCCTTGTCGCGAATTTCGCGGATCTTGTTGGTGATCCAGAACTCGAGGCCTTCGGCCTGCATGATCTGGGGGATGACCGCTTTTTCGCTGCCGTACTTGAGCACGAGGCCCATGTAGCCTTGGGTGATCGAGGCCTGGTCTTCGCCAGTTTGATTGGCTTCACCGAAGGGCGTCTCGGTCAGACCCGCTTCTTTGGCCTGGGCACGCAGCTCGTCCGTGTTCGGCTCGATGATCGTGAACTTGAACTTGCCGCCGCCCGCCCGCTCGTACTCCTTGAGTAGATCGGTCAGATCTTTCACGAACGCGTCGAGCTGGGGCAAGCCCGTCTTCACGTACGCGTCGATCTGCACGGGGCTGCTCAAGCCGCGGATCAGGCGACCGCTGCCCGCGGACAACGTGTAGCGCTCGGCTTGGGTCGTGTCCCAGCGTTTGTAGGCTTTGGCTCCGAGGAGGTTCGCCACCACGGCGATGGCGGCGATGACCAATACGTACAGGCCGGTCTGGGCGGCCGCTTTTCGGCGATGTTCTTGGGTAGCCATGGCTCATGCCCACTTTCGGCGCTCGAGCGCCCGGAAGGCCACCATCAGCGAGAGCACGGTGACCGAGAGGAAGAAGACCACATCGCGCGAGTCGATGAGGCCACGCCAGAAATTGTTCAGGCGCGATTGGAAGCTCACGTAGTTGAGCAGGATGGCCAACGTGCCGCCGGCTTTGCTGGCGAGATCGCCGAACAGCCAGAGCGCGCCGAGCACGAAGAAGGTGATGAAGAACGCGACCGCTTGGCTCTCGGTCAGCGCGCTGATCAAGAGGCCCACGGCAACCGCGGCGCAGCTGAACAGCACCATGCCGAAGTAGCCACTGGCGATCGGACCGCCGTCGATCGGGCCCAGGTTCCAAGGGCGCCAGAACATCACCAGCGGGTAAGCCAGCGTGGAGAGGACGAGCACCAGAACCAGGCCGAGCGCGCCCAGGTATTTCCCGATCACCACGTCACTGTCTTTGACCGGCAGGGTGATCAGCATTTCCAAGGTGCCGCTGCGGCGCTCTTCGGCGAGCAGGCGCATC
>Ga0247776_10000203_pt1 | contig 13591 bp, 17 predicted proteins | sample UWRJL199509C5_FD_179912 | JGI IMG/M metagenome (GOLD analysis project Ga0247776, IMG submission 179912) | Plant litter microbial communities from Arlington Agricultural Research Station in Wisconsin, United States - UWRJ-L199-509C-5 | ecosystem: Environmental > Terrestrial > Plant litter >...
GCTGGTCGCTCATCGCCGCGGCAGCCTATTCATAAGCAACATGATCTACGGGTCGAGGCCGAAGCCTTCGAGACCGTGGTCGCCGTAGGGCTCGTCGCGCTCGCGGACCGCCTCGCGGAAGCCCGACTCGGCGGCGCGGCGGACGAAGCCGTGGCCCTCCTCGGTGTGGCGGGCGATGCCGTCGAAGAAGGTGCCGAGGACCTGGGTCTGGGCGAGGCCCTGGGCGTGGACGGTCTGGTTGACCAGCAGCTTCATCATCACCAGCTGGTTGATCGGCATCCGGGCGACGCGCTCCAGCAGCCGCTCGAAGCGCTCGTCGAGCTCGGCGGCGGGCGCGGCCTCGGTCGCCAGCCCCCACTCCGCCGCCTCGGCGCCGGTCAGCGAATCGCCGGTGAGGAGCAGGCGCTTGGCCCGCATCGGCCCCAGCCGGCTCGCCCACATCGCCGTCGTCGGCGAGCCCCAGACCCGGGCCGGCGGGTAACCGATCTTGGCGTCCTCGGCGATCACCAGCAGGTCCGAGCAGAGGGCCATGTCGGTGCCGCCGGCGACGCAGTAGCCGTGGACCTTGCAGAGGACCGGCTTCTCGGAGTTGAAGAGGCTCATGAAGCCGCGCACGTTGCGGCTCATGAACTGGTAGTCGGTGACCGGGTCCCAGTTGGTGTCCGGGATGTGGTTCCTGCCGATCGTCGCCGGGTCGAGCGGCGAGCCGGCGGGCGCGCCACCACCCAGTTCGCTCATGTCGCCCTCGGCCGAGGCGACCAGGTCGTAGCCGCCGCAGAATCCGGTGCCGTTGCCGGCCAGAGCGATCGCATGGACCTCGGGGTCGAGGTTGGCCTGCTCGACGCACTCGGCCAGCTCGACCGGCATCCGCGCGGTGATCCCGTTTCCGCGCTCGGGGCGGTTCAGGGTGATGCGAGCAACTCGGTCGCCGGACTCGTAGAGAAGCGTCTCCATGAGCCGACCCTAATCGGCCGTTGGCGAGTTGTGGGGGCTATAACCCCCACAACTCGCCAGTCGCTTAGTTCATTCGCTCCACGAGCATCGCCTTGCCCTGGCCGCCGGCGACGCACATCGTCTCCAGGCCGACCTGCTGGTCGTCGGTCTCGAGCACGTTCAGCAGGGTGCCCATGATGCGGGCGCCGGTCATCCCGAACGGGTGGCCGAGGGCAATCGCGCCGCCGTGGGTGTTGAGCTTGTCTTCCTCGATCCCGCATTCGGCCATGATCGGGATCACCTGGGCCGCGAAGGCCTCGTTCAGCTCGACCCGGTCGACGTCGCCAATCGACATCCCGGCGCGGTCGAGGACCTTCTTGATCGCGCCGATCGGGGCGACGCCCATGTACTCCGGCTCGTTGCCGTAGGTGGCGGCGGTGATGATCCGGGCGCGCGGGGTCAGGCCCAGCTCCTTGGCCTTGGTGTCGCTCATCAGCAGCACCGCGGCGGCGCCGTCGTTGAGCGGGCAGGAGTTGCCGGCGGTGACGCCGCCCCCACCCTCGAAGGCCTCCGGCAGTTCGGAGAGCTTCTCCAGGGTCGAGGAGGCGCGCGGGCCGTCGTCCTTGCTCACCTCGGTGCCGTCCTCGAGCTTGACCGGGACGATTTCGCGGTCGAAGAAACCGTCTTCCTGAGACTGAACGGCGCGTTCCTGCGAGCGCTGCGCGAACTTGTCCATGTCGGCGCGGCTGACCTCGTATTTCTTTGCCACGTTGACGGCGGTGATGCCCATGTCGATGTAGGCGTTGGGCTGGCCGTTCTCGCCGATCAGGTTGGGGTTGCGGTCGTCGACCCGGACCGGCTCGGAGGCTTCGTTGAACTTGCTGACCCACTCGACCCCGACGGCCAGGTAGGCGTCGCCCTCGCCGGCCTTGATCGCGTTGCCGGCGTGGCGGATCGCGTCGAGGCTGGAGGAGCAGTAACGGGAGACGGTGACCCCGTTGACCTCCTGCGGCAGCTTCTCGCTGAGCAGGGAGATGATCCGGCCGATGTTGAAGCCCTGCAGGCCCTGCGGCATGCCGACGCCGCAGAAGACGTCCTCGATCAGGGCGGGGTCTACGCCCGGGTTGCGCTCGAGCAGCTGGTCGACCACGTAAGCGCCCGTCTCCTCGGGGCGCAGTGAGGCCAGCGACCCCTTGAAGGCACGGCCGATCGGCGTGCGGATGGTGTCGACGATGACTGCTTCGGGCATTCCTTATCTCCTTGAAAGCTTGGGAAGGGGCTTGCGACTGCGGCAGCAGGGTAATTGACGGGCGATACCGGCGTTTCGTGCGGATTCGCACGAACTTACGCAGCAGCGTCATGGGGCTGCGTTACATTCGCCTCAATCCACCTCGCTCGCAAGGCGAGATTTGTCGCGTAGCGGCAATCGAAAGGAGGGCCCCTTCATGCCTGAGGGTTACTGCGTCAAAGAGCGTAAGAAGGTCGAGATCAAAGACGCCAAACAGGTGACGATGAAGAACGGTCGCCCGGCTATCCAGGGAGTCTGCCCGGACTGCGGGACGAAAATCTTCAAGATCGGAAAACTCGAATAGGGCCCTCCCTGAGAGGTATTTGAACCCGGCTCTGCCGGGGAGCGTATGCCGGGTCGGATGATCCAGTTGGGAACTTCGACCCGGGGTGCGCTCAGCCGCGAACGCGACGTCCGCGAGGCCTACGCCGCCCATGCCGGCGAGCTGTACGGCTTCGCGGTTCGTTCGCTGGGGGACTCCGGACTGGCCGAAGAGGCGGTCCAGGAGACCTTCGTCCGGGCCTGGCGCGCGGGCGACCGTTTCGACCCGAAGATCGGCTCGCTGCGGACCTGGCTGTTCGCGATCCTCCGCAACGTCGTCATCGACCTCGGCCGGGCGCGGGCGATCCGGCCCGGCGTCGCCGAGGGCGGGGTCGAGCCGAGCGTCGAGCCGTTGGAGGACGCGCTGCTGGCCTGGCAGGTGGAGGAGGCGATGCGGCGGATCGGCGAGGACCATCGCCGGGTGCTGGTCGAGACCTACTACCGCGGCCGGCCCTACGCCGAGGTGGCGGAGGAGCTGGGGGTGCCGGAGGGGACCATCAAGAGCCGCGTCTACTACGGACTGCGGGCGCTGCGGGTCGTGCTGGAGGAGATGGGCTATGAAGAGTAGGCGCGACTGCCGGGAATGGCGCGAGCTGCTCGGCGCCTTCGCGCTGGGGCACCTTGACGGCGCCGAGCGGGTCGGGCTCGAGGCGCACCTCGACGGCTGCGCCGAGTGCCGGGCCGAGCTGGCGGCGCTGCAGCCGGTCACGGAGATGCTTCCCTACGCCGACCCGGCGCGGTTCGAGTCGGCGCCGGTGCCTCCGCCGGAGCTGGGGCGGCGGATCGCGGCGACGATCGAGGGCGAAAAGGAGCGCCGACGCAAGAGCCGGCAGCGGCGCCGGTTCGGCGGCTTCGCGCTGGGCGGCGCCGCGGCGGCGCTGGCCACCGCCGTCCTCCTGCTCTTCGTCCTCGGCGGCGACGAGGCGAGCCCCGAGCAGCATGTGCAGTTCGTCTCGCTGCCGGCCGGAGTCAAGATCGACGCGACGCTGGAGCCGCACGCCTACGGGACCGAGATCCGCATGTACGTGCACGGGGTGGAGTCGGGGACGCTCTGCCGGGTGGCGCTGCGCGGGCCGAAGGGCGTCTCCTATCCGGCCGGCACCTTCCGTTATCGCTGGGGAGACGACTCCGACGCCGTGCTCAGCTCGGCGCTCGACCTCTCGCGGACCCGTGCGGTCGTCGTCCACGCGGGCAAGCAGACCTTCGTCGCGCCGGTGAACCCGGCCGCGGCGGCCCTCAACCCCAGGACCAAGGAGGAATCGACGTGAAACGGATGACTTACGCGGTGGCACTGCTGGCTGCGCTCGCGGTGGTCGCCGCCGGCTGCGGCAGCGACTCGAGCACTTCGGGCGGCGCCTATGGAGGCAAGGGCGGCACCGGATCCGGCGGCGAAACCTCGACCGCGAGCTCGGAAACGAAGCCGGCCCCGAGCGGCGGATCCGGCGGCGACGGCATCGTCTCCGCAGCGAAGGTCGGCGACCTGGGCACGGTCCTGGTCACCTCCCAAGGCCTCACCCTCTACGACTTCCACAAGGACAAGGGCGGCACCTCGGCTTGTTACGGCGCCTGCGCGGGCGCCTGGCCGCCGCTGCTGACCGAAGGCAATCCGCAGGCGCAGGGCGCCGCCGAGCGCAGCATGCTGGGCACGACCAAGCGCAACGACGGCACCCTGCAGGTCACCTACAACGGCTGGCCGCTCTACACCTACGTCGCCGACAAAGCGCCGGGCGAAGCCAACGGCAACGACATCGACCAGTTCGGCGCCGAGTGGTACGCCCTCCAGCCCGACGGCCAAGAGCCGGAGGACTGAGCCGCCCGGAGTCGGTGAATCAGTCTTCGGCGACGCCGCTGAGCTTGGCGCGCTTGCGGTAGCTCAGCTTGGGCGGGACGAGCTCGCGGATCTCGGAGAGGAGGCGGGCGGAGAGCTCGCCGGGGTCCTCGTCGGCGCGGGGCTGGCCGCCGACCGGGTCGAAGAAGCGGATGCTGAGGCGGGGGCGACGGGGGAAGCCGGTCAGCTCGGTCGTGCCCTCGATCGCGACCAGGGTGACGTGGGCCTCCGGCACCTCGAGGGCGAGGCGGCCGATGCCGCTGCGGGCGCGCAGGACTTTGCCCTTGGAGCGGGTTCCCTCGGGGAAGACGCCGATGCAGGCGCCCGCGCGGAGGGTCTCGATCGCTTTTGCCAGCGCGTCCTTGTCGCCCTTGCCGCGCTGGATCGGGATCTGCCCCATGCCGTTGAGGATCGGCGCCAGGCCGCGCACGTCCCAGAGCTCCGATTTGGCCAGAGCGCGGATCTGGCGCCGCTTGCGGGCGGCGATGCCGACCATCACCGGGTCCCAGTGGCTGTCGTGGTTGCCGAGGATCAGCAGGGGGCCGGACTCGGGGATCGCCTCCAGGCCTTCGACCTGCAGGCGGCCCCACCAGGCCACCGGCCGGGTGACCCCCATCGCCACGCCGTAGGTGCGGGTCCGCTCGTTCACGGACCGGAGTTCTACGCGTTTCGGGCGGCGGCCGCGCGCTGGAGGATGTCCCGCAGGGCTTTGCGGTCCTTCTCGGAGAGGGCCTCGACCCAGTCCGGGGGCTTCGCCATCTCCTCCATCAGCCGCTTGCGGAGCTTTTCTCCCGGGACGGAGAGTTCGACCACCTTGATGCGACGATCGACCTCGGAGGGGAAGCGGACGGCGAGGTTCTTGTCTTCGAGGTTGTCGACGATGCCGGTGACGTTGGAGTTGTCGCAGTGCAGCAACGAGGCCAGCTCTCCCATCGTGCGTGGCTCGCCGAGCATGCGCAGGGCGCCGAAGGCGGCGGGCCGAAGGTCGTGCTCACGCGCGATCGAGAGGAACGGCGGCGGGTAGACGAGGCTCGAGAGGAGCCCCCAGGTCTCCCGCGCGGTATCGCCCTTGACGGCCATAAATTTATTGTACCTCAAAATTTGATAACCTCAAATATTGAGAGCTGCAAGCAATTGGAAGGGATGTATGGACGCACCAGTCGGTGGGATCGAGGTCGAAGGCCTCGTCCGCGAGTTCAAGAACGGCCCTCGGGCGGTCGACGGCATCGACCTCGAGGTCGCCCCGGGTGAGATCTACGGCTTCCTCGGCCCCAACGGCGCCGGCAAGTCGACGACGGTGCTGATGCTGACCACCCTCCTCCCTCCCACCGCCGGCACCGCCCGGGTCGCCGGCTTCGACGTGGTCGAAGACGGGCCCAAGGTGCGCGCCTCGATCGGCGCCGCGCTGCAGGAGGCCGCCCTCGACCCGCTGCTGACCGGCCGCGAGCACATGCGCCTGCAGACCGCCCTCCACGGTCTCGGCAAGGCCGAGCGCACCGAGCGCGGCAACGAACTGCTGGAGCGGGTCGGCCTCTCCCACGCCGCCGACCGCAAGGTCGGCGGCTACTCGGGCGGGATGAAACGCCGGCTCGACCTCGCCCTCGCCCTCGCCCACCAGCCGCGCATCCTCTTCCTCGACGAGCCGACCACCGGCCTCGACATCCAGAGCCGCACCGCCCTCTGGGAAGAGGTCGCCCGCCTCGCCGCCGACGACGGGGTCACCGTCTTCCTCACCACCCAGTACCTGGAGGAGGCCGACGCGCTCGCCAACCGGGTCGGGATCATCGACCACGGCCACATCGTCGCCGAGGGCACCCCGGCCGAGCTGAAGGCCGAAATCGGCCGGCCGACGGTCGAAGCCGTCCCCCGCGAGGAGTCCGAGCGCGAGCGGATGGCCGGCGTCCTCGGGCGCTTCGGGCAGTCCGCCGGCTCCTCCCCGCGCGGCGTCTCCGTCCGCCTCGACGGTGGCGAGTCGCAGCTGGCCGAGGTGGTGCGGGCGCTCGACTCCGAGGGGATCGCGATCGAGCACCTGCAGCTGCACGCGCCCTCGCTCGACGACGTCTTCCTCGCCAAGACCGGCCGCTCGCTCGAGGGCTCCGACGAAAAGGCCGAGGAGCCCGAGGCGGAGGCGGTCGGGGCGCGGTGAACGACGGGCTCCGCAACCAGGTCGGCCAGCTCGCCCGCCGCTCGGTGCTGCGCACCCTGCGCCAACCGGCGCAGATCGTCCCCGCCCTCGTCTTCCCGATGTTCCTGCTCGCGGTCAACGCCGGCGGGCTCAAAGACGCGACCAACCTGCCCGGCTTCCCGACCGACTCCTACATCACCTTCATCCTCGCCGTGCCCTTCATCCAGGGCGCCCTCTTCTCGGTGATGAACTCGGGCACCGACCTCGCCCGCGACATCGAAACCGGCTTCCTCAACCGGCTCGCCCTCACCCCCCTCCGCGGCGCCGCCCTGCTCAGCGGCCTGCTGGCGGGCTCGTTCCTGCTCGGCGTTGTGCAGGCGGTCGTCTACCTCTCGGTCGGGCTGATCGCCGGCGCCGAACTCGCCGCCGGCCCGGCTGGAGCGCTGGTCATCCTCGCCCTCTCGGTCTCGATCACCGTCGCCTTCGGCACCATCGGCCTCTTCGCCGCCCTGCGCTTCGGCTCCGGCGAGGCGGTCCAGGGGCTCTTCCCGGTCTTCTTCGTCTTCCTCTTCCTCTCGGCGATGGCGCTGCCGCTCGACCTGCTGACCACCGACTGGTTCCACACGATCGCGAGCGTCAACCCGGTCACCTACCTGCTGGAGGCGTTCCGCTCGCTGCTGATCGAAGGCTGGAACCTTCCCGACCTGGCGCTCGGCTTCGGCATCGCCGCCGCGATCGGGGCGCTCGGGATGCTGGCCGCGACCAGCGCCCTGAAGACCAGGCTGGTGCGCACGTGAGCGCCGCCCGACCCGCCCAGCCCCGGACCACCAACATGATCACCGTCGCCCGCGCGGTGGCCTGGCGCAGCATCCACAACTTCCTCACCAACCCGGCCTTCCTCGTCCCCTCGCTGCTGTTCCCGCTCTTCTTCTTCGTCTCCTTCGCCGGCGGGCTGGCGGCGATCGGCGAAGTCCCCGGCTTCGACTTCCCCAGCGGCTACACCGCCTTCCAATTCGTCTTCGTGCTGCTCCAGTCGGCGGCCTTCGGCGGCGTCTTCACCGGCTTCGCGATGGCGCGCGACTTCGAGACCGGCTTCGGCCGTCGCTACATGCTCGCCGCAAGCCGCCGCAGCGGGATCGTCGCCGGCTACTCGCTGGCGGCGCTGTTCCGCTCGCTCGTCACCTGGGTGGTGCTGACCGCGGTGGCGCTGATCGCCGGGATGGACGTCGGCGGCAGCGGCGGCGAAATCGTCGCCCTCTACGTGTTGGCGCTGCTGGTCAACGTCGCCGCGACCCTCTGGGCGGCGGGGGTGGCGCTGCGGGTGCGCTCGATCCAGGGCGGCCCGCTGATGCAGTTCCCGGTCTTCCTCATCCTCTTCCTCGCCCCGGTCTACGTCCCCCTCGACCTACTAAGCGGCTGGATCCACACCATCGCCTCGATCAACCCGGTAACCGCCCTCCTCGAGGCCGGCCGAGGCTTCATCTCCGGCGACCCGGTCTTGGTAGGCGCCGCATTTGCCATCGCCCTCGCCCTCTCCTTCCTCTTCTCCATCTGGGCCCGAGGAGGCCTCCGCTCAGCCGAAGCAGCCGGCTAGCTGAATCAACGGCGTGCATGGCAGGCGAGGAGCGTGGGGTCCTCCAGGCACTTAACGCCGAGCCATAGCGAGGAGTGCCTGGAGGACCCCACGCTCCTCGCCCCCACTGCACCGGTTCAAGTCATCTAAGTGACGAAAGTCACGCCTCAACCAGCCCAACAACGGGAACCTCCATGTTCTTGGCTCTCTGCGGCGAAATCCGGCATCCCCTGACTCGCGTTTGACGATCTAAAGTGTCATTTGTGACGCAGAGACCCTTAGAGCTGATCCTTGCCCGCAACCTGATGTCGGCGCTCTCGACGCCGGCCTTTCTGGTTGACGAGGGCGGCCTCCTCGTTTTCTACAACGAGGCGGCGGGGATGCTGCTCGGCAAACGCTTCGAGGAGCTCGGCACGGTCGGACCGCAGGAGTGGGGCTCCCTCTTCGGCCCCTTCGACGAAAGCGGCGAGCCGATCCCCTACGACGACCTGCCGCTGGTCCGCGCCGTGCGCGCCGGCCGCCCCTCCCACGCCGAGCTGACCGTGCGCTCGACCGACGGGACCCAGCACGAGGTCGAGGTCTCGGCCTTCCCGATCCTCACCGCCCACGGCTCGCAGGGCGCGATCGCCGTCTTCTGGCCCTCGCTGCGCAACGGCAACGGAGCGCTGCCGGCGTGAAGGTCAAGCTCTGGGGCACGCGCGGGTCGATCCCCGCCCCGGGGCCGGAAACCATCCGCTACGGCGGCAACACCTCCTGCGTCGGCGTCACCCTCTCCGACGGCTCGATGCTGGCGCTCGACGCCGGCACCGGCATCCGCTGCCTCGGCCTGGCGCTGCCGGAGGAGCCGACCCGGCTCCACATCCTCCTCACCCACCTCCACCTCGACCACATCCAGGGCCTCGTCTTCTTCGCCCCCGCCTTCCGCCCGCAGACCGAGATCGTCATCTGGGGGCCGGCCTCGCCCGAGGCCTCGCTGCGCGACCGCATCGCCCGCTACATCTCGGCGCCGCTCTCGCCGGTCGAGGTCCGCGAGCTGCCCTGCGACGTCTCCTTCCGCCACTGCCCGGAGAGCGAGTGGGAGATCGGCTCGGCCCGGATCCGCTCCGCCTCGGTCTCGCACCGCGGCCCGACCCTCGGCTACCGGATCGACGACGGCGACTCCTCGCTCGCCTACATCCCCGACCACGAGCCGGCGCTGGGCGCCGACCTCGACCAGCTCGAGGAGAGCTGGATCTCCGGCTTCGACCTCGCCCGCGACGCCTCGCTGCTGATCCACGACGGCCAGTACACCGACGCCGAGTACCCGAACCACATCGGCTGGGGCCACTCCGCCACCTCCCACGCGCTCAGCTTCGCCCGCCGGACCGCGGCCGAGCGCACCGTCCTCTTCCACCACGACCCGCTCCATTCCGACGACCAGCTCGACGCGCTCGGGGCCGAGGCGCGCGAGCAGTGGGTAGCGCTGGGCGGCGACCCGGCGACACTGGAGCTGGGAGCCGAGCGGGCCGAGTACGAGCTGCCGGCGCGGGCCGCGGCCCCGGCCTGAACCAACTCCTCCTCAGTACAGAATCAGGAACTCGACGGAATCGATCCTCTACCCTGGCGGCGTGTCCCCGGCCGAGAGGATCGAGGCAGCCGCCGAGCGTTCGCCACTGGTGAACGCGGCACTCCAGAAGGCACGCACCGCGCACGAGGGGCAGGTGCGGAACGGCAGCGGCGGGATGCCCTACGTCGAGCACCCGATCACAGTCGCCGCCCGGCTCGAGGAGCACGGCTTCGGCGACGAGGTGCTGGCGGCGGCGCTGCTGCACGACGTGGTCGAGGACTCCGAAACGACGCTGGAGGAGCTGCGCGAGCCGTTCGGCGCCGAGGTCGCCGGCCTGGTCGGCGCCCTCACCGACGACGAAGCGATCGACTCCTACCGCGAGCGCAAGGCCGAGCACCGCGAACGGGTCGCGGCCGCGCCTCCCGACGCCCTGGCGATCTACGGCGCCGACAAGCTGACCAACGTCGCCACCCTGCGCGAGGCCTACGCCGCCGAAGGCGAGGCGGTGCGGGAAGAATTCAAGGTCCCGGTCGAGCTCAAGGTCGAGATCTGGGAAGAGGACCTGAAGCTGCTGCGCGAGAAGGCGCCGGAGCTGCCCTTCCTCGACGACCTCGACGAGGGGCTCAGGGCTCTTCGGGCTTCCCTAGAGGCTCCTGCCCCGCCGCCAGCCTGAGCCGTCGCTGCAGCGGCAGCGCGAACCAGAAGAAGCCGAAGGCGAGGGCCGCGATAGAGGTGACGACGATCGTCGCCGTGGTGCCGAAGAGGACGTCGGTGATCAACATGATCGCCCCGATCATCGCCAGCGCCAGGAAGATCAGGCCGACGATCGAGAAGCGGTTGGCGTAGTAGACGAGCCGGCGCTTCTGCTGGTAGCGGAAGGTGACGCGGTGGTAGGCGGAGGGCGAGATCAGCATCACCGCGGCGATCGCGGTGCAGATCAGGGTCCCGAAGTACACGTCCCGCTGAAAGCTGGTGATCTTTTCGAAGCCCTGCTGGAACGGGACCGCGAGCAGGAAGGCGAAGAGGACCTGGACCCCCGGCAGGGCGACGCGCAGCTCCTGCAGCAGCTCGGAGAGGTTGCGATCGAGGCGTTCCTCCTCGGTCTCGTCGCGGCCCGAGTCGCGGCCCGATTGATCCTTTCCCCCGGTGGATCCGTTCTCCATTGCAGGCACCATATGCCAATCGAGACGTCGATTCTGCTCTTCAACCGGGACCTCCGGGTCCACGACCATCCGGCCCTGGCGGCAGCTGCCGAGGCCGAGCGGACGGTGCCGCTCTTCGTCTTCGACGAGCGCCTGCTGGGGTCGCGCTTCGCGGCGCCGAACCGGGTCGCGTTCATGCTCGAGGCGCTGCACGACCTCGACGAGCGGCTGCGCCGGATGGGCGCCCGGCTCTACGTCCGCCGCGGCGACCCGGTGCGGGAGACGATCGCGGTGGCGCGCGAGTGCGGGGCGACCGCGCTGCACGTCAGCGCCGACTGGAGCGCCTACGCGCGGGAGCGGGAGCGGCGGCTGGCGCGCGCCTGCGAGGAGGAGCGAATCGAGTTCACCGCCCACCCCGGGGTGACCGTCGTGCCGCCGGGGGCGGCGACGCCGACCGGCGGCGATCACTTCAAGGTCTTCAGCCCCTACCACCGGGCCTGGGGCGGGGTGCCGTGGCGCGAGCAGTTGGGGGCGCCGCGCAAGCTGGTGGCGCCTTCGGCGCTGAACGGCGGCCGGCTGCCCGGGCTGGAGTCGCTGACCGACGGGCGACCGTCGCCGCGCCGACGCCCCGGCGGCGAGGGCGAGGGACGGCGGCTGATGCGCGCCTTCCTCCGCGACGACGTCGGCCGCTACGAAGAGCACCACGACGACCTGCCCGGCGACGCGACCTCGCGGCTCAGCGCCCACCTGCGCTGGGGCTGCATCTCGCCCCTGGAGCTGGCCCGCGAGGCGGGCGAGCGGCGGGGCGGAGCGGCCTTCGTGCGGCAGCTCTGCTGGCGGGACTTCCACCACCAGGTGCTGGCCGCGACCCCCTCCCTCCCCCGCCGCGACTACCGGCCGCGGGGGGATCGCTGGTCGCGCTCGAAGCGCGCGTTCGAGGCCTGGCGCGAGGGCAGGACCGGCTACCCGCTGGTCGACGCGGCGATGCGCCAGCTGGCCACCGAGGGCTTCATGCACAACCGGGCGCGGATGACCGTCGCCTCCTTCCTCTGCAAGGACCTCTACGTCGACTGGCGCGAGGGCGCCTGGCACTTCTGGGACCTGCTCTCAGATGGCGAGATCGCCAACAACGCGGGCAATTGGCAGTGGGTTGCGGGGACCGGCAACGACACGCGCCCCAACCGGGTGCTCAACCCCGTGCGCCAGGCCAAGCGCTTCGACCCCGACGGCGTCTACGTGCGGCGCTATCTGCCGGAGCTGGAGTCGGTCCGCGGCAAGGCGATCTTCGAACCGTGGCGGATGGAAGGGTTCGAGCGCCTCGGCTACCCGCAGCCGATCGTCGACCACGACGAGGCCACGGCGGCGTTCAAGGCGCATCGCGGCGGCTGAAGGGCGCATAGGATCGGCCCGATGGGACGACTGGCTGTGATCCTCGGCAGCAACGCGCTCGGGCCGGGCGGCGAGGAGATCGCCGCCGCGGCGGCAGCGCAGGGGGCGGCGATCGTCCAGCGCCACAACGCCGACGGGGCCTTCGCTCTCCCCCACATGATCGACCACGAGGCGAACCTGCGGCCGCTGGCCGAGCAGGGCTGCGACCGGGTGCTGGGGATCGGCTCGGTCGGCTCGCTGAAGCCGGGAGAACTGGAGGTCGGCGCCCTCGTCTGCCCCGACGACTTCATCGCCCTCGGTCAGGGCGACTCGATCTTCGGCGACGAGCGCGCCCACTCGGCGCCGGGATTCACGCCGCGCTGGCGCGAGGAAGTGATCGCCGCCTGGAGCGAGGGCGGCCAGGCACCGCGCGCGGGCGGCGTCTACTGGCAGGCGCGCGGCCCGCGCTTCGAGACCCCGGCCGAGATCCGGCTGATGGCGGCGCACGCCGACGTGGTCGGGATGACGATCGCCTCCGAGTGCGTCGTCGCCCGGGAGCTGGGACTCGACTACGCGGCGCTCTGCGTCGTCGACAACCTCGCCAACGGACTCGCCGAGGAGACCGTCAGCACGGCCGGGATGGAAGCCGACCGGCTGATCAACGCCGAGCGCCTGCGCGAGGGCTTGGAGGCGGTCCTGCCCCGCCTCGGAGCGGTGGGGCGATGAGCCTGGCGATCGCCGGGGCGCTGCTCGACGGCGAGACCGTCGGGGTCCGCTGCGAGGACGGGACGATCGTCGCGCTCGGGCCCGAGGTCTCGCCGGCGCCGGGGGACGAGACGATCGAGGCCGCCGGCGCCCACCTGGTGCCGCCCCTGGTCAACGGCCACACCCACGCGGCGATGACCCTGTTCCGCGGCTCCGGCGGCGACCTGCCGCTGATGCCCTGGCTGGAAGAGAAGATCTGGCCGGTCGAGGCGAAGCTCGAGGACGAGGACGTCTACTGGGGCGCGCGGCTCGCCTGCGCGGAGATGCTGCGCGGCGGCACCACCCGCTTCTGGGACATGTACTGGCACCCGGGGGCGACGGCGCGGGCGGTGTCCGACAGTGGCCTGCGGGCGGCGATCGGAGCGCCCCTCTTCGACCTCCACGGCAGCCCCGAGCAGCTGCGCGAGGCCGCCCAGCGTGGATTGGAGGCCCTAACCGGGTATGGACCCGAGATCACTCCCGCCCTCGCCCCCCACGCGATCTACACCGTCAGCGAGGAGTCGCTGCGCTGGATCGCCGAGCTCAGCGCCGAGCGCGACCTGCCGGTCCAGATCCACCTCTCCGAGACCGAGGGGGAGGTCCAGGACTGCATCGCCGCCCACGGCGAGCGGCCGGCCTTCTACCTCGACCGGGTCGGGCTGCTTAACGAGCGCACCGTCCTCGCCCACGGGGTCTGGCTCGACCCGGATGAGCTGGCGCTGG
>Ga0247776_10000205_pt1 | contig 13558 bp, 25 predicted proteins | sample UWRJL199509C5_FD_179912 | JGI IMG/M metagenome (GOLD analysis project Ga0247776, IMG submission 179912) | Plant litter microbial communities from Arlington Agricultural Research Station in Wisconsin, United States - UWRJ-L199-509C-5 | ecosystem: Environmental > Terrestrial > Plant litter >...
CATTCGGGACAGAGCGTCATTAGCTCCGCTGGGTCTATGCCGGGTAGGTAGCTCATGGGATGGGGTTCCCTTGGCGGTCGCATTCGATCCAGTCTTCGGCGAGAAGGTCTTCTTCAACGTCAAAGTGGCTGTTGTATTCCCAGTATCCAGACGATGTTTCGTATTCGCACGCTCCTCTCTGGTCATACCAATACCCACCAAACCAACGGTTTTCGCTTTCGTGCTTCACAAACCCACCGCGCTGGACGACCCTTGCGGCCTCAATGATGTTCATAATCAATTCCTCTCCGGGCTCTCTTTACCTAACCCTTAACAGAACCCCGATTCGGGAGAACCGCGCCTACTACCCGAGGGGAGGCTGTCGGCAAACGGGGCTCTGTTAAAGGCCAGCACGGGCCGTGATAGATCGCGGCGATGGCCGCTTTGTGGTTGTTGTGGCGGGGTCAACTTGGCGGGCGACCCGTGCTGGATGGGGGATGTTTCTTAGGCCGACATCATAATGCGGAATGTCGGACGGCTGGTCTGGCGCACGATGCACATGTCGCGCCAGTCGGCGAAAGCCTTGGTGCTGGCGTTTCTGGCGTCCTTGAGTTCGTCGCCGCCCGCGCCCTTGGAATGGAGCGTGTTAAAAACGTGGAACTTGCCTCGCCAGATTTCGTATGCCTCTTTTTTTGAACGTGGGAACATGGCCATCTCCTTATCTCACTCTTCCCGACCTATGGCCGGGGAAACTTGGCGTGCTCGGCAGGACTTGAACCCGCAACATCGGAGGTAGAATCTCCGCGCTCTATCCAGTTGAGCTACGAACACGAATTTTTATTGCGCCGGGCGGGGCTCGAACCCGCGACCTTCGGTGAGCCGTTTGCCGACGTTCGGTGTTATCCGATGCGTCTTTTCGTGCCACACCGACGCTCTGCCAATTGAGCTACCGGCGCAATTCTTAGGCCGACACCGCCACGGCGAGGTTGCGTGCGTGGTCGTCGTCGCGCGGCATTCCTTCGTGGTCGTCGGCGGGGTAAAGCCTTGCGCGTTCGGCGGCAAGCTCGGTCTTCATTTCGTCAAGCGCGGCAACCACATCGGCCAACTGGCCCTTGAGGATCAGCCGAAGAATGCGCTCCCCGTATTCGTCGCCCGCCTCGTGTAGGTAGTCGGCGGCTTCGCCAAAGGCTTCGGCGCGGGTAGTTAGTTTTTCTGCTTTTGTCATTACTCAGAATCCTCCATTTCAAATTTCACGCGGCACAGTGAGCACGTAGGCAAAGTTTCATCTGCCCATTTCTTTGCTAGGCGAACGGTGTATCCACATTTCGGACATGAAGCCTTGAGCATCCGCGTCCCTTGCTTTTTGATCCCCAGCCCCAGCCCCAGCGTCAATGCGCGGTGCGGATATGGACCAAGCTCCTTGGAGAGGTCGTTTAAACGGACTAGAAGACCTTCGCCCGCTTCCGTTGCCGTCATCTTTCCTTCGAGACCGCACTTTTCGGCGAGGCGTTTAAACGGCGTCTTGTGTCCGGCTTCCAAGCCGACCGAGGCATGAACAAGCTCGTGAACCAGCGTTGCCAAAACTCCGGTTGGGGTCGTCGCTTCATCCAAGACGGGAGAGATAAAGATGTGATGGACGCCGTCTTTTTCCACACCCTTGGCACACTGCCCAATCGCGTGAGCCGTTGACTTCCCACGAGAGCCTTTTGGGAAACCAACAGACACCTTCACCTCTGGATGATGCGTGATCACATGAAGCTCGGAGGCGGCTTGAACGAGGTATTGTTCTCTGGTGGCAAAGGGAGTCACAGCACACCCCCAAAGAGAAAATGCTTCACCCCTTCGGCGACCGCGACGGCCATGGCGGTGAACCATGCCCGCCGTGCGTTGCGCTTCCAGAAGACCCGGTCTCGCGGGTTGGATTTAAGATTGATTGAGTTCATGGTCCCCTGTTTTTGCGTCGGGGGAGGGACGGCCAAGTCCATTCACGACGCACTGTTGATTGATTTCCTCGACCGTCTATGCGGTCGGCTACTTCCTCGCCCGTGAACGCGGCTTGGTCGGTCTGCGCCTGCGCTCTAGTTCATCAAGAGCCGCGATGATCTTCCCGAGTGTCACCACGCCGGGGTTTCTCTGCTTTCCGCTCTCAAGGTCGCTCAGCGTTCCGCCGCCGATACCGGCCTGTTTGGCGACGGCGCATTGGGGAAGTCCAAGCGATTCGCGGCGGATTTTCAGAACTGCAATCTGCGGGATGGGCTGTGTGTTTGTCTGGCTCATGCGGGATAGACTATTCTACTTGTCGAATTCTGTCAATAGGCTAAATTTCGATTTATGGAATTACTGAAATCCAATGATTGCAAGGGTTTCGCGGGTGGTGAGCAAAATAGACCGAAAAAAAACTTTACTTCATGCACCGTATTTCGATATACCGAACACGCCCGAGGGGAAGGGACGCTATGGATAAGGCTGGGTGTCATGGAAACATTTGCGAACGAGTTCATCGAGGTGGTAAGGGGTGCGGTTAGAGATCACCCTAATAAACGTGTGCTTTCAGAGGAAACGTCTTGTTCTCAGGGGCTTTTAAGCGAATTCGCCCAAGGCAAGCGGACGGTCGGGACCGTGCACTTTTTGAATCTCTGTTGGGCTCTTGATATTCCGATCCCTCGCGGCGTGGACTCTGAAATCCCTCGCGTGGAAGGGATGAATGAAGAGCAAAAGCGCGTTGCCGCACTGGCGGGGCGTCGGCAATGGGTAAACGTCATCAGGCTGGCGTGTGATCAAATGGAAGACCTTTCTAAAGGGCCGCTCAAGAGAGCAGATACAGAGGTCGTCCCGATGCGTGCGTCCGCTGGCATGAAGCGTTCACTCAGTTTGAATGATAGCGGCCACAGGAAGTGAGGTCGGGACGATGCGAAGCCCATCAAAAGCCGAAATCCTGTGGTTCTGCGGTGTTTGCATTGTATCTGTGATCGTTCTCGTCGCGTGGACGGCGCGCTGGAAAACAATCCCCCTTGGGAGCGGCGCATTCATTCGGATCAACCGCTACACAGATCGCACGGAGACACTGCAATACGGGCGTGATGAAGGGTGGCATGTGGTTGATTTCGGGCTGGAGACCTCGACGCGCAAGCCTGCAAGGGTCCAGAGATGATTATTTTTTTTGACGGCTGCTTTGGTTCCGTGGTATTAATCCGCACGGACGGCCAATCCATTCACGACGCGCTCTCATTCAGGGGGCGCGTCGGTGCAAGATACAGATCAGCATACTCAAATTGCCGCCGCTCTGGATTTGCTTCTGGATGCGTGCGGCTTCTCAATTCCCCCTCCCATCGTTCGGGGCATATCTGAATGCCTCGCAAGCGCGAATCCTCACGCCCTCAACGCGGTTTTTCAATCTGGGTCAAGGACGGTTCGTGGTGGTGCAAGTTCTCACTCAACGGACACACCCAATACGCTAGACTTGGCCGCGCTAGTTCGACGACAGAGAGCGAAGCTGAATCTCTCGCACGATCCGTCTCTGGAGCAGCCCGGGAGGCAGCCGAAAAAGCAGCCCGCGCCCCGAAGCCGATCCCGCTCCTCGATCAATACCTCGCCAGCATCGCGCACCGCTCCGCCTCGCACCGTGGCAACTATGCCCGCTGCATCGCCCGGCTCCGTGAGTTCTTCGGTCCCGCCGTCGATCCTCGCAAGCTCGACAGGGAGGCAGTAGAGCGGTGGAAAATCTATCTACAGACCGCCGCCCCTCGCCGTGCCAAGAAATCCAAGCGCAAGCTGGGATTGGAAGACTCCACGGTGGCGAATCACCTTATCTGTCTCTCGGCAATGTTCAAGTGGGCGGAACTTCGCTCGCCGGTCAAGGGGGTGGCGATCCCCGCTAAGACCGATGAACAAAAGGCAGCCGAAATCAAATACTTCACCCCGAGCGAAATCACGGAGATTCTTCGCGTTGCCCGGCGTCGTGCCGTCGATTACAACGCCATGGTCCTACTCGCCTACACAGGGATGCGCTCTGGGGAACTTCAAGGGATCAAACCCGAAGACATGGACCGCGACCGGCAAAGCGTGCTCATTGTCGGCAAGGGCCGCAAGCCCCGCACGCTTCAACTCTCCGGCCCCATGCTCCCCGCGTGGGATGCTCTCATGCGCCAGTGCGAAGGCAAGCCGAACGGCAAACCGATCTTCCCGACTTCAACCGCGTGGGCGACAGAGCGGATTCACGTCGTATGTAAGCGCGGTGGTGTCAGGGACGGCACGGCTCATAATTTTAGGCACAGCTTCGCGACAATGGCCCTATTCCGCTTCGATCCGCCGTGGCAGCCGCCGCGCATTGCGAAGTGGATGGGATGGAAGCTCGCCCGCATGTTGGAAATCTACGGTCATCTTCTACAGGATACCGCGCCCAGCGGGCCTATCTTCGGGGCGTAACGCTACTCCCCTTCCAAATGACCCGTTTTCATTGGCCTTTTTGGCATACGAAACTTTGGGTCACACTTACCGGCGTTTCTCAACTGTTGATTCTTTTGGCCTTATGGCCGTGACTTTGGACCGTAGCGTTTTGCGTAGCGTTTGCTCCGCTATGGTTCGGCGAACCTATCACAGAGCACAGATTCAAGTCAGCACTTTGCGTGCCGCCCTCCCCTTTTCGACTGATTTCAAATCAACAAGAAAGGAGACGCATAAACTATGCGATCTATCCAGCATGAGGGAGCCGTCATGATCGGCAAAACTCAAATTAAGGATCAGGGGGAGCTATTCGGTCCCGCGCCAGACAAGGAGCGTGCGGCGCGAACGTCTTCACCCTACCTATCCAAGAAACCGTTCCTTCACGCTGTGTTTGTCGGCGAAGGGGAGTGGACCATTAATTGGTGCGGTCGGCGCATCGGCCTCATAAAGGGCTGCGGCGAAGGCGTTCGATGGGAGTCTGAGAATTGCACAAGCCCGACCAGTGGGGAGCCGCTGCGTTCGAGTAAGGTTCTTTGCGACGTTGATCACGCTCTCAGTGAATTCGCCAAAAACATTCCGGGATACCCGCTTGAATTCAAGGTGATTCACAGTTCGCAGGAGCCGCCCGATCTCACCAAGATTGCGGAATCGCTCAGGACTGTTCGTGGACTCATGCGAGGCACCGAGCGGGAGGCTTGAGAAGTGATCTGCCTCCAATGCCAAAAACAAGTCTCCGGCCCCTACGCCCACGAAAGCAAGCGCGGGCTCTGCGATGAATGCGGTTCGGATTCTCTCTCTGGCCGCTCTCTGCGGGCCTATCACAATCCCGAATGTTACCCGGCCCCCGACTCCTCGCTAGCCACAGAGTGCGAATTCCGCCAACGGCTCGCCCTTTGCCAGTTCCCCGTCAAAAGAACGCCGAAACGCCGGGACGGATACGACTGGTCGCCGGATGATGAAGGGTATTTTGGGAGCGGCGGGGCGGAACGGTCGGGGCTTTGGAATTTTATTCACAGCAGGGGGAAAGCATGAACGACGAAAATCAAAAAGACTGGCCCGCCATTTTCCTGAAATGGGAAGACAAGGACATTAGATGTTGGAAGCGCGACACCATCGGCTGTGCCCTTGTGTCCATTTTATATTCCGCAATGGCGATCATCTTACCCGCTCACGAAATATCTCTGGCATGCGCCGGGGTCGCTCTCGGCGCGGCCATGCAATGCTGGATGGAATACCGCACACGCGAGCTTGGGAGGGGGGATAAGTAGTGAGCCTAGAAAAAACATCGCCATACGCCATGGTCCACATACCCGGCCACGAGCCGTTTGACCTGCTGGCCCTAGAATGCGCCTTAAATCTGTCTCCGCCCGCCGTGCTGTCCCTTGGCTACATTATCCGGGGTGGAGAGCGGGAAGGGGGCGGAGCCACGCTGGAGGCTGATTACCGCAAGGCCATCCAGTGCCTTGAGCGGGGGATTGAGATTCATCAATCCGAAGTCGCCGAGGGGATGATGAAATCGCCTAAACGCCAGAGGCTTGTTAAGGCTTTGAAGAGGGGGGAGAAATAATGTATCGCATCATCCAGTCAACCTTGTGGACTGATCCCAAAATAAAGAAGCTCGATCCCAAAACGAAGCTCTTGTTTATGTATCTGATCACGAATCCGCACGCCCACGTTTCGGGCATATACTACCTACCGCGACCCTTCATAGCTCACGAGACAGGGCTATCCGATGAAGAGGTTAAAGAGGGTATCGAGACCCTATCGAGAGGGTATCTAGTGGCTACCGATACCCAAAATGACCTCATTTGGGTCATCAATATGCTCCGTATCCAAGGCGCTCACGCGACAATCCTTAAATCTGTGGCTACTCAACTCGAAGGGTGTCACAAGTCTAGTCTTATCAGCCTTTTCCTAAAACATTACGATACCCTAGCGATACCCTACCGATACCCTACCGATGGGGTGAAGCTACAGGAACAGGAACAGGAGAAGGATATTTCTTTCGGGCTTATCAGCCCGGTAAGTGAACCCCCCCAACCCAAAACCGCGCCGGGCAAACGAGCCGCCAAGACCAAGGGCTCTCCGCGCTTCGAGCAGCTTTGGGCGTTTTACGACCGGAAGGGATCGAAGCCCGATGCATTGCGGGAGTGGAACCGGCTGGACCCGTCGCCGGATGAAGACCAAGACCTGTGGACCGAAATCCAGTATGCCGCGAAAGCCCTGTGTGAAAAAGAGGAGCGGAAATTCTGGCCGGACCTTGAGCGATGGATCAAGCGCGGGAAGTGGGAGGGCTCAGTGGAAGGGACTGCGACCGCCGCGCAAGACGAATACGAGATGCGGGATGAAGATTGGGACGCGCTGGAGGAGGGCGAGGACGACGAGGAAACCAAACGGGTCCGCGCCGAGCAACGGGAAATTGCCCTTGGTCGGATTTCGCGTGGGGAGGTCATTCTGTGAGCCTAGTTCAAACCGAATCCCTGCGCCGCGATCAAGCCGCCCTTATGCACGAGCTAGAAGCCGCCGGGGCGACGTTCAAGGGGCTGCGGTGCAACTGCCCATTCCACGAGGACCGCAACCCATCGGCGGAAATCTTCGAGGCCACAGACGGGGTCTGGCGGTTCAAGTGCTACGGCGGGGCGTGCGGCTTCCACGGCGATATTTTCGAGGTTCGCGGACAGCGCGAAGGGAAGGGACGGAAGCAATTGATTGCCGAGGTTGAAGCCCCGACGAATGGCAACAGGGCGAGGCCCGAGCCCCCGGCGCGTCCTCTCCCAAAGAAAGAGCCGCCCCGCGCCTATGCCAGCATTGAGGACGCCGCGAAGTCCTACGGGGAATGGTCCGAAGTTCAAGGCGTCTATCCCTACACGAATCCAGTCACGGGGAAGCCCGATTGCTGGGTGATGCGACACTGGCCGAAAGGGGAAAGCAGGAAATTTTTTGCCCAATTTACCCCACTGGATGACGGTAGAGTGCTAGGGCAAGGGCCGCCCGTGCCGTGGCCGATCTTCAATCGCAAGCGGGTGCTGGAAGCGGCTTGCGTGATCGTGGTTGAGGGGGAGAAATGCGTTGCCGCGCTTCACGAGAAAACCGGCATCGTGGCGACAACCGGCATGGGCGGTGCGGGAAACGGCAAGGCGGAAAAACACGACTGGACTCCGCTATCTGGAAAGCGGGTATGGCTCTGGCCCGATAACGACGCGGACGGCGGAGGCCAGCGGCACATGGCGGCGGTGGAGAAGGAGCTTATGAAACTCCCCTTGCCGCCAAAGGAAATCATCCTGATTGATCCGGCCTTGATGCTTCTCGGTGACAAGCAGGACGCGGCGGATTTTTGCGCCACCCTCGAAGGGACGAAGGAAGAGAACGCGGAAATCACTTGGCAGACGATCCACCAGTGTTCAACTGTGCGGGGGCCCCTAGCCGATTATTTTAACCGTGTGGAGCGGATCAAGGCCGGTAAGTTCCGGGCTATCGCTTTCCCGTTCCGCCGTCTCTCGCAGATGACGAACGCACTACAGCCCGGCACGGTGACGATGTTTGTCGGCGCGGCGGGGTCCAACAAATCATTCTTCATTCTCTTTTGCCTGATATTCTGGCTGAGGCGCGGGGTGCCGTGCTCTGTGCTTGAGATCGAGGACGAACGCGGGGCGCATCTCCAAAGGGCGGTTGCCATCCTCGCGCAAGATGGGCGCATGGGCATTCCGGGATGGTGCGAGGAGCACCCGCAAATGTTTGACGACGCCAACCGCGCTCACTACGAGGAGCTTGTTCAGATTGGCCAGTGCATCCACGTTGCGGAGGACGGCGTTCGAGAGAAGCGGATGACCATGGGCGAGGCTCTGCTTTGGGTTGAAGCGCGGTGCAAGGCTGGCGATAGAATCATCACCGTGGACCCTGTGACGCTCCTCGAAAAGGGTGCGCCGCCGTGGGAGGCAGATCCCGCGTTTATCGACAGGTGCAAGAAACTGGCGAGCCTCTACCAGTGCTCAATCATCCTTGTTGCTCACCCAGCCAAGGGCAAATCAAGGCCGGATGTTCTGCCGGATATTGGCGACGTTGCGGGCGGTGCGGTCTGGGAACAAGCAGCCCACAATTTCCTGTGGATGACAACCTGTTACCCCGAGGCCACGAGCATGGTGCGGGAAAACCGCGAGGATATGCCGTTCCCTGTTACGCACAACCGCGTGATCCACCTTCTCAAGGCTCGCAACGGAACGACAGGGGCGGGGCCGCGCTTTGCCGTTCAGTTCAGCACGAAGACACTCGGGTTTCTTGAGCTTGGCGTGATCGAACCGGCGCAGAAAAAGAAGGCGTTCGGCAAGTGACGCCTCACCCGAACCCTAAAACACCGCAAGGAACCGGCCTAGGAAGCCCGTGGCGGGGGTTTTGGTTTGAAAACGTGTCTTGGGGATTTGGAGGCCGGAAATCGAAGGGAAAACGGCATTCGACTATCTGTATAGTCGTTATTCTTCCCCCGTCGAACCTGCGCGGATCTAGACCGAATCAGCGCACACCCAAAAACATTGGGGTTTTTCACGGGCCCGATTTCAAAACATGAAAAACATTGGTGTTTTATGTGGATCTCTTTTCAGGCCCGCGCGCCTACGCAAAGACAAAACCCAGCCGGATCAGGGCTTCGCCCAAATATGGAACGTCTCGCCGCGAGCATGATTTCCGGCCTCAAATCGAAGATTCCCGATGCTCCCTGATCCGAGAAGTATTGCGTATTCAGTTGTGCCTTTCATTTTGTTCCTTCTTTCGGTGTTTCAGATTTCCTCTTAAGCCCCTTCTTCCAACCCGGCGGAGGCTTGACCCATCTCATGGCGTCCTCATACCGGATCATCGGGGTTTCCGCCCCCCGGAACGTCACCATCTCCCCTATAAGCTCGTTTGGGTGGCCTGATGGGAGGTTGAGACATCGGTTTACGGTCGTGACGTTGCAGCGGCGGAGAAGGGATACGGCGTTGCGGGTTAGGAGCTTTGAGGGGTCGGGGCGTGGGGTCATTTCCCCTCTCCCTTCGCTCCGGCGATTGCGGCGCGAGCGATGTCTTGTATGTCCAAGATGCGGCCCGGCAGTGCCTTATAAGAGAAAGAGGCATCGGCGATCTTCTCCAACGCCTCAACCGCTCTCCCCAGCTTGGCTTCCCTTTGGCGCAACGCGGTGGTGCGTTCGCTGTATTGGTTTTTTAAGTTGCTCTCCCGCGATCTGGCCAAGCTGATCTGGTTTCGCAGGTTCGCGTTTTCGGCCTTGAGGGCAATCATCTCTGAGGCTCTGCGCGTTCCCCCGGGCGTGTTCATGGCGTTCCAATCCTCCTGCATTTCGCGAGAGGCTTGAGCGTGTGCCGCTGCTTCCTCGTCGGTCATGCCGTCGAGCCTCGCAATCGCGTATTTGGTGTATTCTGTCATGCCTCCCATAATCCTACTCTCCTCCCCTCGACGCGGGCGATTAGGGCGCGGGCGTCGCGGGCCTTGTCCTGACGCTCATCTAAAAGCCAGTCGTTAGGCGTCAGGGCCATATCGTGCAGCTCCTCCAGCATCGCCAGCAGTTCGGGGATCATGGGGGCGCGGGCGATTAGGGCGGCGTTGGCTCGGTCTTGGTCGGTAAGCTCGTTTTCGTTCCTCCGACATTCGCAAACGATGAAATTCCCGTATGCGTTGATCTTGTCGGATAGTACGGCGAATGTCGAATTGACATCCTCCGAGGCTTTCCACGGTCCGGGGGTGTGCCCTGTCCACGGGGCTTTGGTTTCGGTTGTTTCCATTTTGTATTCCTCTTCTCCGGTCCAATCCACCGGGCGAAACCCTCGCGTTTTGGCTGCTGGCTTTTGGGCGCGGCTGCTGGCCTTGCGTCGAGGGGTTCGCTTGGGGGGTTAGGCTCCTGAATGCAAAAACTCGATAATTGATTTTCGAGTGTGTTTAATCCCAAGCCGCTTGCAAGCCCTTCGGATTGACGCGCTTTGATGCTGCCAGCCGTGCGGACCGGCAAACATAATGGAAAGAAACCTAGGTAAAAACTCCGCTCTGCTTTCAGCGGTCCGCATGTGCTCTCCGCAAACTTCGGCATAATAACGAGGGTTTTCCAGTGCGTCGGCTTCCTGCTCTAGGGCTAGGGCCTCGGCAAATGCCTTTCGGCGCTCTTCGATGCTGGCCTTTTCCATCTCTCTCATCTCCGTTTCTGTTTGGTTTTCGCGCTGGGCGGGGGTTAGGCTTTTGGGCAAAACTCGTAAAACTGGCAGTAGATAGGGCCATTTTTAAGAGCCAAATCATTCCACTCTGCCATTGTAAAGTCGCGCTGGGTCCCTCCGCCGTGGCCGTGCTTGTCGGAATAGCTCTCCTTGTGCTTGACCATCTCGGCAAACTCCGCCCTAAGTTCGGGGGTTGAGAATCCAGTCCACTTGCCGTCGTCACGCTTGATGGCGTAAGACATCGTCCACCACTGCCAGTCACCGTTTTCGTTGTAAGGCATTGTCTTTTCCCTCTCTGGCTGGCTCGCCTAAGCGGCCTTGAATTGAAGGTCTAGCCCTCATCCCCGCCACACTCCGAAGAGACTGGCAGGGGGAAGGCTAGGGGCTAGCCGTAAATCACTTCGCCGAGGATGCAGCACTGGAGGAGTGCATCGGTGGCGTAGGCGTCCATGCATCCGGCGTCTGACATCCAGCCAGCGGGGAGTCCAAGCCCGTCGAGCTTGCCGCCTTCCACGAGGGCCTTGAATTTGGCGAAGCCCTTGCGAGCCGCCGCGAGGTCAACCGTCACTGCCGGGCCTTCGTCTTCCACGTTCACGAATTTGAACTTGAAGTTCTCGTAGTCGTAAGACCTGCACCTGAAGGTATAGCAGGCATACTCCGGGAAGTTATCGAAGGTGTCCCGAAGAAATTGCTCGGTCTTGTCGGTTTTGGTTGCAGTTGCCATGGTCTTTAGTCCTTTCAGATTAAGCCGTTGACTGGCCTTGATGCATTGAATGATAGCGAACATCATGCCACAATATTAGTATTTTGTATTTCCATATTCCTCAATCATATACGTCTATCAGCATCACGCCCTTCCCCTCCCCAATCCCCCAAATCTTGGGTAAACGTGCATCCCCCTACCCAGAAACCGGGTAACGGTGTTCCCAAATGCGGCGCAAAGTAGAAACGTGCCAATTCCCTAATCACCATGAAATCTGTCAAGAGAAAAGATCGCCCGTGAACATTGGGGATCGTGCCAATTATTCACATTTTCCCAAACATTTGAGGCACTTTAACACAATCAGCCCTGAGCCGTAGCCGTAGCCTGCGTAGGCGAATCAGAGACGTTGCCGTGCTTGAGCACGCTGAGACGGGTAGTGGAGGCGAGCGAACAGGGGGCAGTGATGGCATGCGCTTTGGGTCGTCTGATGCATCGTGATTGCGCTTGCATTGGGTTTCCTGTGTTCGCTGTGTTTCTGTGTTTCTGTGTTTCTGTGTTTCTGTGTCACGGTTGTATGGCTATCCTCTCTCAAACGCCATATCGTACTGTACCGCGCACGGGAGGGGGAAATTCAGGGGGTGGGTCGCTCGTAGGGCTTTCGTGCGCCTGCGTATCAACGGCGCAACCCAACTCGTAAATCTTTTTCGCCACTTTTCTCACCCAAACCTTTTTCGCCACTTTCGCCACTTTCGCCATTGACAGGTTCGCCACTTTTGTCGTAAAGCTTCGTGCATGGACGCACGGACCCGACAGAACCAGCCCTCTCGCCCTGTGCGCGGGCGTCGCTTGACGGCTGACGAAAAGATCGCCGTGGAGCGTGGGAAGGCCGAGATCAAGCTGAGGCTTATGGAAGAGGAAGAGCGCATTCGCAAAGAGCGCGAGGCGGCGAACACCCGAGCCCGGAACATTCTCACCAACGAGCAAATTGAAGAGCGGCTAAGCCGTCTCGGTGATACCGGGGAATCGGAGAATGTCCAGCTAGGCGCACTGGTGGCCCTTGCTCAAATGCGAGCCAAGGGGGGCGGGATAAGCGAGATCGCGGCGGCGGCGGCTAAGTTTGCCGAGGCTGCTAGCGAGTTCAAGGCACATAAGCAAGAACAAGGAGCAACCGAGTGAACATTACGATTCAGTTTGAGGGAACCCCTGACGGGTGCGCGGAAAACGTGAAAAGGTATGTGGAGTGGATCAAAGCAAATCCCACCTACTACGACCGTGGAGACGCGGCAAAAATGCACGTTTGCATTAACCTCGACACTCACCCTGCAACCTGCACAGGCACGCTAGGCACGGCCCTTTTCGATGCGGGCACCGCCGTCTCCATGGCTGAGGCGGACAATCAGGGAGCCAAGTAATGACCGAAACCGCAACAGACCCCGCGCAATCAGCCGAGCAGGCCGAAACCCACGGCGAGCAGCCGGAAGACGGCGGCGTGATTGATGCTGGTTTCTTCCAGACATCGGGCGGGGCTGGCGTGGAGACGAGTCTTGCGGATATTTGGGCGGCTCCGGTATCCGACACACTCCCGGAGGCGACCGAAGAGGCTGGCGAAGAGACCGAGCAGGAGGACGCCCCGGAAGAATTAGCGGCTGAGGACGAGGCCAGTCAGGCCGCTGAGACTGGCGAGGGGGAAGCCGACAAGCCCGCACCTGATCCAAACGCTCCGGCTCCTGTTGTTCCCCCAGCCAGTACCATCCGCCTTCACACAACCGGCGTTGACCTTGACGTAACCGGCCTTTCGGCTTCTGAGATCGCCAAGATCGTCCGCAATGACGAGATAGCGCGGGGCAAACAGGCCGAGCTTGATCGTGCTCTCAATCAGGCCAGACGTGCCGAGGCGAAGCCAGCTCCTGCACAGCCCGCCGCAGACCCATCCAAGCCCGCAGCCCCCGCCAAGGGTTCGGCCTTCGCCAAGTTCATTGAGCAGCAGATGGCCGTTGCGGAGCTTATGCAGCAGGACCCCGAGGTTGTGCGGCAAGGCCTCATGGAGTTCTACACGCTCTCACAGGAGGAATCCCTTGAGAAGGCACGGGCGGAGCTTCTCGGCGAGGACGGCGCGGCGGCTATTCAACATTTCAAGACCCAGCGTGAAGAGCGGGTTTACGTGGAGAAGGCGGAACGGTATCTGAGGGCTGAGAAGATCACCGATATTCCGGCGTCCGACCTTGCGCGTGAGATTCGCGCCATG
>Ga0247776_10000206_pt1 | contig 13515 bp, 12 predicted proteins | sample UWRJL199509C5_FD_179912 | JGI IMG/M metagenome (GOLD analysis project Ga0247776, IMG submission 179912) | Plant litter microbial communities from Arlington Agricultural Research Station in Wisconsin, United States - UWRJ-L199-509C-5 | ecosystem: Environmental > Terrestrial > Plant litter >...
GCCTGGCGCCGGCCGAGCGCGGCGAGATTGCTGATCAGCAAGGCGGTGGCGAGCATCACGCCGAAGGTGATCACGTACTGGGTGTCCGACACCGCGAACGAGAACAGCGGCGGCACGAACAGCAGATCGAACAGCGCCACGCTGAGCACCGCAGCCAGTGCCGATGGTCCGCGTCCGAAGCGCGCCGCGACAATGACCGTGCCGAGCAGATAGATCATCACGACATTGGTGCGCTCGAACATCCCGCTGATCTGCGAACAGATCAACGTGGCCAGCGCGACGACGGCGAGCGCCTTCAGATACGACGGCCAGCGGCTGTGGCGCTGCGGGGTTCGCGGCGGCAGCGGGCTTTCGGTGCCGGCTTCGCCGGTGATCACGTAGACATCGATGCTGCCGCTGCGGTCGATCAACTCGTCGACCAGCGAATGCTTGCGTGCGCGCCAGCCGCTGCGCGTCGGTTTGCCGACGACGATGCGGCTGACGTTGCGCTGGCGCGCGAAGTCGAGCAATGCGCCGGCGACGCTTTCGCCACTGAGGTTGGCGGTTTCCGCACCGAGCTGTTCGGCCAGCTTCAGCGTACGCAGGATCGCATCGCGCGCCGGCTGCGGCAGCCGCGCGAGCGCGGGCGTCTCCACGTAGACCGCCAGCCATTGCGCATGCATCGCACTGGCCATGCGGCTCGCGGCTCGCACCAGCCGTGCCGACAGCGGATCGGGACCGACGCAGACCAGCACGCGATCGGTCGTCGCCCAGGTGTCGGAGATCGCATGTCGATCGCGGTACTCGCGCATCGCCGCATCGACGCGTTCGGCGGTCGCGCGCAGCGCGAGCTGGCGCAGCGCGATCAGGTTGCCCTTGCGGAAGAACCCCTGCGCGGCCTGGCGCGCCTTGTCCTGCACGTAGACCTTGCCCTCGGCCAGGCGTTCGAGCAGCTCGTCCGGCGTCAGGTCGACCAGTTCGACATCGTCGGCGGCCGCGAACACCCGGTCCGGCACGGTCTCGCGCACCTGCACGCCGGTGATCTGCGCGACCACGTCGTTGAGGCTCTCGATGTGCTGCACGTTGACCGTCGTGTAGACGTCGATGCCGGCGCTCTGCAGTTCCTCGATGTCCTGCCAGCGCTTCGGATGGCGCGCGCCCGCATGGTTGCTGTGCGCCAGTTCGTCGACCAGCAGCAGGTGCGGACGCCGCGCGAGCGCGCCGTCCAGATCGAATTCGGTGAGTGCGACGCCGCGATGTTCGAGCTGCAGCGGCGGCAGGATCTCCAGTCCCTCGAGCAGGGCCTCGGTGTCGGGGCGGCCGTGCAGCTCGACGTAGCCGACGACGACATCGACGCCGTCGTCGCGCTGGCGCCGCGCGGCTTCGAGCATCGCATAGCTCTTGCCGACGCCGGCGGTCGCGCCGAAGAATATCTTCAGGTGGCCGCGCTGTGCGCGCGAGTCCTCGTCCTGCACGCGCGCGAGCAGGGCGTCGGGATCGGGGCGTTGCTCGGGGCGAGGTGCGGCCACGTGCGATTCTCGCATGCTCAGCCGCCGCGTGCGGCGAGCGCGAACTCGAGGTTGCGCGTCACGCGCTCCTGTTCATTCTGCGGCAGACACGGGTCGGCGAGCAGTTCGCGGCACAGCTGCGCGCTGGCGTCTCGCTCGCCGCAGTAGTACAGCGCGATCGAGAGTTCGTCGCGCGCGCGCCAGTCGTAGACCGTGCGGTCGATGAACAGCACATCGTCCGGCAGCGGCGCGGCGGCAGCGATGCGCGCGAATTCGCGCGCGAGTACGTAACGCTCGCGCAAGCGGCAATAACGCGCCAGTTCGCACGGCGCCTCGGCGCGTGCCGGGCGGAAATCGTAGGCATCGGCATAGGCGAGCAGTACTTCGGCGACGGCTGCGCCGAGCCGTTCCTTCAGGACGGCGATCTGCAGGCGGGAAAAATACACTTCTTCCGCCCAGCCGCCCATCGCCACGCGCGCCTCGTAGGCTGCAAGCGCTTCGGCGCTCTGGCCGGCATCGCGCAGGCTTTGCGCGAGGTAGAACGCGTAGCGCGCGTTGCCCGGTTCATCGAGCAGCGCGCGGCGCAGGACCGCGGCATCGCGCGAAAACTTTTCCTGCACCGATTGCTGGCTGCGCGCGCCGTCGCTGAACACGCGGATGCGCAGGCCGGCCAGAAACTGCGCGCGCGCCGCATCGGGCGAATTGAGCGCTTCGTGCAGCACGCCGCGCCATTCCCAGCGGCCATCCAGGCGCGGCACGGCGATGCGCCGATAGCGCGTGTCGCCGTAGACGAGTTCAAGCAGATAGCCGGGTGCATCGAGCGCCGGCCAGGCGAAACCCGCATCGGCTTCCAGCACCTCGTCGGCGTCGATGACCAAGGCATAGTCGCCGTGGCGGCGTGCCTGTTCCAGCGCTTGGTTTCTATTGGTGGAAAAATCCACCCACTGCCGTTCGATCAGTTCGCCGGGGATGCCGTCGAGCGCGCGTCGCACGATTTCCTGCGTGCCGTCGCTGGAACCGGTATCGGCGATCGCCCAGGCATTGATGAAGGGACGCACCGAACGCAGGCAGCGTTCGATCACGGCGGCCTCGTTCTTGACGATCATGGAAAGGCAGATGCGCATACGTGGGTACGGAAGCTGAAGAGCGGAGGCGAATCCGCAGCGCACGCATTCGCGGCGGGCCGGCGGAAAAAGCCGGTTCGCTGCGCAGGCAGCGGAGAATCGCGGCGCGATACTAGCCAAACCGCGCGGCGAACGAAATCCACTTTTTTTCAACTTCGCATCCAAATGAACGCGGTTCGCGCACGCTCATGGTTGCGCGGCGACCCAGTCGAGCGCGCGTGCCTGGCCTTCGGTCAGCCGCGCATGCGCGCAGTGCTGGGTGTCGAGCGCGACGATCTCGGCGGCGCCGACGGTGCTCGAGTGCATCGTCTGCACGCTTTTCGGCAACGCGGCGAACGTGTGGCGGATCAGCGCGACATGATCGCCGACCGCAGGAAGGTGACCGCGGTCGAAACACAGGTCGAGCGTATCGGCGTCGACGTGGCGGATGCGGCCATGGATGACCGCTGCGGCCGAATGCGCCGCGTGCGTGGAAAACAGCATGCCGCAGCACGCCAGCAAGGCGGCACGGCGCAGCGATGAACGGGTCGTGGACACCATGAAAGGCAAGGCGCTCGTGTGATCGGGTGTGGCAGGGGCGTGCCGCGGCGGTGCCACTCAGCGGGCACTGTCGAGGGACAGGTTGAGTTTCAATACATTCACGCGCGGCTCGCCGAGCAGGCCGAGCTGGCGGCCTTCGGTCGCCGCGACGACCAGCGCATCGACCTGCGCCTGGGCAAGGCCGCGTACGCGGGCGACGCGTCCGGCTTGATAGGCTGCCGCGGCCGGCGAGATGTGCGGATCGAGCCCGCTGCCGGATGCGGTCACCAAGTCGACCGGCACCGCGGTGGTGTTGCCGGGATCGGCAGCCCGCAGCGCATCGATGCGCTGTGTGATCGCGGCGGTCAGCGCGCTGTTGGTCGGTCCGAGATTGGAGCCGCTCGATGCGGCGGGGTTGTCCGCGAACGGCGACGTCGCAGAAGGACGGCTCCAGAAATACTTCGGATCGGAAAACGCTTGGCCGATCAGCTCGGAGCCTACCGGCTTGCCGCTCTGCACGAGCACGCTGCCGTTGGCGCGCGTCGGAAACAGCAGCTGCGCGAGGCCGGTCACGACCAGCGGGTAGGCGATGCCGGTCAGCAGCGTCAGGGCCAGCAGCAGGACTGCGGCGGGGCGGAACAAGGTACGCATGGAAGTCTCCGTTCGCGTGCGTTCAGAAATGGAAGATCATGTCGACCAGGGCGGTGGTCTGGTTGCTTTTCCGGCCGCCGTCATACGCTGCGACATCGTAGGAATGTTCGTAGCGCAGTTCCGGACGCAGCTCGATATCCGGCGTGATCCAGTGCGTCAGGCCGAGCGTGTGGCTGCTGTAGTGCGTGGCGTACCCGGTGCGCTGGCCCTTCTCGTCGTCGTACCACTCGTTGCGGAACGAGATCATGTTCGCCGGGTCGAGTTCGACGTTGAAATAGTTGACGATGCCGAACTCGCCCGCGGTCCCCGGGCCGGCACTTTGCGTCGCCGCATCGATCGGGCCGAAGCCCGGGATATTGCGGCCGTACATGCGATAGGCCTCGGTCAGGATGTGCACGTTTTCGCTGAAGCGATGGCCCCAGGTGACGACGTACATCTGCACGTTGTTGTAGTTGTAGTCGGATCGGTTCCAGTTGTTGACGCACGGGTAGAGCATGTCGTCGTTGTCGGCCGATACCCAGCGCACGCAGGCCTGCAGCGACGGGCGCGCGGATCGGTTCCAGATCGCCACGTCGTTGCTGCCGTTGATGCCGAGCTGCACGGTCCACTGGTCGCTGAGCTTGGTCGTCGTCATCACGCCCATCTGCGTGTACGGATCGACCGTGTAGAGGATCGAGTGGGTGACCAGGTAGTTGTTCGGCGAGAACTGCGCTTCGATGTCCGGCAGCGACAGCCAGCGGCCGACGCGGACGTCCATGCCTTGCGCGACCCACGGAATGTAGATGTCGCCGTAGAACAGCATCGGATCGTAGCCGTACACCGTGCCGTTCAAGGGCTGGTTCGGATTCGTGTTGTTCAGCAGCTGGTTGCTGAGCACGCCCTTCATCGTGGTGAAGTGGTAGTCGTAGCCGTACAGGTTGTCGAGGTGGAAACCCCAGTCGATATGATCGGTCTGCACCGTGTCCGGCAGACGCTCGATGCGCAGCAGGAACTGGTTGAATTCGACGCGGTTCGGCCGTACCGCGTAGGACAACGGATAGTTGGTGTGGTCGGAGGTGCCGAGATTGGCCGACGCATTGGCCCACCCGTAGATCTCGATGCGGTGGTCCTGCATCCAGCGGCCGAAGGCGCTGCAGCCCAATGCGCGTTCCAGCGGATATTGCGAATTCAGATTGGGTACGCCGATCGGATACGCGACGCCGCCGAGCTGCCATTCCGCCGACGGAAACGGCGGCGACGAGAACGGTGAGGCCATCGCGCGCCGGGCCGCCGGCGCTGCGTTCGGATCGGCCGGGGCCGGATGGGCGTCCTCGCGATACGCGGCCGTGAGGCGATCGAGGAAGCTTGTCGAGCAATCGCTGCTGGAACCGGCTGCACTGGCCGATGTCGCGACGTGGCTGTCTGTCTCCGCGGCGGTTGCACCGTTGCTCTGGGCGTGCAGCGTTCCGATCATCGGCAACAAGGCCAGCGCAATCCGTGCGGATAATGCGCGGAGCCGGGCGGAGCGTCCGCCATGTTGGGTTTGCATGAGAGAGAGTCCCCTGGAAATTTCAGTCGAATCAGATACCGGCGTAACCGCCGAGGTAGTAGTCGTCGTTGTCGCTGGCGTTGTGGTGGCCGTCTTCGATCGCCGCCGCGCAGCCAGCGGTGACGATGCTGATCAGCGGCGCCAGCGCAGTCATCGTTGTGCCCAGCGCCGGTCCAGGCGCATCGTCGTTGGCGGCGTTGCCGGTGTCGGGCTCGATCGCCTCGATGGCTGGCGACGGATACACGGTTCGAAGCAGATGGGTACGCATGGGTTTCTCCTCAGGCCAGTCCACAGACGACCAGCAGCAGGTCGATCAATTTGATGCCGATGAACGGCACGGCGAGACCGATGACGCCGAACACGAGCAGGTTGCGGCGCAGCAGCTGCGCGGCGCTCATCGCCTGGTAGTGCACGCCTTTGAGCGCGAGCGGGATCAGCACGACGATGATCAGCGCGTTGAAGATCACCGCCGAGAGGATCGCGCTCTGCGGCGTCGCCAGATGCATGACGTTGAGCGCATTCAGCGACGGATAGGTGCCGGCGAACGCGGCCGGGATGATCGCGAAATATTTGGCGACGTCGTTGGCGATCGAGAACGTGGTCAGCGAGCCGCGCGTGATCAGCATCTGCTTGCCGATCTCGACGACCTCGATCAGCTTGGTCGGATTGGAGTCGAGGTCGACCATGTTGCCGGCCTCTTTCGCGGCCTGCGTGCCGCTGTTCATCGCGACGGCGACATCGGCTTGCGCGAGTGCCGGCGCGTCATTGGTGCCGTCGCCGCACATCGCGACGAGTCTTCCTTCGGCCTGGATGTCGCGGATCAGCTTGAGCTTGGCTTCCGGCGTCGCCTCGGCAAGGAAGTCGTCGACGCCGGCTTCGGCGGCGATCGAGGCGGCGGTCAGCGGATTGTCGCCGGTGATCATGATCGTGCGGATGCCCATGCGGCGCAGTTCGGCGAAGCGCTCGCGGATGCCGCCCTTGACGATGTCCTTGAGTTCGATGACGCCGAGCGCGCGCGCCTGCTGGTCGACGCCACTTTCGGCCACGATCAGCGGGGTGCCGCCCTTGCGCGCGATCTCCTCGGCGATCTTGAGGACCGCCGGCGGCAGTTCGCTGCCGAGCGTGGCCAGATGGTTCTTGATCGCGTCGATAGCGCCTTTGCGGATGTGGCTGTTGCCGATGTCCACGCCGCTCATGCGCGTCTGCGCGGTGAACGGCACGAACACGATGCCGCTGCCGGCGACCTGGCGTTCGCGCAAGCCGTACTTTTCTTTGGCCAGAACGACGACGCTACGACCTTCCGGCGTTTCGTCGGCAAGCGAAGCGAGCTGTGCGGCATCGGCCAGCGCGTTCGCATCGACGCCCGCTGCCGGATGGAACGCAACGGCCTGACGGTTGCCGAGCGTGATCGTGCCGGTCTTGTCGAGCAGCAGCACGTCGACGTCGCCGGCGGCTTCGACCGCACGACCGGACATCGCGATCACGTTCGCCTGGATCATGCGGTCCATGCCGGCGATGCCGATCGCCGAGAGCAGGCCGCCGATCGTGGTCGGAATCAGACACACGAGCAGGGCGACCAACACGGTGATCGTGACGGGTGAGCCGTGGCCGGCGCTGTTCACCGCATACAGCGAATACGGCAGCAGGGTGGCGCAGGCGAGCAGGAAGATCAGGGTGAACTTCGCGAGCAGAATCGTCAGGGCTATCTCGTTCGGCGTCTTGCGCCGGCTGGCGCCTTCGACCATCGCGATCATGCGATCGAGAAAACTTTCGCCGGGATTGCTGGCGATGCGCACGACGATCCAGTCCGACAGCACGCGCGTGCCGCCGGTGACCGCGCTGCGGTCGCCGCCGGATTCGCGGATGACCGGCGCGGATTCGCCGGTGACGGCGCTCTCGTCGACCGAGGCGGCGCCGTCGACGACATCGCCGTCGCCGGGAATCGCTTCGCCGGCCTTGACGATGACGAGATCGCCTTTGCGCAGGTCCGAGGCGGATACCAGGGTGATCTGGTTGCGCTTGTCGACCGCGGCCAGCTTGTGTGCGACGACGTCGCGGCGCGCGCCGCGCAGCGAGGCGGCTTGCGCCTTGCCGCGGCCTTCCGCAATCGCTTCGGCGAAGTTCGCGAACAGCAGGGTGAACCAGAGCCAGATCGCGACCCAGAGAATGAAACCGCTCGGCGCCTCGCCATGGCCGGCGAGCGCCTGCAGCCACAGGATCGTGGTCAGCACGCTGCAGACGAACACGACGAACATCACCGGGTTGCGGAACTGCTGGCGCGGCGACAGCTTGCAGAACGCGTCGGCGATGGCGGGGACCATCAGGTCCTTGCTCAACGCGCTGGTGCGGGTGGAAGTAGTCATGGTTGTGTCGTCATGAGATAGATAGGCTCGATGTCATTTCCGCGGACGAGGGATCGGTTTGCAGTCGGGGTAGAGCAAACTGGGTGGCCAGCTCCGCTGGTGTGAAGCGCCTACCGCGTTCACGGCAATGACGGCTCATGTCGTCGAGTGGTTTGCGTCCTCGGGGCGGCTTCAGCGTCGAAACGCCGACAAATGCTCGGCAATCGGCCCGAGCGCGAGCGCGGGCAGGAAGGTCAGCGCGCCGATCACGATCACCGTGCAGGCGAGCAGGACGATGAACAGCGGCGTATGCGTCGGCAGCGTGCCGGCCGAGGTCGGCACGACTTTCTTCGCGGCGAGCGAGCCGGCGATCGCGAGCATGCCGATCGCCAGCGGGAAGCGTGCGAAGAACATGCACAGCCCGAGCAGCGCATTCCAGAACGGCGTGTTGGCCGAGAGACCGCCGAACGCGCTGCCGTTGTTGTTCGATGCGGACGACAGCGCATAGAGGATTTCGCTGAAGCCGTGGATGCCGGGGTTGGCGATGCCGGCCAGACCGGCCGGCGCGAGCACGGCGATCGCGGTGCCGACGACGACCAGCGCGCACGGAATCAGCACGACCAGGCTCGCCATCTTCATTTCGTAGGCTTCGATCTTCTTGCCGAGATACTCCGGCGTGCGCCCGACCATCAGGCCGGCGATGAAGACCGCCACCACCGCGAACGCGAGCATGCCGTAGAGACCGCTGCCGGTGCCGCCGCCGATGACTTCGCCGAGCTGCATCAGCCACAGCGGGATCATTCCGCCGAGCGGCGTGAACGAGTCGTGCATCGCGTTGACCGAGCCGTTCGACGCGGCAGTCGTGACGGTCGCCCACAGTGTCGAATTGACGATGCCGAAGCGCGTTTCCTTGCCTTCCATGTTGCCGCCCGCCTGCACGGCCGACGCCAATTGATCCGCGCCGAGGGAGGAGAAGGCGGGATTGCCGGCTTGTTCCGCAGCCGTGCAGGCGAGCAGCAGGGGCACGAAGATGATGAGCATGGTGGCGAGCAGCGCCCAGCCCTGGCGTCGATCGCCGACCATTGCGCCAAAGGTGTAGCAGAGTGCGAACGGGATCAGCAGAATCGAGACGAGTTCGAGAAAATTTGCCAGCGGCGTCGGGTTCTCGTACGGATGCGCCGAGTTGGCGTTGTAGTAGCCGCCGCCGTTGGTGCCGAGCTGTTTGATCGCAATCTGCGAGGCGGCCGGGCCGAGCGGCAGCGATTGCTCTGTGACTTGCGTTTCCTTCGTCACGTCCTTGCCGGCTGCATCCTTCTGCACGTTGCCGTCGGCGTCCTTGACCATTTCCGTCGCGGTCGTCGCCTGCAGCAGCGGCACGCTCTGGTAGGGTTTGAAGTTCTGCGGCACGCCCTGCGACACCAAAGCCAGCGCGAGCACCAGCGACAGCGGCAGCAGCACGTACAGCGTGCAGCGCGTCATGTCGACCCAGAAGTTGCCGATGCCGCTCGCGCTCTTGCGCACGAAGCCGCGGACCAAGGCGATCAGCACGGCGACGCCGGTCGCGGCGGAGAGGAAGTTCTGCACCGCGAGGCCGAGCATCTGGGTCAGATAGCTCATCGTCGACTCGCCGCCGTAGCCTTGCCAGTTGGTGTTGGTCGCGAAGCTGATCGCGGTATTCATCGCCGAATCGGCGCCGACAGCGCCGAAGCCCTGCGGATTGAGCGGCAGCCACTGCTGCGTGCGCTGCAGCAGGTAGACGATCAGCAGGCCGAGCACGTTGAACACGAGCATGGCAAGGGCGTAGCGCGTCCAGCTCATGTCTTCGTCGGCGCGGATGCCGGACACGCGATAGATCAGCCGTTCGACCGGCGCACCGAAGCGCGTGACGCGATTGGGCGTATCGGAGAACACCAGCGCCATGAACGCGCCGATCGGTTTCACCAGCAGCAGCGTGACGACCAGATAGAGGCCGATCTGCAGGGTGTCGTTGGCGGTCATTCGAACCACTCCGGTTTCAACAGCGCGATGGTCAGATAGATGCAGAGGGCCAGCGCAATCAGCGCGGCCAGGCCTTGGGTGAGGCTCATGGGCGGCTCCTGTAGCGGATGCAGAGGACATACAGCCCGACGACAAGTGGCAGCAGGGCCGCTTCGATCAGCAGGAAGTCGTTCACTTGCGGTCCTCGAGACGGCCGCACAGCCACAGATAGCCGGCGGTAAGCGCGACGAGGACGAACAGGAAGATCAGGTAGACGAGGTCCATGGCCCGACAGCGTTGCGATACAGGACCGCTACAGTAGGCGTCGTCGCATTAGCGCCGCATAGGATTCGGCGTCGGTTGTATAAAAATCCCATAAAGATTGGGGATGGCGCAGGGCGATCATGTTCACCGCGAGATCATGGTGATCGTGGTGCGGCGCGCTGGCTGTCTCGCGCAACACCGTCGGCGAAGCAGGGCGATGCTGTGCTGGGTGCTTCGCACGACGTTGAAGCGGGTGTTGTTGCATCTGCACCGACCTCACTTGTGCGAACGCGGGACGCGCTTCACAACGGCGGAACGGTTCATCCATGTTGCCTGTTGCGCCAGAGCCCAATCGATTCCCGCTTTCGCGGGAATGACGTGCGGGAAGATGGAGCGCCGTCAGGCAAAGGGAAGCGACGAGAAGATGACGTGAGACGTGAGGCGTTTCCCTTGTTCCGCCGAAGCCAAATGGATTCCGCTTCGCGGGAACGTGCAGGAAACATGGAACGCCGTGCAGGCCAAGACCGTTGTCGAGAACGATCGACGGAAGAAACGAGGCGCTCGATCCAACGACGCTCATCGTCGTTCCTCACGAAGCGTCTGAATCGCCGTTTCTCAACGCAACTGCAAAAGTGAACGCCGGCGCCGCGCTCAGGGCTTGTCTTCGGCCGACTCCGTGCCTGCCTTCGACACCGGCACGAACGGCACCTGGGCGCCGGCCTTGAGCGTGCGCTGCCACGCCGCCAGCTTCGCCTCGATGCTGCGCGACGTCGCGATCTGCGGCTCGGAATGCTCTTCCTTGTCGGCCGTTTCCCAGGTGTCGACGGATTTCTTCGCGATGTCGAACGCATCGCGGATCGAGGTGGTCTGGTTCAGCGCCTCGACGAGGAAGGCCTTGCCGAAATAAGTGATATCCGAATCGGCGCCGCAGCCGAACGAAGTGCGGTCCTCGCGCGCGGAAGCGATCACCATCGTCGAGTCGTCGCGCAGCGCATCGACGAAGCCGCCGGAGTAGCACGCGTTGACCACCAGCACCTTCCAGCGGATGCGCGGCGTCGTCTTCAGCGCGTCGGCAAGATCGTCCGGCTCGATCTGGTTCAGCGGCAGCGGGTCGAGGTCGACCAGCAACTGGTGCTCGTGCGAGCCGTGCGTGCTGATGTAGACCAGCAGGATGTCTTCGGCCGGGTCCATCTTCTTCGCGATCGCATCGAGCGCGCGTTGCAGGTTGGTCCAGGTCGCGAGCGGGCGTGTCGCGATCGTCGCGCTGTTGTTCTCGAGCACGAGCACGTGGCCCGCGGCGTCGAAGCGCTGCGCGAACAGGCTTTCGGCGTACTCGGCCTCGTTGCGGAACACGTCTTCGCCGGCGTCGCCGGCAAACGCGACGACATACAGATCGGCCTTGCCCGGCGTCTGCGGCTGCAGCTTAGCCAGCGCGGCATCGAGCAGGGCGGGCTGTTCGTACATCAGTTTCTCGGCGTCGAAATCCGGTTCGGCCGCGCTGTCCTGGTCGCCCTCGGGATCGGTCTTGCTGTCGCCGTCCGCCGCGCTCGCGCCCTCGGGCGCCGTCTGGACACTGGAATCGGCCACCCCGGCGCCGCCCTCGGCCTGCGCGAACGAAGCTGTCAGCAGGGATGAAGCCGGCAGCCACCACCATGCCGCGGCCGATACCGCGTAGGCGAGCACAGCCGCCAGCAGCACACGGCCGAGGCTGCGCGGCGCGAGCCAGTGCGCGAATACGAGCAGCACCAGGAACCACCACAGGCGCGAAACGAGGTCGAACAGCAGCGCGATCCAGGCATGCTCGCGCGCCGCGAGGGCATTGACCAGATAGTCGAGTGGCCAGTGCACGACGACGGCGGTGATGATCGTCGCCGCCAGCAGCAGGCTCGCGGCGCCCCAGATCTCGACGCGCCCGGCCAGGCGAACCAGCAGCCACGCGGCGAGCAGGGTCAGCATCGCATCGGTCAATACGGTTGCCACACCGGCCGGATCGAAGCTGACCGCTCCGCTGATCGCGGAGACGGCCATGACGAGCGCGGCGCACAGGTAGACGACGATCAGCGCCACGAAGACGCCCGGCCCCTGCGTCAGCGGCGCGTCGGCGCGTGGCGAGCGCAACAGTACGAGGCGCAGGCCGTCCAGCAAGGTCGGGAAGAGTCGGTTCAAGGTCGTCGTCGGAAAGAGGAAGCGGGGCCGTTGCCGGCGCGGCAGCGTGCGGTGCACCGGACATTATCCAACGCGCCTTGGCGTTTGCGAAGCAGGGCGCGCGCTCCAGATTCGACGTGTTAGTCGGCGCTGCGGCGATCCCTGCTGCCGCGATGCGCCGATACGAACGCGCCGGCGTCGGCCGGCGCGTTCACATGGCTGTCAATACTCTTGAGCCTTCAAGGCTTTTTAGGATCGGCTGCCGCGTCGTCTTCGGTGTCACCCTCGACGGACACACGCATCTGCTGCTCGCGGATCGAGGCGCGAATTTCCGAGCGCGTTAGGAAGCCGTCGTTATTCGTATCGATATCTTCGAAGTGCGCGGCCAGCGCCGGGTTGGCCTGCTTGACCTCTGCACGGCTCAGCTTGCCGTCGTGGTTCGCGTCGGCGTCGTCGAAATCGCGGTTGAACGCGCGCTTCTGACGATCCAGGAAGTGCTGCAGACCGACCGAGAATTCGTCGCGATCGATGGTGCCGTCCTTGTTCGTATCGAAACGTTCAAACGCCTTGCCGATGTATTGCGTACGGCGGTCCTTCTGCTCCTGGCTGTTTTCTTCGTCGTCCGCCGTCGCGCCGGTCGCGGCCGACCCCGCCTTGATAGCTGCCGTTTGCGCATGGATGGCGCCGAGCGGCAATGCCAGGACGGCCAGCGACAAGGCGACGCTGAGGATTGATTTCGACATGTTCAACTCCTGGCTCGAAGGCTCAATGGTGGTAGTGACGGTCGTCGCGCCAGTCGCGGCGGTCACGCCCGCGCCGATCGCGGTCGCGACGGTGATGCCCGTCATTGCTGACCGCGTTGCCGATCAGCCCACCGGCGGCAGCGCCGCCGAGCGTTCCCCACACGTCGCCGTGCGATATGAGCGCACCGCCGGCGGCTCCGAGGCCCGCGCCAATCAAGGTATTTCGTGTCTTGTCGCGATGCCGCGCGGATGCGCCATCGGCGGCGGTCAAGGCCAGTAACGCACCGAGCGCCAGTGCACCGAACCGAAGCGTCGAAGACGCGCGCAATGTGAGCGAACGCTGCTCGACGCGGTCGTGTTTGCTGGGAATGTTCACGGCTGTTCTCCTGATGGTCCGGAACGCACCGGTCGCGGAGCGATGCGGCGCGGGGTGATCCTTGCATGCGCAAGATGAACACGGAGCATCGAGGGCGGGCGCGCTACCGGGCGGCAGCGCCTGAGTCGCTTGAATCTACCTATTCCGCGCAGCGCCGCGCGGAGCAGGCACATTCGATCTGCGCCGACTCAGTCAGCCGAGGATCGCGTCGAAATCGGCGACGCAGGGATGCGCGGAAGGCGCGGGACACGTTGAAGGCGCCCGCGCGAGCAGGGTTGTCTGCAATCCGGCGGCGTGCGCCGCGTCGAGCTCCTCGACGATGTCGGAGAGGAACAGGATCTGCGCCGGCGCGACGCCGA
>Ga0247776_10000210_pt1 | contig 13287 bp, 19 predicted proteins | sample UWRJL199509C5_FD_179912 | JGI IMG/M metagenome (GOLD analysis project Ga0247776, IMG submission 179912) | Plant litter microbial communities from Arlington Agricultural Research Station in Wisconsin, United States - UWRJ-L199-509C-5 | ecosystem: Environmental > Terrestrial > Plant litter >...
CGAGGGCTTGTAGCCCTCTGGCAACTTCTTGTAGAAGTGCAGGTGCATGGCTGCGAGGACATCGGCCTGCTTCGGAGGGCTGTAGGTGAGCCGCTCCCGTTCGCGCTCGGCGTCCTCCTTGCTCTGAAGCCAATAGGCGCGACCCTTCTGTGGTTCGGCTGCGCCGGCGGGCCAACGGATCGTCACGGAGGCTGGTGCTGCCTCGTGGATTAGCGTCCGGGTGTCCTTGTCGAACCTCATGCGCCATCTTTCTCGACGGACAAACGAATGATGGCGCGCCTGTCGTAGACGGCCTGCATGGGCGTTGACGCCTCCTCGTCGAGCGTCTGCCCGGTCCAAATCTGCGGCTCCCAATGGGTATCGCTTTGACCGTCAACCTCGAACTCCAGCGGCGTCGCTGGATCGAAGCTCGCGAGCCGCGCTCGCAGAGCGCCTACCGTCCGCGCATCTTCGATCGCCAGAGTCAGTGACGCGAACCACTCAGAGCCGGCGGCCTCGCCCTTGCCTTCCTCTAAGGAGGCAATTCGCTCCTCGACCAACCGGAAACGATTCTCTACCCAGCCGTTCTTTGACAGAGCACTCTCCACCTCGGTGTTCAGGTCCGCGACGGACTCGGGCATCGAAGGCCTCCTCGTGATTTGTTGGTTCGCTTGCAGACTGGGCACCTGCAGCAGTTGATGTAGCCGTGGCAGACCGGCGGTTTTGGGGGCGCGTAGCCCTTGATCTCGATCAACGTCTCTAGGAGAAGGACGCGATCGTCGGGCTCGATGGGCGAGCGGAAGTCGGCGGGCGATGGCCCGCCCGCCCGTAGGACCGGTCGGCTCATAGCCTCCCTGCTATCTCGATTTCCCTGGCGAAGCGCTGAAGTACCTCGTTGACTTCCTTGACGATTCGGTTTCCCTGCTTGTTGACGCGCTCCCAAGCCCGGATCTCTTCGGCCGACCACGCGCCAAGGGTGCGGCGCAGTTCCGCCTCAAGAGCCCGGTTCCTTAGTCGCTGCCGCCTCTCTACTTCCCTTTGTCTCAGGTAGAGGGGTGCTGCAAGGACTGCTGCGAGTAGGAGGTGGCGCTTCATGCTGCGACCGTCTCGGCGGGCTGGGTAGCGCAGAGCGACGCGAAGTGCGACTGCCGCAGCGTCTTCCCTGCAGCGAGCGAGTGCTGAGGGCAGTCCGGGTCAACCTTGGAGAGCGCGACGAGACCGCACGGCTCCTTCGGGCAGGGGCATTTGTCCTCTAGCTCGGTTCCACGCCAGGCGCGGCCGACGTGGACATCGCCGATCTGGGTCGCTTCCTCCTGGATCTTCTCTCGGGCGCGCTTTTCGGATTCGGCTTCGATCCTTTTGGAGTGTTCGCCCCGCTCGCGCTCGGCGGCTGCGAGTTCACGACCACGGCGGCGAGCCTCCTCAACCACCCCATCGTGGCGGGGGTCGGGGCGGGCGCTGACCCAGCGAACTAGGGCGTTGAGGTCGTAGCCCCACCCCGTGCCGTCGTGTACCTGCTTGACGATTGGGTCCGGGACGCGGTTGACCGGCGAGTCCTTGATGACTGTCGTGCCCCGGCCATCTACGACAACGAGCCCTACGTCGTCGGGGACGTGGAGGTCGGCATCTCCTAGCTGCGGTTCGTCCCCAGCGCCGGCAAGCTCGTCGTCTCGCAGCAGCCCTCTCGGGACAGCGAAGTAGAACTCGTGGCACATTGCCCGAGCCTCTTCGCGCTTCTCGGGCTTGCGAAGCTCGCTGCGATAGTCGGCACGGCTGACCTTCACCTCGTAGCCGACGACGCCGTAAGGGACCCGGCTCGCCTTGGTCGCGCAAAGGGCCAACAGGTCGATGCCCATCCACTCTTCGATGCAGGTCCAAGGACCTGGGACCGTGCGAGCTCCCATCACCTGCGTTGCCGGGTGCCGCTTGCGCAGCTTGTCCTTGACCTCGGCCGCCGTCCAGTCCTTTTTCACGGCACCCGCACCTCCCGCCTCTTACCGACCGTCAAGGTCTTTCCAGAGATGCGCTTAGCGGGAGGGTCGAGGTCGACTACTGCCTCTCCTTCTAGCTTCACCCCGCCCTGGTTGATGATGCGGCGAGCCTCTGAGCGGGATATGTTGAGCTGATCGGAGAGGAGGCTGGGTAGGTGAAGGTGGTCCGTCACTCTGGCCTCCCAGCTTCATGCCAGGCGAGCGCGTCATCGATCTGCTGCTGGGTGAGTGAATAGCCCTCGGCGACCTCGTCTCGGTCGCCGCCTCCGAGCACTGCGTTGGCCACGGTCGAAGCGAAGACCCGGCGTCCCCCGATCGAGGGCTGTCCACAAAGGCGCTCGGGGTCGGAGACGATGCCCGGTGAAAGAACGCGGACCCCGCTCACACGGACGCCCCTTCAGCAGTGGCTTCCAGATCAAGGGCCTCTGCGGGCACGTTCATGGCGGTGCAGGGAGGCTCGTCTGCGAGTTCGACGTGGAAGAGGCCGCCATTGCGCTCGGGGTGGCGGTCGAGGATGCGGACCTCCCGGCCTGCGAACTCGCTAGGTGCCGTGGAGTTGATCCTGGCCTTCGGTGGCCAGTCGGCGGCGCCGTGCCGTGCCGCATCGAGCGCATCGCAGACCTCGGCGGGAGGGCTCACGTCGCCGCCCCCGATGCTGCCCGTTCCTGCTCAGCTAGTACCTGCTTGGGTTCAGAGGAGATGCGCTGGTAGCCGCGTGGCTGGAAGGCGATGTCCCTGCAGCGCGGGCAGAAGATCGGGCGTCCGCGGGGACCGGTCGCAAAGGCCGTCCCAAAGCATTCAGGGCAACGGTGCCGCCCCTTCAACCACACCCAGACCCCCTTGCGGGTGTAGTTCCAACGGAGAGAGAGGAGGGCTTTGATGCGGAGCTTCACGGAGCGCTCCCTGGGTCTTCGAGCACCTGAGCCATCGTCAGATAGAGGGCCTGCTGGGAGGTGAAGCCCTCGCCCTGGAAGGCATCGAAGATGCTCTTGGCTGCCCGGGCCAGTTCCGGGGCGAGAGCTGCCATCTGGTCGATCTGCGCTTGCAGGGCGAGCAGCGGGTCGACCGGCTGATCGTCGCGTGGGTCGCTCACCCCGCCACCCCCACCCGCTCAAGGGGAAGGGTCCGTGGGGGCAAACGTAGGGCCAAACGAGGCCGAATCGCCCCGAAGCGAGCCGAACGCCTCACGCCCCGAAACCGCCTACATGCTGGGAAAACCGCCCTGGGGCGCCACTGCCGAAATCAGGGTCTCTCGCTTCACACGCGAGAGGTCGCTGGTTCGAAACCAGCCGTGCCCATCAGATTCCGCTCTCCAGAGCCGAATTTCGAGGGGTGGTTCTAACCCAGTCGCGGATTTGGCTCTATAGCTCGAAGGATCGCCAGGCTCGGAAATACGAGGAGCCAGATGGCACATCAGCGGCATGGACACGCAGGCGCGGACGCAACTCTCGTTTCTCGCCCCTGCACCAGCCCGGTTCCTCGATCGATCCGAGGAGCTACGAATGGGACTCTCGAATGAGCAGTTGATCCATGAGGCAGTCGAATGCAACCACGCCGGGGTCGGGGCGACGACGCTCGAGCGCTACCGCGACCACCTCGTCCATTTCTCGCAGTACCTGGCCAGCGTCCACGCCTCCGATTTCTACGGGGCGAACAAGAAGCAAGTCCGGCTCTTCATGGGCCACCTGGAGAAACAGGGCGGGCCGAGCCCCGATGGCGCCCGGCTTCGCTGCGAGTGGTGCAAGGCGCGGAACTACCCCGACGGCCGCGAGGGGCCGGGCTGGTCGGCTTCCTACCGCAAGAGCTACCTGTCGGCGCTGCGTTTCCTCTACCGCCACTTCCAGGCCGACGACGAACTCCCCGACATCGACCCCACCGTTCTGGAGTCCTCGCCCCGGGTGATCGTCAAGCGCGGCTACACGCCGAGCAAGGGGGAGGTCAAGCGCCTGCTGGAGACGGACGGCCCTCCCCGCGCCGTCTTGCTCGTCCACTGGCTCTTCTACGCGCCTTCGCGCCGGAAGACCTACGCCGATGCCCGCTGGCGCGACATCGACCTCGACTCAGCCGAGTGGGAAGTCGTCGGGAAGGGCGGGAAGGTGGACATCTTTCCGCTCTCGCCGCCGCTCCTTCGCGCGTTTCGCGTCTATCGCCGCTGGCAGCTCTCACAGGCTGAACGCCATCCGGCAATGCGGGACGCCCTCAGCGATCCCGACACCGCCTACGTCTTGATGACCTCAAACGGCAGAAAGACCAGCCCCACGACCGTGACCAAGATCGCGACCTGGCATGGCATCCGAGCCGGAGTCGGCCTGAAGAAGGCGACCCCTGGGACCGACGCCGTCAACGGCATGACCTCCCGAGTCACCCCGCACTGCTTCCGCCGTGCCTGGGCAACTATCGCCCTCAACGATGAGAAGAACCCAACTCCAATCGATGTGGTGTCGGAGGTCCTGCGGCACAAGGAGATCGCCACGACGAGACGCCACTACGCGCCGACGAAGTCGGATAGGGCTCGCGCGGCGCTGATCGGGATGCAGGTGAGGTAACAGGGCTCAGGCAGGGCGCTAATTACCGGCGAGGGAAGCCCCGAATGACGCCTCAGATCTTGCATGGGTCGCGCCGAAGCACCCGTCACCCAGAAGCCTAGATAATGCGGCGATGATGGAAGAGCGAGACGTTCCGTTCGGAGACCTGCTTCTCGACCCCGATAATCCGCGGTTGCCAGAGCATCTGCGAGGGGGCTCCCAGCCCAAGATTCTCGAATATCTCTACGAAAATGGGGTTCTGGATGAGCTCGCCCGGTCCTACCTAAACAACGGGTTCTTTCAGCATGAGCACCTGATCGTCACCGCTGAGAATGGTTCATTCATTGCGCTGGAGGGCAATCGCCGACTTGCCGCAGTCAAGATCCTGCTCGAAGACGGAGATGCGAAGGAGGCCGATTTGAGCTTCGCCCTAGGCGAGCCCACGGCCGATATCCGCGCGACTCTGCTTGAGCTTCCTGTATTCGTTGTAAAGGATCGAGACGAAGTCAGGAAATACCTGGGCTTTCGACACATCGGTGGCATAAAGACGTGGAGTGCCGAGGCAAAAGCGCGCTATCTCGCTGATGAAGTTGAGAGCGTTAAGGATGAGGACAATCCGTTCTTGGAGGTGGCGCGCCGAGTAGGCAGCAACGTTCAGGGGGTGAGGCATGCCTACATAGCGATCTCAATCCTTCGATACGCACGCGACGAGTTCGGCCTGGAGACTTCGACGATTCAACATCGTCGGTTTGGCGTTTGGGTCCGAGCCATGAACTCGCCCGACCTTCGTACTTACATTGGATTGGGCGATCCTCGCTCCTACCAGGAGGTCCGAGACGAGCTGGAGAATCTGGACAAGGCGAAACTCTCCGAGGTTCTCGGCGATTTGGTCCCCGCAAAGGGACGGAAGAAACCGCTCGTTGCAGATTCACGAGATGTGACGGTCTATGCGCAGGCGTTGCAGATTGATGAGGCCAGAAGGGCTCTACGGGATTACGACGACTTTGAGCTCGCCCGGCAGGTTGTTGAGGAGGCCGGTTTAGTCGAGCGCCTTAGCAATCTTCGTCAGGCGATCGAACTGGCGATGTCGGAGGTCACTCGCGCTCGTGACCTGGACGAGGCAGTCGTTGAGGCGGCACGCGACCTAGCTCAGGTCGCGGATGCGCTTAAGGCCGTCGCTGACTCCAAGTCCTAATGACGATTCAAGCCACGATTGACGCGTATGGACGTTATGCGCGGGCTTCCAATCTCGCTGATCACCTTGAGCTCGTAGCTCTTTCGGGTCAGCGGATCAACCGGAACGAGTTGGCCGATCTCGTCAGCGATAGATCGTGGATCGCAAAAATGGACGAGCTGTTCGAGGGCGGAACTTTGGAGCAGCGTGGTGACTTTGAAGAGCCTTCAGAGGAAGACGGCGCTGCCGTTGCTGAGGGTCCAGGGATTGCACAGGCCAATCGCGTCTTTGACGTGCTTGATGAGCGCCTCGATCTTCTCGGGGATCACTGGCCTTTCGAAGTCATCGATGATGCGCTGACCCTCAAAAGCGGCGCTGAACCACGTTCCTCGCCGTATGTAGCGCTCCTGGCTATCACGCTTGCCCATGCGCACAAAATGGAGATCGACGTCGATCCGAAGCAGGTTCTCGAGGCTGCAGTCGCTGAGACCCTTGGCTCTAGGGGGCTCAAAGCAGTCGATGTCGGCGCAGTGAGCCGGGAGGAGGGGGACTTCAGAGCGACCGTGATGCGCTGCGGAGTCGCGGTCGGACTCCAGCCTACGCCCCATGACGCGGTCACCTTGGCCCACGCGAACGAGGAGGGTGTTGATTCGCTAGCGCATCTACCTTGGGGCGATGGCAGACCTGGAGCTTGGACGTTCCTAGGGCAGGCGACGTGTGGAAAGAGCGACCGATGGAACGCGAAGATCGCAGAGCCCAAGCCAGCGGCGTGGAAACAGATGCTGAGCGTCGGAATCCTGCCACTTCCATTTCTAGCGGTACCGCATCATGTCGAGATGTCGCATATGGCGAAGCTGGTTCAGGACAACGGGAGCTTGGTGCTTGACCGGATTCGCCTATCGCGCTACCGCGAGAGCGTTAGTAGCGATGAGGCTCGAATCATTGACGCCGTGTTGAGTGTCGGTGTCGAGCAGATGGCCTGAGCGCCCATACCCGCGCGTTCGAAGGCACGAGGTCTTGCGCACCGGAGACAGACGGGGCTCCCCTAGGGTGAGGCGACCGCGGCCGCGGCTGCGATAGCCAGAGCGCCTGGACCTTGCCCCGCACCTGGATGAGCACTCTGCTTCCCTCGAAGAGGAAGGTATGCGGACGGAACTGGAGCTGGCGGCTCTGGTGGCGGGCAGTCCTCCCGAAGCGTTGGAGTGAGTGACTCCTTGGGGCGCGGTCGTTCTCCGAAAAATTGGCGCCGAATCTCAAGGCCAAGGAGTTCTCCGATGGGCGGAGGAACGGCATTGCCCACCTGACGCCGGGCCGAGGTGGTTGCACCTTCGATCTTCCAAGCGTCTGGGAAGCATTGGAGGCGGGCCATCTCGCGAACGGTGAGCCGGCGACTACGCCAGTGGAACGGTCCCGTCGCCGGTCCCGCTTGCGCTTGAATCGTCCACGATGGGCGATCCTTTGCCAGCTTCAGAAGAAAGCTCCAATAGCGCCGCCGCCAGCCAAATAATGGCTCGCCGTCGCCACGCTCCGTGTGGTGAAGATAATTCAATCCCTCGGGGATTGATGGCAGGAGTTCTCCCCATTTACCTGTCGGAAGCAACGCTGGGTCGAAGTCGGCTTCATCGAGGTCTCCAATTGAATCCCAGGCCGTCGAGTAGCGCAGGACGTTGCGCCCTTCGTGGGCCGGATCATCTGGGTCTGCGCCGTGCGTTGGCGGTGGAACCTCAAAGGCGGCGCCATCGCGAGACGCAAAGACGAACGCACGATGGCGGTGTTGTGGAACGCCATAGTCGGCTGCATTGATGACAACGGAAATTGCCCGATATTCAGTCCCATGCTTCTTATTGATCTTCTTGAGGCGACTTGTAACCACATCAAAACCCTCGTGCTTTTGAGTCACCCGCTTCCGAGTGGCAGTCATCCCAGCCACGTTCTCGATGAGAAGTACCTCGGGCAGGGCTGCCTCTGCAATGTCCAGATATGCCTTCAGAGTTTGCGCTCGTGGGTCGCTCATCCGTCGCGTCGTTCCAAGTTTCCACTGACCAGACTTCGAGAATGGCTGACAGGGTGGCCCACCGGCAAGAAGAGCGAGTTGCTGGGGGGCGAGGTGGAACTCCTCGATGAGTTCGTGAGGTCGATGCGAATGAATGTCGCCCGTCTCTGGCTGCCGCCAAGACGGACGATTCGCCTTGATCGTCTCGCGCGAGTCTCCGTCTTTCTCGACGCAGCCAGCCATGTCGAAGCCCGCGCGCGTTAAACCGAGATCCAAGCCTCCAGCGCCACTAAAAAGAGAGAGCAACTTTCGCATCAATCATTCCTCAAGACGCTCGGTCGCTCGTGCGATATCGACCATCGAAACGCTGAGCGCTTTACCTATGGCTTCAACCGTTCCCCAGCTTGGATTCGTTAGGCCGCGCTCGATGGCACCGATAGTCGCAGCCGTTGATCCGGCCTCATGGGCGAGACCTTCCTGCGTCATTCCGCGCTTCTCGCGTAGATGTCGAATTGCCTTGCCTAGGCTTGCTGGGGGTCGAACAGAGGATGGCATTATTTCACGGTGTCAACTTTCGGGGCTCTAGTCCAGAGTGAGAACTTGCGGAAGTTTGCTTGTGATCCTGCTAACCTGATCCTTCAGACAACAAGCGCCCCCGCGCTGCGCTAACAGCCGGGGGCATGGCACAGGAGGGTGAACTCCCATGCACGACAAGCCTAAAGGCGCGGGCGATGATGAACGCGCCACGACCGCCGCCCTGGACGACCGCGACCAGGCGCGGGTTCTCCGGCAGGTTCTGTTCCTCTACCCAGAGACGCTGACGCTCGCGGAGGTCGCGCGGGAGCTGACGTTCGGCTCTACCGATTTCCACGAGCAGGATCGGATCGAGCGCGCCGTCCGCGACCTCGTCGCGGTTGGCCTGCTCCACCGTGTCGGCGATCTCGTCCTGCCGACGAGGGCCGCCGTCTACTTCCACGCGCTGGAGGAAGTCGGATGAGGGACGGGAGGCGGGTAGATCGAGGGGCAGCAGAACGCATCGGGCGCAACGTCTTCATGGCTCGTCGTCGCGCCGGGTTCTCCCAGGAAGAACTCGGCGCTCTCGCGGGTCTGCATCGAACCGAGATCGGCATGGTCGAGAACGGCGTGCGCTTGCCGCGCGTGGACACGCTCTTGAAGCTCGCATTCTCGACGGCGGTCCCGGTGGGCGAGCTGGTGGCGGGGATCGAGTGGATCGTCCCCGCCGCGAGCGACTCCGGCACCTTCGCCGTCTCCCGGTGAGAGCGATGGATCAAGCCGAAGTAGAGGCGGGGGTCAGAGCGGCCGAAGGACGGATGATCTTCCTTCTCCAGCATCCGCTGCGCAGGCGCCTTCTGGGGCTCTACGTCGAATCAGACGAGCCACTGAGCCCCAAGGAACTCGCCGACTACACGAAAGAGCCGCTGGACAACGTCGCCTGCCACGTCCGTGTCCTGCGGGACCACGGCGCCGTTGAGCTTGTCGTCGAGAGACCGGCGCGCGGCGCTGTGGAGCACTTCTACGTGGCGACGGGGCTGGTGGACGTGGTTCCGTGGGCGCGGGAGGCTCTCGGGGTCAAATCCCTTGCCGAAGCCGCCCAAGAGCTACGAGACGACGCTGAGTTCATGGGGCGTCTTCGCAAACGCCTAGAGGAAGACCGACCCGTCCTCGAAGCCATCGAGAGATCCGAAGAAAAAGACGGGAATCAGAGCTGAAGCCCGCCACCCCGGACCTCCAACTGGAGGACCGACACATTATGAACCCGCACAGGTGTTCGCTTTTCGTGCCTGCGACGGACAGCCAGGCGTTTGACCTTCGGTCGGCCTCCCCACCGCCAATTGTGGCGCGGCTTCGCCGCGCGTTTGGCGGGTGGGGAGGCGCTCCCTGCGGGTTGGCGACCTACGTCAGAGCACCTCGCCGTGAAGTAGATTTGAAGACAAGAAGCGGGCCTGGTTCTTTCGGTTCGCGATCTGGCAGGAACCGCTGGTTCGAAACCAGCCGTGCCCATCCTCAGTCCGCGACCCGAGTCCGAGGTCGGGATCGCCGGGACAGCACCGCACCTTCCACCCGGTCCGCCGCTTCGACCGGGTCCTCGTGCTCCCAGATCCGCACCACCTCCCAGCCGTGCTCGCGCAGGGCGCGGTCGGTCTCGGTATCCCGCTCCTGGTTGCGGTTCAGCTTGCTCTCCCACCACTCGGCGTTGGCCTTGGGCCGGGTCCCGTGCTCGGGGCAGGAGTGCCAGAAGCAGCCGTCGACGTAGACAGCGACGCGGGCGGGGCCGAAGACGATGTCGGCGCGGGAGCGGAGGCCCGGCAGAGGCGCGCGGTCGACGCGGAAGCGGAGGCCGCGGCGATGCAGCTCGGAGCGGAGGGCCAGCTCAGGCAGGGTGTCGCGCCGACCGAGCTTCGACATCTCGGCGCTCTTGGCGGCCGACGACGGGACGGGGCGGGCGGTGGTGGAGCGTCCCATGGATGAGACGTCAGGCTAGCGGCGTAAGGTCGCGACGATGCTTGAGCTGTTTCCAGAGGAGCCCGAGGAGGTTCTCGACCAGCCGCTGGAGGATGTCTGGAGCTGGCTCCAGGATCACCCGCGCCGAGCCAAGGACGAACTCGACCTCGAAGCGACCTTCTCGCGGGCGATCCGCCAAGCGATCGACGAGGTGATCGATGGTTCGCGCACGGGCAGGTACCGCTATGACGAACTGGAGAAGCAAGAGAAGGCCTACATCGGCACGCGGATCGAGATCGTCGTCAGGACCAGGTTCGAGCTCGAACGGGAAGGGAAGCTCGACACCGTCATCGCCGGGCATGCGGTCGACTTCAAGTGGTCCGCCAAGGGCGACTGGATGATCCCCAGGGAGGCCCTGGGGGAGCTCTGCCTGCTGCTCGCGGGTGACGAGGAGGGCGGCACCTTCTCGGTGGGCCTCGTGCGCTGCGAAGAACGACTGCTGCGAAAAGCCAGAAACCAGGATGTCAAGGGTCAACTCAGCGCGGCGGGCAAGCAGGAGATCCGCTGGCTTGTCAAAGACGGCACGCTGCCGGTGAGCTTCCTGGCCGGCCTCGACGCGGGGACGCGCGAGGCGGTTCTGGCACAGCCGGTCGGGCAGGCACGGATCCGGGAGTTCTTCACCCGCGTAACCCGTCGGCCCGTACCGCGGGAGGTGATCCCGACCCTGGCGGTTCAGGAGGACCCGATGCGGCGGGTGCGCCAGGACAAGAGCGCCGACGGCCTGGCCGGGCTGAAGATCCTCAGCGGGCACTACAAAGCGAGCAAGGAAGCGGCCGAGCTGCTGGGCTGTCAGCTCACCAAGCGGGACTACCTCTCTGTGCCGATCGAGGAACTGCGGACGCTGCCCGCGGATCTGCAGAGCCGACTGAAGCTGTAGCGGCTCAGGCGGCCTGGACGGCCAGTTCGCCGTCCCGGTCCCCCGCGTCCGGCCGGCCTACCTCCGCGTCCAGATGCACCGCCAGCGTCTCCGCAATGCGACGGGCCAGGAGCGGCGGCACCGCGTTGCCGATCTGGCGGGCGACGCTGGTCATCGCCTGGTCCTCGGGGAAGACGAAGGAGTCGTCGAAGCTCATACAACGGGCGGCCTCGCGAACCGTGATCGGTCGGTGCGCGAAGGGATGCAGGTAGCGACCTTTCTCCGGCTTGAAGAACTCGGTCCGGATCGTGTAGGCGGGTTTGTCCCACCAGAGCCGGCCGAAGACGTCGGTGGTGCCCGTCGGCTTCTCGCGCCAACACCTGGGAACGAGGTCGCCGAGCCCGGCCCGATCGAGGTTCTTCTGCATCTGGAACCGGTTGCCGCCGTCGCGCGGCACCGCCTTGTAGCGACGGACGCTGAACGGGCGTGGATTGCGGGGGCGATGCCAGGCCTTGCCGGTCGGCGTCTGGGGCAACCCCTCCACTGCGGTCCCGAAGCTGACCCAGTCCTGCAGCGAATGGTCGCTTTCCGGGTCCGCGTGGGTCTGCTCGGGCCAGGGGACCGACCCCGTCCTGACCCCGATCGCGATTGCCCGCCGGCGCCGCTGCGGGACGCCGTAGTCGGCCGCGTTGAGCACGTCCTCGTCGACGACGAAGCCCAGCTTTTCGACCCTTCCCTTGAACTCCGCGTACTCGGCCGAGACGATCAGCTCGGGGACGTTCTCCATCACGAACGCCTCCGGCTCGGCCTGTTCCAGCGCCCGCAGGTACTCGCGCCAGAGGCCGCGGCGCTCGAACCCGACCACGTCCCGGTTGAGCGGCGAGAAGCCCTGGCATGGGGGGCCGCCGATCACCACGTCGGCAGCGCGGAACTTGGCCACGTCCTCGATCGGCACCGCGGCCACGTGATCGCCGAAGTTCTCACGGTAGGTCTCCGCCGCGTCGGGGTCGAACTCGACGGCGAAAACAGCCTCGTAGCGGTCGCTGTCGAGGAAGCCGCGCGTCATCCCCCCGCATCCGGCGAAAAGGTCGATCAGCTGGTAGCGAGAGTCGCCGGACACGGCCTTCAACCCTAGCCCGGCCGTTCCCGGCAAAATCGTCACCGATGCCACGGGTCCACATCCTCGAACGCCGGCAGCGGATCGAGCGGCCGATCGACGAGGTCTTCGCCTTCTACGGCGACGCCCGCAACCTGGAGCGGATCACGCCGCCATTGCTCGGCTTCGAGGTGACGACGCCGGAGCCGATCGAGATGCGGGCGGGGACGCTGATCGAGTACCGGCTGCGGCTGCACCGGGTGCCGGTCAGGTGGCACACGCGGATCGAGGCCTGGGAACCGCCGCGGCGGTTCGTCGACGTCCAGGTCAAGGGCCCCTACTCGCTCTGGGAGCACACCCACACCTTCGAGGAGGACGGTCCGGAGGCGACGGTGATCGAGGACCGCGTCCGCTACTCGATCCCCCTCGGCCCGCTCGGCGACTTGGCCGACCGGCTGCTGGTGCGGCGGGACCTGAAGCGGATCTTCGACTACCGCCGCGACGCGGTGGCGCACCAGCTGGCCGTGGCTAACTGATTCCCACGTGCCGGTTCTCGATCCGCTTGCGGCGCCCGCCGGTCACAGCGAAGAGCTGCTTCTTCGCCGAATCGAACTCGATGCTCATCGCCCCGTGGTCGAGCATCTTGTGGTGGTTCGGGCAGAGGATGACGAGGTTGTCGCGGACGTCGAGGTCGGCTTTGCGCAGCGAGATCGGCAGCAGGTGGGCGGCCTCGCAATAGCGCCCGCCCTTGCCTTTCTCGAAGGTGAACCCGCAGACCTGGCAGCGGCCTTCGTAGAGGCGCTTCAGCTCCCGCACCAGCCTGCGGTTGCGCTTGACGCGCTTGACGACTTCGCGGCGGACCGCCGGGGGCTCGGAAGCGAGGTAGGCGGCGAGCGAGGCGAGCAGGGCTTTTTCCGACATCTGGTCGAGCTGGTCGACGGCCAGCACCGACGCCGCCTCGTCGCTTGCCTTGGCGGCATCGACCACGGAGTGGAGCTCGAGGCCGACACCGGCAAGCTCGGAGAGGAGGGTCTCGACGCTGCCGAATTCGCCGTCGAGGTCGCGATTCACCCTGGTGAAGCCCCGGGGGTAGAAGTTGGGGCGGTAGCCGAGCTTGCGCACAGCGGGCAGCCTGGGGATGTCCACCTGC
>Ga0247776_10000211_pt1 | contig 13287 bp, 15 predicted proteins | sample UWRJL199509C5_FD_179912 | JGI IMG/M metagenome (GOLD analysis project Ga0247776, IMG submission 179912) | Plant litter microbial communities from Arlington Agricultural Research Station in Wisconsin, United States - UWRJ-L199-509C-5 | ecosystem: Environmental > Terrestrial > Plant litter >...
ATTTCGAGCTGAACGGCTTAGTGCCCGCTCATCCACCAGGGCAATGGACCCTCACCTTCAAGACCTACCCGGTGGCGCTTGGGCAACAAACCACGACCTTGACGCTCGGATCGATGTGGGGCTGTGTGTTGTCGCCGAACACGTTTACTGCAACGGCGAACGTCGTCTATGACACGAGCTGCACACACGTTAGCGAAGGGACTCCGTGTTCACCGACGGCAAGCTGCGTGTCCGGTGTTTGCACCGCTAGCGGCGGATAGCGGCGGTAGCGGCGGTAGCGGCGGTCCGCTCCAGAGCTGCCGCTGATCTATCCGATCGAACTGATCAACGCCGCAGGTAGCATCACCCTCCAGCCCAATCGCGACCCGGGCAGTATTCACTGCGCTCGAACACGATCACCGCCGTCGCCAACGCACTGAACGTGGTGCGGTTGGCGCCCTAGCCATAGCGCCCCTGCAAAGGTGGGACGGCCCCATCGATGCAAGAGTATTGTATTTCCCGCGCGCATGGCACAACACTTGCGATGGTATCGAGTCATGGGCTTACTTCTGCGCCTTGCTCCGTTGACTTCGATCCTGTTCACCTCGCCCGCGCACGCGCAAAGTAAGGCTGAATTTCCGCCGGTCGCGACGGCAGCGCCCACTGCAGCGGAGTCCCCCGCCGTGACTGCCGCGCCCAGTGTGAACTCCGCGCCACGCCGCGCGGACCCAGTGCCGCTGCCACCAGCAGCGCCGCCCGAAAGCAGTCCGAGCGAACGTACCAGGTGGTACGGCTTGGAAACCCTGACCGCCGACGCCGGCGCGTTCGCACTCCTGGCATCCGCTGCCATTGCGGCAGGTCACAACGATACCTTGGCCGAGTCACTCGCGATCGGTTCACTCGCCACCTACGCGGTGGGCGGACCGATCGTTCATGGACTTCACGGCAACTGGGGTCGCGCTTTCGGAAGTGGCGCGCTACGCGCAGGCGCGCCGATCGTCGGCGCGTTTTTGGGGGCGGCCAGCGAGGATTGCTCGGGCGGCGACTTTTGCGGCATCGAGGGCGGGGTGATCGGTTTCGCAGTGGGGGTCGGAACCGCTATCATCCTCGACTCTGCGCTCATCGCACACGAGCCCGTGCATGACGCCCCCCCACCGGTGATGCCCGTAGTGGCGACCGGCAAGAACGGTACCTGGCTGGGATTGTCGGGACGTTTCTGATCAATCGCAGCTCCACCGGCCTGCCCTGCAAACACACGGATTGATGTTGTCGGGTGCGGGTCTGGCGCACTCGTAGCCCGGGTAACCATCGGGTTTGTCGCTGCAATCGGGCGCGACATCGGGGCAGCACACCTCACAGGAATTGATCAAAAAACAGGCCCGCGGTGGCCCGCCAAGTTGTGGCTGACTTTGCTCGGGGTGCTCCAGATCACACGCTGTCGAGTCAATCGGACCAATGCATTCGGTCCGCACTCGTCCCGCGCTGATCCGCGCAGCGGTGCCGCTGCAGTACCGTGCTTGGTCGTCCCAAGCATCCACGCCCACCAGCTGCGGCTCGTCCCATTTTTTTTGCTGGGCGTAGAAACAGACCTTACGCCGCGTCGCCGAGAGCTCGAAGCTGACGCCCTGCAAGGCGCTGGATTCCGCGCAGCCATGGGTCGCTGTCTTGAGCATGCCCCGGGGCAGCGCACGGCAATTCGCAGCCAAAACCCGGGCAGCGCAGAGCGCCTTCGGGCAGCTGAAACCCAACGCCTGTGACGCCTGCTCGAGCGTCCCAACACAACGATTCGCGCCGTCGAGCACGCCGACCACGCCAACTCCGACCGGGTCGACTGGGAGCTGCGCGTCTGCTGCGCGATCGTACCAGACCGTGCCCAGACCGCAGAACAGGACGAGCACTGCGACCGCGAGCCAGAGAGCCCGGCTTCGGGCGAGCTCGAATGCAGGTTCCCGCGCCACGGACCATCGTACACTACCGAGTTCTTTGATGGTCACGCGAGGCGTCACGAACGTCCCAGCCTTCGGCGGCGCGGCTCGTTTTGCACGCGCTGGTGCAGTTCGAGGAACGCGCGTCGCGCGTCGATTCCAAATGTTTCAACACCCGAGACTGCCACCGTCGAAATAAACTCGCTTGCCTACGCGGGCGAGTTGTTGCACCCTCGGCCGCGTGGAAATGGGGCGCAAGCTGGGCACGCACGGCAGTACCATGGGCGGCGTAGGTTGGACGCTCTACGTCGGCGTGTTGCTCGCGCTCAGTGGAATCGTCAGTCTGCTCGGGCTCACGGCAGAGGCAGCCAAGATGCCGCTCGCCACTCGCCTGGGCACTGGCGGGGCCGGGCTGGTGATCGGCTGCCTGCTGCTGCTGCCCGGGCTCATGCGCTTGAAGCAGAGCGTTGAAGTGTTCGAGCGCGGCCTGATTTGGCACCGCCTGTTCGGGGCCAAAACCTTGACTGCCGCGGACATCCAGGGCCTAAAGTTGATCCACCACACGGGCCGCAACCGCCAGTATGACGAGCTCGAACTGCAGCTCAAAAACGGTGGCAGCTACTCGATCAACGGCCTGAAAAACCCCGAGCAACTCGCGGCCTACATCCGCGCGTGGTCGAACCCGTTGCCTGCAGCCGCAGCGCCCGGCGGTTGGGCTCCTCCAGCAGCCGGTGGTTGGCGCCCGCCAGGCAGCTGAACTTTACGCTTCATTGCGCTCGAGGACATCATGGCAAACTATCCGATCTGGGTTCTGATCTTGCCGATCGCAGCGCTGGGCTACACGCTCTTCATGCGCACGCAGCACAAGAAGAAGACGCAAGACTACGATCAGCAATACGCCAATTTCCGTGCCGGTGAGCTCGCCCAGCGCCTGGGCCTGCAGCTCTTGAAGGGTGACCCGACCTACAATTTCCTGGTCACCCACGCCAATCAATCGGTGGCGCGCGGTGCGACCGACAGCAAAGCGATCAACATCGACATCGAGATGGCCGGCGCTCCCTTTGGTGTGCCGCTGACCTTTAGGTACTTGTATCGGGTCGAGCGTGAATCGGGCTTCAACAGCACGACCTACAAAACCTGGTTCAACTGTCGCATGGTCGCCACTGCCAAGCAGGCATTTCCGCCTTTCGAGGTCACGTCTCGCAATACCCCGATTGGCCGCATCGTTCGCGAGCAAACCCTGCCCGAAGCGCCGACCCAGAATCCCGCCGTAGACGCGGAGTTTCAAGTCACGACGCATGAGCCTGCGCTCGCGCAGCTGCTCGGCCAACTGTTGCCGGAGTTTTCCGCGTTCGCCAGCGCTGGCGTGCACTTGTTGGGGGACGGCCAGCAGGTGTCATACGTAATGAACCAAAGCACCGCCCCGCTGGTCCCGAGCGCCCTGTATTTTGCAGAGGTCATGACCCATGCACTATCCAACGTGGCACAGCGCCTGGGCGGCTGAGCCCATTCTCCCTCTTCGCTCGGTGCGCGCGCAGCGCCACACGCTTCGCGCCGGGCGCGCGGCAGACAGTTCAGTCGAATGCCCGGAACCAAAACGAGCGATAAGTCTTGGATGACCAGATCACGATCAGCCAACAAGATGGCGGACCTACGACAGCCGACCGAACGGGCGCGTGCTTTCCACGGGCTTTAGCGCGATCGGCCCAGCGCCCCCGTCCGACCCTCCGCCAAACGAGAGTCTCCCACCTCGCGCCGCAGGCGCCGAGCGTCCACCTCAAACAGCGTCGTCCATGAACGTCCCAGGTTTTGCTGCGACTGCCGAGCTGCCACCAACGCCTTGCACGGTCTGCGGCGCGCCCATGCTCGCGACAGAGCCGCAATTTTTGCACCAAGATCCCGAGCTAGCTTGTCGGTATTGCGGTCGTCGTGAACCGTTGCCGAGGGACGCCGCAGCGCTCCATCGTCACCTCCGGCTTCGGCTCTTGCAGGTCTCTCAGGCGCGCGAGGCAGCCGAGGCCCCCCTCCGCACCTTCAAGGTGATGAACGAGTCCTGGCCCCCAGCGATCGCTTTGGTTGCGGTAATGTCGGCCTACCAAGCGTGGAGCCTCAGCAACAACTGGCACCTCTTGGGCAAGCTCGATCCATCGCAAGCCGTGTTCGGTCTGGTACCGCTCGCCGTTTCGATCGGCATGGTGAGCGGCTGGCTGGGGATGCGGCGTGTCTTCTCGCGTCAGTTGCTGCCCATTCTTCGCGCCCGGCCACCCCATGCGCCGGGCCTGGCCGCTCGCTGTCGTAATTGCGGCGGTAACCTGCCTGCAGTGCGCGCGCCTCAGGTCATGTGCAGCTATTGCGGCGCCAGCAATTTGCTGGACGCCACGCTGACAGCGAACGCATCTGCCTTGCTACGACAGGAAGCGCAAGAGTATCAGAACCGCTTACAGCCGTGGGCTCGTAACCCAGCGCTGTACCGGGCGCCGGTACGGGCTTTCTATCTCTACGGAGCCGTGGGCGCGGTGAGCGCTCTGCTGCTTTCGGGCTTCGGCTTGTTTCTGTTCACACGCTGAGCTTGGTTCGGTGTCGGGACGCCGTGCTAGCCTCCGCTCAGGGCGAGGATGCTTACGGTGGTGGTGATTCCGGAGGAAGTTCGCGAGCTAGCTCGGCATACGACCGCGCCGGAAGGGCTGCTGCGCAACCCGACAATCGATGCCTTGCGAGGCGCTGCCGTGCTGGCCGTGGTGCTGCTGCATCTGAACATCCGTGTGCCATTCGCCAGCAGTGAATGGGGTCAACGGCTGCCAAAGCCTCTGTCCAAGTTGCTATTTTGGAGCGGCTACCCTGCGGTGATCGTGTTTTTCGTGATCTCTGGGTTTCTGATCACCCAGAACAGCCAAGCGCGCTGGGGGGAGTTTCGACGCATCGAGATCGGCAAGTTCTATCGCCTACGCTTTGCGCGAATCGCACCAGCGTTCGTGTTGTTCGCTTTCGTGCAGTCCCTGCTGCAGAGCGCGCGCGTCCCGGGATTTTACGATCAGCAGCCCGTGGCTTCGCTTGCCGTCACGCTGCTGCACGCTTTTACCTTTCGCTTGAATTGGCTAGAGGCTCAACTCGGCTACCTGCCGGGCGCCTGGGACGTGCTCTGGTCACTTTGCATCGAAGAGGTGTTTTACCTGTGTTTTCCGATCGTCTTCCGGACGCTCGCGGTGCCCTCGCGGATCTCGATCGTGCTCGTGGGCCTTGCGCTGGTCGGCCCGTTCGCGCGCGTGTCCCTTTATAGTAACGAGATGTGGGCAGATCATTCGTACCTGTCCTGCATGGGAGAGATCGCAATTGGCTGCATGGCGGCCATGCTCGCGTATCGCTTCCGGCCCGCGCGCGCTCAGCGCATCGCTCTGCTTGCTTGCGGCGTCGGCCTGATGTCGCTCGTGCTGTACTTTCGAGGCCTGGTCAGGGCGATCGGGCTGTACCGCTTTGGCCTCGACGTCACCGTGTTGAGCCTGGGCAGCGCAGCGCTCATCTTGGCTTCGGTTCGAGCCCCAGGTGCGCTCGGGCGCGGCGGTGGCGGCGGAGCGTGGACGAGCCCCCTCCGCTGGGTCGGCAAGCATAGCTACGAGATCTATCTTTCGCACCTGTTCGTGGTGCTTCCTGCCGCGCTCGTCTTCAAGCGCGTGGGCACGCCGAGCCTGGTGCCGTTGTGGTACGGCTGCGTGCTGCTCGGCTGCGTGCTGCTGGGCGCATTGATCGCACGGGTCTATTCCGAGCCGCTGACCAGGCGCCTTCGGCCTCGTTGATTGACACCATTCGAGCCGTTGCCGTGCCCTTCCGAACTCGAGTGGCGCCCCCGCGCAAATGCGCCACGACCTCGCGAGCAGATCGTGACGCAATGCCCCAAGGCTCCGCTCTTGTGCTCCCGTGCTGCAGACCGCTCTCCCTGCAGCTGACCCTGATTTGCCCCTATTTGCGACGGAGTGCAGGTAAGCGCCTGTCGGCCGACGAATGAACTTCGAGCGGTCTGCTTATTGCTCTAGTCGCTTTCGATCGTGTGCCCCTTGCTTCGTCCGAACATGAACCATCGTTGCATTCGTCGTCTGAGAGGCGGAGCTTCGGTTCGAGTCCGGTCGACATGACCGACGAAGAGACAATGCAGCGTCCGTCCATCGTCTTCGACGAGCGGCTCAGCTTGGTCGTCGGCATGCTGCAGCGCTTCACCTGGGAGGAGAGCAAAACCAGCGATACGAGCGCCCGCATCGAGCTTGGCGGCCAGATCACCATCGACGATGCCGCGGCATTGTGGAAACGAATTAGTGAGACCCTGTCCGACGTCGACGCGCTGCGGGAAGTCACGCTCGATCTGACACGCATTCAGAAGATTGACGGTGCCTGCATGGCGCTGCTCGTGCAGTTCAGGACCGAGTTGCGCGCACGGAAGGTCGGCTGCGAGTTCGTCTCTGGCAGCGACGAAGTCAAGCGTGTCGTTCAGCTGTATGGTGGCCGCAAAAAGCAGCGTCAGGCCCGGCCCAAGCGGCGCCCGCTGAGCGCTATCGAGCAAGTGGGGACGGCCACGTTCGCGGTCTTCGGCGAAACCAAGCAGATCCTGGATTTCATGGGTCGCCTCGCGGCTTCGACCTGGCATGTACTGCGCCATCCGAAGAGCCTCAACCTGCGGGACGTCGGTTTGACGATGGAGCGCGCGGGAGCAGACGCCGCGCCCATCGTGCTGCTGATCAATTTCCTAATCGGCTTCGTGATGGCCTATCAGAGCTCCGCGCAGCTGAAGCAGTTCGGCGCGAGCATTTACGTGGCTGACTTGGTCGGAGTTTCGATGACACGCGAGCTCGGTCCGTTGATGATGGCGATCATCATCTGCGGCCGGACTGGCGCTGCGTTTGCGGCGGAGCTAGGCACGATGAAGGTCTCCGAAGAAGTCGACGCGCTGCGCACGCTTGGCTTCCTGCCGCTGCCGTTCCTGGTCATTCCGCGGATGTTGGGCCTGATCTTGGTCGCGCCGATCCTGGTGCTGATGGCCGACGCCGTGGGTATCGCGGGCGGTGCGTTGGTCGCTTCCCTGACACTCGACATCACTCCGACCATGTTCTTGATTCAACTCGAGAGCGCGGTCAAAGCCAGCGACATCATCTCGGGCATGATCAAGGGCGTGGTGTTCTGCGCGGCGATCGCCCTGATTTCCTGTCAGCAAGGGCTCGCCACCTCAGGCGGCGCGGAAGGTGTCGGGCGCCGGACGACCAGCGCCGTAGTCTCGATTTTGTTCACCCTGATCTTGCTCGACGCGCTCTTCACCGTGCTCCTGGGAGTGTTCGGGATATGAGCCGCCCCATGATCACCGCGCGCGAGCTCAGCATCGGCTACGGAAAGACGACGCTTTTGCGCGACGTGAGCTTCGAGGTCGAGCGCGGTGATATCTTCGTCATCTTGGGCGGCAGCGGCTGTGGCAAGTCGACCTTGCTCAGGCACCTGATTGGCCTAGAGACGCCGCTCGCCGGGGAGATCCGCATTGCGGGCATTGGCGCACCTCGGCTCGAAGGCGCAGCGCCGCGCTATGGAGTGATGTTCCAGTCCGGGGCCTTGTTCAGCTCGATGACCGTCGGCGAAAATGTGGCTTTTGCCCTGCAGGAGTGGACTCATCTGCCGGTCGACGCGGTTTCGGCCATCGTTCGCGCCAAGCTGACTTTGGTCGGGCTGGAAGGCGCTGAAGGCAAGCTTCCCGCTGAACTGTCGGGCGGGATGCGTAAACGCGCAGCGATTGCCCGGGCGATGGCCTTCGAGCCGAATCTGATCTTCTTGGACGAGCCTTCGGCCGGGCTCGACCCGATCAGCGCAGTCGAGCTGGATGAGTTGATTTTGGCTTTGAACCGCAATCTCGGGCTCACGGTCGTGATGGTGACGCACGAGCTCGAAAGCATTTTCAAGGTGGGCAAGCACTGCATCATGCTCGACCACGAGAGCCGCAGCATCATCGCCAGCGGCGACCCAAAGCAGCTCCGCACCGAGAGCGACGACCCGCGCGTGCGCAAATTCTTCAACCGTGAAACGAGTGTCCCCCAGTGGCAGTAGGAACCAATCGTTGGAAGCTCGGGCTGTTCGTGATCCTCGGCTTTGGCGTGGCTTTGGCCGCGTTACTCTTGCTCGGCGCTCGTAGCTGGAGCAAAAAGACCGTCGAAGTGGTGAGCTACTTCGACGAATCGGTGGCGGGCTTGGAGCTGGGTTCGCCGGTGAAGTTTCGGGGCGTGACCGTGGGTCGAGTCTCGGGCATCGACATCGCCCGTGATCTTCGACACGTGCAAGTAACGAGTGAGCTCGATGTCGAGAACGTGAGCCGTCTCGATCTGGGTGTGTCCAAAGCGGGCATGAAAGCCAATAAGATGTCGCCCAATTTGCGAGTCCAGCTGGCTCAGACGGGCATTACCGGCGTGCGCTTCGTGCTGATCGACTTCTTCGATCCACTGAACAACCCTGCAGAAAAGCTGCCTTTCCCTACTCCACCCAACTACATCCCGACGGCCTCCTCGACGATGAAGACGCTCGAGGACACGGTGACGAGGACGGCGAATCGCTTGCCCGACATCGCCAACGATGCAGCTCTCGCGATCGCCCAGGTGCGGCTGGTCGCCGAACAAATTCAAGCCGGGCGCTTGCCCGATCGGGCCACCGCTACCCTGAATCACGCGAACGATTCGCTGTCCGAGCTGACAGCACAGCTGAAGGCGTTGAACGCAGGGCGCTTGTCGGCCGAGGCGGAACTGAATCTAAAGGAATTCAACGGGGTACTCGTGCGCACCAATGCGCTTTTGGCGCGCTTGGACGGCGAGCAGGGGCTGTTCCACAATGCCGAACGCAGCGCAGACGCGATCGGCGATGTCGCGCGCGGCGCGCGCAGCCTCGGCCCTGATTTGCAGGCCACGCTGCAAGAGGTTCGCGGCGCCGCACACTCCATCAAACGGTTGGCGGACGACCTAGACCGCGACCCAGACATGCTGCTGAAGGGTCGCGCGCGGAGTGCTCAAAAATGAAGCTCACAATTTTTTCGTCGGCCTGGCTCGGGGCATCACTCTTCGCCTGTGGCATGTGCCTAGTCGGCTGCGCTTTGACGTCCAAAGCCGATGCGATATCCCCTCGCTACTTCAGTCCCCAACCCCAGAGCGCGCTGCACTCGACGAAAGCCGTGAACGCTTTCGAGCTGCGGCTCGGCGCCGTGACGTCCGCAGCGCACCTCGACGATCGCATGGCCTACCGCATCGGGCGCTCCGAAATGGGCTTCTATGACGACCAGCGCTGGACCGAGAATCCGGAGGCGTATCTTCGGCGCGCGCTCGAGCGCGATCTGTTCGAAGAGCGAGGGCTATCGCGGATAGTGTCTGGGACAGCGCCAATTCTCGACGTCGAGCTGACCGCCTTCGAAGAACTTCGTGGCAAGCCTGCCCGAGTGCGCGTTACGCTTGGCTTCGTGCTGCGAGATGATCGACGCTCGTTCGCCGAGCGCACGCTCGATCTCGAACGACCAGTCGTCCAGCAAGACGGCTCCGATCCCGCACAGGCCCTCGCCGAGACACTCACGGCGACGCTCAGCGACGCGGTTCGCCAACTGGGCGATGAAGTCGTGGCTAAGCTCGCAGCCAATCAGGCAGTCCAAGCTTCCGCCAGGACGGTTCCTTAGCGCTGATCTTTTCGTGACACGAGAATCGCGCCCGTCACTTCGACTGGCGAAATATTCGACGATCTGAGCCAGGATCCCCGGATCGCGGCCCGCGCTCGGGCGCTGGATTGCCGGGTTGCTCGACGCGGAGGGACGGCGTAAAAGCGCCTGCCCGAGGACGTCCTGGGCCTCGGCTCATCCGGCGCGCGGTCGCCACCTGGACCGGGCGCGTTGCTCAGACCGCTTGCTAGACAAAGGCACCCTCAGCACATGGCCACTTCGATAAATTCACCGTTCTTGCGCACGCTCGCGGAATCCGATCCGGAGATCGCAAAAGCCATTCGCAACGAGCTTGGGCGTCAGAACAGCGGCCTGGAGCTAATCGCCTCCGAGAACTTCGTGAGCCAAGCGGTGCTCGAAGCCGTTGGCTCGGTGATGACCAACAAGTACGCCGAAGGCTACCCTGGCAAACGCTACTACGGCGGCTGCGAGTTCGTGGACGTGGCCGAGCGCGCCGCGATCAGCCGCGCAACCAGCTTGTTCGGGGCCGAGCACGCCAACGTTCAGCCGCATTCTGGCGCACAGGCCAACATGGCCGTCTACCTGACGTTGCTCAAGCCGGGCGACACCGTGCTCGGCATGAACCTCGCCCACGGCGGGCACCTGACGCATGGCCATCCGCTGAACTTCTCGGGCCTTCTGTACAAGATCGTTCCCTATGGCGTGCGTCAATCCGACGAACGGATCGACTACGACGAGCTCGATCGCCTCGCGGACGAACACCGGCCCAAGATGATCATCGTCGGCGCCAGCGCTTACTCACGCACCATCGAGTTCGCGCGCGTTCGTCAAGCGGCCGACCGCATCGGCGCGCGGGTCTTCACCGACATGGCGCACATTGCCGGCCTAGTCGCGGCGGGCGTTCACCCGAGCCCCGTGCCACATTCCGACTTCGTCACCACGACCACCCACAAGACGCTCCGTGGCCCGCGCGGCGGCATGGTGCTGTGCCGCTCGCAATATGCCAAGGATCTCGACCGTAGCGTGTTCCCGGGCATGCAAGGAGGCCCCTTGATGCACGTCATTGCAGGCAAAGCGGTCTGCCTCAAGGAAGCCGCGGAGCCGGCGTTCGCCGCGTACCAGCGCCAGGTCGTCGCCAACGCCCAGCGCCTCGCTGCCGGCTTGACCAGCTCCGGCTTCCGACTGGTCAGCGGCGGCACCGACAACCACCTGATGTTGGTGGATGTGTTCTCGAAGGGGATCACCGGCAAGGTGGCAGAAGCTGCGCTCGGCAAGGCGGGCATCACCGTCAACAAGAATGCCATCCCGTTCGACCAGAACCCACCGATGGTCGCCAGCGGCGTTCGCGTCGGCACGCCGGCCGTCACCACACGCGGCATGCGTGAACCCGAGATGGACCTGATCGCCGAGCTCATCTCGCGCGCGCTCAAAACGCCGGATGACGATCAAGCCCTGAAGACGGTGCACTCCGAAGTCGAAGCGCTGTGCCGAAAGTTCCCGCTCTATCCAGAATAACGCGGTTCGCCAGCTAACCGTCGGGAGGGCGCGGGCAGCGGAGCGCCCTCCCGCATTGCGTGGTTTTGAGCATGCTCGAACAGCCGCGCGCAGTCCTCCCGGGCCGCGTCCTCCGGGCAGTTCGAGCTTGCGCAATGCTTGCGCAACATTGCGCAACGGAGCGCAATGGCTTTGCGCAACCGAGCCCGCACACCCGCCGGTTACGGCCCAATACGTGGTTACCCGCGAGTGGCCCGCAATGTGCACAGGGGGCGAATGCTGCGACACGGGGTCGCGCAGTCGAGAGGGATCGTCATGAATCAATCCAAGCTAGTCGTGTGTTTTGGAATCAGCCTTGGCCTCGTCGTGGGCGGTTGTACGGAGGCGCCAGCGCAAGCTGAAGAAGTAACCACGAGCGAGGAGGCATTGAGTTCGAGCATCTGCCCGGCCGGCGTGCCCGTAACGCTCGCGCCCGCTGCCGATCAAACCATCAAGTCAAGCCTGACTGGCGTGGGCGTTCAGATCTACATGTGTAGCTCTACGTCCGGGGGTACGTTTGCGTGGGCGCAGGTCGCGCCGCGAGCAAATCTGTTGGACGACTGCGATAAGCTCGTGGGCACACATTTCATCGGACCGACCTGGCAGGGTAACGACGCAAGCTCCGTCTCGGCGGTCAAACAGGCCGCAGCCAACCTCGACCCGAGCGCGGTGCCTTGGCTGCTGTTGAAGGTAACCGGCAATGGCCCGATTGCCGGAAAGTTCTCGGACGTCACTGCCATTCAACGCCTGAGCACGGTGGGCGGCATCGCCCCTAGCACGCCCTGTGACCTCGCCAGCGCGGGCGTGATCGCGCAGGTCCCGTACACGGCCCAATACGTCTTCTACAAGACGAAGACACACGGGAAGGTCGTTCAATGCAACGGCACCTAGCCGAATTCCGATCCTCCTTCAGAGTGGTCCCCCCGCTCAAACGGCAGCTGCTCGCGGAACCGTCCACGCCATTGCGGCTGTGCTTCCTGATCTCTCGCTACGCCGAGTACGAGCCTCGGGCGGCGCGCGGCATGCTCGATAGTCGGAGCGCTCGCCCGCTTCAGGCGCCGTCGAAATAGCGCCGCCCGACTTGAATACGCGGCGCGCACCTAAAAAACCGGTGCGCGCCGCTTCTGACTTGCACCAATAAGCCGTGCAACTTCAGACAGATCCATGAATCGCCCCGGACGATAGTTGACGTTTTACAACTATTGACCCATATCAATCATGTGACGTTCGACGCTGCCCAGGCCCCACTCGAAGCCCTCACCCGGCGTATGTTCACGCGCATCATCACAGCGCTGGCGCGCACGCTGAAATCGGAAGATTTGGATGTCGTGCAGGTGGCCGCGCTGTACCTGGTCGATGACCAGGGCGCCATGCGCATTGGAGACGTCGCGGCCGCCGTTGATCGCACGTTGACCGCGGTCAGTCGCCCGATCGACGACTTGGTGCAACGCGGCCTGCTGCTGCGCGCGGAAGATCCGAATGATCGTCGCGCGCGCGTGCTCACGCTGTCTGCCAAAGGGCGCAAGTTTTTGGCGCGCGCTGGTACGGACCGCGTGCGCACGATGCTCGATGCCGCTGCTGGCATACCGGGCGACGCCATCGTTGTTTTGGGCGATGCCCTAGCGCGGGCAAGAGCCTCGTTGATTGGGAAGGAGTAAATCATGGATCTGGTGGTTTTTTCAGCACGGGAGATCTTGGTCGTGTTGCGCGCTCTGCGCGCGGTGGCAGGCGCGAGCGGCGCGTTCAGCCAGCACGAGGCTGACCTGATTGAAGCCGTCGGCAGCCTGCACGGAGTAACGGTGAACGCGCACCAGCTGACACCGATCGCGCCTGCCGAGGTGGCGAGCGTGGTGAGCGATGCGCATCGGCGCAAACGCCTGGTGCAGCTCGCGATCGTCACGGCTCTGGTAGAGGGCGCGCCCGGGCCGCAAGCAGAAGGCGCCGTCGCCGAGCTCGCCCGCGCGCTCTCGGTCGACGACATCGGCGTCGAGACGCTTCATGACCTGGCCGGCGGGCACGCGCTGTTGGCGCGTATCGACATGATGCGTCGTATGCGCGGCTTCCTGATGCGCCGCGCCGAGAACCTGCCTAACCTGTTCAAGACCGCACTGCCTGCACTGCTGGGTCTCGAGAACCGTGAGCTCGCCGCAAAGTATCAGGCGCTCGGCGACTGCGCGC
>Ga0247776_10000215_pt1 | contig 13199 bp, 1 predicted proteins | sample UWRJL199509C5_FD_179912 | JGI IMG/M metagenome (GOLD analysis project Ga0247776, IMG submission 179912) | Plant litter microbial communities from Arlington Agricultural Research Station in Wisconsin, United States - UWRJ-L199-509C-5 | ecosystem: Environmental > Terrestrial > Plant litter >...
TTACCTTTATACATTATAGTAATAACAACCTACATTAACATTAAACCCCCTGTTTAAGAGTGCTAGCTTAATAAGCCGTCTTCGAAACACCCCTTACCTATTAGCGTCCTGCCATATGTTCTGTCTTAACCCGTGCCAGTCCTCTCAAGGCCTGTGTCAGGTGTAGGTTGTAATATTTTTCCTAACTGGCCTTTCCTCTAAAAGATTGTTATAACCTGTAACGTCTTCTTAACTTAATTTATAACTTCTTTCTTTTAATAAATAAAACAGCTCTTTAATATAATAATAGTATATTTATATTTTACTTCTTAATATAATATATTAAGGTGCGTTATATTAAAACTTCGTTAATAAGAGGTTATAGGTTTAACTCCCACAAAAGCCTTCTGTCGCTTTAAGTCCTCGCCTCTTAAGGCTAAAGGGTCTAAGGCGGCTTTTTTATTATTTTTTTTATTTCTTTTTACTAACTTCCTTTTTTAACAGTGCTTATTCTTATAGACATACTTTTCTACTACACACCGTTATATAACTAGTTTAGGAGACCTTAAAGTATATTAGCTTACTTTTTACCTTCTAACTCCTTCCCTAAGCCTGTAACGAAGCGTAAGCTTTTTAATTATAAGAGCTAAGTCGTCATATAAGCTATTAGTTTGTAATTTCTGAATTTTCTATATTGCTACATGTGTAATTCGTGTAAAGCTTACTAGCTTTAAAGGCTTAGCTTTCTTATTAAGTTTAAAGTCCTTATAACCGTAACTAAAGGTTCTAACAAATATCTTTCCATACCTACTAAGAAGTTTCTTACTGCTTTATAAGCTTTAAGTCTTACAGTAATCTTATTCTTTAATATAGTAATTTAAATGTTAGATTTTATCTTATTTTTAATTCTTATTATTAACTTTAGTTAATTTAGATTCTTTTAGTAAAACTCTATAATTAGGTTTAAGCATTTGAGATTTTTAACTAACTTTTACAAGTTACTTTAAAAGCTATAATATAACTACTTAATAAGATATTTAAATATATTCTTTCCCTTTCGTGAATTTATAACTTCCTCGATATTATATTTATCCTTATCAGTATCGATCTCAATCTTCTTTTTTAAAGGAACTCCCTTTAGGGTAAGTTTTAAAAGTAAGATATAAAAAACCTTAATCTACACCTTTATACTAACAGGTAAGTCTAGTTTGTAATTAAAGGTAATGACTTTTTTCTTAATTTAAAACAGTCTATACTTTTTAAAGTTAAGTTTCTTATTAAGCTGTTTTAAATACAGGTTTTATAAAAAAAGGTAAACGTAATCCCCTTCCTAAAAAGTCAGTCCTTTAACTTATTTACTATTATAGTAAAGTCCTTTTTTAAATATTAATTATTCAGTTTAATATTTATTAATAAATCTCTTTATTTATTTACGTGTGAACTTAAATTTAACTTATAAGTAATTATACAGTTCTTATATTTAGTTTACGTAGATTACAGCTTAACGGATATTAGTTAGTAAACTGTAACGGAGCTTAAGCTCCTTTCCATAATTTACAAAAAACAGTAATATACTTATTAACTTAACTAATGTTATATTATAAACTATCTATACTGTTAGTAATAACTTAAGTTAATTATCTTATTTAAAGTTAACGTAAGTTTAAAGATACGTTATAAGTATTTAGTTAACTTATTCTATTTAGTTATCTGTTTACAGGTAGAAAGTTATCGAAAGCTTACTTTTCACACTTATTCTTTACATTAACCTTTACTAGAACTTTAATATAATTAGCTTATCTTAATCTGTAATAATATTATCTAATTAAAGGTATTATAAAACTACCTTTTTGTTAAAGATATAAGTAAGTTATTCTATTATTATATCTTTTAAAGTTAGTAAAAAGTAAGCTTATTTTATTAATCTATTAACTATTATAAGGATTTAATTATAAGTTACTCTTATAGTAAGGTATTTAAACTTTAGAATCTTAATAATAAAGTTAAGTAAGATAAAGCTTTATAACGCTTATAATATAGGGAGTAGTTCAAGAAGCGTATAAAGCTTATAACATTAGTTCTGCTTCTAATAATAGATATTACAGTTATTAACTACTTCTTTAATTAGCTTTTTTATTATAAGGAAAACGTACATTTATTAAGCTTACGTAAAAGTCTTAGCTTAACTTATATATCCTTTAAGTTAAGACTTATAAACTTACTAAATATACTTCTTTCATTTATCTAAGTTATAAATATACAGTTTCTTTTAGTACTAAAGCTTAACTCTTAATTTAGGCATACCGTTTACGCTTTTTAGTAATTATCTTAATTAATAACTAGTTTTATTATAGTTTAAATATATGTAACACTTTTTACTATAATTCTGTAAGTACTGTAAGAAGTCTTTTAAAGGGCACTTATACTTACAAGTACCTTCTATTAACCTTTTTACTTAAAAGTCTTATTATTACTAATAAATGTTATACTTTATTGATAAGTTTATATAAACGTTAATAATTTATTTTAATATTTAATCGTTTAATATTTAAAATATATACTTTAATATGCTGTTCTTAGCTTTATTAAATATAATTACGGGGATTAAAGCTAAGTTAATATTACAACCTGCACCCGACACAGGCCTTAAGAGGACTGGTGCGGGTTAAGACAGAATGTATAGCAGGACGCTAACAGGTAAAGGGGCGTTCTGAAGACGGCTTATTAAGCTAACACTCTTAAACAGGGGTTTAATATCACTATAAGTCGCTATTACTATAATGCATAAAGGTAAGTCTGAACAGTAAGACATAAATGAACAATTAAATATTAATGTAAGGAACTAAAGTTCCTCACAGTAATTATAGGTATAATTATAACTATCTATATTAGTTAGATAGGAGGTACTTTATACCTTACTTAGTCTGTTATACTTAGTAATACACTATACAGTTAAAGTTAAGCAGTTAACTAAGTAATGTTTAGTGTTATCAGTCCTTATAAGCTATTAAGCGTTTCCTTACTAATTATAAGGGCTTTAAGTCTTTATATCCCTAGTTTAATGTGTTAAGACAGTGTATACTGTCCTTCTACACTATTCTTCTTATAAGGGATTTATTAAGCCGCCTTAACTTAAGTGACAGCTTATAAGGTCGTTATATAATTCCCCCTCTTTAATATTCTTTTCTTATAAAGAATTACTAAGTTAGTTTTCCTCCTTCTTTACCTTTATTATATCTTCTAACCGTATCAAAAAGCATAAAAGATAGAGAAAACAGGAAAAGGCTTCTCGCAACTGTTATATTCGTCTTATAAAAGTCCTTTAACGCTTTTAATTTACAGATATCTCCTTACATTTATTACTAAATTAAATCCTTACTATACTGTGTTATAATGTAATCTGATAGCTGTAATAAGTGTTAGTCCGCTAATATGCCTTTTTTGTGTAACGTGTTTAATTACTTTAACGAGTTTATTAAAGGTTTAGTAAATAAGAAAAAGGAGTTAGATACTTTATATAACTAAGTAGTTACTAAGTACTGTAACTCCCTTATAAAATTACAGCGTATTAAAACCTAACGGTACGCTATTAAAGCGAAAGTGATAAAAGTGTTTTCTTATAAGACTAAGGTTTTGTCCTTTTAGGAGTGGGTTAAGGTAGTGGACCTGGTCCGGGTTAAGCTGGCTTTTTAAGATTTAAACTCTTTTCTTACTAGTTTTCCCTTTAAGGGGTTATTACAGCCTGTGACGTCTTCTTAACTTAATTTGTAATTTCTTTCTTTTAATAACTAAAACGGCTCTTTAACACAGTAGTAACGTACTTACTTTCTCTAGCGAGAGGTCGTAAGTTTAAGTCCTATAAGGGCCTTCCGCTGCAGGTCTAGAACCTAGCCTGTCTTCTCTGCTTAGTCTGGTCTTAAGCTTTTAACAGCTTCTCTTTTTTTTCTTCTTTTTTTTATTACTTTTATTTACTAACTTCCTTTCTTAACAGTGCTTGTTCTTATAGATACGCTTTTCTACTACACACCGCTATACTACTGGTTTAGGAGACCTTAAGGCATACTGGATTGCTTTTTACCTTCTAACTCCTTCCTTAAACCCGTAGTGAAGCGTAAGTCCTGTAATTACAGAGGGTAAGTTATCCTATAAGCTAATAGTTTACAACTTTTTAGTTCTTTATATTACTATACGTGTAATTTGTGTAAAGCTCGCTAGGAGCTCCAGAGACTTAACTTCCTTATTAAGTTTAAGGTCCTTATAACCTTAATTAAAGGTTTTAATAAATATCCTTCCGTACTTACTAAAGAGTTTCCTATTACTTCTCAGGCTCTAAATCCTATAATAATCTTACTTTTCAGTATAGTAATTTAAATGTTAAATCTTATTTTATTTCTAGTTTTTATCGTTAACTTCAGTTAGTTTAGATTCTTTTGGTAGAACTTTGTAATTAGGTTTAAGTACTTAAAATTCTTAATAAGCTCTTATAAGTTATTTTTAAGGCTGTAATCTAACTACTTAATAAGATATTTAAACATGTTTTTTCCTTTTCGCAAATCTATAACTTCCTTAATATTATATTTATCCTTGTTAACGTCGATTTTAATCTTCTTTTCCAGAGGAACTCCCTTCAGGGTAGGTTCTAAATGTGAGATGTGAAAAACCTTAATCCGCACTTTTATATTAATAGGTAAGTCTAGTTTATAATTAATGGTAATAACCTTTTTTTTAATTTAAAACAGTCTGTACCTTTTAAAGTTAAGCTTCTTACTAAGCTGTTTTAAATGTAAGTTTCGTGAAAAAAGGTAGATATAATCTCCCTTTTAAAAAGTCAGTCCCTTAATTTATTCACTATTATAATAAAGTCCTTTTTTAAATATTAGTTATTTAATTTAGTATTTATTAGTAAACTTCTTCATTCGTTCACGTGTAAACTTAAGTTTAGCTTATAGGTAATCGTGTAATTCCTATATCTAATCTATATAGACTGTAACTTAAAGGGCATTAGTAGGCAGGTCTTAATAAAGCTTAGGCTCCTTACTGTAATTAGTAAAAAATAGTAATATACTTATTAACTTAATTAACGTTATATTATAAACTATCTGTACTGTTAGTAACAGCTTAAGCTAATTATTTTATTTAAATTTAATGTAAGTTTAGAAATACATTATAAATATCTAGTTAACTTATTCCGTTTAACTATCTGTTTATAGGTAAAAGGCTGTTAAAAGCTTACTCTTTACACTTATTCTTTATATTAGCCCTTATTAGAACTTTAATATAATTAACTTATCTTAATCTGTAACGATATTATTTAATTAAAGGTGTTATAAACTACTTCCTTCTCGAAAATATAAGTAAGTTATTCCATTATTATATCCTTTAAAGTTAATAGAAAGTAAGCCCACTTTATTAACCTATTAATTACTATAAGGACTTAGTTATAAGTGACTCTTATAATAGGGTCCTTAGACTTTAAAATCTTAATAATAAAGTTAAGTAAGATAAAGCTTTATAATACTTATAATATAAGGAGTGGTTAGAGAAGTCTATAAGGTTTATAACGTTAGTTCTGCTTTCAGTAACAGATGTTACAGTTATTAACCACTTCCTTAACTAACTTCTTTATTCCTGGGAAGGCGTACGTTTATTAAGCTTATATAAAAGTTTTAACTTAGCTTATATGTCCTTTAAATCAGGACTTATAAACCTGTTAGACGTATTCCTTTCGTTCGTCTAAGTCGTAAATATACAGTTTCTCTTAATACTAAAGCCTTACTTTTAATTTAAGCATACTGTCTATACCTTTTAGTAACAGTTCTTATTAATAATTAGTTTCATTAAAATTTAAATGTTTTAAGCACTCCTTACTACAGTCTTATACGTGCTTTAAAAAGTCTCTTAAAAGGCACTTATACTTATAAATACCTTCTATTAACCTTCTTACTTAAAAGTCCTATTATTACTAATAGATATTATACTCTATTTATAAGTTTATACAGATATTAATAATTTATTCTAAGGTTTAGTTATCTAACATTTATAATATATACTCTAATATACTGTTCTTAACTTTATTAAATACAGTAATAGGGATTAAGACTGGATTAATATCTTTATAATCCTGTCTTTAATTAAGAGTATTAACTTACTTCTTATCTTTTCCTTTAATATAGTGGATTTAGAAGTAGAATAGGGCTATTAACTCTACTTATCGTGCTTACTATAAGTTAAACTCCTTAGTTAAGAAGTATTAGAGGTTATTATAATCTGAAAAGACTTAAACTAGTTCCTTTATACCGTTTAAATACAGTACTTACTTAGTAAAGTACTAAATAAATACTATCAGTTCTTTATTATAGATTAAGTAACATAAGGTTAAGTTGTAAATCCCTTTTAATAAAAAGGTAATTAGATAACGTTTTCCATCGTCCTGGACTTAACTAAGTTCTCTATTAATTATAAATTCTAAAGAGTCTATCTTAACTTAGAAAAGTTTTAAGAAATTAGGAAAGGCTAGAACTGGCATTGTAACAAAGGCGTGCTTAAGGTCTTTAAACGCCTTCTACTATTTACTAATTTACTTAAACAGTTTACTTATCTTTATAAGCTTATATAATAGTTTTATAATTTTCGTAAAGTATTTAATAAAGTATTAATAAAAGTTTATAAAACCGATAAATACTTATAACTTTATTTAATTCTTTAGAGTAAGCTAATTATTACAACCTGCACCCAACACAGGCCTCAAGAGGACTGGCGCGGGTTAAGATAGAACATATAACAGAACGCCAACAGATAAGGGGCGTTCCGAAGACGGCTTATTAAGCTAGCACTCCTAAACGGGGGTTTAATGTCACTGTAAGTCGCTATCGCTATAATACACAGGGGTAAGTCTAAACAGTAAGACACAAATAAATAATTAAATACTAATGTGAGGAACTAAAGTCCCTCCTAGTAGTTATAAGCATAATTATAGCTTTCTATACTAGCTAACTAGGAGGTACTTTATACCTTACTTAGTCCATTATACTTAGTGGTGCACTATATAATTACAGCTAAGCAGCTAACTAAATGGTACTTAGTGTTATTAGTTCTTATAAACTATTAAGCACTTTCTTACTAGTTATAGGGGCTTTGGGTCTTTACACCCCTAGCCCAGTGCGCTTAGACGGTGTACCCCGTCCTCTGCACTGTTCCTTCTGCAGGGGATTTGTCAGGCCGCCCTAGCTTAAGTGACGGCTTATAGGGTCGTTACACAATTCCTCCTCTTTAATATTCTTTTTCCATAAAGAATCGCTAAGTCTGTTTCTTTCCTTTTCCACCTTCACTATATCTTCTAACTGTGTTAAAAAGTGTAAAAGATAGAGAAAACAGGAAAAGGCTCCTTATAACTGTCACATTTATCTCGCAGAATCCCTTAACGCCTTTAATTTGCAAATATCTCTTTACACTTATTACTAAGCTAAGTCCTTACTATATTAAGTCGTAACGTAATCTGATAATTATAATAAGTACTAATCCGCTAATATATCTTTTTTATATAACGCGTTTAGTTACTTTAACGAATTTATTAAGGGTTTAGTGGATAAAAAAAAAGGAGTTTGACACCTTATACGATTAAGTAGTTATTAAATACTGTAACTCCCTTATAAAGTTACAGCGTGTCGAAACCTAACAGCGTATTATTAAAGCGAAGGTAATAAAAGTGTTCTCCCGTAAGGCTAAGGTTCTGTCCTTCTAAGAGTAAGTAAAGGTAATAGACTTAGTCTAGGCTAAGCCGGTTTCCTAAGACTAAGACTCTTTTCTTACAGGCTTTCCTCCTAAGGGATCACTACAGTTTATCACGTCTTCTTAACTTAGTTTATAACTTCTTTCCTTTAATAAACGAAGACAGCTCTTTAGCGCAGTAACGGCGCGCTTACTTCCTTCAGCAACAGGTTATAGGTTTAAATCCTATAAAGGTCTTCCACTACAGGTTTAAAACTTAGCCCAGCTTCTCCGTCCAGTCCAGTCCTAAGCCTTCAGCAGCTTCTTTTTTATTTTATTTTATTTACTGACTTCCTTTCTCAACAGCGCTTATTCTTATAGACACGCTTCTCTATCATGTATATAATTTCGTATAGAGTTTACTAGAAGCTCTAAAGGTCTTACCTCCTTATTAGGTCTAAGGTCCTTACAACCTATAGCTAAGGTTCTAATAAATATCCTTCCATACCTACTAAGGAGTTTCCTACTATTTTTTAAGCTTTAAGTCTTATAGTAATCTTACTTTTAGTTTAGCAGTTTAGATGTTAGATCTTATCTTTATTTTTCTGTTTCTAAAGTAAACCGGTTAGTTTAACTCCTCGGGGCTACACTAACTAATTTAACCTTTACCTTACACCTTTTTTTACAGGTGGTTTTAGTTAATCTGGATTCTTTCAGTGGAAATCCTCAATTAGGTTAAAGTATAAGAGGTTCCTAACAGGTTTTTAAAAGTTACTTTTAGGGTTATAATCTAACTACTTAACGAGATACTTAAACGTGTTCTTTCCTTTTTATAAATCTATAACTTCCTTAATATCGTACTTATCTTTATTAGTGTCGACCTTAACCTTTTTTTCTAGAGGAACTCCCTTTAAGGCAGGTTTTAAAAGTAAGACATAAAAAACCTTAATTTACACCTTTATATTAGTAAGTAAGTCTAGTTTATAATTAAAGGTAACGACCTTTTTCTTAATTTAAAACGGCTTATACCTTTTAAAGTTAAGTTTTTTACTAGGTCGTTTTAAATACAGGTTTTATAAAAAAAGGTAAACGTAATCCTCTTTTTAGAAAGTCAGTCCTTTAACTTATTTATTATTATAATAGAGTCATTTCTTAAGTATTAATTACTTAATTTAGTATTTATTAGTAAACTTCCTTATTCGTTCGTATATAAACTTAAGTTCAGCTTATAAGTAGTTATATAATTCTTACATCTAGTTTATATAGACTGCAGCTTAAGGGGTACCAGTAAGCAGGCCTTAACGGAACTTAAGCTCCTTACTATAATTAACAAAGAACAGTAATACACTTATTAACTTAACTAACATTATATTATAAGCTATTTATACTGTTAGTAACAGCTTAAGCTAATTATCTTATTTAAAGTTAACGTAAGCTTAAAAATACGTTATAAGTATTTAGTTAACTTACTCCGTTTAGCTATTTATCTATAAGTAAAATACTATTAAAAGCTTACTCTTCACACCCATTCTCTATATTAACCTTTATTTGAACTTTAACATAATTAGCTTATCTTGATCTGTAACAACATTATCTAACTAAAGATATTATAAAACTACCTCTTTTTTAAAGACATAAGTAAGTTATTCCGCTATTATATCCTTTAAGGTTAGCAGAAAGTAGGCCTATTTTATTAATCTATCGACTATTATAAGGATTTAGTTATAGGTAACTCTTATAATAAGGTCCCTAAACTTTAGAATCCTAATAACGAAGTTAAGTGAGATAAAGCTCTATAGAACCTGTAGTATAGGAAGTACTTTAAAAAGTCTATAAGGCTTATAACGCTAGTTCTGCTTTCAGTAACAAATATTATAGTTATTAACCATTTCCTCAACTAGCTTTTTCATTCCTAAGAAGGCGTACGCTTACTAAGCCTGTATAAAAATCTTAACCCAGCTTATATATCCCTTAAGTCGAGACTTATAAACTTACTAGATATACTCCTTTCGCTTATCCAAGTTATAAATGTACAGTTTCTTTTAATACTAAAGCTTTACTTCTAGTTTAAGTGTGCCATTTACACCTTCTAATAGCTGTTCCTATTAATAATCGATTTTATTATAGTTTAAGTACGTTAAGTACTCCTTACTATAATCTTACATATACTTTAAAAAGTCTCCTAAAAGGCACTTATACTTATAAGTACCTTCTATTAACCTTCTTACTTAAAAGTCCTATTATTATTAATAAATATTATACTTTATTTATAAGTTTATATAAACGTTAATAGTTTATTCCGGAATCCAGTTATTTAATACTTATAATACGTGTTTTAACATACTATTCTTAACTTTATTAAATATAATAATAAGGATTAAGACTAGATTAGTATCTTTATAATCTTATCTCCAGTTAAAGGTATTAATTTACCTATTATCTTTTCTTTTAATATAATGGATCTGGAAGTAAAATAAGGCTATTAACTCTACCTATTATATTTACCGTAGGTTAAGTTCCTTTATTAAGAAGTACTGGAGGTTATTATAGTCTGAAAAGACTTAGACTAGTTCTTCCATACCGTTTAGATACGGTGCCTACTTAGTAAAACATTAAATAATTACCATTAGTTCTTTATTGTAAATTAAGTATTATAAGGTTAGGCTGTAGATTCCTTTCAATAAGAAGGTAATTAGGTACCGTTTCCTGTTATCTTAGACTTAGCTAAGTTCTCTGCTAATTACGAACTTTAAAAAGTCCGTTTTAACTTAAAAGGGCTTTAAGACATTAGGAAAAGCTAAAACTAGTACTGTGATAAAGGCGTACTTAAAGTCTTTAAACACCTTTTACTACTTATCAGTTTACTTAAACAGTTTACCTATCCTTATAAGTTTATATAATAGTTTTATAATCTTTATAAAGTACTTAATAAAGTATTAGTAAAAGTTCGTAAAGTTAATAAAGGTTTATAACTCTGTTTAGTTTTTCAGAGTAAGTTAATCCCTAACTGCCTTTATCTTCTCTAATTACATTTTAAGCTTTCTAAGGGTTACTTTAAACCCTAAATAGTTTAACTCCTAAACATAGAAATAGCTTTTCTTTAAGTTTACTATCAGTTTTACTTTTTTAAAAGTTATTAAAACCTATTACATATACTTTTTATATTCTTTTAAAGTTTTAAAATAAATTAAAACGTTATTTAAATACATAAAGATAAACTTATCGAGGAAAGGGTAAAGAATACTGTCGATAAGGCTTTAGAAAGTTACTAGGGCGTTTATTAATCCTATTAGCATGATATAATACTAGTAATACCTGTTACAGGTTTAGAAGGTTATCTTATATTTATCCCCTTCCTTTATTCTAACGTAGTTAAACCCTATAGGGAAGTTGAGACTAGAGAACTAATTTACTTTAATAATCCGTTCTTACATTTCCGTAATAAGTAGTAATAAGTAACGATTCTTAATCATATCCTTATTTAACGTTTAGTAATTAATAACTATATATAATTTACCGTCTCCCTTCCTTAAGATAAACAGTATTAAATACCTTATTAGGGACTGGGACTCCACGATAAATCCGTTCTTTAAATTCTTATTAACGTACTCCCTTAAGGTTTCAGCCTATTAGGGGTTTAAGTAATAAAGCTGGAAACTGCAGAGCTTTACTCCTAGCTTTAGCTTAACTTTGTAATCTTACAGTCTGTAATCCAGTAGTTATAATATCTTTTTTTAAAACAGGGTGAACTTTCTGTACTTTATAAGTACCTTAAATAAGTCGATTTCTTCACTTATCTATAGATTAACTTTTTACTTCTTTCTACTTTCTAAATCGTTATTTAAATAATACAGTAAACTCTCTAATCCTTTACCTATCTTAGTAAACTTAACCTAAACTGTATTTAGTTTTAAAAGTTTAACGTACCTTTAAATACTTTATGTAACTTTAAGGCAGTTTAATGCCTTCTTAACTTCCTCTAAATAGTAATTACTATTAAAGGACTTATTAAAAGTAAGGTAACTACTCCTTTAGTTAATTACAGGGTTATACTTTTCTAGCTAGGGTAAACTTAAGATTATATTATACCTTGTAATTAGTGTAACGTTAAAATCCACTTATTATTTATCTTTATTTACTTTAATTAGAAATAACAAGTAATAGGTAACTTTACTATTATTATATTAGTACAAGCCTCCTTCTCCATTTTAAATAGGAATAGCCTCTTTATACTCTTTATTAAGAAGTTTCCTTCAGTTAACTAATAAAAGGTGTATTAAGTTAGAAACACTCCCACTATTAATTATTACTTTTACTTTAAACAGCCTCCCTTTTCTATCTGTTAAGTCGACACTAACGGAATAATACTTATACTCTTTTAACATCTAAGTTATAATAACTATTTATCCTTAAAGTCTTATCTAGCCTAACCTTTAACTACCTTTTCTTTACCTTAAGGTTTTTACTAACTAGTGAACTATTAGTTTCCAGCCCTTTTAAAGGGCTTATAACCTTTTCCTAATTCCTTTTAAAAAAACAGGTAACTTTAATAGACTTAGCAATTAACCTTTCTTAAGTTTTCACACCTTAACGTCCAGTTAACTTTAAACGGTTTAATGTTTTTAAAGTCCTTAATAAGTTAATAATACACTCTGTAAGACTGGATCGCGGTAATGTCTTTTTACTCCTAACTCTGTTAGTAATCCTTTTACTTTTACCACTCCCTAACTTTTCCTCTAAGATGTAGTAAATAGTTATTAAATACCCCTCTTTACCAGCATATAACAGGGGCCTAGTTAATTATAGTAATCTTTCGTTTATTACTAGACTCTCTTATTAGGGAGTAGGAGACTTAGTAGTGGGCTAGTTCTAACTCTACCCTTATAACGGCGTAACCCTGTCTTTATACGTTAAGGAAGTAGTTATAAAGGGCTTTAAGTCTATTATACTAATTAAAAACGTAATTATCGTACACGTAATTAATCCACAGTATATCTTTATAGTTAGGGTAGTTAATGTTAACTGCAGGTGTTACGGTTAAGGAGTATGGGATAGGAGGAGTAGCACTTTATTTCTTTTCTTTATCTACTTACCTTTAAGTACGTTACTTTTCCTAAACTTCTTTTTAAAACTTAAGTAATAATAACCTAGCTTATTCTTTTACGAAATAACCCTCCTTAATAAGTTAGTGTTTAAGTTAGTTAGTAAAGTGAACTTTATTATAAAGTTATAACTTAATCTTTACTACTTTATCTTTAGACATTACAGTAAGGCCTTTGATTTACAGGTCCTTTACTTTATCTATTAACTTTTAATACTTTTCCTTTAGCTTTTAAATCCTTCGCTAATATATTTACTTAATACTTTCTTAAGGGACCCTTAAGGTATTAGTTTAAAGCATATTAGCTTTAATATAAGGTAGTTACTTAAGCTATCCTTCTTTTAGGGAGGTAAGGGTGCTAATCTATTTAGTATATTTAAAGTGTTTAAAAGTCTTAAGAGGTATAGTTAAG
>Ga0247776_10000216_pt1 | contig 13137 bp, 4 predicted proteins | sample UWRJL199509C5_FD_179912 | JGI IMG/M metagenome (GOLD analysis project Ga0247776, IMG submission 179912) | Plant litter microbial communities from Arlington Agricultural Research Station in Wisconsin, United States - UWRJ-L199-509C-5 | ecosystem: Environmental > Terrestrial > Plant litter >...
CTTATTATTAGTTTTAATCAGTTTAGATTCTTTTAGTAGAACTCTGTAATTAGGTTTAAGCACTTAAGGTTTTTAATAAGCTTTTATAAGTTACTTTTAGAGTTATATTCTAATTACTTAACGAGATATTTAAACGTGTTCTTTCCCATAACTATCAGAGGTAGTAATAACCATTCCAGTAGTAATTATACCCATTATAAAGCCAGTTTCGTTAAAGTTATAGATATCGTTATTAAAGATACTGTATTTAGCCTTTATGTTATACATAAGTGTATACCACTTACGAATAACATTTAGATCTTCGCATTTAGCCCTTTAATAGTTATATCTACGCTAAAAACGCGTCCGGAGCTCTAGTTAGCGTTTGATAAAGTTATAAGCCTAGAGCTTACCAACAGGAGGCGCGTCGCGTTCACGTAACAGTCGGTTAGCCATATCTTCTACAAAACGAAGCCGAGGAGGAAATACGTGTACAGAGCTCAGTTATGTACTGAATAATCAAACCCTCCTCTAGATCTGTAAGTTTACGTGAGTTGGCTGGAATATCGCGTCGTGAAGGCCGACCAGCGCGTCGATTATGAAGGGTAGTATAAGGGACAGGATAAATCTTTACTGCAGCTGAAAGACGAAGTTTAGAGTCTTTTTCAAGAGATTAAAATGATAAGTTCAATTACGCATCTTTCGAAGGCAGTGCCATTTTGTGTAGTAGAGGAAAATGTTACAAAAGGTAAAGAGAGTGGAGTGGTGGAAAAATTATCGGCTTGCTTATATTATCAGCTCGCTTATAAAATATGTTACTATTTTCTAAGCATTACTTTTTCAATTGGTAAAAGAATATAAGCAGCTATATTTTCTATAAGCGGCGAAATCTAGTAGAACTAGCCGTGCAGCGGTATAATTTACGTACGTGAAGATATTAGCTTTTGAAGTTTTCTTACCTCTTTTATAACGTGTAAAAGCTCCTTTTTAGCATGTGCTTATTATTATCTATTAAAGTCGTTATAGATCCAAGCTACTGATAAGCCCTTAAAGTTTTATTAGTTATTAAGCTTATAGTTTGTATTAAAGTTAACGCCCCTTTTATTAAGCTTTAAAAGGCTTTAATAAGCTTCTTTTCAAAGTGATGTAAGTGTTTTCTTTTATTTTTTAACGTTTATAATAAGCAAGATGACCAGATAAACAAATTAACTACTTTTCTATACACCACGACTATCCCCAATTACACAACTATAACATTAGGTAATAACTGAATCTGAAACAGATAAATCAGACAATTCTACAGCTTCCTTACATATATGTATTATATAGCCCTCTGGCACCCATGCGAGCTAACTCTTCTAGCTTAATTCCCCTTATAAGCAACGTCGGATTCGTGGCGCCTTTGCATGGCATTTTGTAAGGTTATTAAAATATCTAGATGAATAGAGGAATCTGACATCACTTCTGCAAAGAGCGTAAGGTAGCAGATGTAATAACGGTGCAGAATATATACAGAAAATATTTAGGCGCTAAGAGAAGAATGCTTATAGAAAGACAATCTTACTTAGATAGCCAGTTAAGTAGAAGCTAGAGAAGTGGTGAAGTGGCAAAGCCTAGAGGAAAACATCCAGGTGCGTATACTATAAGCTAAGGGTCTCTCTTACAAGTTATTTAGTGGCTTATAAAGGTGGGAAACAGTGTAACAATCAGTGGAGAACTACATACGTTACGTTTACACTATTACCGTAAGTGAAAGAAAGGTAATGGAGCATGTAAGTAGTCGAAGCCGCCTGATTCGGCGGCAGATGCCCCCGAATCGAGAGGTAGAGACTGCAACACTGAGACTAATGGTATAATAATATCTTTAGTGAAATCTTTTAATAAGGTATCTTTATACTTTTTTAAAGCTTCCTGCTTAAAGGTTATAAATGTCTTATTATTACTATCCTCCTGTAACTAGCTGTTTTCCTTAGTAATTATACGTAGCTTTACATTATTAGTAAAAGCCTTATCTGACTATTTTAAAGTTTCTCGTTATCTAGACCGTTATTTAAAGAGCTCTTTAGTCTCTCTAAACCTATTATAATGTGTAAAAAGTAATCTAACACTCTTGCTAATTAAGTAAAGGTATAAACCTTAAGTTTAAAGCTAAGCTTTAACCTTTAACGTTAACTTTAAAGTTATAAGTTTTAATTTAATGCTTACAGAGCTTTCCTTAAGCTTTATAAGCTTATCCTTAATGTAAAGGAGCGTTACTCTGTCTTTAAGCGCGCTTACCCTTAAGTTCTAACCCTTAAAAGCATCTTTATTAGCAGATTTAGAAGTTAAAGCTTCGTTATTAGTAAATATAATTATAACGTTTAAGTTTAAAATATTATGTAACAAGCTTAAGTATAGATAAAGCGTCCTATATTTACAGCTTAATTTTAATAAAGCTAATATTACAACCTGCACCCGACACAGGCCTTAAGAGGACTGGCGTAGGTTAAGACAGAACGTATGGCAGGACGCTAACAGGTAAGGGGCGTTCTAAAGACGGCTTGTTAAGCTAGCACTCCTAGACGGGGGGTTTAATGTCACTGTAAGTCGTTATTATTATAGTGTATAAAGGTGAGTCTGAACAGTAGGATATAAATAAATAATTAAATATTAGTGTGAGGAACTAGAGTCCCTTATAGTGGTTATAGATATAACTATAACTATTTATATTAATTAGACGGGAGGTACCTTATACCTTACTTAATAACCTGTTACTTAATAAAGAACTAAGTAACCTGTTACTAAGCACTTCTTACTTAAAGGTCTCTTAAACACTTAATAAGTAAGCACTCTTATTAAGACTAAGTAACTCCTAGTTAGTCGTAAGGGCTTTAAATCTTTACACCCCTAGCCTAATATGTAATACCGTGCGTACTGTTTTCCTACACTGTTCCTTTTACAGGGGATCCATTAGGCTGCTCCAGCCCTAGTGATGGCCTGCAGGGTTATCATATAATTCCCCCTCTTTAACATTCTTTTCTTATAAAAAATCCTAGTAAAAGCGTTTCCTTTTTTTAACGTAACTATACCTACTAACTATATATAAAAGCGTATTTTAAAAAACAGCACCTCTTATTACTGTAACCTTACAGACTTTATTTTAACTTTTAAATTGTAAATATCACCTTATAGTTATTATTTTTTAAAATCACTTTCCTATCTTATTACTATACAGTTAGACAGTTACTTTAAATACTTACTAATAGGGGCTTTATCTTCATATAACATGTTTAGTTATAACGACGCCTTCCTTTAACGGCTCCTTTTTAAGAAGTGCCACCTTAACATTAAGTATAACGTTACTGTATAGAACATAGAGCTGAAAACTTAAAAGCTTTATAAAGCTACTACCTGTCTTAACTGGATTAAAATCCAGCGCTGTAAAACGGAAGAGTGAGCTTTTTCTACGTTTAATTAAGAGATAGAGATCCTTTATTTCTAAAAGTAAAAGGAGGCTTATTTAACTACTCCCTTTAAAACTAATAAGTCCTTTAACTGGGGAGGTTTTTTAACAGGAACACCTGCCAGTTCTTTCTCTAAGGGGTCACCCTAATTAACATCCTCTTTTTAACCTAGTTTATAATTTCAGGTTCCTTAAGGGTCTTTTTATCACCTTAGATCCTTACTCCTTAAGGCTAGAGGGTTTAATCTTAATAACTTTTTATTTATTTTTCTTTTTACTAATTTTTCTCTTTTAACAGTATTTATTCTTAAGTAAAGCTCTCTGGGAGCTCTGGAGGCCCAGCCTCCCTGCTGGGTCTAAGGTCCTTATAACCTATAGTTAAGGCTTTTAATAAATGTCCTTTTATACCTATTAAGGAGTTTCCTACCGCTTTTTAAGCTTTAAGTCCTGTAATAATCTTACTCTTTAATACGGTAATTTAAATGTTAGATCTTATCTTATTTTTAGTTTTTATCGTTAGCTTTAATTAGTTTAAATTCTTTCAGTGGAACTTTATAATCAGGTTTAGGTATTTAAAAATTTTAACTAATTCTTATAAGTTACCCTTAAGGCCGTAATTTAATTATTTAATAAGATATTTAAATATGTTTTTTCTCTTTTATAAATTTATAACTTCCTTAATATTATACTTATCCTTATTAACGTTAACCTTAACTTTCTTTTTTAAAGAAACTCCCTTTAAGGTAGGTTTTAAAAGTAAGACGTGAAAAACCTTAATCTACACCTTTATACTAGTAGGTAAGTCTAATTTATAATTAAAAGTGGTGACTTTTTTCTTAATCTAGAACAGTCTGTACCTTTTAAAGTTAAGCTTTTTACTAAGTTGTTTTAAATGTAAGTTTTATAAAAAAAGGTAAATGTGGTCCCCCTCTTAAAAAGTCAGTCCTTTAACTTATTTACTATTATAATAAAATCCTTTCTTAAGTATTAGTTACTTAATTTAATGTTTATTAATAAACTTCTTTATTTATTTATGTGTAAACTTAAGTTTAGCTTATAAGTAGTTATATAACTCTTACATCTAATCTGTGTAGATTATAGCTTAGGGGGTACCGGTAGGTGGGCCTTTATGGAGTTTAAGCTCCTTACTGTAATTAGTGAAGAACAGTAATATATTTATTAATTTAACTGGCGTTATATTATAAGTTATCTATGCTGTTAGTAATAACTTAAGCTAATTATCTTATTTAAAGTTAATATAGGTTTAAAGATATATTATAAATATTTAGTTAACTCACTCCGTTTAACTATCTATCTATAAGTGGAAAGCTGTTAAAAGTTTACTCTTCACCCCTATTCTTTATATTAACCCTTACTAGAACTTTAACATAATTAGCTTATCTTAATCTGTAATAATATTATCTGGCTAGAGGTGTTATAAAACTACCTCTTTCTTAAAGATATAAGCGAGTTACTTTACAGTTATATCTTTTAAAGTTAGTAAAAAGTAGGCTTATTTTATTAATCTGTTAACCATTATAAGGATTTAATTATAAGTAACTTTTATAACAGGGTCCTTAAACTTTAAAATCCTAATAATAAAGTTAAGTAAGATGGAACTTTATAACACCTATAGTACAGGGAGTGGTTTAAAAAGCCTATAAGGCTTATAATGTTAGTTTTACTTTTAGTGGCAGATATTATAATTATTAACCACTTCCTTAACCAGCCTTTTTATTCCTAAAAAGGCGTACGTTTACTAAGCTTACGTAAGAGTCTTAGCTTAGCTTATATGTCCTTTAAGTTAAGACTTATAAACCTATTAAACGTACTTCTTCCTTCTATTTAAGGTGTGAATATATAGTTTCTTTTAATATTAAAGCCTTACTCTTAGTTTAAGTGTGCCATTTACACCTTCTAACAGCTATTCCAGCTAATAATTAGTTTTATTATAGTTTAGATGCTTCAAGCACTCTTTATTACAGTCTTACAGGTGCCTTAAGAAATCTCCTAACAGGCACTTATATTTACAGGTTCCTTCCACCAGCCTTCTTACTTAAAAGTCCTATTATTATTAATAGATGTTATACTCTATTTATAAGTTTATATAAATGTTAATAATTTATTCCAGTATTTAATTATCTAACATTTATAATATGTGTTTTAAGGTACCGTTCTTTACTTTATTAAATATAATAATAGGGATTAGGATTAAATTAGCATCCTTATAATCCTGTCTCCGATTAAAGGTATTAACTCACTTATTATCTTTTCCTTTAATATAACAGATTTAAAAGTGGAATAAGGCCATTAATTCTACCTATTATACTTACTGTGGATTAAGTTCCTTAATTAAGAAGTACTAGAGGTTATTATAGTTTAAAAAGACTTAAACCAGTTCTTCTATACCATTTAAATACAGTACTTACTTAATAAAATATTAAATAATTACTATCAGTTCCTTATTATAAATTAGGTATTATAGGGCTGGGCTATAGATCCCTTTTAATAAGAAGGTAATTAGGTAACGTTTTCCATTATCTTAAATTTAATTAAGTTCTCCACTAATTATAAACTTTAAAGAGTCCGTCTTAACTTAGAAGGGCTTTAAGAAATCAGGGAGCGTTAGGACTAGCGCTGTGATAAAAGTGTATTTAAGGTCTTTAAACACTTTCTATTATCTATCAGTCCACTTAAACGGCTTTCCCTTACCTATAAGTTTATAAAGTGGTTTTACAATTTTTATAAAATACCTGATAAAATAGTAATAGAAGTTTATAAAGCTGATAAAAGCTTATAATTCTTTCTAATTCTTTAAAGTGGGCTAATCCCTAATTACTTTTATCTTCTCTAATTATATTTTAAGCCTTTTAAGGGTTACTTTAAACCTTAAGTAGTTTAATTCCTGTATATAAAAGTGGCTCTTCTTTAAGTTTACTATTAGCTTTACTTTTTTAAAAGCTATTAAAACCTGTTATATATACTTTTAATGTTCTTTTAAAGTTTCGGAATAAACTAAAACGTCGTTTAAATACATAAAGATAAACTTATTAAAGAAGGGGCAGAAAACACTGTTAATAAGGCCTTAAAAAATCATAAGGGCGTTTATTAATCTTATTAATATAACATAATACTGGTAATACCTATTATAAGTCTAAAAAGCCGTTTTATACTTATCCTTTTCCTTCACTTTAATGTAATTAAATCCTATAAGGAAATTAAAACTGGAGAACCAGTTTACCTTAATAATCCATTCTTATATTTCCATAATAAGTGGTAATAGGTAACGATTCTTAATTATATCTTTATTTAACGTTTAGTAATTAATAACTATACGTAATTTACCATCTCCCTTCCTTAAGATAAATAGCACTAAGTACCTTACTGGGGACTGGGACTTTATAATAAACCCATTTTTTAAATTCTCATTAACATACTCTCTTAAGGCCTTAGCCTGTTAGGGGTTTAAGTGGTAAGGCTGGAAGTTACAGAGTTTTACTCCTGGCTTTAACTTAATTTCGTGGTCCTATAATCTATAGTCTGGTAATTATAATATCTTTTTTCAAAACAGGGTAAACTTCCTATACTTTATAAGTATTTTAAATAAGTTAACTTCTTTACTTATCTATAAATCGGCTTTTTACTTTTCTCTACCTTTTAAATTATCATTTAGGTAATACAATAGACCTTCTAATCCTTTAACTATCTTAATAAACCTAACCTAAACTGTGTTTAGTTTTAAGGGTTTAACGTACTTTTAAGTGCTTTATATAACTCTAAAGCGGTTTAATACCTTCTTAACTTCCTTTAAACGGTGATTATAGTTAAGGGGCTTATTAAAGGTGAGGTGGCTACTCCTTTAATTAATTACAGGGTTATACTTTTCCAGCTAAGGTAAACCTAAGATTATGTTATAGCTTATAACTAGTGTAATGTTAAAATCCATTTATTATTTATCCCTATCCATTTTAATTAAAAGTGGCAAGTAGTGGGTAATTTTACTATTATTATACTAATATAGGCCTCCTTCTCTATTTTAAATGGGAATAGCCTTTTTATACTCTTTATTAAGAAGTTTCCTTCGGTTAATTAATAAAGGGTGTACCAGGTTAAAAGCACTCCTGTTATTAATTACTACTTTTACCTTAAACGGCCTCCCTTTTCCATTTATTATATTAACACTAACGGAATAATACTTATACTCCTTTAACATTTAAGTTATAATAATCACCTATCTTTAAGGTCTTATCTAGCCTAACCTTTAAATACCTTTTCTTCTTCTTAAGGTTTTTACTAACTAGTAAATTACTAGTTTCCGGCCCTTTTAAAGGGCCTGTAACCTTTTCCCAGTTTCTTTTAAAAAAACAGGTAACTTTAATAAACCTAATAATCCACCCTTTTTAAATTCTTACACCTTAACGTTTAATTGACTTTAAACGGTATAATGTTTTAAAAATCTTTAATAAGTTAATAATACGTTTTACAGGACTAGATTACAGTAATGTCTTTTTACTCTTAAATCTGCTAATAATCTTCTCACTTTTACCATTCCCTAACTTTCCTATTAAGATATAATAAGCACGTTATAACTGGGTAATTATTAAGTACCCCTCCTTACTAACACGTAATAGGGGTTTAATTAACTATAGTAACTTTCCACTTATTATTAAATTCTCTTATTAGGGAGTAAAAAACTTAGTAATAGGCCTATTCCAGTTCTACCCTTATAACAGTGTAATCCCGTCTTTATACACTTAAGAAGTGGTTATAAAGGGCCTTAAGCCTACTATGCCGGTTAAGGGTGCAGTTATTATACACACAGTTAATCTATAGTATATCCCTGTAATTAAGGTGGTTAATGTTAACTGTAAGTGCTGTAGTTGTAAAGCATAGAATAGGTGACGTAACGCCCTGTTCCTTCTCTTCTTCTACTTATCTCTAAGTTTATTATTTCTCTTAAACTTCTTTTTAAAACTTAGGTAATAATAACCCAGCTTATTCTTTTATAAAGTAGCCTTCCTTAATAAGTTAGTGTTTAAGCTAATTAATAAAGCAAACTTTATTACAGAGTTACAGCTTAATTTCCACTACTTTATCTTTAGACATTATAATAAGACCTTTAACTTATAAGTCCTCCACTTTATCTATTAACTCTTAATGTTTCTCCTTTAACTCTTAAACCCTTTATTAGTATACTTATTTCGTGCTTTCTTAGGGGACCTTTAAGGTTCCAGTCTAAGGCACACCAGCCTTAATATAGGGTAGTTATCTAAGCTGTCCTTCTTTTAAGGAGGTGAGGGTGTTAATCCACTTAACGTGTTTAAAGTGTTTAAGAGTCTTAAGGGGTACTGTTAAGAAGAATTTCCACTTCTCTAGTTTAATTCTCTTAACTTATTCTTTTTTACCTTTTAAGGCTTATTTTACCGTTTAGGTGGCCTGGAGGGCTAATTCTTTAACTCCCTCCACTATCCTAGTGATTTTTAAGTCAGGGTCTTTCCTAAACTTCCTTAGCTCCTAGGCTTACAGGGTAAGGTTTTTAAGGCCTGTAATAGCTAACTGGAATATCTTTTCCTAAAGTTGGTCTTTTATAACCTGCACCTTTATAGCTGACTTTTCTAAGACACCCTTAAGGACAGGGTATATTATATCCTAAAGTTCTCTCTTTTCTTCCTCATTTCTTAAGTTATACTTATTTATTTAAGTACAGTTTTCTTTATTACCTACTATCCTAACATAAACGTCTCCTAAGTTAAATTTAATGTGTTTTCCTCCCTTTAAAACTGGCTTTTAATTAACTTATTTTAATAATAGGCATTACCTTATTATATATCCTTTTTTATCACAGTTAAAACATTAGACCTTGGATATATCCTTAAACTGCTTTTATTACTGTTATTATTAAGGTTTATTACGGTTAAGTTAGTTTTAACAGTTTACTATATTAATATCTATTAGCCTGGGGTAGTGACTTATTACAGTTAATTAATTCCCCTTCTTCAGTTTACTTAACTGGTAGGGGGTTTATTCCTTTTAGTAGTTCTTCTAATAATAGTAATTATAATACTAGTTATTAACCTTAATAGCTATCTTAACTAACTCCTAAAGGCGATTTAGGTGGTTTTCTTAGTAAAGGTCTCTTATAACGTGCTCTTTCAGACTACTTTAAAATAGTATTACTAGGGTTTTTTAACTAAGCTTAATCTTTACTACCTTTAACTTAAAGTGGGTAGAGAACTTAAAGATTAAGGACGTTTGTTTTAAGGTTATAAGGCGCTATTTAGCCTACCTGGGAGTGTCTAGCTCCCTAAACTTAGTTTAAAGCTGGTTAATAAAGACGTTAAAATCGTTAAAAAGGGCCTAGGTCTTAGGGGCCTTTTTATACACTCTGTTTATAGAGAGGTTATTAATTGTTTTTATATAAGGTTTATATTAATAAGTGGTTACTTTATCTAGTAAGGCTTTGGTAAACTTAACCTTTCCTTTTTCCTTAAAGAATTACTTATTGTAATAAGTAATATAGCTTTAAAACTAAGCTATTTATAACTTTAACTATGTAAAGTCTCCCTTAAAGCGTGATAATGGGGGGAGTTTTACTTATTTCTTTTATAAGCCTTTAAGGTTATTATTCTCCAGCTTAACAGTGTTAAGTTAGGCTTAGAGTTTTTTAATAAGATTAATACGGCTTTTAATGTCTTTAGGGAAGGTTTTATTAAGTTCTTTAACTAGTCCCTATTAGTTAAAGTTTAAGTTTTTAAGGTGTGTAATTAACTTATTAATAATAAGGAGTTAAGGCTGGGCTTATACCTCCTTAATCTCCTTACCCTTTCTAGAGGTTAATATATTAGTAGGAGGGGGAGGTGTCTGGGAATTTAATAAATGGCGTTTAAAACTAAGACGCTAATATTATATTACAACTTACACTTAACACAGGCCTTAAAAGGATTAATGCGGGTTAAAATAAAACGTATAGTAGGACGTTAACAGGTAAGGGGTGTTTTAAAGATAGCTTATTAAGTTAGCACTTTTAAACAGGGGGTTTAATGTCACTATAAGTCGTTATCACTATAATACATAGAGGTGAGTCTAAATAGTAAGATATAAATGAATAATTAAATATTAGCGTGAGGAATTAAAGTCCCTTATAATGGTTATAGACATAACTATAGCTATTTATACTAACTAGACGGGAGGTACCTTATACCTTACTTAATGGCCTGTTACTTAGTGAGGAACTGAGTAACCTGTTACTAAGCACTTCTTACTTAGAGGTCCCTCAGACGCTTAGTAGGTGAGCACTCCTGCTAAGACTAAGCAACTCCTGGTTAGTCGTAGGGGCTTCGGGTCTTTGCACCCCTGGCCCAGTGCGTAGTACCGTGCGTACTGTTTTCCTGCACTGTTCCTTTTGCGGGGGATCCGTCGGGCCGCTCCGGCCCTAGTGACGGCCTGCAGGGTCGTCACAGCTAAGTAACTGTTAAGTAACTTACACTAACAGTACCTTTACTTCCTTACTCCCCTTTTTATAAAAGACTTTTTTATTAAATATTACATTACGTGTTATAAGTACTGTTTTCAGTTATAGGTATTAAATACGGTAAATGTTAAAGGCTACGTATTTAACTAAGTACTTAATATACCCTTAAGATTTAGTTTTAAAACTAAGCTTATCTTACTTTACCCTTTACCTTTTATTAAGAACGTAAGCTTAGTATCTATAAGTGTAGACCTTACTTTAATCTAAGCGGTAATCGTTTACTAAGCTTTTGCTAAGCTTACTTAATAACATATATTACTGGAAATACTATTTAAACAACATATAAAGCTTCTTATTAGGTAATATTTAGTCGTTACGGTTTGGCACGCCATGCAGAACAAATCTCTGGAGCAGACCGCTGGCAGGTTGAGGGATCTCAAGCGAGCGTTGGCGAACGGAGCGGATCTTACGACGTATCAGGACTCTATGAACCGCGAGAAGTTCAACACGCTCAAGAAGGTCGCGACTGAGATTAAGGAGAATCGTGATCGTGTTCTGGAGGCTTGAGTTTAGGTATATGCTAGATTCATTTCATACGTCGTGGTGTGTACGGCTCCAAGTTTCAAAGGCTAGGATAAGGATTGTCTCATTTCTGGCACTACGGACTTGGAGTACGGTCAATATTATCCAGATGGCCACCCTATTATATCATATGATCACTTGATATGGGAATATGTAAATTTGGGAAAGCGAATTTGGTTTAGTTAAAAACAGCCCTGGCCACTTGTTGAACGATGTAGCCATCGTGTTACAGGGCCTACCTAAGGGTGAAATGGAGTCAGACTGATAGAGCTATAGCTAAGATAACCCATGCAGTGGCAAAGGGAGCAAGAAACACAAGGGCTTCTTGATAGGGGGTACGTGCTGGGCTATCATCAGCAGTGACGGAGGGAGCAAGAGTCACAAGGGCTTCTTGACAGGGGGTAGATTGTTGACAACCGGCGGGGGAAGCTCGTGAAGAGTATTTCTGACAAAAACAGCCAGGTCAATCCCATCGAGCTCGGTAGCCTGCCACTCAATGGATGACTCAGGCATCGTATAAACTTGCCGGTTAGCTCTGCGGCCAATGTGCGTCAAAATAGTCCAGGGCGGAGAACTTGCAGGAAGAAGCATTGGGTGGCCTGCTGAGAACCAAGGGAATTTGGTCTGTGCCTCGGCAAGAAGAGGTTACTCTCCTTTCTCCCGAACCTCCGAGTCCCTTCCGCAAGACAAACAGTACATCCGACGAGGGGCTTCGATTCCGTAAACACTAGGGGGGTATCTACACTCTTGGGGAATGAACTCACCGCAATCCGGGAAAGCGCAGCATCGCCTGTCAGGTGGTTCGCTCATCCACTTGACGCGCAAAAAGACGGCTTTGGATAGAGCGGGAGTTAGACAGCTCACGAGGTTTCTAGTCAAGACGCAACGTCCATAACGTCCATAACGTCCACAGCACTCAAGTCTAAGCCCGGCAGCTGTATAAGCGTCCTGTTCAAGTCTTCCCTCTCGTCCATTGCCCACCCACATATCAAAGAGCCAGGGGCATGGCCTGTAGTAAGGCACGTCATGATACCGATCGCATTGCTTGTTCGCCCATGATAACTCAAGTCTGAACTCTTCTCTTTCGTCCTGCAGTCTCTTCACTTCGCCCACGCGGGTTGGGCTGTCTATGATCTCGACGTGCTTGGAAGCGATTGCCCTGGCGCAACGGAGACAGAAGCCTGAGTTGATCATACAACCTAAGTTGATGATGGGTTCGTTTGCCGGGATGATCTCATAGCATATACCGCAAGAAATCCGATCATTCCCACTATCTTCCAAGTCATGGCCTGGATGGCTGTCCTTGTCACATCGACCGTGCTTGTAGAAGTCCACACTCTCACCAATACCAAGATTGGATCGGATGACGTCGGGTATATACCTCCGGTTGTGTCGAAACTTTTCGTGGAGGCGAATCATCTTGAGATGCTGGTTGTGATAACCAAACTTTCGAGACGATTTGGTGGAAGATGAATAGGAATCTGGGTTTGAAGGAGAGAGCTAACTTGAGGTGGTTGTTGGTGTCTGCTTTTATTGAATTCCGTCGGCGAAGGCTGGGAATCCTACCGGTGTGTACTCAGGTATCGACACAAAGCCGCAAAGTATTTGTTCTGCCAGGTAATGGATGTGGACACACGAAGACCCCTTTGGCTTTGTCGTCGCA
>Ga0247776_10000217_pt1 | contig 13132 bp, 5 predicted proteins | sample UWRJL199509C5_FD_179912 | JGI IMG/M metagenome (GOLD analysis project Ga0247776, IMG submission 179912) | Plant litter microbial communities from Arlington Agricultural Research Station in Wisconsin, United States - UWRJ-L199-509C-5 | ecosystem: Environmental > Terrestrial > Plant litter >...
TCAAGAACGCGCCAAAAAAGTCGCTGAGTCGGCGCTTTCGACGTATTCGCAAAAGTACGCGAATTACAACCCGCAGGTGATCTGGAAGGGCCCGAACAAGGCCGATATCTCGTTCAAAGTGAAGGGGCTGTCGCTATCGGGCTCGCTGGAAGTGCTCGATAAGAGCATCGACTTGGACATGGACGTGCCGTTCTTGCTGCGTCCGTTCAAGAGCCAGGCTTTGGGCGTGATCGAGGGCGAAATCAACGAGTGGATCAAGAAGGCCAAGACCGAGGGCTGACCGCCCACTGAGCTCATAGCAGCAAGCCCGCGCTCAGCTTGAACGATCTTGATATGAAGTGACCTCGGCCCGGCCGCGAGCCGCCGAAGGCGAGCACGAACACTCGGTTGGCGCGTATCGTCGGCGCGATGTTCGAATTTGCTCGCCGCTACTGTGCATGGTTCGCCTTTGGGCTGAGCTCGATCGTGGCGCCGCTGGCGCAGGCGGCAGATCTACCGACCTGCACGCAATCGCTGGGCAAGGCGCGCGCTGAGCGCATCGCCCTCAATTGCATGCAGGTGTTGGGTGGCCGGACCCACCCGCCGTGCAACGTGAATTGGGACTGCCAGAACCTGCTGGAGGCCACCGACGAGGGCTGCCAGGCCGCCGGCGCGCAAGCGCCCGAAGCGTGCAAGGAAGGTCCAGGCCTACTGAGTCTGAGTGAGCGCGCGGCGGCGCAGCGCTACGCCGCTACGGGGCTCGCCGATCAATCCGCGGCCGCCAAGATCCCCGAGCGACTCAAGACGCTGCGCGCCCAGCTCGAACCGTTGGCGGCGAAACGCGCTTCTGCAGCCAACGCGCTCAAGGCCGGCCAAGCGGAGTTCGCGAAAGAGCTCAAGGCCGCCCGCGCTGCCTACGACAAATACTCGGCCGACAGCAAGAAGCCCGGCGCTGTCGGGCTCGACGTCACCCGGCACACGTTACGCGCGCAGTTTCTGGCCGTGTCGAAGCACGGCCAAGCGCTGAGCAAGGACGCGACGGCGATCGCAACCCTCGATGCGCGCTTGTCGGCGGTGTCGGAGCCGCTGCATGACACGGCGCTGATGATCGTGTTCGCACAGCAGGATCTGACGAGCTTGGCCTTGGTCCTCGACTCGATGTCGACTCAGCTCGCGAAGGCGGCCAGCAAGGCGCAAGCGGAGCTCTCGAGCAGGCAGAAGGCTCTGGATAATCTGAAGGCCAGCGCATCACCAGACAAGGCGAAGCTCGGGGCAGCGAACCGAGAGCTCGCCAAGGTCAAGCTCAGCAGCTCCTCCGCGACCGAAGACGCGGCGCAGGTGAAGGTGCTCAGTCTCCAGATCGCGGCTGCGTCCAAAGCGGTCTCGGCGTTGCAGGTCGAAACGGAGAAAGAGCGGCAAGCGTTGCTCGGCCTCGCCGGCAAAACCGTCGCGGCGCTCAACGCGCGCGCTCCTGCGTTCAAGGACGGACAGAAGCTGGAGCAGGATCGTCAACAAGCCCAAAGCAGAGCCGACGAAATCGAGCGCACGATCAACGCGAGCCTGGCTCGTCGTCGGGTCGACGCGCCGAAGGCCGAAGGCTGCAACCTGGAGCGAGTCGACTTCAAAAACTTCAGCTATTCACCTAGCTTTGGCCAATCCGCCGATCGCTATGCGAAGGGTCAGCTCGTCGGCGGAGATTGGGACGAGTACAGTCGACCGCACATCGAGGATATTCAGTTCGTAGATCTGGATGGCAACGGCAAGAAAGAGGCTGTGATTGCCATCACCGGGCCACCCTCTGCCCACAGCGGCAACAACAACGCACTCCACTTTTTCGAGTTGGACGAGCAATGCCGCATCCAGGAGCTGCTGGCGCTCGATGGGCCCGTATCGGCGGGTCGAATGAAGGGCAAATCGTACTTCTACAGCGAGCTCGAGCTGGGCACTCCCGAGGGCCAAAATGGCCTGTTCCCCGTCGGTAGCTTCAACGTCGAACTTCGGTACGTGAACGGTGAACTAAAAGAAGTGTCGCGGAAGAACGCGCCATTCCAGTGATCGCTCGCCGAAACTAGCTGGCGAAGCCGTCAGCCCGCGTCGAGCTGTATGCCCAGGTGTTCGCGCACGGTCATGTAGCGTGCGCTCACGGCGTACGCGATCAAACGCTCGATGCGGGTCGCGAGAGGCGGCGAGCCGGCGTCTTGGGGCAGGGCGCGCACGCGCTCGACGGAGACCTCCAAGTCGTTGCAGAGCACGAAGCCGATCGCGTCAGCCGCCAGATCGACGTCCTGCACCCAGCGCTTCAGGTCGAGCGACGCGCCGTCGCGCAGTAGCTTGGCCACTACGTGTGTGAGTTGTTCGAGGCGTGTGCCCGTGGCAAGTTCGGCGAGCGCACGCGAAGCGTCTTGCACCGGGGCCTCTAGATCGGGCGCTACCGGGAATTTCGGTTTGACCAAGCGAATGGCCGCAAATAGCCAGGCTTTGAGCGCGGTCATGTTGGACAGTAGCTGGCGGACGTACAAGCCGGGCAGGTGGTAAGCGAGGTGCCGACCGGCCAGGAACGCCGCAGCCACGGGGGTCACGTCCTCACTGAACGCGCGTGAGCCGAGCAGCAGTGAGGGCGGAGAGGTAGACAGGAACGAGACGCACGAAGGCGCCTCGGGGTTTTGATACATGCGCGGCTCGGGCACCGATAGCACGCGAGCGCTGGCGTTGACTGCGAACACCACGCCATACGGGTAGCGCTCGACGTCGATGTGATGATCGCCGGTGAGACTGAAGGACGCGAGGGGTCTTGCGCGCGCCGCCACCACGAATGGCTGAATCAGCGCAAACAGCTCGGTCAAGAACGGCTCGCTGCTCTCGGGCATGGCTGCCAAGAGCCACTCTTCCGGTGAAGCGGGGTCGCTTATTTCCGCTGGTTCCTCGCTGCGCATGCGGTCGAAGAAGCGCTCTTCGTCGGGCTCTGCCTGACCGAGCACGTGCAACGCTTGGCAGACGCACCAGGCGGCGTCCGCGTGGCGTGCCTCGGTGTACGCCTTGCGCAAGAGCTTGTAGGGCGCGGGTTGGTAGGCATCCCTTTCGATCCAATTGCCCAGGGTTTCGACGGCTTTTTCGAAGTACGAGACCGGATCCTCGCCGTACAACCGCGCGAGTTTCTCCTGAAAACGCGTGCTGCCGGGGTCGACCTCGAGCGCGGATTCGTACACGGCGACCGCTTGGTCGCGTCGGCCGAGGAATCGCTGGTAAACCTCGGCGAGCTCACCGAGGGACTCCAAGAGGCGCGGCTTGTCGCCGACGTGCTGAGCGTTGGCGATGCGTAGCTTGAGCATGCGCTTCACGCCGTCGTAGTTCTTCAGCCGCGTGTACATCGACAACGCTTCGTCGATCGCTGGCGCGCGCTCCGGATCGTGCTCTAGCGCGGTGGCCAGCAAATTCGAGGCAAGCTCTAGATCACCGAGCTCTCGCGACGCAATCATCGAAGCCGTGTGCAGGTACTTGGCTTTGTGCTTCGGCTCTGCGACGACGTCTGCCAGCCGGGTAATGACTTGAATCAGTTGTGGCCAGTCTTTCTCGGCGCCGTACAACTGCATCAGCTTGGTCAAGATCGCGCGGTCATTGGGGCGTTCGCTCAGGGCCAGCAGGTAGCTCTTGGCGGCGTACTCGGAGTCACCCAGCTTTCCGGCTGCGATGTCGCCCATTTCCAGCAGAATCTCGACCTTTCGCTCGCCTTCCGAGCGCGACAGCTCGCGGTAGAGCACGTCCATTTGCTGCTCCGTGAGTCCCTCTGCGGCGAACACGCGTCCGAGCGCGCGCAGCGGGCCGCTGCCGGTGGGGTCGAGCTCACTCGCGCGCTCTAGGGAGCTTCGTGCCTCGCCGTAGCGACCGAGCTTGGTCAGCGCCTCACCGTTTCTGAGCTCCGCTTCGGCCTCTTCCTTGGGTGAGAGCATGGGTCGCATGCCGCCGAGCAGGACTTCACACAGCCACAGTGTTTGCTCGGCGGTGCCGTGTTCGGCGGCGACCTCGGCGATGCGTAGCAGCGCGGCGGCGTCTTCCTCGAACCACTTCATCAAGCCGCCTACTTGATTCAGCGCCTTGTCCGCCGACCCGCTGCGCGAAAGCGCATCGATGTACAAGAACGCGATCTCGTGCGCCTCCTCGGCGTCGAACAGCTCCAGTTGACCGAGCAGCGGCTCGAAGCGCTTGGCGGCCTCGACGTAGCGCTCCTCGGCGTGCGCGGTGTAGCCGAGCACACGCAAGGCGTCGGCGTTGCTCGGATCGATGTGCAGGGCGAGCTGGGCCGTGGCCACCGCGCGCGCGGTGTCGTGCAAGAATTTATGGCAAATCAACGACATGTCGCCGGCCAGCTTGGCGCGCTCGCGCTCGTTTTTGGCGACCGGGATCTCGGCCTCCAAGAGCTCGACGGCGGCGGCATAGCTGCCGTAGTCGACGTGCTTTTTGACCAGCCTTCGGCGCGCGCCCAAATCTTCCGGTAAGAGCTCCGCGGCCAAACGATAGCGACGCAGTGCGCCTGCGCTGTCGCCGCGGCCCTCGAGCACCTGAGCGGCGCGTACTTCCAGCTCGGCCTTGGCTTGCGGGGTCGTGGCCTTGTCGCTCAACGCGTCGATCGCGTCGATCGCGCTCTGCGCGTCGCCGACGACCGCGCGTAGAGTCGCCAGCGCGTCGAGGGCGCCTGCGTGGGCCGGTGCCAGCTCGAGTACGCGCTCATAGGCCAGCAGGGCACGGTCTGGCTGCTTCAAATGCTCGGCCAACACGCGACCGAGCTGCATCCCGGTTTCGACCTGGTGTTCGACAGTCCCGCTCTGCGCGTGCCGCTGGTAGTGCTCGGCCAGCGCGTCGTAGCGCTCGAGGGCGCGGTAATGGCGCGCAAGCTCGCGACTCGCGTCTTGGTGCTGCGGGTCCAAGCCGAGCACGGTTTGCAGCGCCTCGGCAGCGCGCTCGTGGTCCAAATACTCCTCGTCGTACACGCCGGCGATGCGCTCGTAGATCGTGATTTTCTGGCGCGCAGTGACCGCCAGATCGATTTGCGTTCGCAGCACTTCGAGCAGCTCGCGATAGCGACCTGCGCGGGTCAACACGCGGTCCAGGCCGCGCAGCGCATCGACGAAGTGTGGATTCTCGGAAAGCACCTCGCGGTAGGTCTTCTCGGCGGCGTCCAGCTTGTCCAGATCGACGTCGTACCCTTCGGCGACTTCGCACAAGAGCTGATGGCGGTCGTCCCCGCGCAGAGTCTTGGCGCGGGTTTGCCGCACGAGCAGGGCGCCTGCGGCATCACCCGCTGCCTCGAGCAGCGCAACTTGGCCGAGACTGGCCTTTTCGTGACCCGGATCTTCCTCGAGCACGGCGGCGTACAGCTCGCGCGCTGCACTTGCGTTGTTCAGGCGCGCGGCCAGCACCTCGGCTGCCTCGACCCGCAGGTCGCGGGCGAGATTCGGAGCCGCGACGTCAGCGCGGCGCAGCAGCACCTGCCCGTATTCGGCCCATTGTTGGGCCTTTTTGTAGATCTGCGCGAGCAGCAGCAGGGCAGGGTCGTGATTGGGTTCTGCCGCCACCAATTGCGTCAACCAAGGCAGCGCCAGGTCCGGGCGCTGCACCCGCTCGTTGTACCAACGACCCATGTGGAAAAGCAGCGCGTGGCGTTCGGCCGTACCGAGATCCGTGTCGAGCGCTGCGATGGCTCGCCCGAACACGTCTTCCCAGGCGGGGTAGCGCGTGTCTGCCAAGCGCTCCAGCGCAGTCGCGTGCGCTTCGTTCAGCGGATCTTCGCAGAAGGCTTGGGCGTAGGCGACCAGCGCTTGCTCTTTGTCCTTCAGCTCGTCTTCGTACATTTGGCCGATCTCGGCCCAGTGTTCCGCGCGCTCCGAGGAGCTCTCGCTGCTCTCGCTCCGTTCCAGCAACGACTCGATCAATTCTTCGTGCTTGCCGAGCGTCTTCTTCACGCGCAAGAGCGCCTGTGCCGCGCTGCGATCGTTGGGATCGAGCTCGACCAGCTTGGCGTACACTTCTTCCGCGCTGTCGTGGCGTGAGGCGGCTTCGTACAAGCGAGCGGTGCGCGCCAGGTGTTTCTTCATCACCCGCTCCGCCTCGGTCAGCCCCTCGAGGCTCTTGGCGATTTCGTAGAACCCGTCGGCCAGGCGCACCGGGTCGGCGCCCAAATCCACGCCCGACTCGAGCTCCGCGGCGGCCTGCTCGTCGTCCGGATTCTTCGCCAGCGCCTCGAACATTTCGGGCAAGCGCTCGTCGGTCACCCAGGTAGGGGGCCGCGTCGAGGCGCGCCAGATCCGACGTAGCCCTTCCAACGCTTCGCTCGCGTCGCGCGGCCGTTGTTCGCGCGTCTTCTCCAGCAAGCTGCGGACGAACGCTTCGACCGCGGGCGTCGCGCCGTTGCCTGCAGCGACGAAGGAAAGTGGCTCCGCGTTTTGCGTCAAATGGCCGACCAAAGCGTCGACCGCGTGCGGGCCCGTGAAGGGTGCCTTGCCACTGAGCAGCTGGTACATCAGCACGCCGAGCGCATACAGATCGCTCTGCGCGCTGGGCGCTTGACCGCGAAACTGTTCGGGAGAGCTCGAAAGCAGGTAGGTGGGCGTACTGCCGTTTTGCCCGTTCGGCGTCAGCGCCGGCCTCAGGAAATACGAGCCGGGATCGAGCAGCAGCACCTTGGGTGCGTTGGGCGTCGGATCGGTGACGAGCACGTTGCCCGCGTGCAAGGAGCCATGCACCAAGCCCGCAGCGTGCAGCGGAGCCAAGGCTTCGGTGACGGCCCAGAGCAAGGGCAAGGCTTCGTTGAAGTGGCGCGCACCACGACGCGCGATCAAAGCCAGGATCGTCTCGCCCTCGTGCGCTGGGTGCGCGATGCCGATGTGCAAGCCCGCGTCATCGAGCGCGCCCGCGCGCACCTCGCTGGGCAACCCCGGATCAGCGACCAAGCTGGCGAGCCTGGAGGCGGTGAGGTAACGATGCGCGTCGGAGCGTCGTGCCGCCACTCGCGGGTGCAGCGATTTGACGCGAAACTCTTGGCCGTCGCGGCGTGCCTTGTACACGTTCGCCCAGGGCCCCGTGCCGAGCTTCTCGAACACGACGTATTGTCCGATCGAGTCACCGGGCGCGAGCTGGTCGCTGGTCGCTGCGCCTTCACGTACGCTCTCGAGCGAGCTCGGCAGGCCTCGCCGGTCGAGTGCGATCGCGTCGAGCAGCGCGTCGACGGCTTCACTGGCAACGGCCTGCTCCGCCAACGCACGCGCGAACGAAGCGCGAGTGGCGACGCCGCCGATGTCCTCAGGCTGGAAGCCGAGAGCGTCGCGGCTCAAGCGGGTCAGATCAGGCAACTCGAACAATCGCTCGAGCTCGGCAGTCAGCGTCTCCACCAGCATGCGTTTTTTCGTTTCGACAGGACCAGCGCAAGCTTTTCGCTGGTTGATTAGGGGTAGCAGGGGAAGTTTCAGCGCAGCAACGGATCCGAGGGGAAAAACGCACAACCCCGGCGCCCGCTTGGGGGCCAGGGTTGGCGACTACCGCAAAGGCTGAAAAATGTCAGCTGAAACGGACCGCGCGGCGGCCCAGGTGCGTGCGCTTTCGGCTCAAGCCGCGCTGGCTTTGGCCATGGTCTCGGCCGCGTATTTCTCGAGCTTGCGCGCATCCGAGTAAAAGCCTCGGATGCCTTCGCTGAGCTTTTCGACCGCCATTTGATCCTGGTTGTGCTCGAAGCGATAGGTCTTTTCGTCGAGGTGGATCAGCGTCGCGTCGGCGCTGGCTGCCGCGCTCTTGGCAGTGAGCTTGGGCTCGAGCTCGCCGTCTTTGCCAGCCAGAGTGGCGATCAGATCGGGGCTGATCGTGAGCAGATCACAGCCTGCCAGATCGATGATTTCCTCGACCTTGCGGAAGCTCGCGCCCATGACCTGCGTCTTGTAGCCGTGCTTCTTGTAGTAGTTGTAAATGCGAAGCACGCTGGCCACGCCCGGATCTTCTTCGCGCGCGATGTCGGAGACGCCCTTCGCCTTCTTGTGCCAGTCGTAAATCCGGCCGACGAACGGCGAGATCAGCGTGACCTTGGCTTCCGCGCAGGCAACCGCTTGAGCAAAGCTGAAGAGCAGGGTCAAGTTGGTGTGAATACCCTCTTTTTCCAGCTGTTCAGCGGCCTTGATACCCTCCCAAGTGGAGCCGAGCTTGATCAGCACGCGCTCGCGATCGACGCCCGCGGCCTCGTACAGCTTGATGAAGGTACGGGCTTTGTCGATGCTGCCGTCTTTGTCGAAGCTGAAGCTCGCGTCGACCTCGGTCGACACGCGCCCAGGGATCAGCTTCAAGATCTCGCAGCCGAAATTCACGAACAGCTTGTCCATGAACGCCATCGTCTGCGCTTCTGGCGTACCCGGTTGCTTCTTGGAGTAGCTCAGCGCCTCTTCCACGAGGTGCTTGTATTGCGGCTGCTGCGCGGCCTTGAACAAGAGGGACGGGTTGGTGGTCGCATCTTGCGGCTTGGCTTTGCCGATGGCTTCGATGTCGCCGGTATCGGCAACCACGGTGGTGTACTTCTTCAGCGAATCGAGCAAAGACATCGGAAAATCCTCCAGAACTTCATTGGGGGTGGGCGCGGCGATGCGCGCGTCGAAGGTGGGAGCGTGCCCCCCACGCGGAGCCGGCGCAACAGGTCGCCGGCGCGACGCATCAGCGCCTCCGAATCGCCTTTTGAAGCACTGCTCAAACGGCGCCCATTGGCCGGTTGACCAGTGCACAGATGAATCCTCAAAGCCTTCCGCAGCGTTAGCCAAGTTCGGCTGGGTACCCCAATATATTGTTGTTGATCCTTTGCATGTGCCCCACTAGTAGCGGTTGATGTGTTGGTGCCTGCGCATTCGCACAGGCTGAAAATGGGAACCCGGTCAGAATGCCGGGGCTGCCCCGCAGCGGTAGGCGAGAACGAACCCCATGGTGGCACTGGTCAACTGGCCGGGAAGCAATGGGCAGTAGGAAGCCGGGTTCGCCCGGAAGGCTCGTAAGCCCGAAGACCTGCCAACACCCAGCGCCGGGAATCATCCGGTGTTGGTGATCTCGAACGCCTCGCGGGAGGCGGCCGGGGTGATCCGTTCGTGAACTGCGTGAGCCGTTCCGTGCGGTCGCAGTGCCGTTTCTCAAGTGTCTGTCGGCTTTGGAGCGGATGAGTGCCGCTCGTTGCATGCGGAGTAAGAACAATGTTGAGCCCGTCCGTCTCCTCGTCGAACGTCCTGTCGCCGTTCGCGCCCTCACAGTCCGACATCGACTCCGCGTCGTATCCGCAAACCACGATGCGCGTGAAGAAGCGCAACGGCGGCAGTGAGCCGGTCAACGTCAACAAGATCGTGCGCGCGGTGAATCGCTGCTGCGCCGGTTTACCCGACGTGGACGCGCTGCGCGTGGCCATGAAGACGATCAGCGGCCTGTATGATGGAGCGTCCACGCGCGAGCTGGATCAGCTGTCGATCCAAACTGCCGCCGGCTTGATCGTCGAAGAGCCGCAGTACGCGAAGCTCGCGGCGCGCTTGCTCTCTGGCTACATCGAGAAAGAAGTGCGCGGTCAGGAGATCCACGCCTTCTCTCAAGCCGTATCGCAAGCTCACGAGCTCGGCTTGGTGAACGAGCGCTTACTGGCGTTTGCTAGCAAAAATGCCAGGAAATTGAATGATTCGATCGCCCCCGAGCGCGATCGCGAGTTCGAATACTTCGGCCTGCGCACGCTGTACGATCGGTACTTGTTGAAGCACCCGCAGACACGGCTCGTGATCGAGACGCCTCAGCAGTTCTTCATGCGCATTGCTTGTGCCCTGTCGGAAAATGTCAACGATGCGCTCGAGCTGTATCGCTTGTTCTCCAGCCTGGAGTACTTGCCGAGCTCGCCCACGCTGTTCAACTCCGGCATGAAGCACGAGCAGCTCTCGAGCTGCTTCTTGCTCGACTCGCCAGACGACCACCTAGAGAAAATCTACAAGAGCTACACGGACATCGCGCTGTTGTCGAAATTCTCCGGCGGCATTGGCCTCGCCTATCACCGCGTGCGCTCGCGCGGCTCGTTGATCGAAAGCACGAACGGCAAATCCAACGGTATCGTGCCTTGGTTGAAGACGCTCGATGCCTCCGTTTCTGCGGTGAATCAAGGTGGCAAGCGCAAGGGCGCGTGCGCCGTGTACCTCGAGACCTGGCACGCGGACATCGAGGCGTTCCTCGAGCTCCGCGACAATACGGGGGAAGAGGCCAGCCGCACGCACAACCTGAACTTGGCCAACTGGGTCAGTGATCTGTTCATGCGCCGCGTGGAAGCGGACCAAGAGTTCAGCCTGTTCGACCCGAAGGCCGTGCCGAACCTGCCTGATCTGTACGGCGAGGACTTCGACCGTGCCTACGAAGAAGCCGAGCGCCAGGGCCTGGCGACGAAGACCGTCAAGGCGCGCGACCTGTACGCGCGCATGATGCGAACCCTGGCTCAGACCGGCAACGGCTGGATGACCTTCAAGGACAAGTCGAACCGCGCTTGCAATCAGACGGCGCTTCCGGGCCGCGCGGTGCACTTGTCCAACCTGTGCACCGAGATCTTGGAGGTCACGTCGGCCGGCGAGACCGCGGTTTGCAATCTGGGCTCGATCAACCTGGGTCGACACATGAAGGTCGAAGCGGACGGCTCGCTCGGCTTCGACTTCGACAAGCTCGCGCACACCGTGCGCACCGCCGTGCCGCAGCTCGACCGCGTGATCGATCTGAACTTTTACCCGATCGCCGAAGCCAAGGCCTCGAACTTGCGCTGGCGCCCGGTGGGGCTCGGGTTGATGGGGCTGCAGGACGTGTTTTTTCAGCTGAAGCTGCCCTTCGACGCCCCGGAGGCGCGCGAGCTTTCGCGCAAGATTTCCGAAGAAATCTACTTTCACGCGCTCAGTGCGTCGCTCGAGATCGCGATCGCCAAGGGCGCGCACCCGGCGTTCCCCGAGACCCGCGCGGCGCGCGGCGAGTTGCAATTCGACGCTTGGGAAGGAGCCGCGCCGCACAGCCCACGCTGGCTCGAGCTGCGCGAGAAAGTACGCTCGCACGGGTTGCGCAATTCGCTGCTGGTGGCCATTGCGCCGACCGCGACCATCGCCTCGATCGCCGGCTGCTACGAGTGCATCGAGCCGCAAGTCTCGAACCTGTTCAAGCGCGAGACCTTGTCGGGTGACTTTTTGCAGCTCAACAAGTACCTGATCAACGATCTCAAAGCGCGCGGCCTGTGGAACGACGGCGTGCGTTCGCGCTTGAAGATGGCCGAGGGCTCGGTGCAAGGCCTGGATGAGCTGCCGGAGAACCTACGCGCCGTGTACCGCACGGCTTGGGAGGTGCCGATGCGCTCTTTGATCGACATGGCGGCCGACCGCGGCGCGTTCATCGACCAGAGCCAGTCCTTGAATTTGTTCATCGAGAACCCCAACATTGGCCAGCTTTCCAGCATGTATTTCTATGCTTGGAAGAAGGGCATCAAGACCACCTACTACTTGCGCTCCAGGCCCGCGACGCGCATCGCCAAGGCCACGGTCGACGTACCATCGCCGTCTCAGCTACCGCCCGCGCGCAGTGAGGCCGATCCGCATGCGGTCCATGGCTACACGCCGGTTCCGCCTGCGATGGGCCCGAGCGATGACTCGGCGGCGGTTGCTTGCTCGCTCGAGAACCCGGAAAGCTGCGAGGCCTGCCAGTGAGTAGCTCGGCGCGTCCCAACAAGATCCTCGATCCAGGATTATGCCTCACCCTGAGGCCGATGGCGTACCCGACCTTCTTCGAGATGTATCGGGCGGCGATCAAGAACACCTGGTCGGTGGAAGAAGTCGACTTCTCCACCGACGTGGGCGACCTCACGCAGCGCATGGGTGAACCCGAGCGGCACTTGGTACACCGCTTGGTGGCCTTCTTCGCCACGGGTGACTCGATTGTCGCCAACAACCTGGTGCTCAATCTGTACAAGCACATCAACGCGCCGGAAGCGCGCATGTACTTGTCGCGCCAACTGTACGAAGAGGCGCTGCACGTGCAGTTTTACCTCACGCTGCTCGACACCTACGTGCCCGATCCGGAAGACCGCGCGCGCGCTTTCGACGCGGTGGAGAACATCCCGTCGATTCGCCGCAAGGCCGAATTCTGCAATAAATACTTGGATTCACTGGAGAATGTCGGGCGGTTGGAAGGCGCGGCCGAGCGCCGGCGCTTCCTGCTCAATTTGATCTGCTTCGCCGCCTGCATCGAGGGCTTGTTCTTCTTCGGCGCGTTCGCCTACGTGTACTTCCTGCGCTCGCGCGGCCTACTTCATGGTTTGGCTGCCGGCACCAATTGGGTGTTCCGTGACGAGAGCGCGCACATGGCATTCGCCTTCGAAGTCGTACGCACCGTGCGCGAAGAGGAACCGGAATTGGTCGATGACCAATTCCGCGCCGACGTTCACGCCATGCTCGATGAGGCGATTGCCTGCGAAGTGCAGTTCGCCGAGGACTTGCTGGGCGGCGGCATCGCGGGCTTGTCCGTGCCCGACGTAAAGCGCTATCTCGAATACTGCGCTGACCAACGGCTGGCCACGCTCGGCTTCGACAAGCGCTACGGCACGAAGAATCCCTTTTCGTTCATGGCCCTGCAAGACGTGCAAGAAGTGACGAACTTCTTCGAACGGCGAGTGAGCGCGTATCAAACCGGCGTCACCGGCGACGTCGCGTTCGACATCGCGTTCTAACCGCGGTCGCGTTGCTGAGGGGGCGCTCGCGATCCAGCCGCGCAGCTCAGGGTGCGCTGTGTTGTCGAGAATGGCCGCGATCAATGGCAGCTTTCTCGCGGCCAAAGATCGCCTACGCCGGCTCCCTGATTTGAACCGCCAAAACGCCAAAACGCCAGAAGAGGAAGAGAGAGATTGGGGTTAGCGATGCAAGCGGGGCGCGCGGCGTTCACGACTTTCGGCGGACGAACGTGCACTGCCCACCGTCTCGGGTGTGAATGGTACGCCGCAGCGTCACAGGTACGTAGCGCGCATGCTTGCCAACTCCGCCAGGTGGAGCGTCTTGCCCCGCGGAGAGCACCGGCTCTGTCTCCGCCTTGATTCGACGCGGGCGCGCTCCGATGCCGAAGCGCCGCTTCTCTTCCTGTCGCACGAAGCACGCCG
>Ga0247776_10000218_pt1 | contig 13127 bp, 15 predicted proteins | sample UWRJL199509C5_FD_179912 | JGI IMG/M metagenome (GOLD analysis project Ga0247776, IMG submission 179912) | Plant litter microbial communities from Arlington Agricultural Research Station in Wisconsin, United States - UWRJ-L199-509C-5 | ecosystem: Environmental > Terrestrial > Plant litter >...
ATCGCGCTGAAAGGCGCACTTTCGCGTTTCGACAAGCCGTGCCCGGTCCGGCGCATCCCGCCGTTCTATGACCAGGCCGTCGCGGGCAAGGCCATGCCCATCGGCCTCGGTGCGCGCCGCAACCTGCAGCCAATCCCGCTCGACGAAGAGCAGAACCTTTTCCTGATCGGAGACGCGCCACAAACGAACGTCCCGCTCGTCACTGACGGTGGCGCCCCTCTCGACCAGCTCGCGACGCCGCCGCAGTGGACAAGCGCGCTGAACGGCTGCGGCATCAAGACGCAAACCAAGCCGATCTTTCGCCTATCGGCTGACGCGTCGACCTACGGCGGCCAATACATGCCTGGAATCGTCGACGTGCTCAACGGAGACGGCGCGTTCACGACCTGGGCGTCGGGCGTGCCGCACGGATGGGTGCTGCCCACGACGCCGCCATACAACTCGACGGTGACGGCGAACGGTTCGATTTCGCAAGACACCTCGTTCGGTGGGTCGGCGCTCAAGATCACATCCAGGGTGCCTTACAACCCCGGCGTCGTCGCCGGCGGCTACTACGGATACCCGGTCCAGCTTGGCAGTACGCCGCTGCTGCCGGGCCGCACGTACCGCATCACTTTCACGCTGAAGCAAAGCACCGGCGCGACTGTGAACGGGACGTATGGCTTCGCCATGTTGACAGCCCTCGCCGACGATCCACGCTACTGGGTCACGCCGTTTCACGACTTCTTGACCGTGGCGATGCCGGGTTCGGGCGGCGTGAACACGTACACGCGCGAATACACCGTGCCATCGAGCCTCACGACGCCGCTGCCGCTGTATCTATGCCTCGCAAGCGCAGTCGACAACCTCGCGGGTGCTCCGACATCGAACATTGCAACCGTCACGATCGACGACGTCATTGTCGAACAGCTCGGGCAGTTCACCTCGGCGCCGCTGGTCGGCATGACGCTGACCCAGGCGTTTACGGAAATCCTTGTCGTGCGCTGCGGCGAGTCGGCCGCGGTGTTCTCGCTCGCCGACACTCAAGCGATCGATGCCGAGACGGGAATTCTCATCGGGCTCGAGTACGACGAGCAGCCAAACGTGCTGCAAATGCTGCAGGACGCGGCCGACGGCTACGGCGCGGTCGTATTCGAAGACGAGAACGGCGTCATTCGAGTTCGGCGCTTCAAGGACCCTCGCTTCGGTACCCCAGTTGCGACGTTCGACAAGTCACGCATCAGCGGCGATGAGAATAAATTCCTCGTGCTGCCCGACAACGCGATCGGACTGACCACGTCGCTCGGGTACCGAAAGAATCAAGTGCCTTTCTCCGGCGCCGGCGATTTCAACACCACGAGCGATTTCGTCACCGACGAAGCGGTGTCGCTGAGTCAGCGCGAGGCGTGGTCCGCGGAGTCGCAGGGCGAGTTCAATAGCAGCGTTTGGCCGGCGCAGGAATACGCGTTCGCCATCGGCGCCAAGCGCTTCGTTCTCCCCATCGACGACGACGCAAAGGCAGTGGCGGAAGGCAATCGCGTGATGCGCATGTTCGCGCCTGACACGCCGGGCATTCCCGCTCCGCCAGGCGCGATCGGCGCGACCAGTAGTTCGATTTCCGGCAAAGGAAAAATCGTCCAGATCGAGGCGAACTACAACGACGACGGAACGGTGGGCGGCGATATCAAGATCGCGCCGCAGCGCCTCTACCCCTGCGACGTCATCGTGCTGAACGTACCCGAGCTTGGTTTCATCAACACACCTGTCGCAGTCCTTTCGACAACGAACTACTTCGTCGACGGGCGACTCATCATCACCGGGCGCTACCAATGATTATTGCCTCGGGTCGCACCGCCGCGACCTGGACCATTTTGAACACGAACGGGGAAACCGTCGTGGCCGGCTTGTCCGACATCGCGGACGGGCAACCGGACACGGTCGCTCGCTTCACCTGGGGCACCGGTGCGCAAGTGCTAACGTCGACGTTCCGTCTGCGCGGCGAATGGACGCCGCCCGTCGCGCCCGGAATTTTCATGCTGTCCAATATCTCGCTGCCAGCCGGGACCCGCATTGAATGCTGGTTGCGCCGCGTCGGCGATCCCGGTGGCACGTATCCATTCCAGCCGCCGGCGTGGATCCTGTCGCAGCGCGTGGTCGCGCATCCCCGCGGGGGCCGCACCGCTATTTTTTGGTTCAAGCCCGGCGCGACGGCGGTCATCGGCGTCGAGTTCCGCATTTTCAACGACGTGGCCGGCGTCGTCGCGATTCCGGCCAGTACAGCGTTCACGCTTGGCGAAGCGGTGGCGCCGCTGCAGACCACCGAGATTGACGTGCCGCCGGATATTTCGCAGCCGTGGATTGACCCGACCACGACAAAGATCAATTGGAACGAAGCGCCGCGGCCGACGCCTGGCTCGCCGTATCGGCAACTGAGTTTCAAGCTGCCTGCAGACCGACAGCTGCGCTACTTCGGCGATCCGAACAATGCGGCCGCGCTCGACTACGATGAACTGCTGTCATGGATCGATCGCGGGCAAACAGCCGTCTATATCCCTCACTACCTCGACGAGAGCGCTGCCTTTTCGTCGTACCTGCTCCATCGCACCGCGATGATCGGAATGGCGACCAAGTTGCCGGCGCCGACGCGCGCAAGCGGTCCGAACTTCACATCGGACGCCTGCACCGTGCTCGAACTTCCAATTCCGGTTTGAGAGGCGACCTCCGATGATTCCTACGATCCCGATGAAGCGCGGCGACACGTTCGCCCTGACGTGTCAGTACGCCATCGACGGCGTCGATCAGCCGATCGACGCGGCGACGATCACATCCACTGTGCGCGCGCCCGATGGCAGTGTCGCATTTGAGTGCGTCGTCACCAAGCTATCGCCGCGTGAAGACGGCAAGGTGTACGACTACACCGTGCGTGCCGAAACCGGAGTCACCGGGCTCGCGCCGATCGGGCGCCTCGTTGGCGACATCCGCTACGAATGGTCAGATGGTCGGGTCGGCCACAGCTACGACTATGTCGTGCTGCTCGGGGAGGCGCGGACGTGACCGCGGCGACCACGAAAATCCGCGTCGACTCCCCGGTGTCGGGCATCGCGATCGTCACCTCGCTGCCGATGACCAACGTGTTCGTCGGCGGCGTCGCTGGCGGCGCGGGAGGGCCGACGGGAATCACGTTCACGCAAGCCTCGCCATCGCAGTTGTGGACGATCAATCACAACTTCGGCTACCGGCCCATCGTCGCGCTCTTCGACACGGCCGGGAATGTCTTCGACGGCGACGTCAGTCATCCCACCGTAAATCAAACGCTCGTTTCGCTCGTGGTCGCCACCGCGGGCTCCGCTCGCCTCACATAGGAAAACGCCATGTCCAAGCAACAGCGCTCCGACCTCGATTTTCTCAACACCGCGCACATCAACAACCTGCCGGATGCGACGCTGCCTCAGCAGCCAGCGACGCTCGGCCAGCTCATCGCGCAGGCGCGCGGCCTCGGCTGGAAAGACGACGTACGCGTCAAGTCCACCGGCAACGTCAACCTGGCGACGCCTGGCGCCTCGATCGACGCCGTCGCGCTGACGCTGCTCGACCGGGTGCTGCTCGGGTCGCAGACCAACCCGATCGAGAATGGCATCTATCAATGGAACGGCGCGGCGGCCGCGATGACGCGCACGGTGGATGCGGATACGTTCGCCTCCCTCGAGGCAGCCATTGTGGCCGTGCAGGAGGGCACTGCCGGCATCGGCACGCAGTGGCGACAGACTCAGGTCAATGGCGTCATCGGCGTGAACAACATCGTCTGGACGTCGTTCCAGGCATCGGCGCCGAGCGCGACGGAGAGCACGTCCGGCATCGCCGAGATTGCGACGCAGGCAGAGACGGACGCCGGCACCGATGACCAGCGCTTCGTCACGCCGCTAAAGCTGTCCGCTTTTGCCGGCCGGGTGCGCAAGGCGACGACGGCAGCGTTCGGCGACGGCTCGGCAACGCAATTCGACATCACCCACAACTGGGGCACGCGCCTGGTCAACGTGTCGGTCGCGCGCAATGCCACGCCGTGGGATGACGTGGAGTGCGACGTTTCCCGCCCGGACGCGAACACGGTGCGCCTGAACTTCGCGGTGGCGCCCACTGCGAACGAGCTGATCGCGACCGTCATCGGCTGACAGTCATGGCGAAAGAACATCGCGAACAGATCGTTGCAAAGGCCGGCGGTTACGTGCCGCCCATCGCGCTTGTCGACGCCGCGACCGTCACGCCGGATTGCAGCAAGGGCACATCCTTTACGTGGACCGTTGGCGGCGCGCGCACGCTTGCGAATCCGACGAACCTGAAAGACGGCATGCCGATCACGGTGCGCATCAAGCAAGACGGTACCGGCGGCCGCACGGTCACGTTCGGATCGAAGTGGAAATTGCCGAGCGGCTTCGCAATCTCAACGGCCGCGAACAAGGTCGATCTGCTCAATGGCATCTACTACGCCGATCTTGACCAGATTCTCTGCGGCATCTTGACCGGGATCGCCTGATGTTCTTGCCTGCGGCCGCGTTGATGAACGGGCCTGCCGCCGTTGCCGGCGGCGTGCACGTCTTCGGCGGCACACTGACTACTGCGCTCGGGTCGACATCGCCAAATCAGCAGGGCCGCACATGGCTCGGTAAGTGGCCGCTGGCAGCGGGGGCGACTGTCCGCGCGATACGCATGCGCGCCGGTACCTCGAGTTCGGGCGCGGGGCAATGGAAGGGCGTCCTTTACGACGCGACGGGCGCTGGCGGGCTGCCAGGCGCCCTGCTCGCCGTTGGCGCGGCGGTCAATCACCCTGCGGCCGGCGTCATCGGCGTATCGGCGCTCGCATCCGCCCTCGTGCTGCCGACTGGCGACTACTGGATCGGCATGGTCTCGAACGACACCGCCGGGTCAACCGGCTGTGACTCAGGCGGCGGCACGTCCGGCGTCATTCGCGGTGCGCTGCTGAACAATTCCGGCGCCGCCTTCTTCACCACGCCAGTGAACCCCGCAGGCGCCTCGCCCGTCACGTACCAAACATTGCTGAATTTCGACACTACTGACTAACACGGCGATTATCCATGCGCCTGGCGCTATGCTCGCCGCATGACTCGTCGAACAAAACGCTGGCGGCGGCCGCCGCAGAAGGTCCTTTCGACGCCGGAATCGAAGCGCGTGATCCCCTGCTACGCCATCGAGGGCAAGGCGTACATCTTCCACCCGATCCTCGGCGAGCAGGCGACGATCATTCTGATGAACCCTGAGCGGGAGACGCTCGAAGTCGCGTCGCACGGGCGTAGTCGCAACGTATTTGCCTCGGACGGCGTACCGGCCGGCGACTGGCGAATCCTCGGGTGGCGTCCGCTTAATGGCATCGAGCGCCACGGCCCGTACGATGCCGTCGATCCCGAGCTTGCCGACTTTGCGAACCTCCGGAACCCAGCCTTGGAACCGGAACTAGGCGCGTCCGTGAAATGTCATCCAGATGGCAGTCCGCTGATCAACCGGAAGTGATTGCCTACTGACCGTCAAGCGGCAGGATTGAATCGGGACCGCCTGGATAGCGCGAGTTGTTGATGCGCCGGTCGACGGCCGCGATCTTCAGCTGCGGCACCGGCGAGGCCATCAACATGCCCATTGCGGCATCCGGCACAGCCGTCATCCATTCTTTCGCCAGACCAGGATCAAGAAACACCGGCATGCGCGCGTGCACCTGTCCCGCTTCATCCACGGCATCGTGCGTGATGATCGTGCAGCTGCCGGCCTCGTCTTCGGCCTGCAGGCGATGGCGCGGCTCCCACAGTCCCGCCGCATAAAGCTGCTCGCCATCTGCGCGCTGGATGAAGTAGGGCTGCTTGCCGTCCCGTGTGTCGACCCACTCGTAGTATCCGAGCATCGGCACGAGACATCGGCGCGGCGCCTTGAACGCTCCGCGGAACGCCGGCTTCGTGTCCACCGTTTCGAGCCGAGCGTTGATCGTGCTGTAGCCGCCCTTCAGGTCCTTGACCCATGGCGGGATCAAGCCCCAGCGGAACCGGCGCACTTCGAGTGTGTCCCCGTCGCTGAGCACGATCGCCGCGCGCTGCGTAGGTGCGAGATTGAAGTGCGCCTCGATGCTCCCTAGGTCGTCGGCCAGCTCCGGCCAGGGCGCCTGCGAAACAGTGAGCGACGGAACCTGCACGAACCGGCCGCACATACGTCAGCGCCTCACTTGCACGGCTCGCCTTCGTCCTCGCCGGGAATCAGGCCAAGGTTTTTCAGCATGCAGTCGATCCGACCCCGCACGAATTCGTAGTCAGCAACCGACGCCCTGTCCTCGATCACGTCGGCCTCGTCGGCAAAGGCTGTCCGCAGCTCGTCGTCGTCTTCGTACTGCAGCGACAGCTCCGGGAGCTTCGCTTCGAGGGCGTCGAGAGCTGCGACGGTGGCCTGGTCGGGAGTGGTCATGCGCCGAGCATATGGGCGCGAAACTGAATGGTGCTATTCGAGGCAAGAACTGCCTAACAGGTCTTCGCCCGATCCCTTTTTTAAGGGTCCGAAAAAGCGGAAAAACGCAAAACGTTAGGCGGACACCATGAGTTCAAAGCTAAGTATATTCACAAGGTTACGACGTTTTTTCGCGCTGACTCACCATCAGCACATCGAGCGAGCGGATGCCGAGCGCGTGCAGGGTCGGCAGCACGGCCGCCTCGCCGAGATCGAATTCGGACGGATAGCGCGCGCCGGCATCGAACAGCAGCGTGTGTTCGCGCGTACGCACGAATACCGAAAGTCCCTGGCCGACGTCGATCACGATCGCCTCGAACGCGCCGCGCGCGGGCGCTTGCTGGCGCGGCAGCAGCAGCGGCAGAAACAGCAGCGCGCCGAGCCAGCGCGCGGGCACGCCGCGCGGCAAGAACATCCAGATCGCGCCGAGCATCGCCAGCAGCAAGGTCCATCCGGCAACTTCGGGCAAGTAGGCATGCGCGCCCGGCCAGGTCGCCATCCATTCGAGCAGCCACCACTGCGCGTGCGCGATCCAGCCGGCCAGCATCAGCAACGGCGTCGCCAACGGCACGCTCGCGAGCAACGCGAGAACGCCGAGCAGGCACAGCGGCACGATCACGAAACTGATCAGCGGCACCGCGATCAGATTCGACAACGCACCGACCAGCGACGCCTCGCCGAAGAACCACAAGGACAGCGGCAGCAGCGATACCGTCATCACCAGCTGGCCGATGCCGAGTTCGCGCAGGAAGCCGCGCAACCCGCGGCCGCGCGTCAGGCAAAGCATCAAGAAGGCGACGCCGACGAACGAGAGCCAGAAGCCCGCGGCGAGCGTCGCCAGCGGATCGAACACGAGGATCGCCAGCAAAGCGAGCGCCAGCGAATGCGCGGCGCTGCCGTGACGGCGGCCGAAGCGCGTCAACGCGATGACGGCGATCATCACCACGGTGCGCACGGTCGGCAGGCTGCCGCCGGCGAGCACGCCGTAGAGCACGGCCGTCGCCAGTGCGGCCGGCGCCTGCGCGATCGGGAACGCCCAGCGCAGACCCAGGCGTGGCCACAGCCACCAGAGCAACTGGATCAGCCCGGCGCCGAACGCCGCGGCGACGCCGACGTGAAAACCCGAGATCGCGATCAGATGCGGGATGCCGTTCGCGCGCGCGACCTCCCAGTCTTCCTCGTCGAGTCCGCGCGTATCGCCGATCGCGAATGCCTGCAGCAGCGCGGCGTCGTGCGGATCGGCGACACGCTCGGCGATGCCGCGCGAAAGCTCGTCGCGCAGGCGGTCGACGCACCACGACCGCTCGCCGATGCGGCGGTTCGTCGGCGCATCGCGCACATAGCCGACCGCGCTGATGCCGCGTTCCAGCGCCTGCCGCTCACTGTCGAAGCCGCCGCGATTGAGCAGCCCGCGCGGCCGTTTCAGGCGCAGTCGCAATTGCCAGCGGCTGCAGGGTTCGAGTTCGACAGGAACCTCGCCGTACCAGGACACGCGCGCGCGCCCGTGCAGTGGAATCGCGCGGCCATCGAGTTCGGCGCTCTCGATGCGCAGCACGAAACGGCTCGCGTCCTCGCGCTTCTTCGGCAACTCGTCGAGCACGCCGACGACGCTGAAGTCACGGCCTTCCAGCTCGCGCGGCAGGCGTGCCGCGAGCGTGAGGTCGGCGCGGAATGCGCACCAGGCGAAGCCGAGCAGCACGCACGCCGGCAGGCGCAGACGCGGCTGCAGCAACATCGCCGCTGCAAGCGCCGCGACGGCCAGATCCAGCCAGCGCGGCGGCAAGTGCGGCAGCGCATGCACACCGAGGACGCCAAGAAGCAGCGCCAGCGCGCTCGCGCTGCCGATGATCGGCGTCGACACTCTCGCTGCTGCCGGCTCCATGCCGAGAAAACTCCTGCTTCGACACGCGTGCCGGCATGGCCGACGACGCCGATTGAAGTGACCGCGCGGCCGGCCGATTCATGTTCGCGTCACTGCGTCTTCGGGACTTGCCGCGGCGGGGTGACCGTCAGCAACGTCATTGCGTCGGCGGCGCCGGCGCCCTTCCGTCGTCACCTCATCTTGCGAGTGCAGGCGACGACGACGCTTTCTGCACGGCATTGAGCTGGCCACCCGACAATTCCAGGATGCGGTCGGCGCGTGCGGCCAGGCGGTGATCGTGCGTGACCAGCACCAGCGCGGTGCCGATCTCGCGGTTGAGTTCGAGCATCAGCTCGTAGACTTGTGCCGCGTTCTTCTCATCGAGATTGCCGGTCGGCTCGTCGCCGAGCACGCAGGCCGGTCGCGCGACGAGTGCGCGCGCGACGGCGCAGCGCTGGCGTTCGCCGCCGGAGAGTTCACCCGGCTTGTGTTCGAGGCGCTCGCCGAGGCCGACGCGCCCGAGCAGCGCGACCGCACGCTCGCGCGCTTCGCCGATCGCCGTGCCGCGGATCAGCAGCGGCATGCAGACGTTCTCGACTGCGGTGAATTCCGGCAGCAGGTGATGGAACTGATAGACGAAACCGAGCGATTTGTTGCGCAGTTCGCCGCGTGCGCGATCGGAAAGGCACGACATCGTCTGCCCTTCGACGACCACCTCGCCCGAGGTCGGCGCATCGAGTCCGCCGAGGATGTGCAGCAAGGTGCTCTTGCCGGTGCCCGACGCACCGATGATCGCGACGGTCTCGCCGCGCCGCACGGACAGGTCGACGTTGCGCAGCACGTCGGTGCGCAGCCTGCCTTCCTGGTAGGTCTTGGCGACGTTGTCGGCGCGCAGGACGATGGAGCCGGGATTCGGGATTGCGGATTCGGAATTCGGCAAGGAAGTGTTCATGACTCGCAGGGCTTCAGGATTGGGGATTCGGAAAAACAGATTTAGTGGCGACTCGTAGGTTGCTGACAGGATGGCGCTCGTTCTGCTTCGCTTTTGCGAATCCCCGATCCCCAATCCCGAATCCCCGCTTCATTCATACCTCAACGCGGCCGCCGGATCGGTCTTCGCCGCACGGCGCGCCGGGTACAGCGTCGCCAAGGTGCAGAACACGAACGCGGTGAGCGCGATCCAGATCACGTCGGGCCAGTGCAGGTCGCTCGGCAGTTCGCTGATGTAGTAGACGTCCGGCGACAGGAACACGACGTGGAAGGTCTGCTCTATCCAATGCACGATCGCAGCGAGGTTCAGCGACAGGAGCACGCCGAAGAACACGCCGAGCGCGATGCCGAGCGAGCCGACCATCACGCCCTGCACCATGAAGGTGCCCATCACCGAGCGCGGGCTTTGACCGAGCGTGCGCAGGATCGCGATGTCGGCCTGCTTGTCCTGCACCAGCATGACCAGGGTCGACACCAGATTGAACGCCGCGACCGCGACGATCAGCGAGAGGATCAGGAACATCACCTTCTTCTCCATCGCGACCGCTTTGAAGAAGTTGCTGTGCCCCTGCATCCAGTCGGTGACGCGGTAATACTCCGAACCGAGGCGGTCGGCGAGCGTCTGCGCGAGGTCGCGCCCGACCGAATAGGCCTGGAACAGGTCGTCGAGCTTGAGACGGATGCCGGTCGGGCCGCTCAATCGATACAGCGTCTCGGCGTCCTGCATCTGCAGGATCGCCAGGCCGGAGTCGTATTCCTGCATGCCGGCCTCGAAGATGCCGACCACAGTGAACAGCTTCATGCGCGGGATCGCGCCGATCGGTGTCGCGCTGAATTCGGGCGCCACGACTGTGACTTTGTCGCCGACGCCGACGCCGAGCGTCATCGCGAGCTCCTTGCCGAGCACGATGCCGAACGTGCCGGCCACCAGATCCGCGAGCTTGCCCTGCACCATGCGCTGATCAATGTCGGAGACCTTCGGCTCCAGCTCCGGCATCACGCCGCGGATGAATGCGCCGCTGACGCGCGAGCCCTGCAGCATCGCTTGGCGCTCGACATACGGCGCCGCGCCGAGCACATGCTTGTTCTGGTAGGCGAGCTTCAGCGCTTCCGGCCAGTCGCGCACAGTGTCGTCGACGCCTTCGATCGTCGCGTGCGAGACCATGCCGAGGATGCGGTCCTTCAACTCCTTGTCGAAGCCGTTCATCACCGAAATCACGGTGACCAGCGCGGTGACGCCGACCGCGATGCCGAGGATCGAGACCAGCGAAATGAACGAGATGAAGTGATTGCGTCGCTTCGCGCGCGTGTAGCGCAGGCCGATGAACACTTCGAGGGGACGAAACATGCGAAATCCGGTTCCTTGTCGGCCGCGGCTGCGCAAATGCGACCGCAGCAATCTGATTGCCGTGCGCGGCGCGCAACGGCGGCGAGAGTGCCGCATGCGCCCCGCGCCGGCAAGCGAAGGGGTCTACTCGGCGTGTGCGACTTCGCCGCGCGCCAGCAGCAGGATCAGACGCCGCCGCGTCTGCGCATCCAGGTTGTCCGGCAGCAGCAGCGCATGGAATGTCGAGCGCGGGCCGTGGCGGAAGTTCAAGGCCAGCAGTACGCCGAGATGCGCATGTGCGCCGAGCAAGGCGGCGTGCTCGGCGCCGGCCGCGTCGATCAGGCTCCAGCCGGACGCGCGCCAGGCGATGCGGCAAAAGGGCGGGCGCGCGTGTCGCTGCAGCGCGTGCAGCCCCGCAGCGAACGCAGTCAGCGATATTGCCGCCTGCGCGAGCAGTGGCAACGCGCTCAGCCACGGCGCCAGCACGCCCAGGGCGAGAGTCACGCCGGCCGCGATGCCGATCCAGCGCGACGGCCGGTAGTCAAACGCGATGGTCGGTGCGGATTTCACGCACGAGCTCCAGCAGGCGCGGATCGTCCGGGTCCTGCTTGGCGATCAGCCAGTCCCACAGGTCCGGATCCTGTGCATCGAGCAGCAGGGAGAAATGCTCCAGCGTGCGTGCATCTGCGCCCGTGGCGTGCTGGTCCACCCACTGCTGCAGCAGCCGGTCGAGTTCGCGCGTGCCGCGCCGGCAGCGCCAGCGCAGGCGGCCGATCGTCGCCGCGTCGTTCACGAACGGCCGCTCCGGCGGCGCAAGCGTCGCATGCTAGAGCTCCTTCGCAGCAGCAACCGGCGCCTGCGCGCGGCGCTGGTAGAACGCCAGGATCGTCTGCGCGGCATCGTCGACCAGCAGGCGTCCCAACGGCGCTGCGTACCAGTTGAAGCGCGTGCTGATGCGATAGTGCACGACGATGCCGAGGCGCGTGCCGCCGTTCTCGGGTTGCAGCCGGTAGGACGTATCGACAAGGTCGAAATAGCGGCCGCCGATCGTCACGTGCTCATCGAGCGCCCCGGGCGGGATCGAATCGGCGGTGAAGCGATAACTCCAGCGGATGTAGCGGTTTTCGTCCCAGTTGAGGATCGGTTCGTCGAAATGCACGTCATGCTGCCAGCGCAGCTTGCGCACGCGACCGGCGTCCGTCGCCACCGTGAGCGCCGCGACCGGATACGGCACGCCGATGCGCCAGGCCCAGCCGCTCGCCATCTCGGCCGGCTGAATGGCGTCGGCGTCGTTGATCAGCTGCCAGATGCGCTCTGGCGGCGCGGCGATGTGGATGGATGCGGTCGAGCTCAGGTTCGCATCGGGCAACGGCAGGCTTTGCTCGTACAGACCGGTCGCCAGCGGCAGCAGCAGAAAGGCGCTGGTGGTGCCAGGCGACGGCTTTGCGCGCGTCGCGATATACGCGGTCAGACCGCCGAACGAGGCGAGCAAAAGAAAGATTGGCGTCGCCAGCACGATGCAGATGCTGCCCTCGATCGCCAGAATGGCCGTGCCGGCCAGGAACACACCCGTCGGCGCCCATGGCAGCAAAAAAGCGGCAGACACTGTGCGGCGCGATGGCGGCACGCGCGAGACGGTCCACAAGCCGATCAGGAACGGCACCAGGAACAGGAACGACGCCAGCATCGGACCGCTGCCGCCGCCACGCTGGGTCTGGAACAGCGGCAAGCCGAACGCCAGCCGCATCAGCAATCCGTAGCCGGCACCGCCGAGTAAGGCCCACAGCCACCAGCGGCCGCTCAAGGCATCGCGCACGCCGACCGGCTGATGCGGTTTCGGCGGCGGCGGCGGCGGCGGCGAAGCGGGAGGCTCGATCATGCGGTCCGGTTCGAGAAATCGTCCTGCCGCATTCTAGTCGCCCGCCCTGTGCTTCCGCCTAGGCGCCGTTGCGCTCCACGATCAGCTTCTTGACCTCGGCGATCGCCTTGGCAGGATTGAGTCCCTTCGGGCAAGTGCGCGCGCAGTTCATGATCGTGTGGCAGCGGTACAGCTTAAATGGGTCTTCCAGTTCGTCGAGGCGCGCGCCGGTGTCCTCGTCGCGCGAGTCGACGATCCAGCGATACGCCTGCAGCAGCACGGCCGGGCCGAGGTAGCGCTCGCTGTTCCACCAGTAGCTCGGGCACGAAGTCGTGCAGCAGGCACACAGGATGCATTCGTAGAGACCGTCGAGCTTGGCGCGATCTTCTTTCGACTGCAGGCGCTCGCGATCCGGCGGCGGCGGCGTCTCGGTACGCAGCCACGGCTTGACCGAACCGAGCTGGGCGTAGAAATGCGTCAGGTCGGGCACCAGGTCCTTGACCACCGGCATATGCGGCAGCGGGTAGATCTTGACGTCGCCGCTCGCGCAATCCTCGATCGCCTTCGTGCAGGCCAGCGTATTGGTGCCGTCGATGTTCATCGCGCACGAGCCGCAG
>Ga0247776_10000219_pt1 | contig 13122 bp, 11 predicted proteins | sample UWRJL199509C5_FD_179912 | JGI IMG/M metagenome (GOLD analysis project Ga0247776, IMG submission 179912) | Plant litter microbial communities from Arlington Agricultural Research Station in Wisconsin, United States - UWRJ-L199-509C-5 | ecosystem: Environmental > Terrestrial > Plant litter >...
GCGCATTCGTATGCAGTCAGCGCGTCCGTCGAATCGAGCTGTGCGCGTGGCGATTTCGCAATGGCCGGGGCACATGGCCTTGTTGGTCGGCGCGGGCGGCTTGAAAACGCAGCCCGGCTCGATCGCGGCGGCAGAAGGGCTCGAGCTCGAGATTCAATTCATCGAGGACGCGCCGACCAAGAATGCGGCCCTAAGCAACGGTGAAGTCGATTTCGTATGGCAAACGGTGGATGAATTGCCAATTAGTTTGGGCACGTACCGCAGCGCCGGGGTGGACGTGCGAGCCTTCATGCAAATCGACTGGTCGCGCGGCGGTGACGCCTGTGTCGCCTCGAAAGACGTGCTCACGGTCGAGAGTGTGTATGGAAGAAAATCGGCCATGCTGATGTTCTCGCCCGATCATACGGTGTTCGAGTTCATGATCAACAACTCGCGCTTGACGCAAGAGCAAGTGGCAGAGATCCGTCGCTCGACCAAGTTCTCGCCCGATGACCCGACGTTCGCGCGCACGCTGTTCAAGCAGGGCAAGGTGGATGTGGCCTGCCTGTGGGAACCGGACGTGACCCTAGCCCTGGAAGAGCGACCCGGCTCACACCGACTCTTCTCCACCGCGGACGCGACGGAGCTCGTGGCGGACGTGCTGCTCGCTCGTCAGGAGTTTTTGGAAGCCGAGCCGGCACTGGCAGAGAAGCTGGCGCGTGTTTGGTTCAAGGCAGTCGAGCGCGCGAACCTGGATCGGGCAGCCGCAGCCACCCTGATCTCCACCGTTGCTTCGCGCTTCCGCGATGAGCTCGGTTACGACAAGACGCTCAAAGCCTTGAACTGGGCGCGCTGGACGGAGCTTCCGGACAACGTACGCTTCTTTGGGCTCGATGGCTCAGTCGCCGCCTTCGATCGCGTGTACAACCAGGCGGATTCGATCTGGGTCAACTACCCCCAGGCAGCGATCGAGGCTCGCTTTGCGCCGGCCGTGCTGAAAAACGACACCGCGATGCGCAGCCTGTGGCTGGCCGCCGGCAAGCCGGCAGCGCCCAGCGCAGGGGACTTCAATCCGGCGATCGCCAATCGCGGCGCAGCGTTGTTCACCAAGGCGGTCTCGATCAACTTCCCGATCGGCGACAGTCAGCTTTCTGCCGAAGCGATGGCGGTCGTCAACCAGCAGATCTTGCCGCAGCTGGAGATGGCGGGCGGCATGTCCGTGCGCGTCGAGGGCAACACCGACGGCATCGGCGAGCGCATCGCCAATCAAGCATTGAGCGAGAAGCGCGCGGCTGCAATCGTGGAGTACTTTGTCACGCGCGGAGTTCCCCGCACGCGACTCGTCGCTCGTGGTAATGGTTGGAGTAAGCCCGTGGCCATGAACAGCACAGCCGAGGGCCGCGCCAAGAACCGCCGCACCGACGTGCTCTTCATTCGCGGATCCCGGATAGAGTAAGAGCCATGGCCGACGTTCAGGTCGCACCGACGACGAGCTACCTTGGCTATGCCTTCAAAGACCAACATAACTTGGTGGTCCTGTTCGGTGCGGTCTGTTTTTCAGCGGCCTTCGCCTCACCAATGCCCCTGCTCGTGGGCGCCGTGAGCGAGTTGCTCTGGCTGTCGATTGGCCCCAATTTGCCGGTATTTCGCGGCTGGGTCGATCGGAGACTGAACGCTCAATATCTGGCTCGCGCCGAAATCGCAATCGAGGGCGCGCTCGGCGAGCTCTCCGAGCGTGATGCGAATCGCTATCGAGTTCTGGCTGGCAACGCGGCGCAGATCATCGACAGCGCCAAAGGCCGCTTGCCCGCTGACCAAGTGCGGATCGCGCTGCACGGTCTGCTCGAGCTGCGCCGCACGTTCCTCGACTATCTCTTCTTGGGGCAACGGGTAGAAGCACTGCGCGACGCGACGCCGAACGTCGTGCACGAAGGTGAGCTTGCCGAGTTGCGGCAATCGTACAGCAGCGAGCGAGAGCTCGGCGCACGCATGACGATTCGCAAGTCGATCGCATCATTGCAGCGGCGCATGAGCCAGCAAGTCGCCCTGGGCGATGTGCAGCGAAATCTCGCGCTTCGCCTGGAAATGCTGGAGCAGGCCCTGCCGGATCTGAAGAGCCGTCTGGCTCAGCCCGCCTGCGACGTCGCTCTGGAAATCAACAGCGCACTCGCGAAGATCGGGCCCGCCGAAGCGCTGGAGCTTACCGTCGACGAAATCCTCGAGCAGCCGCCCGTGAGCGCCGGGCTGTAGAACGCCCAAGTTACGAATATTTACCCTGGGCGGCCCTGGTCAGGGCTTTTCCCACTCGAGTCGAGAAGCGTCATTCAAGATGTAGGGCACATAACGAAAATCTTTGATCCGTGTCACTCGTTCGGCAAAAAATTCGAGTTCGACGAAGTACGAGGGGCGAGCGTCAGCGCGGTTCCGAAAAACGACCACGGCCTCGCGGCCGTCGACCGAGCCCGCTGCCAAATGCCAATCGTCGAGGGCCGCATAGTTCGTGACGTAACTCGAGACCTCCTGGCGCCCGCTCTTCTTCGCGCGCGACAGCAGGTCGAGTCGTACGTCCTCGGCCAATAGCGCACGGACGCCGTCCCAGTCTCGAGCGTTGAACAGCGCCACGTAGCGGGCGATGCCGGGCGAGACGCGTGCTGGCGGCCGCGCTGACTCGGGGGGCGGAGCTTCAGCCAAGGCCTGCAAACGCTGGCGACCACGGTGCAAGGCGGCCTTCGCGGCTGGCTCACTGATTGCCATCAACTGTGCGAGCTCCGCAAGCGAGTGGCCCAGGACGTCCTTCAGGATCACCGCACTGCGCTGCGCGGGGACCAGCTCGACGAAGCGCGAAATGGCCGCTCGCGTGGCTTGTTCGCGCGCCAGTCGGTCTTCCGGATCGGCTCCGTCCGAAAGCGCAGTCTCGAGCACGCTGTCGAGCGGTTCGGACATGCGTCGGTCGTAGCGCCGCAAGTGGTCGAGCGCGCGGTTGTGCGCGATCTGGAACAGCCAGGGACGCAGCTCGGGCACATCCTCCATTTCGGACAGCGCGTAGTAGGCCCGCGCCAAAGTGTCCTGCACGATGTCTTCACCGTCCGCCACCGACCCGGTCATGCGCGCGCAATAGCGATGCAAATCCGGACGAATTCCGGAGACTAACGTCAGGAAGCGACGCATGCCCTCGTGCAGCGCGGAGACGACCGGATCGGATGAGCTCATGAGCTTCAGCTGTCGAGCGAGACGATCCCCGTATCGCCCTTCAGTCCATAGGCGATACCTTGCTCGTACTTTGGATCGGTAAGCAAGGTCACGACGTGCTCGCCAACCTGCTTCGGCGACATGGGCGCGCCGAAGCCTGCCAAAAACTCGCTGCTGCTCATGCCTTTCTTCTTGGCGTATGCCTCTGCCGCAAGCCGGCCATGCTCGGTGTCACCGATGATCTGCCGGGGGACGATGGTTTGGATGGTAATGCCGAGATTCAACTCCTTGGAAACGCCGCTCGCGTACTGCGCCATCAGCCAAACCATGCGTTTGGCCCCCGCATAACCGCCGGACAATGGCGAACCGTTGACGGCCGCCCCGCTGGAGCTCAAGAGCACTCGGCTGCCCTTCGGGAGTGGAAGTCTGAGCGCGTGTTGCAGCCAATGGAAGCCGGCCTTGACGTCATTGTTCCAACTGCGACTAAAGCCCTCCCAGGTTTGCTCGTGAAGCGCCCCAAGCCCCGGCGAGACGCCCGCGTTGAGCAGCAGAAGTGTGGGGCGGAGGTCGCCAATCACGCTCCTAGCCAGCGCCTCGTCCGCCACGTCTCCTCGAATGACGTCCACGCCCAGGCGGCTCGCAACGTCTTTCAGGCGCTCGGCGTCGCGTCCGATCACGGTCACGCGCGCGCCTCGCGCCACGAGCGATTCGACCATCGCCAGCCCGAGCCCGCGATTGCCCCCTGTTACGACCGCCTGCTGGCCCTGTAAATTTTCCATCGGCATTGCTCCTTCCCTTCGATAACGATCGAGGGCGGGGAAAGGATGCGCTGAGGCCGAGAAAAAAACCGGCGCGACCGCGGCTGGCGACGCCGCCTAGGCGGAGAATTGCCGGGTCAGCCCGCTATCCGCGATCTCGACTACCAAGCGCACGACTTCGTCCAGGTCGATCGGCTTGACCAGGTGCGCGTCGAAAGTGGCTGCCCCTTCGCGGCCCGGACGGAGCTCCTCATAACCCGTCACGGCCACGAATCTGCATCCCGAGCTCTCGGGCTGCTCGCGGAGCGCGCTCATCAGCTCGTAGCCATCCATGCCCGGCAACCCGATGTCCAGGAAGGCGATGTTGGGCCGAAATTGAGCCGCAACCAAGAGCGCCCGGGGTCCGTCGTAGGCGACGCGCGTCTCGTGGCCTTCGCGCTCCAACAGCACAGACAACAATTCGGCGGAGTCGTGGTTGTCGTCGACGATCAGCACCCGGCGAATGTCAGACATCTTCCGCGTTCCAGAGCCGCGCCGAGTGTTCATCGCTGGCCACGATTGATCCCGGCGGCGTCCACGGCAAGGGGCAGGAGCGCTCACTGGCGCGCTCGAGTGTGGCGGAATGGCACAAGTTAGACAGGGCCAAGTGCCCGAAACTGCGACGGAAATGAGCGGATTTTGGGGCTGCTCGCGCGGCACGCGATCTGCAATGAATAGCGGCGGAATGGCTTCGAACCATCTCGCCAGTAGCACTGTACAGAAGACACCGAGTGGCATTTCTGGCTTCGACCAAATCACCGGTGGCGGGCTTCCGGCAGGGCGCTCGACCTTGGTTTGCGGCGGTCCCGGCTCGGGCAAGACGATCTTCGCCGTCGAGTTTCTGGTGCGTGGGGCTGCGCTGGGCGAGCCGGGAGTGTTCGTCACTTTCGAAGAGTCGGTGAGCGACCTCTCGCGCAACGTGGCGTCGCTCGGCTTCGATCTGGCACGGCTGCAGGAACAGAAGCTGCTAGCCGTCGACTACGTACACCTCGACCCTGCTGAAATCGAAGAGGCCGGCGGCTATTCGCTCGATGGCCTGTTCGTGCGGCTCGAGCATGCGATCGATGCCGTCGGCGCCAAGCGGGTCGCGATCGACACGCTAGAGGTGCTCTTCAGCACGCTCAAGGACGACTCCGTCGTGCGCGCGGAAACGCACCGATTGTTCCGTTTTCTCAAGGCACGCGGCGTCACCGCAGTCGTGACCGCAGAAGCCGGCTCTGGCAGCCTGACCCGGCAAGGCCTCGAAGAATACGTCTCGGATTGCGTGGTCACACTCGGGCAAAGCGTGCTCGATCAATCGGCTACTCGCTACCTGCGTATAGTGAAGTATCGCGGCTCGAGCCATGGCACGAACGAATATCCGTTCTTGATCGACGACACCGGCTTTTCGGTGGTGCCCGCAACCAGCTTGCAGCTCGACTACCAAGTGAGCGACGAGCGCGTTTCTTCGGGTATTCCCAGCTTGGACGTGATGCTCGGCGGCAGCGGCTTTTACCGCACCAGCACGGTTTTGGTCTCTGGCTCTGCGGGCTCGGGCAAGAGCACTCTGGCCGCTCTTTTGGCCAACGCTACCTGTGAGCGCGGCGAGCGCTGCATGCTCTTCGCATTCGAAGAATCGCCTTCGCAGATCGTGCGCAACATGCGCTCTATCGGCCTTGATCTGAAGAAGTGGCAGGAGCGAGGGCTACTACAGCTGCGTGCGACACGCCCGAGCTTGTACGGCCTGGAGATGCACCTGGTGAGCATGCATAAGGCCATCTCGGAGTTCAAACCGAACGCGGTCATCCTCGACCCAATCTCGAGCTTCATGTCCGCCGGCACGGCCTACCAAATCAAGGCCATGTTGGTCCGGCTCTTCGACTGGCTGAAGACCCAACAGATCACCGGCCTAGTCACCTGTCTCACGACCCCGCTCAACCGTGAAGAAACCGACGTTGGCATCTCGTCATTGATCGATACCTGGATCGAAGTGCGAGATCTCGAGGTCGCGGGTGAACGGAATCGGGCCCTCTACCTGTTGAAATCCAGAGGCATGAGTCACTCCAACCAAGTCAGGGAACTGATCATCTCGACCGCCGGCGTGTCGCTGGCCGACGTCTACTCCGGTGCGGATGGCGTGCTGATTGGCTCGGCAAAGGCTGCCGAGAGCCGCAGACGGGCGCGCGAGGAACGGGAAAGCGCAGCAGATGTAGCGCGCAGCGAGCGGCTGCTCGAGCTCAAGCGAGAAACCTTGGAAGCCCAGATTGCGGCGCTGCGCGCCGAGTACGCCGCGCACGAAGAAGAGGTGCAGCGTCGCCTGCGCAGTTCGCGCGATGCCGCGGATGCCACGCGCAGCGATCGCGAGATTTTGTCGCAACAGCGCACCGAGGCGGGTACTCGAGCCAGCAGCAACGGGGGACGAGCGTGACCATGACCGACAATCCGTACCGAGCAAAAACGCCTCGCCCATTCCCCTCGCGCATCCCATCTCCTGACAGTGACGACGAAGAGCGTTGGAATTTACGCCTGTATGTCGCAGGCGAAACGCCGAAATGTGTGCAAGCCTTCCAACATCTGAAACAGATCTGCGAAGAACACCTGCAGGGTCGCTACTCGATCGAAGTCATCGATCTGCTGAAGAATCCGACGCTCGCTCAAGGTGACCAAATCATCGCCATTCCAACATTGGTTCGACAATTGCCACCTCCCGTAAAAAAGATCATCGGTGATTTGACCAACACCGAGCGAGTGGTGGTCGGGCTCAACCTGGTGCCAATCAAGCCAGAAACACGACGTGCCAAGTGACCAAGCCCAGGCCGTCGACCGCGGCTTTCGAAACCGCAATCGAGCGGGCGGGTGCAGAGCGCTATGAGCTCAGGCTGTACATCGCTGGCACCACCCCCGCCTCCAGCAGATCCGTGGAAAATCTACGAGCAATCTGCGAAGAGCACCTGAAAGGTCGGTATGAGCTGATGGTGATCGATGTCTTCCAGCAACCGGTCCTGGCCAAAGACGAACAAATCATTGCCGTGCCGACCCTGATCAAGAAACTGCCCGCGCCGATCCGGCGCGTCGTAGGCGACCTTTCCAATGAGCATCGAGTGCTCGTGGGCCTCGATTTGAAGCCGAAGGAACATGGCCAAGCACGCGCCCCCTCCCGAAGCGGCTGAGCCCGAAGTAGACGTCGCGGCGCTCTTGGCACGGCTCGATGAAGCCGAGTCGACGCTCGCGGCGATCCGCGACGGTCACATCGAGGCCTTGGTCGTGTCCTCCGCCGACGGGCCCAAGGTGTATGCGCTGGAGGGCTCCGAGCATCGCTACCGGCGCTTGGTCGAGACCATGAGTGAAGGCGCGCTGCTGGTCAACGCCGCCGGCATCATCCTGTATTCGAACGCCGCATTTGCGGAGATGGTGGCCGGGCCTCTGGAACGAGTGATCGGCAAGACGCTGGCTGAGTTCGTGGTCCACCGCCAAGATCACTTGCTGAGCTCGCTGCTGGAGGGCGCGGGCGCGCGCGCTGCCTCGGGCGAGCTCATGCTGTGCGACGCGCTCGGCAACGAACGCCCCGTGTACTTGTCCGTGGCTAGGAACAGCCCCGCGGAAGAGCCCGGCTTGTCGGTGATCGTGACTGATTTGACGGAGCAGAAGAAGAATCAGCAAATCGTCGCCTCGGAGCGCTTGGCGAACGCGATTTTGGAGCAGAGCGCCGAACCGATCATCGTTTGCGACGTGAACGGCGTGATCATACGCGCCAGCGGCGCGGCCCGTACGATGGCCGGCGCTCGCTTGCTGCGCCGTCATTTCTTCCACGCCTTCCCGTTTCAAGCCGAAAGCGACGGTGATGAGCACCCGGTGTTGGCCGCGCTTCGCGGCAACACCACGGCCGGCCGCGAAATGACCTTGTCCGTCAGCGGTCGGCCCGTGCAGTCCTTCCTGTGCACCGCCGCGCCCTTGCTCGACGACACGGCGAAGATCCTGGGCTGCGTGGTCGCGCTGGTAGACATCTCCGATCGCAAGCGCGACGAGGCGGCGCGCAGCAACCTGTTGGATGCCGAGCGCGCGGCTCGTGCCTCCGCCGAGCATGCGCGCTTCGAAGCCGAAGCCAGCAGCCGCGCCAAGGACGAGTTCCTGGCCACGGTGTCGCATGAACTGCGCACACCGCTGAACGCAATGCTCGGCTGGTCGCAGCTCTTGACGAACAACACCTTACCGCCCGAAAAACTCGAGCACGCATTCGAGGTGATCCAAAGAAACGTGCTCGCCCAATCGCGTTTGGTCGAAGACCTACTGGACGTATCACGGATCGTCTCCGGTCAAATGCGCCTCGATGTGCAACCGGTCGAACCGATTCGCGTGGTCGGCGCGGCCATCGAGAGCGCCAAGCCTGCGATCGAAGCCAAGCACATCCAGCTCGAGGTGGACCTCGACCCGAGCGCCGGACAAATCTTGGGGGATGCCACGCGGGTCCAACAAATCGTTTGGAACCTGCTGTCCAATGCTACGAAGTTCACCGATAAGGACGGCAAAATCACGGTGCAAGTGGCGCGCGTCGCGGGCAGCGTGGAGATCGTCGTCAGCGACACCGGGCAGGGCATCGACGCTGAATTTTTGCCCTTCGTGTTCGACCGATTCCGACAAGCCGACGGTAGCTTCGCGCGCCGTCATGGCGGGCTCGGGTTGGGCCTAGCCATCGCACGTCACCTGGTCGAGCTGCATGGTGGCACGATCAAGGTCGACAGCGCAGGCCCGAGCCGCGGTTCGCGCTTCGTCGTGTGCCTACCTTACGCCGGCTCTCGCAGCGCCTCCACCCCGCCCGCGGGCAGCGCACCCCTGCTCGATTTCGAACCCCCGAGTCGGCTGGAGGCGCCCGAGCTGCGAGGTGTCCGCGTCCTGGTCGTCGACGACGACGACGATTCACGCGATCTGGTGGTGAGCATCTTGGAAAAGTGCGAGGCGATCACCATGGCTGCGTCTTCCGCCGAACAAGCGCTGACCATCATCGTGCGCGACCATCCGGATGTGCTCGTCTCCGACATCGGCATGCCCGGCATGGACGGCTACGATCTCGTGCGAGCCATTCGCGCACTTCCGGACGAACGCGCGCAGCGTGTCCCCGCGGTCGCCGTAACCGCCTACGCGAGGCAAGAAGACCAGCGTCGCGCGCTGGCCGAGGGCTTCCAACTGCACGTCGCCAAACCGATTGAGCCTGCGACCTTCGCGCTGGCCGTTGCCCGGCTATCCCGCGGCGTGCCGCTCGCCCTCAACCAGTAACCGCCCGTTGCTCCGACCATCGCGCAACTTTTTGGTTGCGTATCTCGCGCGCGCGAGTCAATATGCAACCAAGGAGTTGCAAATGGCCGAGCTCGAAAACGACCGAATCGAAAAGAAAATCCAGCTTTCTGCGGCTCGCGCGCGGGTTTGGCGGGCGATCAGCGACGCGACGGAGTTTGGGCAATGGTTTCGCGTCCGTCTGGAGGGCGCGTTCCACGCGGGCCGCACCATCGTCGGCCAAATCACCTATCCCGGTTACGAGCACCTGAAGGTCGAGATGCAGATCGTCGAGCTCGTGCCCGAGCGCTACTTCTCCTACCGCTGGCGCCCCAACGCGATCGACCCAAAGAAGGACTACTCGGCGGAGCCGATGACCCTGGTCGAATTCACGCTCGATGAAGCGCCTGGGTCGCAGTGCACAGTTCTCACCATCGTCGAGTCCGGCTTCGCTCGCCTGCCGGCCGAGCGCCGCGCGGAAGCCTTCCGCGCCAACGATGGCGGTTGGTCAGAACAGCTGAAGAACATCGAACGCCATGTCGCTCAGTCATAGCTCGGCGCTGAAGGTCAGCGAGGCAGCGCCGCTATTTGCCGCGCTGGGGGATGAAACGCGGCTCAAGCTCGTCTCCCGCCTGTGCACCGAGGGCCCGCTTTCGATCGCGCGCCTCAGGGAAGGAACCGAGGTCACCCGCCAAGCCATCACCAAGCACCTCAGGGCGTTGGCCGACGCCGGCCTCGTTCACGACACTCGTCAAGGCCGCGAGCGGATCTGGGAACTTCGCCCAAAACGGATCGAAAAGGCCCGCCAGCACCTGGACCAGATCTCCGAGCAGTGGGACGCCGCCATTGGTCGCCTGCAGGACTTCTTGCGTGAAAATCCCTAACTTAGCGCCCCGTCGCTGATTCGGCGCTACGCTAGTGGCGCATGTCGTGGAGAGCAGCGGCGAGTAATGGCGCCCGTCCTTTACTCGCAATCCTGTTGGTCCTTTCCGGGGCGTGCGGCCCGATCGTACGCCCGGATGGCGGTCGTGGCCTGTTGCCCGTTGGCGTGCTGGCGCCCGAGGTCGTTGGCGAGGCAGCCGATGGCACGCTGACCCGGCTGACCGCGGTCCGCGGTTATCCGGCCATCGTCTACTTCTATCCCAAGGATGGCACGCCGGGTTGCACCAAGGAGGCCTGCGCTTTTCGAGATGCCTTCAGTCGCTACGAGCAACTTCACGTGACCATCTTCGGCGTGTCGGGTGACTCGAACGAGACCCATGCGGAATTCCGCAGCAGCCACCGCTTGCCGTTCTCGCTCGTGGCCGACCAAAGCGGCGCGATCGCCCACGCCTACGGCGTCTCGAACACGCTCGGGATGGACGCGCGAGTCACGTTCTTGATCGGCTCAGATGGCAGAGTCGCGCGAGTGTGGCCCGACGTCGATCCCGCCGTGCACGCGAATGAAGTGCTCGCCGCCGTCGAAACGGCAAACGCCGCGCACTGATTGCTGCGCCAAGCCGGGTGTAGTGGTTCGAGAGGGGGCGATCGCGATCCCGCAACGCACCCCTCAGCGCGCCGTGTTCCGCCCGCGGAGTGTGCGAGCTGCGAATGGAGTTTGAATTCGAACTCGGCACGGGCTCGATGCGGGCGCCCGAGGAGCCTGCACGGGCCGCGAATCGAGTTTGAATTCGAACTCGATATTTTCGGGGCGCGAGGCCGCCTTCATTGCGGCTCGCTCCCGCGCGGCCCCCGCGAAGGGGCCAAACGGCTACTTGGTGACCTGCACGGTGCAGCTCGAAGAGCAGTCGCCCCTACCGTTCAGAGTGCCCGCGTCGCAGGTCTCCGGCGGCTGAACGACTTTGTCGCCGCAGCGTGCGCCGAACTTGCAGTCGCTACCGCACTTGCCATACGAGCCGTCATTCACGCCGTCGTCGCACTGCTCGGTGCCGTTCTTGATGCCGTCGCCGCAGCGAGCGCCGTATTTGCAGCCCGGCGCGCACTTGCCGTAGCCGCCGAGGTTCTTGCCGTCGTCGCAGTCTTCACCGGCTTGTAGTTTGGTGTCGCCACAGCGAGCGTCGAAGGTGCAGTTGACTTTGCAGCCACCGTAGCCGCCGACGTTCTTGCCGTCGCCCAGGTCGCACTGCTCGGTGCCGTTCTTGATGCCGTCGCCGCAACGAGCGCCCGCCTGGCAATCGTAGCCGCAGGCTTTCCCGTAGCCGCCGTTGGCCGAGCCATCGTCACAGGTTTCTTGTGGCGAGTTGATGGTCTGGTCGCCACAGAACGGACCTGCTTTGCAGGTCGACGTGCAGCCACCGTACGCGCCCGTGTTCTTGGCCGCACCGTCGTCGCACTCTTCTTTGAACGTGAAATCGACCGTGGCGTCGCCGCACTTCGGCGGCAAGACGCAACCCGGTGCGCAGCCGCTGCTCGCGTTGTAAGCCGCGAGGTTTACGCCGTTGTCGCACTTTTCCGGGCCGTTCATCAGGCCATCGCCGCAGAACTCGCGCGCTAGACAGGTGGCATTGCAGTGACCATAAGCGCCGGTATTTTCCGCGCTGCCGTCGTCGCACACTTCGCCAAGTACGACTTTGCCATCGCCGCAATTGGGAACGCACTGTGAATGAGCGGGCAAGAAGTTCTGCAGCGAGAGTCGGAAATTCGACGCGCTGGTGTGGCGCTCGGCCTGGAAGAACGAGATCTGATAGATGCCGCCCTTGACCAAGCCAAAGCGGATATCAGCGGCACCGTTGATGGGCGCGGTGCACGCGGCAGGCAGGCCCGCGCTACTACCATGAACCGAGCACGTGCTGTCTTCGTCACCCAAGACCACGCGGCCCGTTTGAACGCCGTGAACGCCGCCGATGTCCACCGCCAGCTTGCGGTTGATGAACACCCACACGTCGTCGTCACCGCGGAACGTGAGCTCCTCGCCACCGTTGTATTGAAAGAAATAGTCGAGCTCGGTGGTGAAGTGAAAGTCGTGACCTTTGTCCAGGTACTTACCGAAGCCATTCGGATCGTTGTCGAGCGGGAAGAAGGAGGCGTTGTCGAAGACGTAGGGGTTGCCGGCGGTCGTTTGCCGGGTCATGCGAATGCTGCCGTCGATGCCCTTGTTCAGCGGATCATCCTGGTACCACTGCTGGAATGACGCCGGTGAATTGATGATGTTGGAGGTCGTCAGGACGAACGTCGGCTTGCCGTTGACGCCGAGCGCGCCACACGTCGTCTGGTTGGCCTTGGTGCAGGGGGCGCCCACGAGTCCCAATTTAGCGGCGTTGATGTTTTCGAAGTCGGGGTGCCCGCCGGTTTCGGCGTAGCCCTTGAAGTCGTGATAGCGAACCTTCATGTCGATGAAGGCCGGTGTCGACACCACGTCACTGCACAGGAATCCGGCTTCGACCTTGCACGTCGCGTCGCAACCGTCACCCGGGTTCGTGTTGCCGTCGTCGCACACCTCGCTGCCGATGCGAATGCCGTCACCACAGGCGACCTTGGGCGTGCCATCGCTGTTGAACGTGGGTTCGTTTTGGCATACGCCGCTGCAGCCGTCGCCGTACGCGATGTTGCCGTCATCGCAGCCTTCGTCGGCTTCCTTACCGTTCTTGCCGCAGATCGCCTTGGTGCAAGCGCTGCCGACTGCGCCGGAGCAGACGTAGCCGGGCTCGATCAGGCACGACGCGCTGCAGCCGTCACCGGACGTGGAGTTTCCGTCCTCGCACTTTTCGTAGCCTTTGATCACCAGGTCGCCGCATTTCGGAATGCAAGCCTTGCCTTGCTCCGGACAGACGAAGCCCGCTTCGACGCTACAAATGCCAGATTTCAGGCTGCAACCGTCGTTCGCGATGGCGTTGCCGTCGTCGCATTGTTCGTCAGGGGTGCGTACGCCATTGCCACAGCCCAGGGGTAGGCACTGGGAACCTGGCGTGGG
>Ga0247776_10000220_pt1 | contig 13110 bp, 14 predicted proteins | sample UWRJL199509C5_FD_179912 | JGI IMG/M metagenome (GOLD analysis project Ga0247776, IMG submission 179912) | Plant litter microbial communities from Arlington Agricultural Research Station in Wisconsin, United States - UWRJ-L199-509C-5 | ecosystem: Environmental > Terrestrial > Plant litter >...
GCCCCGCGCAGCCGCGCCCACACGCCGTCATTGCCCGCTACCCCGCGACACTCACGAGGTCGAGGACTGGCCTGCGCGGCGGTCGTCAAATCCAGCGTCGCCGCGCGAAGTTGCAGGACCACGGCGATCGCGAACGGGAACATCTGGCTGCCACTTTAGCACTCTCGGCGAGCGGCGCGAGACGCGGACCGTGCGACTAGTCCGCTCCTCGGTCCGGAACGGCCAGGCTTGTCCGGTTATCTGCTCTGTCCGTTACTAACGGGCAAGCCACTCAACGGGACAAGCGCCGAGGCTTTTTTGGGGGCGATCGCGGTCCAGCAGCGCACCTCGCAGCGCGCTCCGTTCCCGCACTCGGACGCCGAAGGCTGAGTGCGGCGCGACGGCCCCCGTGACCATCAAAAAATCTCTCGGCTAGCTCGGCTAGGGCGCTGCGGCCCGACCCACGAACGGGTTGTGCAGCATGATCGTTTCGCTGCGGCGGGGCCCAACGCTGACCAGGTACACGGGAGCGCCCGCTTGCTCTTCGATGAAGCGGACGTAGGCGCGGGCGTTGGCGGGCAGATCGTCCAGCACGCGCACGCCATCCAGGCGTTCTTTCCAGCCCGGCATTTCCTGGTACACGGGCGTAATTTGGCCAGGCGGATCCAGCTGATCGATGGGCAAGCTGCTGACGCGACCTTGGGGCGTGTCGTACGCAACGCACACTCGGATGCGTTCCATGCCCGTCAGCACGTCCAGCTTGGTCAAGGCGAGGCCGTCGATCCCGTTCACGCGGGAGGCGTAGCGCAGGCCGGGCAGATCGAGCCAACCGGTGCGGCGTGGACGGCCAGTGACCGAGCCGAACTCAGCACCGACTTCGCGCAAGTGCTTGCCGTCCGAGTCATCCAACTCGGTCGGGAACGGGCCGGTGCCGACGCGCGTGGTGTAGGCCTTGGTGATGCCGATCACGGTGCCGATGCGGTTCGGACCGATGCCAGCGCCGCTCGCCGCGCCGCCTGCGCCGGCGGAGCTCGAGGTCACGAACGGGTACGTCCCGTGATCGATGTCGAGCAGCGTGCCCTGCGCGCCTTCGAGCATGACGCGCTTACCGGCCTTGATCGCGTCGTCGACGAGCTCGGAAGTGTGAGCCAGCATGGGCACGATGCGGGCGGCGTGGGCTTCGAGCTTGGCCATCACCGATTGCAGCGTGGGCAGCTCACCGCCCAGCGCGCGCACAGTAGGCTCCCAAGCCTGCATCGCGTAAGCAATGCGCGCAGACATCGCTTTGAGATCGCGCAGGTCGCCGCAGCGGACGCCGACGCGCTTCACTTTGTCTTCGTAGGCCGGGCCGATGCCCTTCTTGGTCGTGCCGAGCGCCTTGTCCGCGGGAGCCGAGCCTTCGCGCAAGGTGTCGATCAGCACGTGGTACGGCAAAATCAAATGCGCGCGGTCGCTGAGCGACAGGCGTGCTTCGAGGTTCGAATGACCGCGACGGTGCAGCTCGTCAATCTCCCCGAGCAGGACCTCGGTGTCGATCACCATGCCTTGGCCCAAGATACAGTGCGTGCGCTCGCGCAGGATGCCGCTCGGCAGCAAGCGCACGACAATCTTTTCGTCGCCCACGACTAGCGTGTGGCCGGCGTTCGGACCGCCGGCGTAGCGCACGACGACGTCGGCAAACTCCATGTAAATGTCGACGATTTTGCCTTTACCTTCGTCGCCCCATTGAGCACCGACAATGACCACAGAAGACATATTCTCTCGCACGGTTGTTACAGCGGCAGGGCCGCGAGACTACGCCGACCCCAGGGGGAGTTGGCCCAAACTACTCACTAGCGCTTCTGGCTCTAGGAGAACGGATCTTTTTTGTTCGTCGACGACGTCGATCAAGGACACTCCCGACGCTCCGACTTCCAGCACGTGACTGAAGCGCCACGCACGCGCGTAGGCCAGCGCGTCCGCCCCGACGGCGGCCTGCGACTGGGCGCAGGGCACGCCTAAATTGCGCAAACCGGTCAAGAGCGCTTCGCTGGCCCCGACTGTCAGTAAGCGCAGCTCGTTGCTCTCTTCACGACCGATGCTCTCCAGCGCCCAGGCCAAATGGTCCAAGCTGAGCGCAAAGCCGGCCGCCGCGCGCGGCGCACCGAAGCGCCCGAGCAAGCTGTCGTAACGACCACCAGCGCCGATTGGACTGCCCGGCCCGTCCGCGTGGATTTGGAACATGAGGCCCGTGTAGTAGGCGAAATTGCGGGTCTCCGAGAGATCGACGAGCAACTTGGGCGCCAGCTCCGCGGCGCTCACGGCGTCCCAGATCTGGCGCAACTCGCGGAGCGCGCCTTCGGCCGCCGTGCCTTCCAATAGCCGCTCGGCGCGCGGCCAAATCTCGCTGCCGCCGTGTAGCTCACAGAGCTCCGAGAGGGCATTCAGCGTGCGGCCGGTGTAGCCCGCCGAAAGGGCGCGGCGCGAGACTTCGGGCTGATCTTTGATCGCTAGCGCGTCGACCAGCTCGACCGTGCGTGCCTCGGGCAGCGTCTCCAAGAGTGCGGCGGCGATGCGGGCATGACCAAGGTCGAAGACGAACGACGAAAGGCCCGCCGCGCGCACTCCAGCGGATGCCAAGCGCAGGATTTCCAGGTCACCCGCCGGGCCCTCCAAACCGAGTAGCTCGACCCCCGCCTGAAAAATCTGACGATGACGGCGGGCGCGCTCACGGCGACGGCGCACGACCGAGCCGTGATAACAGAGCCGCGCCGGGCCAGGCAGATCAGCCAAGCGCGTGGCCAGGATGCGGGCGATCTGCGGGGTCATGTCCGGGCGCAGGGCAACGACTTCCCCGCTCTCCGGCTCGACGAAGCGCAGCACCTCCTCCGAATCGAGCGCGCCCAGGCCGCGTTCGAGCACCTCCGCGTATTCGAACACGGGTAAGGTCACGATCTCATAACCGTGAAGCTCGAAGCAACGCGTGACGCGGCGGGCGAGCTCGCCCTGTCGCCGCGCGACTGGCGGCAGCAGATCCCTCATCCCGGCGGGCAGCGGGTGTTCGAGTGTGGTCGGTATCAAAGCCGGCGGAGTTTATCAGAGATCCGTCGAAAGCAAGCACGAGAGCCGCGGTTTTTGTTAGTCTTCAAAGCATGGGCGAAAACGCAGGCACAGAGCGGATCGAGGTCTCGGAACGAGGCGCGCCGCGCGATGGAATTCCACAAACAATGGACCGCCGGCTGTTCATGCAGCTGACGGTGTTCGAATCCGACAAATCGCTCGCCCCGGCTGACGCCCTGAAAAATCTGGGGGCCGCCCTGAAACGCCGCAACGTGCCGAGCGTCATCTATGAGGACGTGAACAACCCGCACGGCCTAGGCGTGCTCAGTTGGAGCGAAGAGCCGCTCGATTTTGCGACCAAGCTGCGCCCCGTGTTCGGCGAACCCGAGGCCGCGAGCCTCACCTTGCTGCGAGAGTTCACCATGCTCGGCCGCACCTACTCGAGCGGCTTCGAGACCGACCTGGAGTACTGGCTCTTGCGCCGTCCACGCGAGACCGTGCTGAACGAGGCCTGGCCCTGGGCCGTGTGGTACCCGCTCCGCCGCTCGGGCGCGTTCGAGCGCGTCGAGCCGCGCGAAAAGGGCGCCATCATGCGTGAGCACGCGGGCATCGGCAAAGCCTACGGCGCGCAAGATCTCGCACACGACGTGCGCCTCGCTTGCCACGGGCTCGACGCGAACGACAACGAGTTCGTGATCGGCCTGATCGGCAAGGAGCTTCACCCGCTTTCGCACGTGGTGCAGGCCATGCGCGCGACCCGACAGACGTCGGAGTTCATCAACCAAATGGGCCCATTTTTCGTGGGCCGCGCGGCGTTTCGGCACGCCGGATGAAGCTTGCTTCTCGAGATCCCGGTGGGCCCGCCGCGCTCGGCATCGCGATCCGCTTGGGCGTCGTCTTCGATCTCGATGGCACGCTGATCGACTCGCGTTTGGACATTGCCAGCTCGGCCAACCATGCGCTCGGCGCGCACGGCTTTGCCACGCTCTCCGTCAGCGAGATCTCGACCTACGTCGGCGACGGCGCGCGCTTGCTCTTGTCGCGCGCGGCCCGGCTCGAGCCCAGCGCCCCCGCCCTCGACGCACTGCTCGCGACCTTCACCGCGCACTACGAAGAGCACCCGACGGATCACACGCTGCTGCTGCCGGGCGCGCACGAAGCGCTGGCAGCGCTCGCGCATCTGCCGCTCGCCTTGTGCACCAACAAGCCGCGCTCGATCACCGACCGGGTGCTCGCCAATCTGCGCCTCGGCGGAGCCTTCCAAGTCGTGGTCGGCGGCGGCGATCTCCCGAAAAACAAGCCTGATCCACTGCCACTTCTGTACATTGCCGGGCAGCTCGGGCTGACTCCGACCGAGCTGGTGATGGTGGGCGACGGCGCGCAGGACATCGGCTGCGCCAAGGCCGCTGGTGCGCACAGCGTCGGCGTCGCGGGTGGCATGCAGGGGCAGGAGCTGCTCGTGGCCAGCGAGCCGGAGGTCTTGCTCGGCTCTTTGTTCGAGCTACCCGCCGCGCTCGAGCGCTGGCTCAGCGCATGAGCAGATGATAGGCCGCGCTCAGCTGGGCGAAGCGCGACAAAAGCTGAGCCTTTTCCGCGGCTGAGGCGTGCGGAAAGCGGTCCGGGTGCTGCTCGGCCGCCAATTTGCGAAACGCGCGCTGCACGTCACGCGACGACGCCACAGCCGAGAGTCCAAGCGCGCGGTAGGCCGCGTGGCGCGGGCCATCGGCGCCGCGCGCGGGCTCAGGGCGCGCCCCGAAACGGGAGCTGAAGCGCTCGGCAACGCGCGCGGAGAAATCAGCCCGCGCGCGCGGTCGCCCATGCAAAAACTCTCGCGGAGACAGCGGAGTCTGACGAAAGCCGGAGCGCGGGCGCGGCACGTGGAAGCGAATCAACGCTTCGCCGAGGCCGTACAGGGCCTCCAGGCGGCTGCTACGTTGGCGGCGCAAGGCGCCCGCGACCAGATCCTCCGTACCCAAGCCCTCTTCGACCAGGATTTCACCGACCCGTTTGCCGGGTTGCTCGCTCAATCGCCGCGCGATCCGGGCCAGCGCAGCCATGCTGAGCAGCCCATCACGCGCCAGGATCTCGCCCAAGCGTGGGTGATTGAGCGAAGTGTCGATATCATCGATCAGGCCAGCATCGAAGAATACGCGATGACTGCGGCCTGCCCGCGCCCCTTCGACCTCGACCAATTCCAGGGTGCCGCTGGCGCAGGCGCGGTGAAGCGAGCCGAGCAGGTCGCCAAGCGTCGTGAGTCGCAGTCGGCCGGGAAGCTGCATCCCCCGTGACTAACAGAGCTGGCAATTTCCGGACAAATTCGCGGGCTCGGCTACGGTTGTTTCGCGTTCGCCGAGCCGACCTGGATCTCGACCGAGACCGGGGCCTGCACAGGGGCACACCATTCACCGGCCGGGCCCTCGTGGCAGATCACTCCGCGGGCGAGCAGCTCGAGCTTGCCCTCGCCGGCTTCGGACGCCACCAAAGCGAGCTTGGCCCACGCCCCCCCAGAACCCTCGGCCTCGCGTAATCGGGCCACGAACCGCGACCTGAGCGGACGGGCGAACGCCGGCGCTCGGACCACCAGCGCGTCACTCCAAACCAGCTTGCCCTGCAGCGCGCGCGTCGTCAGCTCACACAAAATGCGGCCCGGGCCGGCGGCGGGCTGACAGCTCAGGCTCGCCTCGAAGGGCGCGCCATCGGCCTTTCCACGCGTCGCGAGCGAAAGCCCAAAGGCCGAAACCATCACCACCGCCAGCGCGCGAGAAGCGGTCTTCATGCGACCGTCGGCGGGGCGTAGAAATCAACCAGGCGGATCGGCGTGGGTGACAAATGGATCTCCAGCTTCGACCGCTTGCCGCGCGGGTCGCCACCGATTTGGAAATCGGTCGGCGGATCCAGCTCGATGCTCAGCGACTCCACGAGGTAGTCGAACAGCGAACCAGGGTTGTCATACTCCCCGCGCCAGATCTCGTTGAAATGGCGCACGAATTCCAGCGGCGTGAGCGTGGCGACCCGCAAATGCATGCGATCCGGGCGCTCATCGGCGTAGGGAAACATGCGGAAACCGTAGCCGTAATAAGGGATGGTCGACAAGCCGCAGAGCCGCATCGGTCCCTCGTAGATGACCGCGCCGCGCGCGATCGGTTGGCCGAGCAGCGCGCCCTTGGCGCCCACTCGAAACGCCTCTGCACCCTGATTGACGATCCGGCAGTGCGGCATGCGCTTCAACAGGTAGCTCGGAATCGAGCGCGTGACCGCCGCCACACCGTAGCTGAGTAGACCGGGCGCGACGCGCCTGAGCGGCGTTTTTTGCAGACTGCCCTTCACTTTCGCGTAGTCCGCCAGCACATCCGCGTCCGCGCCGAAGCCACAAAAAGGCGCGATGAAGCCCTCGACCTCGATCAAGCGCATGCTGCGGCTGCCCGCATCCTGAGTCAGCCGCTCGATATCGGCCGCGAGCTCGCCGCTCTTCGGATCGCGCGCGCCGACCACCCATGCGAGCGCGTTGCCCGTGCCCAACTTGAGCAAGCCAAAGCGCGGATGCGCCCGGTTCTGCTTGCGCCCTTCACGAACCACTTCCGTAACCATCACCGTAAAGGTGCCGTCCCCACCGCCGGTGAGCACCGTACCGTAGCCGCGAGTAACGATCGTGCGCGCAATGTGTCGGGCGTCGTCCAAACTGCGCGACACGAACAGATCACCGCCCAGCAAGATTTGGTGCAAAGTGGAGATCACTTCCTCGGTCACGCTCTTGGCGTTGCCGTTCACCACCACTGCGATCCGAAGGTCCTGCGGGAAAAGGCTGGCGGAAAGCGGGCTCGAGCCGCGGGCGGGCTGTTCGCTCCCGCTCGGGCTGGGCGGATCGGATTCGGGTTTTTGCATAGCGGGCAGCCGTCATACTAAACTGGAAGCAAAGGCTTAGGGGACATCCGCGATCATTCGGATGTACCCGCGATGGACAAGCGTTCGATGAAATCCCGAGCAAAAACTGCACAATTTGGCCGTGCCGCCGAACGGGCAGCCAAATCTATTCGACCCCCCGCGCCAACGCGCAAGTCCGTCGTGCCCGCCGCACGAAAACCGGTGCCACCTGCGCCTCGCCAATCTGCGGCTCCCCCTGCAGCGCGAAAATCGGTCGCACCTCAAGCCCGAAAGTCGATGCCCCCCCCGGCCGTCGCTTCCGGGAAGAAGCGCACGCGCGCGGCGCAGAAGGTGGAGGCCAGCGATCCCCCTGGCAAGCGCCGGCTGGGAATGCGCGGCGCAGCGCCTTGGGCCGCCCGCCACGCGGCCAAGCACGCCGAAGAGGCGGCCGCGCGTAACCTGTCCCCTCCGAAACCAGGCAGCGCGCGCGGCACGCTCCGTTCGCCGGACGACGCAGATAACATCAAGCAGCGGATCAGCGAGCTCTTGAACGTACTCGTGCGCATCCGCACGCTGCGCAAAAACCTGGACGACGGTTTCTTCCAGCTCGCCGTCGAGCTCAAACACATCCAGGACGAAAAGCTGTACGAGGCCAAAGGCTTCTCCTCGTTCGAGAGCTTCGCCGAACGCGAGCTCGATCTGGGCAAAGCGACGGCCGTGAAGCTTGCGCGAGTGCCGGGGATTTTCCTAGAAGCCGCCGCCCGCCAGCACGGCATCCAAGGCGTGCTGGCCGCCATCGACGCCCTCGACGAGCACCCGAGCCCCGCCATGCAAAAAAAGGCAGCGAGCAAGCCGGCTTTGCCTATGAAACCGCCCCGGTGAGGTGATGCCAAGGCGGGCAGGTCAGCACAGGGGGAAGGTTTTTGGGTGCAGACGGCTGGGGCGCCTCGCGTCTGACGCTGGCGGGTGAGACGGCCGTCCGCCTGGTTCCGCCAGCTCTCCTGGGTTAACTCATTGTTGGTGGATCGTGATCTGATCCTGCCAAAGTCGGGAAGCTCGACGTATTTTCCGGGCATGCGGCTGTACTGCCTGGCGCGCGCACGGCGCGAGGGAGATGGGGGCGATTGCGATCCAGCATCGCTAGCCGCATGGCAGTTCTGTTACGCGCTCAGAGAAACAAGCGTTCCGCGAGGTATTGTACGACTTCGTCGAGGCCTTTGTGGGTTGCGGCGCTGACGAGGAGCAGATCGACGCCGAGTTTTTCGAACTCCACTTTGAGCTCGTCGTAGACCTCTTGGACGTCGGGCAAGTCTGCCTTGGCCAGGGCCACGACCTCGGGACGGCGGGCGAGCTCGGGGCTGTAAGCTTTCAGCTCTTTGCGGATCGCGTGGTAGTCCGCGAGCGGCGAGCGGCCTTCTTCACCGGTGACGGTAATCAAGTGCAGTAGCAGCCGCGTGCGATCGAGGTGGCGCAGGAACTGAATGCCCAGGCCAGCGCCTTCACTCGCACCGGGGATCAGGCCCGGAATGTCGGCGACGACGAAGCTGCGCCCGAGGCCCTGCCGAAAATCCCCAATCGTGACCACGCCTAGATGCGGGACCAAGGTAGTGAACGGGTAGTCCGCGACTTTCGGGCGCGCACGGCTGACGGCGCTGATGAAGGTGCTCTTGCCGACGTTCGGAAAGCCGAGCAAGCCGACGTCTGCCATCACCTTGAGCTCGAGGCGGAGAGAGCGCGCTTCACCTGGCGCGCCGGGCTCGGCGTGGCGCGGAGCGCGATCGTCAGGCGTGGTGAAGTGGCGATTGCCGCGGCCGCCCTCACCGCCCTTGGCGATCACCACGCGCTCCTGCGGGCGCGTGAGCTCGCAGATGACTTCCTGCGAGTCGCTGTCGAAGACGATCGTGCCCACCGGCACGCGCACTTCGACGTCCTTGGCAGCGCGGCCGTAGCAGTCTTTGCCCATGCCGTTTTGGCCGTTGTCGGCGCGCACCATGCGGTGGTGGATCAGGTCATAGAGCGTGCCGAGGCCCGAGTCGGCAACCAGCACGACATCCCCGCCGCGCCCGCCGTCACCGCCCGCAGGACCGCCAAACGGGATGTACTTTTCGCGTCGAAAAGCGATCGCACCCTTGCCGCCTGCGCCGGCTTCTACTCGCAGCTCACACTCATCAATGAAACGCATCGCTCGCGGCTAGACCTAGCACTTCTTGGCGTGATCTAGCTCAAGATCATCGCAAATTTTGCAGCCGTCAGCCGTCTGCACCGTCGAAATCACTGAAATTGTACTCTTCGGGCGCCAAGTTGTCGAAGCGCGTGTATTCACCGGTGAACTTGGTCATCACCTTTCCGGTCGGGCCGTTACGCTGTTTGGCGATGATCAGCTCGGCGATGCCCTTATCCGGGCTGTCCTTGAAGTAGTACTCGTCTCGGTAAATGAACATGATCGTGTCGGCGTCCTGCTCGATGGCGCCTGACTCACGCAAATCGGAAAGCTGTGGCCGTTTGTCCTTGCTGGTGCGCGTTTCGACACCGCGGTTCAACTGGCTCAAGGCGATCACGGCGATCTTCATCTCTTTGGCCATTTGCTTGAGACCTCGGGACAGCTCGCTGATCTCTTGCTCGCGACTGCCGGCGTCCTTGCGCCCCTGCATCAGCTGCAAGTAGTCGATGGCGACCAGGCCCAGGCCCTTGGCAGTGCCGGCGGCTTCGCCACGCTTGAGCTCGGCTTGCAAGCGACGGATCTTGGCGCGCAAATCAAGCAACGTGAGCGCGGGCGTGTCGTCGAGCCAGAGCGGCAGCCGCCCCAAACGGGACGCGGACTCGGTGAGCTTGTTCCAATCATCACGCTGCAACTTGCCGGAACGGATGCGCGACATGTCGACGCGCGCTTCGGAGGCGAGCATGCGCGAAGCCAGCTGTTCGCGCGGCATTTCCAAGGAGCAGAACAACACGCCGTAACCTGGCTCCTCCACGGCGGCGTCGAAATAGGCCTCGTTCTCGGCGTTCACCTCCACACGCTTGGGGCGCGCGACATTGGTCGCCAAGTTGAGCACGAAGGAGGTCTTACCCATGCCAGGGCGTGCCGCGACGATCAGCAGATCACCTGCGTGGAGACCGGCGGTTTGCTTGTCGAGCTCGGTGTAGCCGGTCTCGATGCCAGTAATGCCGCCACCGCGGCGCGCAGCCTCGCCCAAAATCTCGAACGCGCCCTTGATCGCATCGCGCACCGAAACCACGTTCGACGTTTGCGGGATGCGCGCGATGTCGAACACGGACTGCTCCGCTAGATCGATGAAGCCTTGCACCTCACCGCAGTCGCCGTAGCCCTCGGCCGCGAATTTTTGGCAGGTCGAGATCAGCTGTCGCAGGCGCCACTTTTCGCGAATGACTTGGGCATGCGCGGCAACGTGCGCGACGGCAGGAGTCGCGTCGGCCAACAGCGCCAAGTACGGCGTGCCACCGATCTGATCCAAGCGCCCCTTGTCGCGGAGCCAACCGGACACGGACACGATGTCGACCGGGCGCGAGCTGCTTTGCAGGTCGAGGATGGCCTCGTAGATGCGGCGGTTTGCGTCCGCATAGAAATGCAGCGGCTGTAAAATATCTTGGACGGTATCAAACGCGTCACTGTCGAGCAGGGTGGCGCTGAGCACCGCCGCTTCAGCGTCGAGATCGCTCGGGGGCACGCGCCCCGGCATCGGTTCGAGGCGCGGGGGTTCAACGGGGCCTCGAGAAAAACGCTCGGCAAAAGGCATGGCGATGGCTCACCCTCTCCAGTTTCGGTGTGATCGTCCGCTAGCATCGACCGCGGACAGACAAGGTCAGTGCCAGATCCTCAACCAGTCCTGGGGTTGTCCACCGGCGAAACCAGAGGTTATCCACAGGGTCCCAAATGCACGACGCCCCGGTCGGTCGAAACCTTCCGGGGCGCTGCTGCGAGACGCAGGCGCGGGCGTCGCTTACGCGAAGCTCGCACCTTCTTTCTCTACGACCGCGGCCATTCTGTCAACGAAACACTCCGCTGATCAGGCTGGCTCGCGGACGCCGAGCTCACTCGGTTTGACGGAGCCGTCCCGGGTTTTACCCCGGGACGGTTCGGCGTCACTTTTTGATGACTTCGACCTTCAGCGTCACGGAGACGGAACCGTGGAGCTTGAGCGGAACCTCGGCCGTGCCCAGGGTCTTGATCGGCTCGGCCAGTTGGATCTGCTTGCGATCGAATACGATGCCGGCCTTCTCGAACGCCTCGGTGATGTCCTTGCTCGTTACCGAGCCGTACATCTTGCCTTCGTCGCCGAACGAGCGAGCGATCTTGACGCTCGAGCCTTCGAGCTTCTTGGCCAGCTCTTGGGCTGCGGCGATCTCTTGGTTCTTGCGAGCGGCGGCGGCTTTCTTCAAATCTTCGACGCGCGCGAGGTTGCCAGGGGTCGCCGGCACGGCGAGCCCGCGCGGCAACAAGAAATTGCGCGCGAAGCCCGGACGAACCTTTACGACTTCGCCGCCAGTGCCGAGATTCTCGACGTCCGCCTGAAGCAAAACATGGGTGCTTGTAGCCATGGTTATTTCGCCTTTCAGTCGTTGGTGGTGAAGGGCAAGAGCGCAATCGTGCGGGCGCGCTTGATCGCCAATTGCACGGAGCGTTGGTGTTTCGCGCACACGCCGGAGATGCGGCGCGGCACGATCTTGCCGCGCTCGGTCACGAAATAGCGCAGACCTTGCGGATCTTTGTAGTCGATCGGTTCGGCGTCGTCCGAGCAGAACGAGCAGCCACGACGCCGACCACGGGTGCGAAACCCGACGTTGTCTTTGTCGCCCATCATGCCGCCGCCGCGGTCATCACCACGGCCGCCGCGATCCATGTCACGAGTTTGCTCTCTCATTGTGCGTCATCCTCGTCGGCAGACGGACCATCGACATCGCCAAAATCATCCGCGTCGTGATCGCGCGAATCGCGATGACGATCACGATCCGGAGAATCAACCAAACCGAGCTGGCGCTCGATCGACTCTTCCGGTTCGTCTTCAGCCGGGGGTTCCACGGCTTCGAACTTGAGGTTCTCGGTATTCACTTCGAGCGCGCCCATGTCGACGTCCTTGCGCACGAGCACCGTTTGGTACTTGAGCACGTCGTCGAGCAGGCGCAGATTGCGCTCGAACTCACTGACCAACGCGCCGCCGCCCACGTACTTCACGTACACGTAGACGCCGCGACGATGCTTGGCCACGGGGTAAGCGAGCTGACGACGACCCCAGTTGTCGACCTGAGTCAGCTTGCCGTTTTCGCGACCGACGACCTCTTCGAGGCGGGTCGCGATTTTTTCTTGAGTCTCCCGTGTGACGGTCGGCTTCAAGACATAGATGGTTTCGTATTCTCGAGCCTTGTGCGGGCTCACTGTCGCGGTGCTTGCTTCTGCCACTTAGTTCTCCTTGTGGGCGAAAGGCCCCCAGTCTCGTTTCGCCGTCGGGCGAGAAGAGCTAGGAGCAAGGAGCCATCAGCGCACTATGCGCTGGTTGGTTCGGTTCATCGTTCGATCCAGGCCGTCGCTAATGACTGCCTCGATTGCCTCGCAGGTACTGACGAGCACACGGCTAAGCGTGCTCCGTTCCTCGAAGGCGAAGGCTTGTAGCACGAAATCTGCGATGTCACCCTGAAAGTGGGCCGGCGGGCGACCAATTCCGACGCGCAGGCGTCCGTAGTTCGGATCAGCCAATTCGCTGCTTACCGAGCGCAGGCCGCGGTGTCCGCCGTCGCCCCCACCCGACTTCAGGCGCAGCTCCCCGAACGGAACGTCGAGCTCGTCGTGGACGACCAGCACGGAGGCCGGTCCGAGCCCGTAGAACGACGTGGCCGCGCGCACGCTTCGTCCAGAGGCGTTCATGAACGTCTCTGGCTTCAGCACGCCTACGCGCACTTCGCCGCGCGTGAGCTCCGCAAATTGGCCCTCGAAGCGGGGCCGAAACGACACGACGCGTTCTGCCGCCGTCTTGGGCGCGCAGAACGCATCGACCGCCATGAACCCGACGTTGTGTCGGGTCTGGGCGTATTGCGGCCCCGGATTTCCGAGACCGACGAGCAGAATCACTTCTTGGCGGGCGCCTTGGCGGCGGGCGCGGCCTTGGCGGCGGGTGCGCCCTTGGCAGCAGCGGCACCAGCGGCCGGCGGCACAGAAGCGCCAGCTGCGGGCGTAGCACCGGCAGCTGCAGCAGCGGCCGTGGCTTCGTCGTCACCACG
>Ga0247776_10000223_pt1 | contig 12965 bp, 8 predicted proteins | sample UWRJL199509C5_FD_179912 | JGI IMG/M metagenome (GOLD analysis project Ga0247776, IMG submission 179912) | Plant litter microbial communities from Arlington Agricultural Research Station in Wisconsin, United States - UWRJ-L199-509C-5 | ecosystem: Environmental > Terrestrial > Plant litter >...
GGTGTCTCATCGTCTGAGCTCCGACGCCCTGCAGCGGATCGTGGACTCGGAGAGGGACTGGGCGGAGCGATGGCCGCAGGCCTCGTTGCAAGGTGCGCTTCGTGCCCGGGAGCGCTCCATCAGACGCGCCATCGCGTTCGACAAGCTGGTCCGGTACATCAAGGCGGGTCAACTGGCGGCTGCGGTGCGGACGGCCATGGCCGACCCGGCAGCGGCGTTCCTGCTGTATCTGCCTGCATGGCAGTGGATCAAACGGCTTGGTCGAACGCCCGCGAACAATTCTGACGCAGGGCGCCGTCAAATCTGCATCCTCACGCGTCAACGCATCGTTGGACGAACGAACGGAAGTTCACGGTACCTGTTGGATATTGCCGCTTATCTGAAGGAGCGAGGGGCCGATGTGCACCTTGTTGTTCCATCTCCAGCCACCATGGGACGATTGCCGTTTCTAAGGCTTTCCAACGATATGGCGTTCTTCAGGTCGATCAGGTTCCGGGGCACAATCCGCATCGGCCGCTATATCGTCGCGTACGATCCTCGGATCGCCGTAAAAAGCGGGCTGGGAGTCGTGGATCGATTTTTGTATCGCCGGGGATGGACGGCCCGCCCGATTTTCAGCCCGGCTCCATACGCGATTGCGCAGCCGCTGACTCGAAAAGACCAGCTGTTCATCGCGCAGGTAGCGCCACCGGTCGGCGACGTCCTGATCGCGGACTATTGCTTTCTGACCGACGCGTATCCTTACGCGCTGAGGCCGGACGCGCGGCGCCTGGTGATCATGCATGACCTGTTTTCCAGCCGTTCGTCTCAGTTTGACAGCCTGAATGCGTCGGACTCCGTTGCATCCCTTCCTCTGGCCGAGGAGGTGCAAATGCTGTCTGCAGCCGATACCATCGTGGCAATCCAGCGTGATGAGGCGGAGGTGCTTCAGCGAAAACTGCCCGGGCACGAAATACTGGTTGCTCCGATCGCGGCGCTGCCGGTCAGGAAACCTCAGCCCGGGAACGCTGATATTGTGTTGTTTGTCGGCAGTTCGGCCGCTCCAAATGTCGACGGTATAAAGTGGTTCATCGACTTTTGCTGGCCGATAATCCGGCAACTCCGGCCTGATGCGGTGCTCAATATTGCCGGCAGCGTTTGCAGCGGGCTGGCGCGCGTACCCGCGGGGACGAGGCTGCTGAACGTCGTGGAAGATCTGGACGATCTGTATGCGGAGGCTTCGGTTGTTATCTCGCCGCTGCGTGCTGGCTCCGGCCTGAAGATCAAGTTCATCGAAGCCTTGTCAAAGGGAAAAGCCGTGGTCGCAACGACGACCACGTTGCAGGGCGTTTCGGATATCATGGACGGCTGCGCAGCGATCAGCGATAGTGCACCTGTCTTCGCCGCAAAGGTGGTCGAGCTGCTGGCGGACGACGGAATGCGTATGGAACTCGGCGCCAACGGACTTTCAGTTATCGCGAGGCATTTTGCGCCAGACCGCGCGTATGGTGGAATTGCAGCCGCCGCCGGCCACGCCGCCGGGGCGGGTATTGAGGTTTCCCACGCTTCCTAGGTATTTACGCTTCCTGCGCATGCAGTAAGCGGGCATCGATCCAGCCTGACGGAGGAGCAAGTCAATGCGAAAGGCAATCCGGGCGCTCACGCTCTTGGCCTTGGCCACAGTATCCCTGCAGATGCTGGATTCTCATGCCGCCCGTGCACAAGACGCTGCGGTGGAGACGCTCTCCAGCCAGCAGAAGGATTTCGTCTTTGAGGTGCGCAAGGGGCAGGGCAGCAAGGTCATCAAAGGCTTCGATGCGCGCGCCGGCCAAAAAATTCGTCTCGTCGGATTTGGCGCGATGAGCCTCGATCAGCTTCAGAAAGAACTCAAGGTGGACGCGGGCGACGCGTTGCTGAACCTGGGGAGCGGGCAGCAGCTCAGGATCGCCGGAGCCAACGCCGATGTTGTTTCCGCGATCCAGATACAGCTCGACCGGTCGCAATATTCGCAAACCTTCGCCGATGATTTCGATGCGCTCAGTCTGGACCTCGAAGAGGGTCAGTCGAAGGGCGTGTGGCGAACCAATTTTGGGTATGGCGGCGTTCACAGCAGGACGTTGCCTAATAATGGCGAGCTGCAGGTCTACGCGGACCGCCTGTTTACCGGAACAGGAACGGCGAACCTGAAGCTCGATCCGTTCAGGATCGCCGATGGCAAGCTCGAAATCGTGGCGGAGCCGCTGAAGGAGGATCTGCGTCAGTTTGCCTGGGGGCTCTCCTATTCCTCCGGCTTGCTGACCACCAAGGCATCGTTTTCGCAGACGTACGGATTGTTCGAGATCAGGGCAAAAATGCCCAAGGGCAAAGGCCTATGGCCTGCGTTCTGGCTGCTGCCGGTGAACCGTGCCTGGCCGCCGGAAATCGACGTTCTGGAAGTTCTCGGAGACAATACCAGGAAGCTCTATGTCGCCTGGCATAGCAATGTGGGCGACAAACACACCGCTGAGGCAAAGCCGATCGACGTCCCCGATATGTCGGAGGATTTTCACACCTACTCCGTCGTCTGGGACAAGGAATCGCTGAGGTGGTTCTTCGACGACGTGCAGGTCGCGAGTAAATCTACTCCTGAAGACTTTCATCTGCCGATGTACATGTTGATCAACCTCGCTGTCGGCGGCGGTTGGCCCGGCTCGCCGGACAAGACGACGCAATTTCCAGCCAAGTACACCATCGATTGGGTCAAGGCATATGCACGAAGAGACGCGAAATAAGCCCTGCGTGGATGTGCTGATCGCGGTCTGGAACGACGCCGGCACGATCGAAAGAGCGGTGCGTTCGGCGTTGTCCGACGCCCACGTCAACAATGTCATCGTGATAGATGATTGCTCGACGGACGACACGGCTTCGGTCGTCGGTTCGTTGCAGGACCAGGCAGGCGGCCGGCTGATCTTCCGCCGATTGGAGCGGAATGGCGGGCCGGCGGTGGCGCGCAACCGCGGGCTTGCTTCGTCGACGGCGCCCTGGGTCGCCATCCTCGACGGCGACGACTATTTCCTGCCGGACCGCATGATAGCGCTGCTGGATGCTTCGGAAGGGGCTGACTTCGTCGCCGACGATCAGCTTCAGATCAAGGAGGAAAGCGGGGACACCGAATTCCTGATCGGGCACAGCGCCACGATGACGATCGATCTGGCGACCTTCGTGACCGAAAACCTGAGCAAGGGGCCGCGCCCGCGCAAGGAATTTGGTTTCCTCAAGCCGATCATGCGCAGGTCGTTTCTGGATGCGCATCAGCTGCGCTATGACGAACAACTGCGCCTGGGAGAAGACTTCGCGCTCTATACCAGGGCGCTGGCGGCGGGCGCGATTTTCAGGGTCGTTCCCGAGCGGACATATGCGTCGGTTGTCCGATCGGGCTCGATCAGCGGTCATCACTCGAAGGCGGATCTGGAGCGCCTGCGCGATAGCAGCAGGTCATTAGGGCAACTACCGCGTCTCCCGGACCGGGAGAGGGCGCTGCTCAGGATGCACTATGAAGCCATCGATGCGCGCATCCAGTGGCTCAATGTCATCGACGCCGTAAAGTGCCGGAGTATAGCGGCCTTTCTGCCGCCGTTCTTTGTCAGGTGGACGACGTCTGTCTATCTTGCTGCCCGACTCTGGGAACAGGTCGTTCTGCGCAGCAAAAAGTCGCTGGGGCTTGCGGGAAGCCAGTCGGGTTGAATGCTCAACGCGGTTGATGGAATTCATCGGCCTGAACATGCAGGCCCGATCGTGCGCGATCGGCGTAGCAATAGGCAGATATAAAGATCAGCGATGTCAGATTGAATTGTGTGAACAGTTCGACCTCACCGACGGTTCGCAGCAGGATGAGCGTGACGAACCCGGCAAAAAAGCAGCTCTCCGGTCCGGGATCGCGGAGTGCCCATCTCCAGACGTTGAAAACCACGATGATCGTCGTTACCGCGGCGATCAATACTCCGATGAGTCCCAGTTCGACACCGATTTCCAGCCAGAGATCATGAAAATGAAACCCGGCGTGGCCGTAGATGTAGAACATCTCCCAAAAGCGTATCGCTTCCGGATTGCCCGCCACCCAGAACGCCTGAAGCCCGACACCGCCCCAAGGGTAATCTGAAATGATGCCCGCCGCACGCGACCATAGAACCGTGCGTCCGGTGAGGCTGGCATCCTTGCCGATCGACGACAGGAACACGTCGAACAAATGGTCGGTCGACAGGAATGCAAAACCCAGCGCGATGAGCGCAGCAATAAGGCAGAGCCAGAACAGAACCATTCGCGCCTCGGGTTGCAGCCCGCGCGACAGAAAAATCGCAACAGATCCCGCAACCGCGATGAAGCCGGTCAGCAGCGCTCCCTCCGAACCCGCCGAAAGCAGCATGTAGGGGGCGCCGAGTATGGCCGAAAGTGCAATGGCCCTCGCGTATTTCGGCTGATATCGGTCGAGCAGTACCCACACACTGGACAGCATCGCGAGGGCAAGTTGCAGCCCGAGGCTGTTCTTTGCGCCGAAAACGCCGGTTACGAAGAAGCTCGCGACGATCGAGGAAAGTTGCGCGTACATCAGCACGGCGATGAACGTCCGGGCAGGCAATCCCTGCGCAAACATGATCGCCGCGAGTACCGTGATTCCGATTTGCGGCGCTGCGCGCGCTGAAACCATCGGCTCCAGGGACCACAGGACGGAGAGCATTCCGAACACCACGATCGCCCAGGGAACGAAACTCCAGGTAATCGCCAGATAGACGCGGCGCGGGAAGAGCGCGCAGTGAGCTAAAACGGCTCCCAGGAACGTAACCGCGGGTATCGTCGGTACGGACTGAATGAACGCGAGCGACACCGCGCAGCCCAGCCACAACAGCCACGTTGCGCCGTACTCCCAGCTGCCCTCATGTGAGCTTGAGCCGATGGTGGCAGAGATCATGGTCCGCTGAGCTCAGCTATGGTGGTGGCGAAGGGTATCGGCGCTTGGCAGGTCATATCCAGTGCCCAGGGGATTGGCGGATCGCAGGCTCGTGCCTACCGATCACGTTCTTGTCATTTCGGCCGAGATGCCATCAATCCTGTATTCTTCGTCCGGGACCGTCAAGGGAGGAAAGCCGCCAGCGCAGCTTCCATCATCGCTTGCGCCAGACGAAAAGACCGGACATCGCGTAATTCCAGACCACGCCCATCAGCGCGCCGGCAGCCCCCGCCACCCACCAGATCGGTTCATGGTCATAGACCGAAAACGCGACGCCCACATTGGCAAGCAGGCCGACTCCACACACGAAATAGAAGGTCAGCAGCCCGCGAAGAATGGCAAAACCTCGCAGCCGCTGGTCGCGATAGGTGAGGAAATTGTTCAGGATGAAATTCGTGGTCATGGCGAGGAGTGCGCCACAGGCTTGCGCTTCCGCAAACGGCAAGTTGAACAGCTTGAGTGCGACGAACAGCGTGGCAAGGTGCACGGCCAGGCCGGTCGAACCGACCAGTGCAAACAACAGGAAGCGCAGCGATACGGCATCATTGGTAAGCTTCGCCAGGACCAACCCAAGAAAGTCGAGAGCCACCATCGAATCGAGCTTGCTCTCGCCATGCAGGCGCGAGCCAAAGCGGTATGGGATTTCCACGGTGCGAAGATTCCCCTGAGCGGTGGCGATGACGTCGAGCAGGATCTTGAAGCCTTGGGTGGAAAGCTGGGGAGCCAGTTGCTCGAAGCGATCCCGTCGGATCATGAAGAAGCCGCTCATGGGATCGGAGACGCTGACGCGCAGCAGGCGCTTGGAGATCTCGGTTGCAAGGGCGCTGGCGCCGGCCCGCTGCTTGTTGAAACTATCCGCGCTGCCACCCTCGACATAGCGGCTGCCGACGGCGAGATCTGCCTGGCCATCCTGCAGCAAGGCGAGCATCTTAGGAAGCTGTGTTTCATCGTGCTGCAGGTCGGCATCCATCACGGCCACAAAACGCGCGCTCGATGCCAGGATGCCTTCGATGCAAGCCCCGGAAAGTCCACGGCGTCCAATTCGCCGGATACCGCGCACACGCGCATCCTGTCCGGCGAGACCGCGTACAACATCGGAGGTCCCATCCGGAGAATTGTCGTCAACGAATATGACTTCCCAATCGATGCCAGTCAGTGCGCTCTGAAGCTTCTCGAACAACTTCGTTACGTTCACGCGTTCGTTGAACGTGGGCACGATGACCGAAAGCAAAGGAATGTTCGGCGCAGCTTCAGTGCGCGCCTTGAGATCAATTTTCGAAACTGGAATGGTATGTTCGTTCATGGGGCGGAGAATATGCGAGGGCTGTATGCGATGCCAGCCTCGACTGACTTCAGAGTTAAATGTGGGGCCGGCGTTAACGATGTCGCGACCGATCGCAACCAGTCGTTAACTCTGATGCCCGGCCTCATGGCTTGCCGGGGCGCTTCCAGAGGGAAATGTTGGTCGAGAGCGGTTGAAAGACGAGCTGCCGGGGGCTGGTAAGCGGCGGCGCCGCGACTTCGGTAAATCCGAGCGAAGCCAGCAGCCGCTTCTCGCGCAAGTCCTTGCTGGCACTTATCACGGCAACCTGCTGGAGCGAAGTCCAGTCCTTATCTGGATCGAGGATCAATCCATTGTCGATCAGCAGGCGTCGCATCCGGCCGTCTTCGATACGGACGCGTTCGGCGGCCGGCAGTGAATAGGCCGCCAGCATTCTGTCGTTGAATCGGATGAGTTCGCGATCCACGCCGGGAAACAGGATCTCCCTGTTAGGCGCGTAGAAATATGCTGTTCCGGCTGTCCAGAAGTTGCTGCAAAGGATGGGCGCGGTTCCGAAACCATTCGCGTTGATGAGGGCGAGGGCCTGCGGCGTATCTTCTGTTTTGACCTGCAGGTGTTTGGCCTCGATTGAAGACCACGCGGCGAACAGCAACGTGACCGAGAGCATCGCGGTTCGCGCCAATGGCCGTTTGAGCATCGCGACACAGGAACCGAACAGCATGGCCGCGGGAATGAGGCAGGGAACGAAGATGCGATTCGCCAGGATCGGCGTGTTGAGGTTGAGCAGGGCGATGGCGGCCGGGAAAATCAGCAAAGCGCCGACGCTCAGAATTGCAAGTGTCCTTTGTCCGCTATTCCAGAGCCATACCGCGCCCAGCACATACGCAAGCAGGATCAGCGCATCGGCCAATTGCTTGATCGGAAAGGGCAGGCCGGGGAATCCCACGATGTTGCGAAAGAACCAATGTACCAGGAGCGAGCTGTCGAGGGGCAGGCCCTGAAAGCTCTGCGTCGCCTCGCGAAGCGACAGCAGCCACGGCAGGCTGATGACAAGCAGGAGCAGGTTGGCTGCCAGCCAGTGGCGCAGCAAGGCTGTCCGCTGCGTGGGCATCAGAGCGGTGGAGGCGAGCGCAAGTCCGTTCAGTATGGCGAGATAGATCAGGGCCACCGCCTGGGAATAGACCGAAATGCCGGCTCCGATCAGATAAACGGCGGTATAGATCTTCTTCCGGTCTCGCGTCATGAGACCGAGGAGGCCCCATGTGGCGATGGCGAGGCCGAAACAAAGAAGCGCATACATTCTCGCTTCCTGGCTGAAGTAGACGTGTCCGGTTGAAAGTGCGAACAGCGCACCGGCAGACAGGCCGGCAACACGATTGAACAGATCGCTGGTTGCGAGCGCGACGACCAGGACCGTCAGGCTGCCAATGGCTGCGGCCGGAAAGCGAATGAGTTCGGCATTCGAATTCAGATCGTTCCAGAAATGCTGCAGGATGTAAAACAGCGGAGGGTGATTATCGATCTTGTTGAATGCGATATTCCCGAGAGGTTGCGTCGATACAAAATAGGAGTAGGCCTCGTCCATCCAGATCGGGGTGTGATCCAGCTGGTAGAAGCGCGCCGCGCATCCGAACAGGAATACGATGAGCAATCCGATGATGTAGGGTCGGTCAGCCAGGTCGCGCCGGGAGCCGGCGTCATCGGACGTTGCCCAAGGACCCTGTGCCGGGAAACCGGTCGTCGAAGCGCGATTTTGCCACGCTGGGGTCGGGCTTTTCTTGCTGGTCAACATGCTCGAGAACGTTAGGCTTAATATGCGGCGGTTGACGGATCGGCGAAGTATTCAGGCGCTTTTTTCTAGCTAAGACATATTCACTTATCGTTTGGGATTACCACGATTATGGTCCATCGTCGGCCAAGACTTGACGGTTGGTTAAGGGAAATGGGAATTGCAGACAGGCTGAGACTGCGTGACCGCCTCGCGAAGGCGCGAATGTACTGCGAGAGGCAGGCCATTGCTTCCTTCGGCGCTCACCGCGCGAAGCCGCAGGGTCGCCTGCTTTGCTATCACTCGGTAGGACAGCCGGATCTCGGCGTGAATGATTGCTCGCCGGCACGGTTTCGGCGGCACATCGAACTGGCAAGGCAGCTGGGATTTCGATTCGTGCCTGCCGCCCGGATTGCGAGCGGTGCCGGAACTTCGCGCGATCTTGCGATTACTTTCGACGACGGCTGGAAGAGCGTTCTCACCGTGGCCGCGCCGATTCTTGACGAGTACGAAATTCCATCGACCCTGTTCGTTGCAACAGGCTTGATCGAGAGTTCTTCAGAATGGCATCGGCCACGCATGCTGGACTGGGGAGAACTCGCCCGGGTTCAGGGAATGGGCGTCGATATTGGCAGTCATTCCGTCACGCATCCTAATTTCGGGGAACTAGACAAGCCACGTGCCTTCGATGAACTGACCAGGTCGCGCGAGGTGCTGAAATCGCGGCTCGGCATTAACCCTGATTGCTTCGCCATTCCGTTTGGGCAGTCCAGGAACTGGACCGCCGCAGCTCACGAAGCCGCAGGCGAAGCCGGTTACAGATTTGTTTATGCGCAGGCGGAAAATACCCGGCCGCCAGGTACCATTCCACGGACGTTCGTGACCTGGATGGATGACGATAGGATCTTTACCGCATTGTTAAACGGGGCTTTCGATAACTGGGAGGAATGGTATTAGGGATATATGACACAGGCAAAACGGGTCTCGGTGGTGGTTCCCACCCGGGACCGCCCGGAATTGCTGCGCGAAGCCCTCCAGAGCATCCGCGCTCTCGAGCATGATGAGCTGCGCTTCGAGATCATTGTCGGAGACAACGGAACGTCGCCGGAGACGCGAAGGGTCGCGGAAGCGTTTGGCGCCATTTACCTGCATACATCGAAGTCGGGCGCCGCCGCTGCCCGCAATATTGCGATGGCTGCCGCAACCGCCGATTACATCGCTTTCCTGGACGATGACGACGTCTGGACCTCACATCACATCCATGGCCACCTGGCCTTGCTGACCGCCAATCCGGGTATGGACATGACGTTGGGCCAGATCGTCAACACCGATCCCCAGCGGCGTCCCATCTACGGTCCCTGGCCGGAGCAATTGCCTGCCGAGAGAAGAGACCTCCTCAAGTTCATGATGAGCGGCTACTTCCCGCAGATTGGCGGGACGGTGGTGCGGGCCCGGGTTCGGGAGACCGTCGGTTTTTTCAACGAGGATTTCATCGGTAGCCAGGATTGGGATTGGCAATTGAGGATTGCCCGCAAGCACGGCGTCGGATTCGTAAGGCAGCCGTGTGTCATGTTTTCCCAGCGGGAGACCGGTTCCTACGATAGCCTGCAACTGCGACGCGCGAAATTCACCAGACGAGTCTTTTGGAAGAATGCCGTTCCCGAATGGCGCGTGTGGGCTTCGCCCATCGCCTTTGCGAAATCATACTTCGGCGTGACCGCTCACTATTTCTTCTATTTCTCGGAGACCGCACTCGATCATGCCAACAAGGGCGAGCGCCTGCTTGCGATCTGCTCCATCTGGCGGGCGTTCGCGCTGTTTCCGTCGCGCGCGTTGCGAAAGCTGCTCTCGGACAGCTCGTTGAGGGACGCTTTGATGGTGACTTTGCGCGGCGCGAGAGCCGGCGGGTCGTCCGGCTGACCGTCAAAATGAACAGCCAGGAACGTAACCGTCGAATTCTGAACACCGATCATCTCGACAGGGATATTGGCCGGCACGCTGCGCGGGGAGGGATTATTGCGATCGCTGCGCAGCCGATCCGCATGTTCATGCAATTCTTCATCACCGCGGTGCTGGCGCGCCTGCTCGCGCCGGACGCTTTCGGCCTTGTCGCGATGGCGACAGCGGTGACGGGATTTGTGGCGCTGTTCTCGGAGCTGGGCCTGACGTCCGCAACGGTTCAGCGTCGTCAGGTCGACCAGGACATGGTGAGCGGGCTGTTCTTCATTGGTCTTGGAGTCAGCATTGTCCTGGTGCCGATAGTTTGTGCCTTCGCTCCGATTGCGGCCTGGTTCTTTGATGATCCGCGCGTTTCCGGGCTGATCTTCCTGATGTCTCTTTCATTTCCGCTGGCCGCGCTCGGCTCGCAACATACCGCACTCTTGCTTCGCTCGATGCGGTGGATGGCGCTGCAATGGACCGGTCTGGTGGGGCATGCGGTGGGCGGATTGGTGGGGATACTGGTGGCCTGGAAGACCGATCTCGGCTACTGGTCGCTCGCGGTTACGACCCTCGTTGCGCAAATCGTCACGTTGTTTCTGATATGGACGGTATGTCCCTGGCGGCCGAGTTGGGTTGTTGGTTGGCGCGGGGCGCGCAGCAGTCTCCACTTCGGTGCATATCTGGCGGGCTTCAGTATCGTCAATTTCTTCCACCGGCAGTTGGACAACATCATTGTCGGCTGGCGCTTCGGAGCCGCCGAACTCGGATTCTACTCGCGCAGCTATCAGCTGATGCTGTTGCCGCTCAATCTCTTCAATGGTCCCCTTAGTGCGGCGATCGAGCCGTCGTTGAGCCGATTGCAACATGAGCCGGACCGTTGGCGCCAGGCATTTTTGGATGCCTTGGGACTGCTCATGTTCCTCGGAGCTGGAACGGCCGCCTGTTTGATTGCCGTGTCCGATCCCCTGATCGCCATCATCTACGGACCGGGATGGGAGAAATCAGCAACCATCTTCCGGTGGCTGGCGGTTTCGCTTTTCGCCGGGATACCGATGAATGCGTCCGGATGGATCTATATCTCGTTGGGGAAGACCCGCCGAATGTTCGTCTGGAGTCTGATCTTTGTGCCCATCATCGGTCTCGGCTTTCTGCTGGCGATTCCGTATGGCGCCGTCGGGATAGCGGCCTCCTATGCCATTACCATGAACCTGCTGCTGCTCCCTTGCTTTGCATTCGCATGCAGAGGCAGCCCCGTGAGCTTCGCCGACACCATTAAATTGATCCTGCCGCTGGCCTGCTGCGGCGTGGTTGCTGCGCTGGCCGGAATTTCAGTTTCGGATCGCAGCCACCATAACCTCGTTCAGTTGCTGCTGGGGGCATCGGTTTCAGGCGGCGTCTTCCTCATGCTCGCAAGTTGCGTGATCATGAAGGCGAATATCTATCGAGAACTCCGTGCCCGCGTTGTGACCCTGTCGCGCGGTCTTGCCGAAGAGGTGAGGGCGAGAGCGATGCCCTACCTTGCCCGCTTGCGAAGCGACAAGAAGTGATCCCGCGCTTGGAGCGGTCTGTGAAAAGGTGCGCTTGGCGGTGCGTGTGGGCTGCGAGCGGAGATTGGCAGGCGCCACTCACGGCTTGATGGTGCGCTTGAGCCATTCCGGCAGCAGGAGTCGGAACGTCGCTCCCGGTCCGGTAACTTCTCGCTCCCTGCGCATCCGCCGCAGTTGTGCGATGCGTTGACGAAGGGGCAGGGCCCCCATGTAGATCATCTTGATTTCCGGCAGGTTCGGCTCCGCTCCGACGATGTCCTGATGGATATCATCCGGTGACCCAAGGCAGGGCTTGTCCACGATATCGTTGGTCGGAACCGCACTGTTGGCGCGCGCTGGCAAACTTTTCACGCGCTCAAGCGCTGCCTCGAGGCTGGAGCACCATCCCGGGGGAACGTGAAGCCGCTCGATCGCTTCACGCGTGGCCTCGCCCCTCTCGGCGCGAAACGCTTCATCGACCACCAGCCGCTCGAGCATCGTCTCGTATTCGTCGGCCGTCCTGGCGACCAGGCTCGTTCCGACAAGACCGACGTGGTTGATACCGAAAATCCTGGCTGCCTCCGGCAAGGTAAAGATGGTGACGGCCGGCAGACCATATCCCGCGGCCTCCATCATCGAGGTGGACGAAACGAACGGATATGAGTCGACGTAGATATCTGCCGCTTCAAAGTAGCGCTTGGGATCAGGTACCTCGGATAGCCCTGTAATGCGGCCGCCGACGCGTGCCTTGGCGGCTTTCCAATCGTCGGGTTCGCCGGAACCAACCACGACCAGTTGCGCCTGAGGACATTTCTCGAGCAGCTTGACGTGCCGGTCGGCAAAACTCATTCCCTCGATGGACCGGTACTTCGGCCTTCGGGCGACGGAAAGAAGAAGAATTGAATCCGGCGGCACACCGAGCGCCGCCTTGGCCTCGGCGCGCGACTGCAATCGCGTCGTGGGAGCAACGATCGTCGGCAGCAGAAAATTGCGCTCGGCTGCCACGCCGCGGCGACCGATCGAGATATCGGTGGCGGCGTCACGAAGGTTGAGGACGAGGTCGGCAACGCTGGTGCCGAGCCAGAACAAATGATCGGCGTGATTGAGGAACAGAACCGGCGGCAGTCCGCTCTCGTCGGCGAGCGCCAGCACCGGAATGACGTCCTCGCAGTGGATGTGCAGGATCACCACGTCATGGCCGATAGCGATCTGCCGCAGCTTCCGCACCCAGTCGAACCGGCTGCCGATCGATCGGTTGAGCTGGTAAAGTTCGCCGCCGCTGCGCTTGATTGCATCGGTGAGATGTTCGGGGACTTCGCCGCGGTGCTGGGTGAGAACCAGCGAACTGGTTCGATCGCCGTCCGCGTCCATCCAGCGGCTGATCATTCGCGTCAGGCCGCCGACCGCGGAGAGCTCGCTCCCGACATGGAGGACTTTCTTGATCGCGCCCGCCTTGCTCCGCTTCGCCGCCTTGTCGCCCGGGGC
>Ga0247776_10000224_pt1 | contig 12950 bp, 12 predicted proteins | sample UWRJL199509C5_FD_179912 | JGI IMG/M metagenome (GOLD analysis project Ga0247776, IMG submission 179912) | Plant litter microbial communities from Arlington Agricultural Research Station in Wisconsin, United States - UWRJ-L199-509C-5 | ecosystem: Environmental > Terrestrial > Plant litter >...
TCGCCCATGAATGCGTTGATCAAGTCTTTGATCGACGTGTAAATGAGCTTGACCAAGGGCAGCCGTTTCAATGCCCGATCGGTGGCATCGACCACGCTTCGCCCGATCACGTTCGAGGTGAGCATGCCGACCATCGTGACCAGGCACAGGGTCAGCAGCAGGCCCACTCCCGGAATGCCGATCGGCAGCCAGTGGTCGATGGCATGCAGGATGGCGTAGAGAATGTACAGGGTCAGGCCGAGGGGCGCGGACACCAGACAACCTCGCACGAAGTAGCCGACCAAACGCTTCAGGGTCATGGTGAAGCCAGCATAGCCTCACTCACGCCGCGTCGTGTCACGGCGTTTAGCTGGCCGGGTGCCAGGCAGCGAGGCGCTCGAGCCCTTCGAGGCGCTGCAACACGAAGCGCTCGGGCGGGCTCAGCTGAGCCGTGCGGGTCTGCAGGAAATCGATGTAAAGCCGTAGCAAGTCGCGATCGATCCCGCGCACGTGCCGGAGCACGGTGTACATCTCGTCCACGATTGGCAGCGGTATCGTTTCGCCCAGCGCGTTGTACAGGCGGAACGCGAAATCGAGCCAGGATGGCTTGCTCGTGGCGGTCGCGAGTTTGACGGCATATTGGGCGGCAAGGCGAGCCACTTCGGGGGCGACGGCGCGGCCAGCGGCCGCGTCGCTCAGCGCGGCTACCAAGTGCGAGCCCAACACGTGCTCCGCTTCTTGCCCGCGCCCGAGCGCCAGAGCTTTGTCGGCAACGTTGCTCAGCAAGTGCAAGGCGTCCGCGCGGCGCGTTGCAACTGATGCTTCTTCGGTGCCGGGTTCACTCAGCGTTGCGTGCGTGCCAGCCGGCGCACGCCCGGACTCACGGATCGCTTTCAGATCCGGTCCCGGCGTCGGCTCTTCTTGTCTGAGGGCGGGAATTTCGCTCAGCACGAACACGTTGTCGCCGATCGTGAGCTCGTCACCGATGAGCAGTGCCGTCGGACTCGTGATTGCCACGCCATTGACGTACACGCCGTTGCGGCTAGCGAGATCGATGACGACCATTCCCGCCTCTGTCTCGTGGAACTCGGCGTGTCGCCGTGAAACGAGTGAGCCAGAGAGCACGATGTCGGCATCGGAACCGCGGCCGACGACGAGCGGGCTCTTGTTTACCCAGTGGTGGACAGCGCCTTCCCGCAACGCGTAGCAAGTGAACGCGCGAGCGTGCATACCGCTGTCGCGGATCGCGCTCGCTTCGCTTGCTTCTCGTGCTTGCCGATGGGCCACTTAGCGAAGAGATTATCGAATCTGCGCACTCGCGTCTACAGTGCCCTACATCTGCGCGGCGCCCTGGTTCAGCGCCGAGATTTGCGTCAGGTGACTCGTGGGTAGCTGCCCAGCACTCTCACGGTCGAGCAGTGGCGTTCGAGCTCGGCGAGCGCTCCGGCCATCGCCGCATCCTCTCGATGTCCCTCGATATCTGTCAGAAACACGTACTCCCAGCGCCGGCCGAGGGCCGGGCGCGACTCGATCCGGCTCAGGTTGAGCCCCGCTCGGTCGAAGATCTCGAGCGCTTGGCGCAATGCTCCGCGGCTATGCGCGGTGGAAAAGACGAGGCTCGTCTTGTCGTGGCCGGTTCTGGCGGCGTCGCTCTTGGCGATCACTACGAAACGGGTCGCGTTTTCGGCGTTGTCTTGGATACCCGCAACGAGCACACGCAAGCCATTGAGCTCGGCGGCCAGTGGGCTCGAAATTGCGGCGAGCTTCGGGTCATTGGCGGCGTCTTGGGCCGCAGATGTCGTCGTCAGGCTGGCGACTTGTGCGGCGTTGGGTAAGTGCTCGAAAAGCCAACGTCGACATTGCGCGAGTCCTTGCGGGTGTGACGCCACACGTTCGATGCTCGAGAGGTCGCTGGCCAGACCCAATAAACATTGGGCGATTTCCAGCACGACCTCGCCCTTGATCCAGAGCTTGCGTGTCAGAAGCTCATCGACGGTCTGGTTCACGCCGCCTTCGGTGGAGTTCTCGATCGGCACCACGCCGAAGCTGGCGGCTCCGCTCGAGACCGCTTCGAAGACGTGGGCAATCGTCGGGTTTTCTCGGTAATTTTCGGCGGGGCCGAAGACCTGAAGTGCCGCCGCGTGGGTCCACGCACCGAACTGGCCGAAGAACGCGATCGGCCCCACCGCGCGCGGCTTTGCTTCGGACACTAGCGACTCCGCTCAATCATCGTGCGCAGCACGGACGCCGCGTGCACCCGCGCGTAGTCCTTCCAGCCCAGGAGCTCTGCCGTGCCGTCGACGATCGCTGCCCAGTGGTCGGCTTCGTCGTGAAGCTTTCGCACGACGAACAAGGCGCGCTCGAAGGGCATGCGATCACGGATCGCCGTGGGTAGGCTGCTGTGTAAGACGCCGGCAGCTGCGTGATACACCGCTTGCAGCTGTTGGTCTTGGCGGGGCGTACCGCGGATCGCTCCGTGCGCGCGGCCGACCAAATGAGCGACTCGCAAGATGTGCGCTTCGCTCGCCCCGCTCAACGACCAGGCTGCCCAGGTTCGTGCGATCGCTGCCTGCTCTACCGGGTCGATGGCGCCGTTGCGGATCCGCTCTTCCAACCAATCCGCGAGCGCGCGAGCGGCGCGCATCCATTCGGGCGAAAGCGGCGGCAGCGACTCACGCGCGCGGCGCGTGTTCTTCTGGCGACTATCGGGTGCGTCGTTGAATTCATCATGCTGATCGAGTGCAGCCAGCTCTACGTCCCCGGGCGACGAAGCTTGCAGGGTTTGCTGCGGATCGGCTGGAAAATTCCCCGGCTTTTCTTCATCGAAGAGGGGCCAAGTGCCGGCGAAGTCCGGATTTTTTTGGCTTGGCTCGCTCATCGCTCAGCGCACGATCGCGAGCAGGCTTTGCAGGCGCAGCGCCAAACTCATGTCGCCTTCCACGCGCAGTTGATTGCCGAAGAAGAGCTGCTCACCACTGACCTTGCCTTCGAATAGCGCCACGCCGTTTTCTGCAGACATGGCCAGCGTGCAATCGGAAGCACCATCCCCGGCGGTGAGTGTCGCGTCACCCTTCAGGTTCATGATCCAAGTACCGCCGCCTTCACCCTCGAGCACGAACTTGTAGATCGCGCCGATCGCGGAAGCCGCCTCTTTGTTGGCGGCCAAGCGCTCGCCGACCACGGTCATGATTTCTTGCGCCGTGCTCATGGCGCCGCCGATGTGGCGGGAGCCACCGAGGCGGTCGGCAGGGGTTTCGGCGCGGGGAGGGGTGTCGGACGCGGCCGCGCGGGGGGCGTCGTGGGGACGGCGCTGGCTACGGGGGGCGCGCTCGCCGTAGCGGTGACCAGCGGAGGATTGGTCGCGGTCGCCGCCGGCGTGGCCGTTGCTGCGCTGGCGACTGCCGGCGGCGCGCTGTCCGCGGGCTTCTCTGTAGTGATGTAACAAGCTGGCACCAGGACCGCCATGGTCACTGCAAATGTCAGCGCTTTATGCTCGATTTTCATGAAGTACCGCCTCCAAGTGGAACGCTCACGCTAGCATCCTTCAGAGCGCGGGGGAGCCCCTCTCGCGTGCGTTTCCGGCTCCGATAGTCGCGCGGCTCTGAGCGCTACCCGGACTCGGGCGGCTTCGTGAGCCCGGTTCGGCTAGCGTGTTCACCGAATTTCGCGGCCAATAAGCTGGCGGCTTCCCGGCCCAGATCGGTGCTCGGGATGTAGGCATCCGGCGCGTTCGAAAGCGATCGCGCCCTGAGCTCTCTGTTCTCGATGCCGATCAAAACTTCCAGATCGGCGATCAGGTCGTCCATCGTGGCGTAGCGGCGTTCGCGATCTTTTTGCGTGGCCATCTGCACCACGCGATCCACGCGCGGGTCCAAGTTGTCGTTCAACCAGGATGGCGGTGGCACCGTGGAAAACAGTTGGTGGCGGAGCAGATCGGCTTGGCCCACCGATTCGAAGGGCAGGTGCCCCGAGAACACGCGGAACATGACTACGCCGAGGCTGTAGATGTCGCTCCGGGCATCGACCGCTTCGACCAAGATTTGCTCGGGCGCCATGTATTCGGCGGTGCCCATGACGTTGTGAGCGTCGCCGCTCGTGTCATCGACGTCCCAGAGTTTGGCCAGGCCGAAGTCGATGACTTTCAGCCCGTAAGGTTCACCGGGGGGGCCGAGCAGCAAAAAATTGTCGGGCTTCACGTCGCGATGCACGATGCCCGCGCGGTGTGCCGCTGACAGGCCGGCTGCCGCCTGACGCAGCAAGATCAATGCGGTATCGAGCGGGATCGGTTCACGCCGCACGTACTCGCCCAAGGTTTCTCCGAGCAAGGCCTCCATCGCCAAGAAAGGCACGCCTTCTTCGGTCTCGCCGGTATCGATCACCGTCGCCACGTTGGGATGCGAGATGGCTCGCATGGCCTGCCCCTCGCGTTGCAGGCGAATGCGGAACTCGGACGAGAGCGCCGTCTCGGGCGATAGGATTTTCAACGCAACCGGCGAGCCGGTGGTCAGGTCCTCCGCCAGATAGATGCGCGCGTGTGCCCCGCTCGCCAAGAAGCCGCGCACTTGATAGCGCCCCGCCAGCACCGCCCCACTTCTCCTCGATTGTTTGGGGGCATACGAGGAGAAGGGGGAAGCTGACTCGAGTCGGTCCAGCGCTTGCGGGTCGAGCTCGGAGTCAGGTGGCAATTTCATTCGTGCTCGAGTCAAAGAACAGAATCAGTCGGTCTCACGCTTCGAACCAGCGGCGGGCGCAACGGAGGCCGGCGTACGCTTGTCCATACTTACGAAGTTGCGCTCTTCGTAGCCAGTGTAGATCTGGCGCGGGCGAGCGATCTTCTGATCCTTGTCGAGCAGCATCTCTTCCCACTGCGCGAGCCAACCCGACGTGCGCGGGATGGCGAACAGCACCGGGAACATATCGGCAGGGATTTGCAGCGCCTCGTAGATCAGACCCGAATAGAAATCGACGTTCGGGTACAGCTTGCGCGATACGAAATACTCGTCGGTGAGCGCGATCCGCTCCAGCTCGAGTGCGACGGGCAAAAGCGGGCTCTTCTTGCCTACGAGATCGAACACCTGGTCCGCCAAGCGCTTGATCACCTTGGCGCGCGGATCGTAGTTCTTGTACACGCGGTGGCCGAAGCCCATCAGGCGCGCGCCGACGCCGCTCTTCACTTCTTTGACGAAGGCGGGGATGTTGGAGACCGAGCCGATTTCGCGCAGCATGCGCAAGACGGCTTCGTTTGCGCCGCCGTGGAGCGGGCCATAGAGCGCCGCCGCAGCACCGGCCACCGCCACGTACGGGTCGGCACGCGAGCTGCCGATCGAACGCATTACGTTCGTCGAGCAGTTCTGTTCGTGATCGGCGTGCAGAATGAACAGCACGTCGAGCGCCTTGACGATCTCCGGGTGTACCTCGAACTTCGGCTCGGCGATGCGCTTCATCATCTGCAAGAAGTTCTCGCTGTAGCTGACCTCGTTGCTCGGATAAACGAAGGGCATGCCCATGCTGTGCCGGTAGCTCCAAGCCGCGAGCGTGGGCATCTTGGCGATCAAACGCACCATTTGCTGGCGACGAATGTCGTGATCCAACACGTGCTTGGCTTCGGGGTAGAACGTGCTGAGCGCGCTGACCGTCGCGCACAACATGCCCATGGGATGCGCGTCGTAGCGGAAGCCATCGATGAACGTACGCACGTTCTCGTGCACGAACGTGTGATGGGTAATATCGCTAACGTACTTGTCGAGCTCGGCTTGCGTGGGCAGCTCGCCGTTGATCAGCAGGTACGCGCACTCGAGGTAGGTGGCCTTCTCGGCCAGTTGATCCACCGGGTAACCGCGGTAGCGCAGGATGCCCTTGTCGCCGTCGATGTAGGTGATGGCGGAGCGACAGGACGCCGTGTTCATGAACGCGGGGTCGTAAGTCATCAGCCCGAAGTCCCCGTCTTCGACGTGGATCTGCTTGAGATCCAGCGCCTTGATGGTGTCTTCAGTGACCGGCACCTCGTAGGTCTTGCCGGTGCGGTTGTCGGTAATCGTTAGTGTTTCCTTAGCCATTGATCGCTTCGCTTCTCGCTTAGGAATGAGGGGACCCACCCCGTTCGGCGGGTCCAAGGCCTGCACAGTACGCCGATTTTTGGGCCCAACCGTCAGCTTTTGGGCATGTGTGAGCTTATGCTTTCGAGGCCACGTTTCAGTTTCCGAAAGAAGGCCGTCTCGATAGCGGTCCTGGCCTGCGCCGCGGGTTGTAACGGCCCCAGCCCGTTCGACGAAAAGGACCCGGCGGCCTCCCGACTCAAGCCGGAAAATGGCGGAATTATCGCAGATCCGCTCGATTTTTCGCGGGTGCCGGTGCCACCGGCGGATGGGCCGCAGCTGGTTCCGATTGCCATGACGGTGGCTGTAATGCGGAAACCCGACCCCAAGGCCGAAACTCTGGGCTACCTGCGCGTCGGCGCCCGCGTGGCTCGATCCGAGAAACCGATCGGTAACGAGGGCTGCCCGGACGGGTGGTACGCGATTCGCCCGGCCGGTTTCGTGTGCGCGGGGGCGAACGCGACGCTCAAGCTCGATCACCCGCTGGCCCGGGCGATTCAGGTCGAGCCGGACCGCGCCAAGCCGATGCCATACAAGTACGCGTTCCTGCGCTCGATTGCGCCGAACTACATGCGCGTGCCGAGCAAGGCCGAGCAGTTCGAGTACGAGATGCGGCTGGAACGGCACTTACGTAACTGGACCAAGTTGCGCCACAAATGGGATGCGCTCGACGTGGGCGCGAATGACGTCCCGCTGAACGAAAACGGCATCGCGCTCGGCGGGATCCCCGAGCAAGCCAGGCCGATGGACGAGAATGTGCGCTTCGGCGGCAATGGCGACGACCAAGTCCCGTGGTGGCTGCGGGGCGAGCGGCGCATCCCGAACATCTCGAGCTACAAGGCGCCGAGCTTCGCCGTCATCGCCGATCGCTTGAAGCGGCACGCGGGCGTCTCGTTGATCGGTACGTTTCTGGCCGGACCCGAAGCTCAAGGCCGGCGGTTTGCCATCGCCGCAGACGCGCGCCTGATTCCGGCCGATAAACTCAAGGCCGAATCGGGCTCGCCGTTCCACGGGGTGGACATCAAATCAGTCGGCTTGCCCGTGGCTTTTGCGCAGAAAGACGGCACGAATTACTACGACTTCGGCGGCAACACGCCGGTCCGCGGTGACTCCCTTTCGGGGCGCGAGTTCGTCTCGCTGTCCGGGAACATCAAAGAGTACGGCGGCGAGCGCTTCGTACAGAGCCGCTCGGGGCGTTGGCTGAAGAGCGCCGAACTACGCACGGCTGCGAAAGCTAGCCGTCTGCCCGCTTGGGCGAGCAAGAAGGCCAAATGGATCGAGATCTCGATCGTCAATCAGACCTTGGTGCTCTGGGAGGGCGACGTCCCGGTGTACGCGACGCTGGTCTCGACGGGTCGCGACGGCATGGGCGATCCGCAGAAGACGCTCAGCACACCAACCGGCACATTTCGCGTCTACCAAAAGCACATCACCACCACGATGGACTCGAGCGTCGCCGATCACGAGTTCGAGCTGCGCGACGTGCCCTGGGTGATGTACTTCAAGAGCGGCTACGCGCTGCACGCTTCCTATTGGCACGATGACTTCGGCCACGTGCGCTCGCACGGCTGCGTGAACATGTCGCCAATCGACGCGCGCCGCACGTTCATCTGGTCCGCGCCCGACGTACCTGAGCATTGGCACGCCGCCTATGTCGGTGATGGCCAGGAGCAGGGCACGATCGTGTATATTCACGCGTAGACGCGCGCGTGGACCCGTGGAAAGCACGCGCCCGTTCGGTCGGCTCTCGTAGGTCCGCCATCTTATTGGCAGATCGTACTTTTCAGTGCTGCGGGCCTCCCTCGCACGGCGGAGAATGGAGTTCGAGTTCGAACTCTACTTTTCGGTGCGCGACGGGCCTCCCTCGCATGGCGGAGAATGGAGTTCGAATTCGAACTCGACTTTTCGGTGCGCGAACGGGCCCTTCCCCCGTTTCCGCGCGCCGCCGCTGCTTCCGCGTGCGCTTGCGCGCGCCCGGCGCGAGGCGTTGGGACGCGTTATTGAACGGTGAAGCTCTTGCTCACCGTGACTGGATCGCCCGAGAACGGCGGAACTTTGGCGGCGCGGAAGAGCCGCGCGACGCAACCGCCGACTTCCGTGCCGGCCAGTTCACCCGCGACGCTGGTCGCCGTGGCGCGACCGCTGGGGGCAAAAGTGACCGATACTTTGCCGGAGCCCGTGGGGCCGTCGGCCGTCTTGCAGCTCGCGGCGCTGGCTGCGGCGGCGCCTAGCGCGGCGACTGCTGCATTCTTGTCGAAGGCAGCGCCCTCTGGAGTTGCTGGGGCAGCGGGAGCTTCCGCGGGCTTCGCGGCGGCCGCTGGATCGGCTGGCTTGGTCGTTGTTGCAGCAGGGGCCGCGGCGGGGGCAGTCGCGGCAGGTGTGGCAACGGCTGCGGTTGAGGTCGCGGCCGCGGAGGAAGAGGGTTTGGCGCTGGCCGCATTGGCGGTGCCTGCTGCGCCAGCCTCGCTGGTGGCGGGAGCGGCGCTGGTCGCGCCCGCGGCGCTCGCGGTGGCCGCGGCAGGTGCATTGCTTGCCGCGGGAGCTTCGGGCGTGCCCGGCTCGGCCGACGCGCGCGCCTGAATTGCCGCACTCGGAGCGAGAGAGGTGGTGTCGCCGGCGGGCTGCTTCTTCATCATCAAGAAGGCGACGGCAGCGGCTGCCGCGATCCCTAGGAAGCCGACCAGCAACACCACACCGCCCCGACCTTTGGTGCCTGCTGTATTCGGCTCTTCCAGCGGCTCGCTCTGGCGCACGGCTTGCGCGATCGCGGCGGCGGAAACTGGCTTGGTAAAATCCGGCGCGGCTAGCGCGCTCAGGCCACCGCTACCCAAATTCATCAACGAGTCCGGTGAGCTCTCGCCGAAGAGCGCGGCGCTTGCTTCTCGCTCCCGGTCTTTCTCGCTCGCTTTCTTCGTCTTGGGCTCGGCCTTCGTGAGCGCGTCGAGCGAAAACAGGACCGAGCTCTCGTTACGAGCGCCGGTTAGCTTCTGGGCGCGCTCGTCAATCGAACCGAGGTCAAGCGATACGTCGCCCTCACTGCCTGCTTCAGCGACTCTGCCGAATAGATCGACCGCGTCTGCGCGCTTTTCGGTCCGGCGTGCTGCGGCGGGTTTGCCGAACATCGGATCTTCGGCGGGCGTTGCCGCACTGGCCGCGGCAGCGACGGCTGCGGGGGCAGGGGCCGCGACGGCTGCGGGTGCGGGTGCGGGTGCGGGGGCAACCGGAAGCTTTGCCGCGGCGATGGCTGCTGCGACTTCCGGATCGTCGAGCGGCGAGCGCACGACCAGCGTGGCTTCGTCCTCGGCCACGGGCGCAAATAAGGGGGCGGCTGCTCGAGGTGCGACGTTTTTGGCGCGAAAGGCGGCCGCTAGCTCGGGCACGTCGAAGGGCGACAGCCAATCGGCCATGCCGTCTTTCCAAACCAGCGCTTCGTCGTCGATTTTGCCCGCGCTGTACATGTCGACGATCTGCGCCACCGTATGAGGGTGTTGTCGGTCGTCAGCAAAGCCGACGATGTACATGACTTCTGCCGGGGCGGGCTTGGCTTCGACCCGCGGCTGCCGCTCCGTCTTGCTGTTGTCGGGCGCGCTTCCTGCAGGCTGCGACGCGATTGGCGCCGCAGGTTTCGGCGAGGCTTCAACGCTCGCATCGACGGCAGTGCCGTCCACGACGATGTTGGTCCCGCAGTGCTTGCAGGTGATGCGGACTTTCTTCCCGCGAACTTTCTCGTCCGGAACCGCATATTTCGCCGGACAGCCGGTGCAGGTCACATTCATCGCTCACGTCCAACGCCCGCAAATGTGGCGGCTAGGGTCACCCAAACACCAGAATTACCACGGCTTTTTCGCGTTGCCTACGGCGGATCTCAGCTTTTCGGGTCTGGGCGCGGTCTTGCCGCGCTTGTCGCGCTTGCCCCGCCGCCGTTTCGTCGCCGCGCGGTCGTCGTATGAGCTGGCGATACCGCTGCGTAGCCTCGGATCTGGGCCGCGCGCCCGCGAAAAGCTGACAGACTCGGGGCAAGGGTATGTCGATCGGTCACCTCTTGCGCGCGGCGGGCGTTACGCTCCGCATTAGCGTTCCGACGCTGTTCGACGCGCTGTGCGGGAGGCTGACTCCGCAAGTTTGCGACGCCCGGCTGGATTGGTGGTCGAAGCGCCTGCTCGATCAGGCTGAAGTCTCGCTCCAAATCAGTGGCATCGAACACGCTCGCGGAAGGACCGCGTTCGTCGTGATGTCGAATCACCAGTCCCTGTACGATATCCCGGCGCTCTATCAGGCCTTGCCGCTTCGCTTGCGAATGGTGGCCAAGGCCGAGTTGTTCCGCATTCCGATCTGGGCTCAGGCCATGCGGGTGGCCGGCTTCGTCGAGCTCGACCGCTCGGCGCGTGAACGCGCGATCGAGAGTCTGGAACGCGCCAAGGCCACGTTGGCTCAGGGGACGAGCATCTGGATCGCCCCGGAGGGGACGCGTAGCCCGGATGGATCGCTCGGCCCATTCAAGCTCGGAGGGTTTCACCTCGCCGCAGGCGCGGCTGCACCGATCTTACCGGTCACCGTGGTCGGCACGCGCTCGATCTTGCCGGCCAAGGGAGCGCGCGTCGCGCTCGGTGCGGTCGTGCGTGTGACCGTGCACCCGCCGATCGACCCGGTAGCCTACGGCAACGAGGTGAACGACTCACTCGTGCAAGCGGTCAGAAGTTCGATCGAGAGCGCACTCGGGGATTGATTCAGACCCTGCACCAGACACGCACCACGAGCGTGTCGCGAACGGTCCACGGCGTCACATCGACGCGGTCGACGCGAGCCATGTCCTGGGCCGGCAATCGCTGAAGCAAATAAGTTTCGACGAAGCGACGGCGCTGCGTTTCCGAGGCCAAGCTCGCAACATCTGCGCCTTGGACCACGAAAGTGAGCATTTCGAAGATCGTCGGCACTGCGCTGAGCGGGCTCGGGCGGCTCTCCCCCGCGGGCCGCGCTGCGGGCGCGCGGCTCGGTGTTTTCGAGCCGGGGGCGTTGGAAATGCGGTCGCCGTAATCGAGCGTCGATAGTCGCTCGCGGCTATGTGCAGGCGGGCACGCGTCTTCCGCGATCAACGCCAGCGTTTCGCGACCCGCAGGGCCCAGTGCGACGGATACTTCGGGAGCGTCGTCGTCGACCTTCAGCCGCGGCTTCTCGCGAAACACGAGCTCCTCCGCGATCGCCGCCATGGTCTCGTGACCGGCGGGCGAGTAAGTGACCTGCAGCTCTGGCTGCGAGGTTTCGGGTGGCCGAGGGAGGCCGTTACGGGGTGACTTGCTCTTCCGAGAAACGCGTGCACTCAAAACCCGACAATCTTCGCACGAGGCACCGTGTAGGTGCCACGGGCGGTACCGACCACCCGTGAGATACCCGGCTTTTAAGGCAAGATCGCTACGCGAGCTCGGAGCGCCCCATCAAGAACTGATCCACGTTGCGCGCGGCCTTTCGGCCTTCTGCGATGGCCCAGACCACCAGGGATTGCCCACGCTGACAGTCGCCTGCCGCGAATACGCCCGGCACGCTGGTCATGAACTGCGGATCGACCTCGATGTTGCCACGGCGATCGAGCTTCAGTTCCAAATCAGTCACGATCCCAGGGTGCTCCGGATGAACGAAGCCCATGGCTAGCAGCACGAGGTCAGCTTGCAGCTCGAACTCACTGCCCGCCACTCGCTCGAAGCGACCACCCTTGAACTCGACGCGCACGCAGTGGAGCTTCTCGACCTTGCCGTTTCCGCTGACGCTCTCGGTGGAGACGCTCCAGTCGCGCTTGCCGCCTTCGTCGTGGGAAGACGAGGTGCGCAGCTGCAGCGGCCAAAGCGGCCACGGTGTCGACGGCGAGCGCTCTTCCGGAGGACGCGGCATGATCTCGAAGCTGGTCACGCTGAGCGCGCCCTGGCGATGCGAGGTCCCGATGCAGTCGCTGCCGGTGTCACCGCCGCCGATCACGATCACGTGTTTGCCGGTGGCCAAGATGGCCTCCGAGTCCGGCACCGGCAGGCCCGCAACGCGGCGGTTCTGCTGCGTCAGGAAATCCATCGCGAAGTAGGTGCCGGGCAGGTCACGGCCGACAACCTCCAGATCGCGCGCTTTGCGCGAGCCGATGGTGAGCACGCTGGCGTCGAAATTCTTCTTCAGGTCATGCGCAGTGAGGTCACGGCCGACATCGACGCTGGTCTTGAAAACCACGCCCTCGGCCGTCATTTGCTCGATGCGGCGTTCGACCAGCGACTTTTCCATCTTGAAGTCGGGGATGCCGTAAGTGAGCAGACCGCCGATGCGATCGTCCCGCTCGAACAGCGTGACATCGTGGCCGGCGCGCGCCAATTGCTGGGCGGCCGCCATACCCGCAGGCCCCGAACCCACGACCGCGATCTTCTTGCCGGTGCGCGTCTTGGCGAGCACCGGTTTGACCAGCCCCTCTTCGAAGGCACGATCGACGATCGAGCGCTCGATCAGCTTGATGCTGACCGGATCTTCGTTGATGCCGAGCACACACGCGGCCTCGCACGGAGCGGGGCAGACGCGGCCCGTGAACTCCGGGAAGTTGTTGGTCGCGTGCAGCGAGGCGATCGCCAGTTCGGGCTTGTTTTTGTAAGCGTGGTCATTCCAATCGGGGATCAAGTTCCCGAGTGGGCAGCCCGTATTGCAGAACGGTATTCCGCAATCCATGCAGCGCGCGCCCTGAGCGGCGAGCGTCTCCTGCACGATCGGCAGTTCGAACTCGCGGTAGTCTTTGACGCGCTCGCGAGCCGGGCGTTTCGACGGGTCGACCCGCTCAATTTCAAGAAATCCGGTGATTTTTCCCACGACTTTTCACTCTCGACGTTGAGTCACAAGCAAGACGAATTGGCTGAT
>Ga0247776_10000225_pt1 | contig 12944 bp, 8 predicted proteins | sample UWRJL199509C5_FD_179912 | JGI IMG/M metagenome (GOLD analysis project Ga0247776, IMG submission 179912) | Plant litter microbial communities from Arlington Agricultural Research Station in Wisconsin, United States - UWRJ-L199-509C-5 | ecosystem: Environmental > Terrestrial > Plant litter >...
CGCTTGCAGCTCGATGTCTCGCTCGCCGTGATCCCCGTACAGAATCAACACCGTGCGATCGCGCACCTGCACTGGCAAGAACAACACCAAGCGTCCCGGGCGACGCTCCAAATCCTTGGCCAGCGCGCCATCGAGCCCGCCGCTGCCTAGGCGCGTCAGCTCGTACGTGGCAGCGTCGCGCGCGCGGGACATGGCGCTCGGCAAATCGAGCGGCACGCCGACAGCCACGATGCGTGAACGAGGAGCGCCTGCACCCGAGGCGTCCCGCCCTTCCGCGAGATCGCCTTGCACCGCGAACAGCGCGGCATAGTCGAAAAATTGGCTGGCAAAATCGAAGAACGCCCGCAGTACGTCGTCACGCGTTTGGGCGTCGAGCAAACCTTGCTCGGCCATTGCAGCGGTGAACGGACCGAGCCGACGCTGCCGGACCGTCTCGGCAGGCCTGGTCAAGTTCGAAAAATCCGGCAGTGCGGGCGCGCGGGGGACGCGCGGCTGAATGCTTGGGGCGGACTTCGGCGGCGGAGATTTCGGCGGCGGAGATTTCGGTGGCGGAGATTTCGGCGCGGCTGATCTCGGTGCGGCTGATCTCGGCGCGGCGGGCTTGGAGGGCGTCACCGGACGCGCGCTCTGCGCCGGCTGTCGTGACTCGGCAACGTCCGGGCCGCTCGGCAGCGAGCTTGGACTCGGATCGGGTCGACCACTCAAGCGAGCGAGCACGCGCAGCGAGCGTCGATCCAGGGGAGTGCCGTAATCGCGCGAGATGGCTTGGCGCACGCGCACCAAGAGCGCCACCTTCTGTACAATCTTCGAGCCTAGCGAGAATGCCAGGTCCTGCTCGGCTTCGCTGGGTAGCGGCTCGGCGACGGCCAGGGTCAGCGTCCCTTCACGCTCTTCGAGCGGATAGAGCGCGAAGCGCTGCGCGATATCGGCGGGGACGAGGCGACGCACGTACTCCGGTGCCACGGCCAACTCACCGCTCGGCGCGGGCTCGAGCTCATGACTCTCGGCCAGCACCTTGCCGAGTCGCTCCTCACTCACGGCGGCGAGCTCCAGCAAGTTCGTGATCAGATCGCCGCCGTACAGCGACTGGCGTGACAGCGCCTCTTCCACGTCGCGGACCGAGGCGACCTGCTGGTTCACGATGCTGGAGCTCAGCGAGGGCATTTCTCGATCGAAATGCTTACTCGCACCGCCTTCTTTTGGCCAGCGCTCCCGTCCGGCGCCAGGGCCGAAAGCGGCCCAGAGCTTATCGAACTCGGGCTTTGGACCGCGTGCTTTTGTGCTTTCGGAGCTCTTGGAGCTTTGGAGCCGGCGAGCCGGCGAGCCGGCGAGCCAGCACTTCGTGCACCGGTCGACGGAGTGGCGAGTGCGGGCCCCAGCGCACTTGGTGCAGAGGCCCGCGGCGCCTCACGCTGCGCTCTTCGAGCTCTTGTCTGCTTTATCCGCCTTTTCGCTCTTCTCCGGCTGACCTGTTTTCAGCAGGCGATGCGCTTGTGAAGGCAAGAGCTCGAGTGTCTTCTTGCGCACCGCCTGAAGCAACGTCGGCTCGCTCAAAATTGCGTCGCGCGTCTTGTCACGACCCTGGCCAACGCTCTTGCCGTCGAACAGGTAATGGGACCCGTTCTTCTCGAGTACGCCGGCGAGGGCCGCTGCCTCGACCAAGTCGGCTCCAACATCGATGCCCGTGCCCCAACGAATGTCGAACTCCGCTTCCGTGAACGGAGGCGCGCACTTGTTCTTGACCACCTTCACGCGCGTGCGGTTGCCGACCACGGTTTCAGCGAGCGTGACCTTGCCGGTGCGGCGCACGTCGAGGCGCACGCTGGCGTAGAATTTGAGCGCGTTTCCGCCAGTGGTGGTCTCCGGGTTGCCGAACACGACGCCGATTTTCTGGCGCAGCTGGTTGATGAAGATCAGCGTCGTGCCAGTCTTACTGGCGATCGCGGTCAGCTTGCGTAGCGCTTGGCTCATCAGCCTGGCCTGTAGCCCCATGTGCGCGTCGCCCATATCACCCTCGATTTCTGCCTTGGGCACCAGCGCCGCTACGGAGTCGATCACGATCAGATCGACCGCGCCCGAGCGCGTCAAGGCTTCGGCGATCTCCAGCGCTTGCTCACCGCAGTCGGGTTGTGACATGAGTAGTTTCTTCAAGTCGATACCGATGCCCTGCGCGTAGCGCAAATCGAAGGCATGTTCGGCATCGATGAACGCAGCGACCCCGCCGGCGCGTTGTGCTTCCGCGATCGCGTGCAGCGTGAGCGTGGTCTTTCCGCTCGACTCGGGGCCGAAGATCTCGATCACTCGACCGCGCGGATAGCCGCCGACACCGAGCGCTTCGTCCAGCACCAACGCGCCGCTTGGAATCACCGCGATCGGCTCCGGGGCGCCGCTACCAAGTTGCATGATCGTGCCTTGGCCGTAGGTTTTTTCGAGTCCTTGTACGACTTGACGCAGGGCTTCTTGTTTTTGGGATTTTTTGTCTTCACTCATGACTGCCTTCACTTCTTACTTCCAGGCACGCGCGACGACTTTCGTTGCGCGTGCCCAAACTCCGCTTTTTCTCGATTCAGCCCGGGCGCGCGCTCGAGCTCGGTCCCAGCATTCGCCCTTGGATCGCCTCGGCGACGTGTGGCGTGCGCACGTGCTCTTCGTGTTCGAGGTCGGCAATCGTGCGCGCGACGCGCAGCACCTTGGTGAAGGCGCGCGCGGACAGGCCGAGGCGGTTGATTGCCGCCTCGATCAGCTTGCGGCTGTCAGCCTCTAGAGTGACTATTTGCTCCAGCTCAGCGCCGGAAAGTAGCGCGTTCAGGCTTTGATGCAGCTTCAGCCGCGCGGCGCGCGCATGCTGCAAGGCCCGCGCTTGGCTGACCCGCTCGCGTACGCTCGCCGAACCTTCGCCTTTGCTGCCGCGGACCAGCGCCGAGACCTCGACCGGTGGCACCGCGACGTGGATATCCAGGCGGTCGAGCAGCGGCCCGGAGAGCCTGGCGCGGTAGCGTTCGCGCGCCGGCTCCGTGCAGCGGCAAGGCACGCGCGGGTGACCGAAGTAGCCGCACGCGCAGGGATTGACCGCGCCGATCAGCAGCGGTCTTGCCGGGAAGCGCGCGCGGGCTCGCGCTCGCGCGATGTTCACGAAGCCGTCCTCGAGCGGCTGGCGCAGCGCTTCCAGCGCTGCGCGCCGAAACTCGCACAGCTCGTCCAAGAACAGCACGCCGTGATGCGCCAGGCTGACCTCTCCCGGACGAGGGACATCACCGCCGCCGACCAACCCCGCCTCGCTGACCGAGTGATGTGGCGAACGAAAGGGTCGCTCGCAAACCACGCCGCGATCGTTCGGCAGCAGGCCCGCCACACTGTGGATTGCCGTGCAAGCGATGGCTTCGTCGAAGCGCAAGGGCGGGAGCAGGGTGGGTAAGAGCCGCGCGAGCATGGTCTTGCCACTCCCGGGCGGACCCATCATCAGTAGGTTGTGCCCGCCCGCCGCTGCGATCTCGAGCGCGCGCCGGGCCGTGGCTTGGCCACGCACGTCTGCCAGATCGAAGTGGCTCGGCGGAAATTCCGGCTTGAACTCGGTGCGTAAGACCTTTGGCAAAGCGCGTTCGCCCAGCAAGTGCGCGACCAACATCGAAAGCGACTCAGCCCGAAAGACCGTGATGCCCGTGGCCAAACCGGCTTCGGCGGCATTGCCTGCGGGCACGACCGCGAACGATAGCCCGCGCGCCCGTGCGCCATCGAGCTGCGGCAAAACCCCGCGCACTGGACGCAAACTGCCGTCCAGTGAAAGCTCGCCCACGAGCAGCAGCCCTTCGATTGCGTGCGCCGGGACCACACCGAGCGCCCCCAAAATCCCAATCGCAATCGCCAGGTCGAGCGCGGCGCCACCCTTGCGCACGTCCGCCGGCGCCAAATTCACCGTGATCGCGTACTCGTCGAGCAACACGCCGAGCCGGGCCAGCGCACTGGCGACGCGCACGCGCGCCTCTCGCACCGCGGCTTCGGCGAGCCCCACCATTTGAAAGAACGACGGCCCGCGGGTGGACGAGACCTCGACTTGAATCGGATGCGCGTCGAGACCGATCAGCGCGCTCGCGTCGGCAATCGCCAGCCCCAGCTCGGGCCCGCAAATGGTGGTGGTGTGTGCTCCATCGGGCATGCAGAACCCTTGAGCAGTGAGCGTGCCGTGTCAGACAGCCGTGGAAATTTGCCTCGCACGGCTGGCGATCGCCGGCGCACGGCTGGCGGGCGGCCGAGCGCAACGGGCGAGGACCCGCTGCGGCCGTGCTATGAAGCGCCCGCCACCGACTCAGGCTGGAAGCAAGCGAGCATGAAGTTCACGCCGTATCAAAAGTTCGTTGTCGCCGTGCTGGCGTTCCTACAATTCACGGTCGTGCTCGATTTCATGATCTTGTCGCCGCTGGGCGCGATCTTGTTGAAAGAGCTGAACGTCAGCACGAAGCAATTCGGCGCGGTCGTCTCGGCTTATGCATTCAGCGCGAGCGCCGCGGGGATCCTGGCCGCGGGCTTCGCGGACAAGTTCGATCGCAAGAAGCTGCTGCTCTTTTTTTACTCGGGCTTCGTGCTGGGCACGTTCTTGTGCGGCATTGCTCCGAGCTACGAGTTCTTGTTCGTCGCGCGCATGGTCACGGGCCTCTTCGGCGGCGTGATCGGCTCGATCAGCTTCGCGATCATCGCCGACCTGTTCCCGTTTCAAGCGCGCGGGCGCGTGATGGGCTTCGTCATGACCGCCTTTTCCGCAAGCCAAGTGCTCGGGATCCCGCTCGGGCTCTACCTTTCCAACCATTGGGGCTGGCACGCGCCGTTCCTGATGATCGTCGCGGTCAGCATTGCCGTCGGTGTGCTGATCGCTGTGCGTCTCCAGCCGATCAACGAGCACCTGAAGACGCCGTCCGATGGCAACGCCTTGCGCCACTTGCTCAAAACGCTGGCCGCGCCCCGCTACGCCTGGGCCTTTGCAGCGACCATGCTGCTGGCCGTGGGCGGCTTCATGCTGATGCCTTTCGGTAGCACCTTCAGCGTCTACAACCTGGGGATCTCACTTGAAAAGCTGCCCATGGTGTATGTGGCAACCGGCGTTGCTTCCTTCATCGCGGGTCCGCTGCTCGGGCGTTTGAGTGACAGCATCGGAAAGTATCCGATGTTCTGCATCGGCTCGAGCCTGGGCATCGCGCTCGTCCTTTATTACTGCAGCCTCGGGCTTACGCCGCTCGGGATCGTGATCGTCTTGAACATCATTCTGTTCATCGCCATCACGGCGCGCATGGTCTCGGCTCAAGCGCTCTCTTCTGCCGTGCCCGACGCGGGGGACCGCGGTGCGTTCATGTCCATCAATTCGTCGCTGCAACAGCTCGCGGGCGGTGTGGCTTCCTCCGTGGCCGGCTTCATCGTGGTGCAAACCCCCAAGGGCCCACTCGAACACTACGAAGAGCTCGGCTACGTCGTCGCAGGCGCCATGCTGATCACGGTGATCTTGATGTTCAAAGTGAACCTGCTCGTCAAAGCCAAGCTCGGCGCCGCCAAAGCGGTGGTCCCGAGCGTCGCGCCGAGCGCCGAGTAGCGCGGATCAGGGATCCCGCGCTCAGCCGTGATCGAACGTGATCCCGGTGACGCCGAGGCGGCGCTCCATACTTCGCGCGACCGAGCGCATCACGCTTCGCGCATCGAGACCCGCGGACACGTCGCCGTCGACGACGATCACCGGCACGCCGCGGTGTCCGGTGAGGCGCTCCACGCTGTCCCAGCCGCCTGGCGTCGCGTCCGCGTCGATCTCTTGGTAGTGTAAGCCGTTCGCATTCAAAAACAGCTTCGCTTTACGGCAAACACCGCACCAGCTGGCGGTGTACATGACGATCGGCGTCGTGCTGAGCGCCCGCTGCAGCTCCGCCGACGAGGGTGGCGGGCGACCGCGCGCTCCCGCCGGTCCGGTGTCGCTCGGCATCGCCGAAGGCGCGAGGTCGGCGACCGCCGCTGCTGGGCTCGGCTCCGCCAACGGGATCGTCGTAGCCTGCGACGGCGGCGCGATGTCCGTCGTCGGATCGCCGAGCTCGACCCTCGTGCTCGTAGCTACGGAGTCGCTCGCCAGCGATACACGATCGCCGGACGGTTCTTGGCTGATTGCCGCACGCGCCGAGCTCTTTGCTGCTCGATAAGCAACGGCCCCGGTCGAAAGCAGCACGATGCCCGCGAACACGCCGGCCAGCACTCGCGTGGAACCGGAGCGCGCTTTCGGCAAGCTCTCACTTCGGCACAGCGCACACATCCCGTCGGGCGCCGTCGCCAGCCCGTGCCGCGCACAGCGACGGCCTGCTCCCAAAGACCCCGGCGATTCCGATCCCATCTGCCAATCGTACACCAGCCGAGCGCCGTACGCTCGTCAGCCATCCCTCGGGGCGGCATCTTCAAAAACGAGTTCGCGGCTTCGCTTCGACTCGCCCCTACCGATGCTGTCGTGTATTGGGGGGGTACGGATGACGTTCCCACCCAGCTGCCCGCGTGCGATCTCAGCGGCCTTGGCCAGTCTTTGGCTCTTTTCGATCCTGCTCGCTGCCGGTGTGGCCAAGGCCGATGGTCCGCCGCGCTCGATAGGCTTTTCGAGCCTCGTAGTTCGGTTCGATGGCGACGACCCCGTTGGCATGGCCAAGGCGGATTATCGCGTCCAGATTCTGGATGAGCTGAGACATCAGGGCTTTGCCGTGGTGGCCGCGGAGGGCCTGACCGCGAGCAAGGACCCTGGGCAGACAGCCGAGTTAGTACTCGCGGGGAGCGTGCGCGGGCTCGAGTGTCGCACCCTGAGCGGCGCGTGTCGGGTCGCCATCGAGTGGGAGTTGCGGCAGGCAAGCCAGCTGGTGGTGTACCGCGCGTTGACGCGAGCTGCGGCCTACCGGGTCGACTTCCAGCGGCCCGCCGGCGCTGGGTCGACCCTGGTGCTCGGGGCGTTGCGCTCACTCACTGCGCGGCCGGCATTCCGGAGCCAGCTCATACGCACCGCCGAGAGCGATGCCAAAGCGGCGTTCGTCGATATTGACGACCCAGTCCCGAGCTTCGACCCCGAGCTCGACGCCGCGAAGGCGCAGGCGGCGGCCGATCAACGGGCGCGCGATGAGCGAGAGCTGCAAGAGCGCATGGCCGCGGGGGCCCTAGCGGCCGACGAGAAAGAACGGAAAAAACGCGTGCAAGCGCTCACGCCTGGTTATGTGAAGGTGATGAAGTGGGCAGGCGCCGGGCTGTTCGTCGCGGGCGGCATTGCCGCCGTCGCCACCTTTACTGCGTTCGACGACAAGCACACGACACAACCCGCCTACGATCGGTTGAGACTGGGGAATGACCTGGCTTGGGCGGCGATGGCGCTCGGGGCTGCATCGTTTGGGCTCTCGTTCGCGCTCACGCCGTCGCTACCAGCAACCAGGTCGGCACAGCAGAACGCGCTTGCCGTGGACTTGAAGCAAAACCAAGTGCAGGTGCGGCTGTGTTTCTGACCCGCGCTTTCCGGACGCGGGCACTGATCGCGCTGGCGGCGATTGGACTGCCCGCGTGCATGCGCTTTCTGGACACGCCAGACCCCTGGCCGTGCGCCGTCGATCAAGACTGCGAGGATGGGCGGGTGTGTTTTAGCCAGCAATGCCTGAGCCCGGCCTACTGCGAAACTAGCTCGGACTGCACGGGCACGACCGCGTGCGTGGCCAATGCCTGCGTGCCCGTGCAGTGCACCGCAGACAACGCAGCGATCTGCGCTCCCTACGCGTGTCAGAGCAACGCCTGCTCGACCTCTTGCACCAGCTCTTCCGACTGTGATTCGCAGCACGCCTGCGAAGCGAAAGAGTGCATTCCGCGTTAGGGTGAAGGGTCGGAGTGAGAGCCGCGCTCGACTCACAGAGAGCCTAGAAACGCGAGCAATGCTCGACGCTCGGCGCGGTTCATGCGCTGAAAAGCCTCGCGCGCGCTGTGCGCCTCTCCGTCGTGCCAGAGGATGGCTTCGCTTTCGTCGCGCGCTCGTCCGTCATGGAGCAAGCGGGTGTGAGCGTTCACCGTTTGCACCAGGCCGATGCCCCAGAGTGGCGCCGTGCGCCACTCGCGGCCTTCCGCGCCGAAGCTCGGGCGGCCGTCGGACAGGCCCTCGCCGAGATCGTGCAGCAGTAGATCCGTGTACGGATGGATCTCTTGATTCGCGAGCTCGGGGACGGCCGCGAGTGGACCGGTCCGGAGTGTGGGTGTGTGACAGGCGCTGCAACGGGCCTGTTCGAATAGCGTCTCGCCATGGCGCACGACCGGGTCATCGCTGCGTCGTCGGGCGGGAACGCCCAGCGTGCGCGCATACAGCACGACATCTCGCAAAAGCTCATCGCTGACCTCGGGTGAGCCGCCGTTCGGCTGCTCTCTGCAGCGCGCTTCGGCGAGCGTGCAGCCCTCGTCGGGAAACAGCGACGAGGTGACGCCGAGGTCGCCGAGGAAAGCGGTCGCGGTTTGTTGCTCGACCGTTGGCTGCTCCGCCTTCCAGCCGAACCGCCCGAGCGCTTCTACACCGCGCCTGACGTCCCACACCCGATTGGCGCGGCCCGACACACCGTCATGGTTCGCGTCGTTCGCATCCTCGCGTTCGCGCAGCGCGGCCTCCGGGACTGCTTCGAGCAATCCGACCCCGATCAGGGCAGGGGCGACGCGCGGCGACATCAGCAGCCCTCCGGGCGGCGCACCGTAGCCTGGACGCTCGAAGTGATACGCGGGTTTCTGCAGCTCGTAGCCTTGCCCGTCAGCGAATGCACCGGGCACTGGCGCGTAGCTGATGACGACGTCCGCCTCGGGGGGCACACCCGAGTTTGCGTTGTTCTGGATCTGATCGCCATAAGTGGGATCGGGCAGCGGCGCGCCGTGCGGGCCTCGCCCCGGGACGCTGATGCGCAGGAGCATCGTGCGCATGGGCTCGCCCGGTTCAGGCGGCCGGCTGCGTCCGTCTTTGAAGTGACAGCCCGAACAGGAGCGTGCATTGAATAGTGGCCCGAGTCCGTCGCGGGTCTCGACGGAGGCGGGCGCCGCGACCCAGCTGCGGTTGAATAGTGAGTTGCCGACGAAGAACGCGGCCTGGTGCTGCGGCGTGAGGCTTGGCGCTGGCAGGCTGAAAGCATCGCGCGTGCTGTCGACCACCGTGGCGCTGCCCGCTGCCGGCGTGGCGCCCGCGCCGGAACAGCGGCAGCCGGTCACCAGCAGCACCAGCGCGGCTGCTCGAGCGAGCGGCGCGCAGCTCATGGCGCTCGATCGCCGGTCGGCAGGAGCCTCAGGTTGAACGTGCTGGCGACCTTCGCGAAAGTGTCCGCCTCCGCGCGCAAAGCCTGGATCGCGCGCTGAATCGCCAGCCGTCCCGGCGAGCCGTCGTCGCCGAGGATCGCTTGGTCGAACGGCGCAGGGATCGCGCCGACGGCGTTGACGGCTGCCGCCACGCGCTGCTCGAGCTCAGCGGCCAGCGCTGGGCTCGCGCCACGGACGAGCTCCGACAAGCCGAGGCCTCGTGCGATGCCAGCGTAACGTCCGAGGGCCACGTTCTGAATGCCGACCGCGTCGAACTCGAGGTCCTCATGCGTGTTGTCACTGAAGCAGGAGTGTTCGTTCTCCTGCGAGCGCGTCTCATAAGCAACGGTGAGCCGCTCTCCGAGCAGCTCGCCGCCGCTCAGCGAGCCAAGGCCCTTCACGGCCATGGCCAGGGCTTGCTCGGTAGGGCGCGCCAGGAACGCCGCGCGGTATTCACCCCTCCACGCGGTCTCGACGGTGGCCAGATTTTCGACCAATAGCGCCGCCGCAGCACGCAAGTACTCCCCGCGGCGTCCGGCGTGCTGCGCCGTGTCGTAGTCGTGAAACGAGCGATCGCCGGGGCCGGTAGCGCTGCGATCTCGCCCCCAGAGCAAGAACTCGATCGCGTGATAGCCAGTGCTCACGCTCGTCTCGCCGTCCCTGAGGTTCAAAGCCGCGAGCGCGCGTGGCGAAAGCTCGGGGTAAAGCGGCTCGTCGGCGATAATCCCGGTCCGCCCATCTTCCGACTCGAGATAATTCTCGTCCACCGGCCAGGTGTTCACGAGCAGCTCTACCGCATCGATCGGCCCACCGTAGAAGCGATACGCTTCGGTCTGCGAGTAAGACCTGCGTGCGATGATCCACGCTTCGCGCGCGGCCCGTAAATGCTCAGCCGAGGGTTCTCGTACGAAGGTTTCGACGGACGTCGATAGCGCACGCGCGTCGGACAGTGCGGCTCCATATGCGACGCCCGCGATATCCGCGTAGGTGACCAAGAACGCCGTTGTCAGTTCGGGAGCGAGCTTCGTTGCTCGACCGCAGCCGCCGGCCAACGTCGCGCACAGTGCTAGCGTGAGGCTCAGCCTGCAGCGGTGCTCGCGGAAAGATGCTGAAAAATAACTCGGCAACGAGGTACGCCCTAGCACACCCAGATTACCCCACTAAAAGCTAAAGCGACTAGCGCCGCGCGACCGCCGCGTGTCCCTCGACGAACGGCCGCCCTGCCACACAAACCCCGTGGAAATAGGCCGAGAGCGCTCTAGAGAGGACTCGCTCTCGGAACCTTGAAGAAAGAGTAGATGACCGGGAGGAGCAGCATGGTCAGCAGTGTTGCAGAGACGATGCCACCGATGACGACCGTGGCGAGCGGACGCTGCACCTCGCTGCCCGGTGCAGCGGACAGCGCCATCGGCACGAACCCCAAAGACGCGACGAGTGCGGTCATCAGCACCGGCCGCAGGCGCTCTTCCGCCGCCTGCCTGATTGCGTCCGCATGGCTCATGCCGCTGCCTTCGAGATGTTGGGCAAATGACACGAGCACCAAACCGTTGAGCACCGCGACGCCGAACAAGGCAATGAAGCCGACGCCCGCCGAAATCGAAAATGGAATGTCGCGCAGCCACAGAGCAAGGATGCCCCCGATAGCAGCAAACGGAACGTTCAGGAAGATCAGCGCAGCGAGTCGCGCCGAACGGAATGCCATCCACAGCAGGAAGGCGATCAGGGCGAGGGAAAGGGGAACGACGATCAGCAGCCGCGCCTTGGCCTCGGTGTAGTGCTCGAACTGTCCGCCCCATTCGACATGGTAGCCCGTCGGCAGTTTCAGCCCTTTTTCGCTCGCCTTCTGGGCCGCGTCGACAGCCGAAAGCAGGTCGCGCCCACGCACGTTGAACTCGACGATGATGCGCCGGGATTGCTTGTCGCGGCTGATCTCTGCAGGCCCCGTCGCGAACGCCAAATCCGCGACGTCACCGAGGGGCACGATTTGGCCGGTGACTGCTCGAAGCGGCAGAGCCAGCAACGGCGCGAGGTTGCCGTCGAAGCGGTGTCCGGTCTTGACCACGATTCCGAAACGCCGATCTCCCTCCAGTACCGAGCCCACGGCGTGACCAACGGCGAAGGTCTCGCTGAGTTGGTTCACGTCCTCGATCGTCAGGCCATAGCGCGCGAGGCGTTTGCGGTCTGGCGTGATGTGCAGGTAGCGCAAGCCGGAGATCTGCTGGACGCGCACGTCGCGGACTCCGGGGATGCCTTGCAAAAGCTCGGCGGCTTGGCGGCCCAAGTCCGATAGCCGAGTGAGATCCGGCCCATAGATGAGCGCCGCCACGTCCGAGCGGACACCAGCGACGAGCTCGTTGGTTCGCATCTGGATCGGTTGCGAAATGGCGCCGGATACCTCGGGCACCTCGGCCTCGAGTTGCGCGGAGATCTCGTGCCCGAGGCGTTCTTTGCTCAAGCCGGGGCGCCATTGTCCTCGCTCCTTGAGGGCGATGAACACGTCCGTTTGCTCCATACCCATCGGATCGGTGGCCAGTTCGGGGGCGCCGGTCTTGCTGACGACATGGGTGACTTCCGGCACTTTGAGGATCGCCTGCTGGATGCGCTGGTCCATGGCGACCGATTCGGTCAGTGCCACGCCGGGAAGGCGTCGCGCCTCGATCAGCACGTCACCTTCGTCGAGCTGGGGCACGAATTCGGCGCCAATGCGCGTGAACAAGAGCGCTGCGCCCGCGAGCGCAAAGAGCGAAATCGAAATTGCGGCCCAGCGATGCTTCATGCTCTTGCCGAGCAATGGCGAATAGATTGCTCGAGCCCGCCGTAGCAGCCACGTTTCATGTTCGCCGCGCTTTGGCCGCACGATGTAACTGGTCAGCACCGGAACGAGGGTGACGGACAGCAGAAAGGCGCCGAACAAGGCCAGCAAAACCGTGGTTGCCATCGGTCGGAACAACTTTCCCTCCAGGCCCGAGAGCGCGAGGATCGGCAGGTACACGATGGCAATGATGGCTTCTCCAAAGACGCTAGCCGAGCGAACCTCCAGAGTTGCCTGGCCAACGACTCGTCGTCGTTCGTCACTCGTCAACGGCAAGGGTGACTGATTGCCCGCTTCAGCTAGCCGGCGCACGGCATTCTCGACGATGATCACCGCGCCATCCACGATCAGACCGAAATCGATGGCACCAAGGCTCATCAGGTTGCCGGACAGGCCAAACAGTTTCATGACCGACACCGCGAAGAGCAGCGCGAGCGGGATCGACGTGGCTACGACGAGCCCAGCACGCAGGTCGCCCAGCAGCACGAAGAGCACCACGATCACGAGCAGCGCGCCCTCCAAGAGGTTGCGGGTCACCGTGTGAATCGTTCGTTCTACCAGCTGGGAGCGATCGTAGAACGCTTCCACGACCGTCCCTTCTGGGAGAGATGATTGGATGGCGGCAAGCTTCGCCTTCACCGCCCCGGTTACCGCTCGGGAGTTCTCGCCGAGCAGCATCAGCGCGACGCCGACGGCGACCTCGCCATCCCCGTCCTTGGAGGCGGCTCCCCGTCGCAATCTCGCCCCGAATTGAACGTCGCCTACGGTGGCAATGGTGATGGGAACCCCATCCACCGTGGCGCCGATGACCACACCGCGTAGATCCTCGAGGCTT